>Ga0134121_10003715_pt1 | contig 12616 bp, 8 predicted proteins | sample KB301_FD_96463 | JGI IMG/M metagenome (GOLD analysis project Ga0134121, IMG submission 96463) | Terrestrial soil microbial communities without Nitrogen fertilizer from Kellogg Biological Station, Michigan, USA - KB3-0-1 | ecosystem: Environmental > Terrestrial > Soil > Unclassified ...
GACGTCGGCGACCAGTCCTCCGACCCAGCTCCTGCCAGACACGGCCCCGGCCGTGAGCGCCAACGTGACGTACCCCGATGGCGCCCCGCGGGCCCTCACCGTGTCCGATGACTGCGGCGCCGCGCTCACGCAGCCGGACACCACCGGCTCCCTCTTCGTCGCGTGGCCCCTGCCGTCGACCACGCGGACCTGCAAGTTCACCATCCACGCCACTAGCCTCGCCGGGGGCGTGACCGACACCGCGGTGACGGCGACCGTTACCGTGCCGTGATGAACGCTGGCGCGTCCGGACGCACCTGGGCTCTCTCAAGCCGACCGCAACATCGGTGCAATCCTGACTACTGCAGCAGGCTCCAGCTCGCCCCTTGGCCGGCAATGCCACTGGATACGCTACGGCGTTGCTCGGCGTCACAGCGGGCAACGTAATCCCGAACAGGCGGTCGTGCGCCGCCGCCATCCCGATATCGAGCGCCGCGAGGTTGAGCACCGGCGTCGTGGTAGGTGGGTTGAAGCTCACGACAACCAGAACGCGCTCCGCCGGATCCTCGCGCACGAACGCGAACACGTCGGGGCAGGTTCGTCGTCAGATCAAGAGCAGCTGATCGATGATCACCCGACGCGAAGATCAACGAAATCGGCGTGGCGAGGTAATGGGGTGATCACCGATGCGATCCATTCAGGTAGCGGACCGTAGACCTTGCGAAGGTTGCCATCGATCGTTCGTGCACAGAGCCGAGCATCAATATCTTGCACAGAGTTGTCATAGATGTAGACGCGATTGGCAAGTCGGATCGCGGGCGTCAGATTGGCCAGTGACTTGGCATACCGACTCACGATCTTCTCGATCGGAACGGTGTGACCACCTTGCATGACCCGGTCAGCGACACGTGCGGCGTTGATGCGGGGGTCACTGGTTCCCACAAAGAACACGCGTATGAAGTAGTGGGCCTCCCAGGCACGAGCAATGAAATCGAGCTTCTCCTCGGTCGAGAACACGGTCTCGAAGGCGATCCCGGCGCGCTGGGCCAAGAGTTCTTCGCGTCGCTGGGTCGTCCAGCGGGCCGCCTTGAGCGATGCCTCCGGTGAATTCCAGTCCCCGAAACGGTCGCGCGCGATGTCATCGGGATTCAAGTACTCGACGTTATCGCTCCACCGTTCGCTGCGAAGCTTGACGGTCACGGTCGTCTTGCCGGCGCCGTTGGGGCCAGCGATCACGAGCAGGACAGGGTTCACTTGAGGCCACGGAGGCGTTGTTCGAGGCGGGCCATCGCTTGTACACGCAGTCCTTCGATCTCCTGCCGGATCCGGGAGAGGGCGGCCGCGCTGCGGACAGGGACATCCGCAAACGCCTCGCGCATTAACTCAGCGAGCTCTTCATCGGTAGGCTCGAAGCTCGGGTCACCGAAGTTCGTTACGCGCGTCATCCTTGCCGCAGGATACCACGCCGGACCGTGAAGAGCCCGGGCATGCACCGACCGTGACCGGCGGAACTTGAGCGCGGTGGCCCACTGTTGTAGCGACGCGACGAGAGCGCACACATGCGCCTGCTCAAAGAGCAACTGAAGCGTCTCTGCAGCGAAACTCTCGATACCCAGGGAAGGGCCGAAGTTCCTCGTACCATGCCCGGCTCGACTCGAGGCCATTGGCTTCTGCCGGCGAGGAGGTCGAGTTGCGCGGCGATTTCCACGTCCACGGCGTGCGGACGTTCCATCTCCGTGCCTCTCGCCCTCGGCGGCTTCCTACGGACCGCCGACCACGACCCGCATGCGGCGGCGGCCATAGCTGCCGACCGTCGCGCCGAACCGACCGGGGATCGCGGTGCCGCACGTCGCGCACGCGTTGCCGGCGAGGCGCGCCGTCAAGATCTTGTACCAGTCGCGCTCGATCACGGCCGTGTGGCACTGCAGGCAGAATGTGGTGTCGCCTTCGGGATCGTGAACGTTGCCGGTATAGACGTACGCGAGGCCCTCGCGCATCGCCCGCGCGCGGGCGCGCTGCAGCGTCACCTTCGGTGTCCGCGGGATATCGACGAGCTTGTAGTCCGGATGAAACGCGCTGAAGTGGAGCGGAACGTTGGGGCCGAGCTCGCTCGCAATCCACGCCGACAGCTCTGCGATCTCGGCGTCGGAGTCGTTGAGCCCCGGGATCAGGAGCGTCGTGATCTCGGTCCACACGGTCGTCTCGCGTACCAGGTAGCGCAGCGTATCCTTGACCGGCTCGAGGCTCGCCGCCGCCTGCTTGCGATAGAACTCCTCGGTGAACGCCTTGAGATCGACGTTCGCTGCATCGATCTTCGCGTATAGCTCGGCGCGCGGCTCGGGATAGATGTAACCGGCGGTGACGGAAACAGTGTGAATGCCCGCGGCGTGGCACGCGTCGGCGACGTCCATCGCGTACTCGGCGAAGATCGTCGGGTCGTTGTAGGTGAACGCGACGCTGGTCGCGCCCGCGCGCGCGGCGGCCGCCGCAATCGCCTCGGGGCTCGCGCGATCGGCGAGCCGATCCATGTCGCGCGACTTCGAGATGTCCCAGTTCTGGCAGAACTTGCAGGCAAGGTTGCAGCCCGCGGTGCCGAACGACAGTACGCTGGTGCCCGGATAGAAATGGTTGAGCGGCTTCTTCTCGATCGGATCGAGCGCGAACCCACTCGACCGGCCGTAGGTGGTGAGCACCATGCGATCACCTTCGCGCTGGCGAACGAAGCACATGCCGCGCTGACCATCCCCGAGCTTGCAGTCGCGCGGGCATAGATCGCACTGGATGCGGCCATCGGCGGTCGCGTGCCACCAGCGCGCGGGATGCTCACTCACGGTACCTCGTACAGCGCGAACGCGCCGTAGCCAACGACTTCGTCGCGCCCGCCGGCGGTGTCGCCGGAGCTGCGCAAGTCGATGCGATCGATCCCGAGGCCGCGCCGGCGCATGACGTGGAGCAGCCCGTTGATGCCAACGGCGCCGCACGCCTGTTCCGAGCGCAGCGTGGCGTCGCCGGCAAGGATCTGCGCCGCGGTCGCTTCATCGAACGCGAGGCCCGTCGCGTACGGGAGGTAATGCGAGAGATCCGAGCTGATCACGATCAACGTCTCGGGCCCGCCCCACAGCGCATCGAGCACGCCAGCGACGAGGTCGGGCCGCGCGCGGCCGGCGACCAGCGGGACGATCTTCGCGCGCGGCGCGATCCGCTGCAGGAACGGCAGCTCGACCTCGAGGCAGTGCTCGCGGGCGTGCGCGGCAGCGCTGGTGGCGACCTGCGGCACCCGCGCGAGGGCCGAGAGATCGACCTCGACATCGCCGAGCGGGGTCGCTAGCCGCGCGCAGCCCGGCGCGGCAATCCCGTCGATCGCCACGCGATGCGCGGGGCCGAGCAGCACGATGCGCTCGAAGCGCGGACCATGCGCCGCAACCCGCGCGAACCCGGCGGCGGCGATCGGACCGGAATAGATCAAGCCAGCGTGCGGGACGATCAGCGCCTTGGGGCACGGGTTGCCGGGTGCTCCCGCGGCGGCGAGCAGGCCATCGACGGTGCGAGCGAGCACCTCGGGCGACGCCGGATAGAAGCTGCCAGCTACTGCAGGTGCACGAACGCTCGCTTGCACGTCACACACCATGCGGCGGAACGCGCCGCGTGACAACCCGCGACGCACGGCTCGCCGTGCGAACGACTCTGATGATCACTCGTCGAGGTACCATGGACCCGCTGGCGCAACTTCTTGACCTGATCCTCCGGGAGGTCAGGCTCCCGATGTTTGCTTGCTTCAGCATCGGCATCGTGAAGCGCGCGCTCGCGTCGGCCACGCCGCTCTCGTAGAGGATCACCCACTCGAGCGACGGATGGTGTTCAAGCGGGCGCAGATCGGCACGCGGGTACTCGAGATCGACATCTCCTTCAGCTAGGTCAGCTACACGACGGCTGTGATGTCGACTACTTTCATCTCGTGCAGATCCAACCGCTCGCCAATGCCCGATGTGAATACGTACGCGGCCGTCGAGTGCGACGGGTCGACGCCAACGTAGCCCCACAGTGGTCCGGTGCGCTTGCTACCGGCGAACGCCACACCGCATTGGTCACCGCACAAAGAATGACTCGACGCACACGCCTATGCCTGTAACAGCGGGACTGCACTCAGAACAAGAACCCAGTGACTTGCCACACTCTTGAGCCACGACTTCGCTCTTGGCTGCTCCGATGGAAGTGGCATACACCGAGACCAGCGTGCTGCACGACGTTGGCGAGTACGTTACAGGTATGTACCAGCAGGCTGCCTGTGCGGAGCCATCGGCACCCGAACAGATTTTCAGGTGAATAGGGAGCTGCTCATCGTCCGAAGGGCCGAGCCAGAGGTCCCAGCGCAGCTCCCTGCCATGTTTCTAATGCCATTAGGCAGTACCAGATATGGGCCACTATCGGGCCCTTGAAGATAGTTAAAAACTTGATTGCTCACACCTCGGTGGCGATTTCCAGACGTCCATGCTGATGCAACTATTATCCACTCGAGCGCTTCAGCGTTACAGCACAACTGCTCATCGGGTGGAATCTCCGTAACTACTAATGTCCCAGCAGATGCCGTGTACCCAGTCGTCTCAAAAAAACTCTCCCTGTTTACAGGGGTTGCGCCGTCACATTCGCCCGCGCCCAGCAAGTGGGACGGATAATGCCAGGCCAGAGGCGAAGACGCCAATTCTCCTCAAGGGCGGCAGCAGCCGCCTCCATGTTAGATAGCGCACTCCACAGGGGACACCATCGCTGACAAATAGCGCCTTCAATTTCAATTCGTGTGTGTCGACTAATTTCAGCAAGTAGCGCTCTCATATATTATCTTCCTTGATTGATCTATGATGACGTGTTTGGTCCCAGCTGCCAGGAGATCAGCAGGCGGCGAGGGCAACCCTGTGAGCCGCCATGCGACGACTAACATGGCAGCCGTGCTTCGGTTCGCCAGGTGTCGCAAATGCAAGCTACAGTGGCGACGCGTCGAACCGCGCGAGCACGCCATCATCAACGCCGGCTCCGTTCAACGTGGTCGCGCCGAGCTGGAGCATGGGGCTCGAGGTCGCGCCACCGACGAGCAGTGTACCCGCATGGGTCGCGATGGAGAGGGCGCGATCGTCGCCGGCACCACCGAACGACCGCGCCCACCGCGGCTTGCCGGTCGGGTCGAGCCCAACGAGCGCGAGATCGAGCCCGCCGGCACCCCCGAGCGCCCGGCTTGCGATCGTAGCGCCTGAGATCCCGACGGCGACGGCGACGATTGTCGTGTCCGCACCATCACGTGCGATGACGGTCGGGCCCTCGTGATCCGGGCCGCCGAGCGCCACGGCGAACGTCTGGGTCCCAAGCGGGCTCAATCCCAGCACGAACACGTCGACGCCGCCGGCCCCGGCGAGCGTCGTGTTGTTGGGGAGCGTCATCGATCCAGTGAAGTTGCCGCTCACCACGATGCTCTGGTCGTCGCGGACGATCAGGCTGGACGCCTGATCGCTACCCGCGCCGCCGAGCGTGACCGCCCATTGCGCCGTGCCGTCGCCTGCGAGCTTCTCGACGTAGCCGTCCTGCGAGCCGGCGCCGGGGAAGGTGCGACCGGCGATCGATGTCGCGCCCGTGTAACGGCCGGCCACGTACACGCTGCCGTTGGCATCGCTAGCGATCTGGGTGGCGACCTCGTTCGCCGTGGGGAGCCCATCCTGGTGTGCCCAGATCGCGGCGCCGTTTCCAGTGCTCAGCTTCGCAACGAGCGCGTCAGCGCCGGCACCGGCGTCGAGTGTGAAGGTACCGAGCGTGATCGCCCCGACGAACTGCCCGGCGATCGCGAGGTTGTTGTCGGGCGTAATCGCTAGCCCACGCACGACATCGCTGCCCGTATTGCCGAACGTCGTTACCCACGTCAGCCCACCCGCCGGGTTAAACCGAGCTACGAACCCATCGCTCGAGCCGACGCTAGTCCGCTGCGTGCCCGCGAAGTCGGCTGTTCCCGTGAACGAACCGGCGACATAGATGTTGTCGGAACCGTCGCGCACGATCGCGCTTCCCGCGACCGAGCTCGCTCCGCCGAACGCGAACGCAGAGATCAGCGCGCCGGCCGGATCGAAGCGCGCCACCAGGATGCTCGTCGCCGTGCCCGTCGAACCCGAGGTGAGCGTGGTCGCTCCGAGCGTCAGCGTGCCCGTGAAACGCGCGAGGACGATCGCGGTACCGGTCGGCGAGAATGTCACGGCATCTACCTCGTCGCGACCGACCGTGGCAAGGCCGTGCGCCCAGTCCACGTGGAGATCGGGCTGTGGCGACCCATCAATCACGGTGTCGGAGGGATCAGTGCCGGAGGCGTCGGGTGCTGGCTGGGGCGGAACCTCGCCACAGCTAGCGACCGGACCGGCCACAGCAATTGCGATCGAACCAATCATGAAACTGCGCATGTCATCACTCCTTTCGGATTTAACCGACAAGCTATTTGTCGCATTCACACGTTGCTCTTACTGTCAAGCGATAAAGCGCGAAGCACATTACTCAATGCCACCGATCACAAGAACGTTCGCAACAATCGCCCAACAGTTGTCTCCAGACCGCGAGGTCGGCACCGAGTCGAGGCGAGGTGATCAGTCCTTGGTGGCGCCAACGACGATCTGGATTGTCCGCAGCGTGCCATTGCGCGCGATGTCGATGGTCACCGTTGTTCCGGGACGACGGTTTCCGAGCAGGACCATCGCTGCCATCGGCAACATGCTTTGCGTCGGCGTGCCATCGATCGCGAGCACCTGATCTCCGATGGCAAGCCCGGTCGAGGCCGCAGGACCACCGGGGTCTATCTGGTTGATCGTCAGCGGCAAGCGACTCTTGGCAATCGCGAACCCTGGATTGCCGGGAGCTGCACCTGCGGTATTGCGCACAGCGACGAGTGCCACGGTAGAGGCCGCGGTGTCGCTGACCTCGACCTCCGTGCCGGCAACACTCAGCGACGCGCCGTTCGGTGGGAAGCAAACCAGCTGGACCACGCCAATCGGCGCGGATACCGAGAACTGACCGGTGGCATCGCTGACCGCTTGAAGCGCTTCGTCGGGAGGAAACATACCGATCTGGCCATCCATCGACGGGTGTGCCTCGCACCGCATGCCGGCGACCGGTACATTGCCTCCATACTCGGTGATCTTCCCGTTGATCCTGCCGAGGCCACGGCTCCGTAGCATGAGTTGTATGGATTCGCCTGGGTGGACCTCGACCGCCTGGCCATCGACCTCAGTGCCAGCCTTGGCTCGCACCGTATATCGGCCGGGCGGCAAGCCCGATGCCGAGAATCGGCCACCCTCGACGAGGACGTAGCGACCTGTGCTCAGATCGGACGTCTCGGTATGGATCTCAACGGCCGGTGTGGTCGAGAACCCGAGCAACGTACCCTCGATCGCGCCGGGACGCGCGAGCTTGATCGTCACCGCGGCCGAGCCGGTTGGGATGTTGAACAGCTCCGTTTCGCTGCCGTCGGCCGCATAAGCAAGCAGGCTGTAGCTACCGCGCGCGAGGTTGCCGATCTCGAAACGACCGGTGGCGTCGCTCATCACCCCCGCGCCCATCTCGGTGCGACCGCGGCCAAGACCGATCGCCTCGACGTGGACGTCGGATAGATCAGCGCCGAGATCGTCCACGACCTTGCCGCGAATCGTGACGCGCTCATGCTTGATCGCGAGCTTGATCCCCGTCACCGTGCCGTCACGCGGAACGTGGATCAAGCCGAGTTGCTCGCCAACTGCTGGTGCAAACGCCCACCCGGCCAGGGGGGACGGGTACACCGCGGCGCGATAGTCGCCACCCTGCATGCTCCCGCAGTCGAACGCGCCGTTCGTGTCCGTCATCGACTCGCCCTGGTCGCCAGCGCCGCTCGCAAGCTCTAGGCGCACGTAGGCATTCGGCACCGGCTGGCCGTCCTCATCGACGACCGTGCCCTTGACCTGACCGGCGCAGTCGAGCTCGATGTCGAGCGTCTTGTCATCGCCCGCGGCGAGCGTCACGGTCTTCTGCTCGGCGAACGCCCGAACGTTGTGGCTCCCCGCGGAGATCCGGTGAGAGCCTTCGGGTAGCCCTTCGAGCACGAACGCGCCGGACTGGTCGCTCTCCGTGCTTATCTGACACTGCGCGCAGCTGACCTCGGCGCCCGCTACTGGCTTGCCATTCCGGGTCACATGCCCCCGCAGCGTGGCCAGTGCACGCACGTCGAGCACGACGTCGTCGACCAACGTCTGTGTGATCTTGAGGGAGTTCGGACCGCGCACCTCGTACGGTCGAGCGACGAACACGGTGGCTCCGGGTAATACGCCGGACAGGATGAAGCGCCCGTCTGGCTGCGAGAAGCTGGTCGTGCTCGATGGAAGACCGTTGCGCATCGTGATGATGCGAGCTCCGCTGACCGGCTGCCCCGCCATCACGACCCGGCCTCGCACCTGTGCGACAGCTTCAAGCACGAGTTGGAGGTCGGGCGACGACGACGCAGGCCGTGCGATCGCCTGCTGCGGCCTGTGAGTCCCCAGCCCCTCGGCGAACGCGCTCACCTGAAAACGCCCGGGTGCGACGCCAGCAATCTGGAATCGGCCATCGCGATCTGTCGTTGTCCAGCACGTGGCGAGATGGTGCAGCGCTCCGACGTCGTCTGGGCTCGCGATCACCTGTGCCCCTGCGACGGGCATGTGACCGTCTGTGATCACCCGGCCGGTGAGGATAGCTTCGGGGGCAAGCACGAAGTCATAGCGAAGCTCACCGAACGTGCGGAATGGCAACGTGAACGTCCCGTAGCCGTCGGCCTCGACCCGAACCCGCGAGTCGCCTTGCGGCAGGCACAGGCTGTACTGCCCAGTCGCATCCGACTCGTTGCCGCCGAAATCGGTGCTCAGAAGCCGCGCCTTCGCGATGCCGCCGCCCGAGGCATCGCGCACGGTTCCGTACAACCGCGACCGGCACGCGCTGAGCTCAAGCGCGATCTGATCAGGCTTTGCCCGAGGGTCCGCGACGGGAATCACCGTGTAGCTTGACGTAAGCTTCGGCGCCGACGCGCTGACCCCGAACACCGCAGCGGGCTGGATACCGAAATCGAACGTGCCGTCCGGACCGGTACGCACATCGGCGATCGGCAGAACGGCGGGCGTGCTGACGAGAGCTAGCCGCACGATCGCCCCACCGACTGGAACCCCCGCGGAGGTGACATGACCTGCAATCCGGCGTCCGGCGACACCGCTCTGCGGGATCCACGATGGGATGTTTGTTCGCTGTGGATCGTTACCATCCGAGGGCTGCGCTGCGGCCCCTCGATTCGAGATCACTTCACTACTTGTCTCCCTGCTCGTATGGGAGTGTCGCGACCAGGCGACCAAGCCAGTCACGAGAAGCAATACGAGCACCCCCGCCGCCGCGGTCAGCTTCTTCATGGCGAATACACCAACGGTTGCGGCTGCGGTTGGCGTGGAGTCGGGCATTCGCGCAAACGGGACCAGCGCCGCAAGCCAGCCGTGCTTGGGGCCATCGCTGCGACACTGCAGGCGTTCGCGCAGCTGATCGATCGCGACCTTCAGCCGGCGGCGCACGGTACCGTCGGGCACGCCGAGCCGGCGCGCGATTTCGCTGCTCGACAGACCTTCGACGAAGTGAAACAGCACGGTCGAGCGATACGGCTCAGCCAGCGTGCTCACCTCGTCTGCGACCGCGCGCTGCAACTCGACGTGCTCGACGAGGTCGGCCGGGGTCGGAACGTCAGCTTGCTCGATCGCGGCCTCGCGCGCGTCACGCCGGCTCGTGCTGCGGTGTCGCATGCGCACTACGTTCAGCACCACGCGACGGAGCCACGGTCGCAGCGGGCGCGCGTCGGTGGGCGCATGCTGGATGGCGAGCAGCCACGCATCCTGTGCTACGTCGTCGGCGACCGCCACATCTCTGACCAGCACCCGCGCGAGCCTGCGAACCCAGCCTACCTCGGCCAGCAATTCGTCCAGTCGCGTCGCCATATCACTCCCGTGGTCCCCGTGGTCTCGATCCATCCCAACGACAGAATGCCGCCGATCGGAACCTCGTTCGCATCAATCGTCCTGACGCTGCTGATCCTCGCGACCCACCTACGAGGCCGTCGCGCACAAGGACACTGGATGTTTACAGCCCGACGGCACACGGCGCGAGCGCGTGGCGTGGTCGCACACCATGAACGCTCGGATACGTCTCGAACGGTCAACGTATTGGACCAGTAGATCTCGAAGTAGTTTCAAGCTCGTCTGAAGTCGCCCGAGACCCAGTCGGACACTGGACAAGGCTACGTGGCCTGCCGGCTAAAGCCCGATCGGCGCAGCGACTTCGGCATCAGAAGTCCGGTTCCTACCGATCCCACTCCGGGCGGATACCGTGCTTGTACCCAAGCCCGGATCCGAGAAGCGCAGCACCTGATGCACGCCCTCGCGCCCTTGACAAGGTTATCCTATATGAGCGAGCACCTCGGGCGACGCTGGATAGAAGCTGCCAGCCACTGCGGGTGCACGAACGGTCGCTTGTACTCACACACCACGCGGCGGAACGCGCCGCGCGACAACCCGCGACGCGCGGCTCGGCGTGCGAGCGACTCTGATGATCACTCATCGAGGTTACCGTGGAGCCACTGGCGCAGCTTCTCGATCTGATCCTTCGGGAGGGTCAAGCGCCCGCCCTACGGTCACCAGGCTGCGGACGTGGCGTTCCTGGAGGCCAGCGCTTTTCAACTCACCGCTTCCGCAGACGCTCGAACACGCACCGCGCCACCTCGCGGGTTCTGGCGTGGTACCATCACACCCGCTCGAATCCCTGCTCGACCTGCGCCACGACTTGGTCCCAGAACGTGAATCCGAGCTTGTCGATCCAACAGCGAGGACCTTCGTTCCAGCTGCGCGCCGGTTCCATCGCGGGCTCTCCATCCGGTCCCACCTGCAGCCATTCGAACGATTCGTCGAGGTCGTCGGGAGATTGGAAGCTCTCATCCTCTCCGAACTGGATGGAATGCGCGCGATGCGTTTCGAGGAACTCGCGGACGAACGGATGAATGTTGCGCGAGATCCAGTCCCCATCCGGCACCCAGTACTCGGTGGCGCCAATCCGGCGTCGACATCGACGGGTTTGGTCATGCCGTACGATGCCAGGGACCTCGAGCGTATGCCCCGCCCAGCGATACCCGGCATCGAGGAACTCCTTCAGTGCGTGCATGCGAAGTAGAGGTTATTCACACGGTCGCTCCCTCTAGCGTCAGGTTGAGCTAAGCGCACGTTCTTGCTGTCTCCGCGCCACTATGGCTCGGCACCCGCGACGCGGCAACGTGCGACACGTCCGCATCGTTGCCTGATGGTCCAGCCGACCGACGACAGCTGCCACGGATGGAACGGCGATGAAGCATAGAGTCACATCTGATGACGACAGGGTCGTGATGCCGTTCAGCCGGCGTCGCGCTGATCGTGTATGCGAATCTTCCGCCGCTCGTCGTCGGAGCACGTCCCGCCGCACGCTCCCACGGTCGCTCTCGAGTTTGGCACGGGCGTGCGGGATGCCGCGGTTGCGGAAGACGAAAGGTACCGCTATGCTAACGATGGCTAACGACGATAGCTGCCGTTAATATCCACCAGACACAGCCATGACATCATTTACCCTGAAGCTCAGCGCGAGCGGTCGGCAAGGCCTGATCGAGCTCAGACGCGCGGCACACAAGATGCTGCGAGGTCGTCAAGCGGTAGAGCTTCGTGCGATGGGCGTAGTGGACGCGGCCGACGAGGTGCTCGTCCTGGTGGTTACGCAGCAGGGGGCGCTGGTCCGGATCTCGAAGATCCACGGCCGTGCGCTCGACGCTCGCGAGCTTCGCTTGCAACTCGCCAGTGCGGAGGCGGCGGTCAACGAGGTCGCCCGTACACGGCCGGCACCGGAAGGCCCGCAACTCTCATCCCCGGAGGCAGCCATGCTGGAGAAAGCCGGGCTCGTCGAAGGTTCGCTGGATATGTCGAGTGCGCTGGAGCGTTCGCGGATCGAGCTGGAAGTCCTGGTTCGCAACAGCCTAACGATCGCAGAAGCTGCGAAAGCGCTCCGCGTAAGCACGAGCCGGATCCGGCAACGCCTGTCATCGACGCACCCCACGCTGTACGGAATCAAGGAAGGCCGCGGGTGGCGCATCCCGAGGTTTCAATTCGAGTCCAAGAGCAAGCTCGTACGTGGCATTGACGCGGTGATGCCGCATGTTCGCCGCGACGCGCATCCGGTCGTGGTCAGAGACTGGTTCACAACACCCCACCAAGATCTCGTCGTCGGCGGCGATGACGAGCGTGTGACACCGAGAGCATGGCTATTGGCGGGCAGGTCGGCGAACACTGTTGCCGAGCTCGATCACCACGACAGTCCGGCGAGTATTCAAAGCAAGGGTGTGCTGTATGGTGCGATGGAACCCATCACGTGCCTGGCGGAGGTATTTCAGTCGACGAGGGCCATCGACCGCAATACGAATGCGCCGTGGCTCGCCGCGTTCACAACAGCTCGAGAGCTGCAGCTCTTGGACCTGACCGGTACATGGTCGACACGGGCCGGCGCGTCGATGGCCATCCACTCGGGCCCGAGACCCAAGGCGCGTCGATGGTCGCGAGCCATCTACGAC
>Ga0134121_10003718_pt1 | contig 12612 bp, 7 predicted proteins | sample KB301_FD_96463 | JGI IMG/M metagenome (GOLD analysis project Ga0134121, IMG submission 96463) | Terrestrial soil microbial communities without Nitrogen fertilizer from Kellogg Biological Station, Michigan, USA - KB3-0-1 | ecosystem: Environmental > Terrestrial > Soil > Unclassified ...
CGCCCGCCTGGTGGCGATGCAGTACACGCGCAACGAGCTCGACTTCCGCCGCGGCACCTTCCGCGTGCGCGGCGACGTGATCGGCGTCTTCCCGGCGGAGCATGCCGAGCACGCAGTTCGAATTTCGCTGGACGATGATGTGGTGGAAAAGCTGGAGGTGTTCGACCCGCTGACCGGGCGCGTGCATCACCCGATGGCGCGCTTCACGGTGTACCCCTCGAGCCACTACGTCACTCCGCGCGAGACCACGCTGCGCGCGGTCGAGGCGATCAAGGCCGAGCTGCGGGAGCGCATCGAGTTCTTCCAGAAGGCCGGACGCCTGGTGGAGGCGCAGCGGATCGAGCAGCGCACGCGCTTCGACCTGGAGATGCTGGCGGAGCTCGGCTTCTGCAAGGGCATCGAGAACTACTCGCGCCATCTCTCGGGACGCCGGGCCGGCGAGCCGCCGCCGACGCTGATCGACTACCTGCCGGGCGACGCGCTCATGATCATCGACGAGAGCCACGTCACCATCCCGCAGCTCGGCGGCATGTACAAGGGCGACCGCTCGCGCAAGGAGAACCTGGTCGAGTACGGGTTTCGCCTGCCCTCGGCGCTCGACAACCGGCCGCTCAGGTTCGACGAGTTCGAGGCGGTGGTGCGCCAGACCATCTTCGTTTCGGCGACCCCGGCCGATTACGAGCGGCAGAAGTCGGCGCAGGTGGTGGAGCAGGTGGTGCGCCCGACGGGGCTCGTCGACCCCCAGGTGATCGTGCGGCCGGCATCGACGCAGGTCGATGATCTGCTTTCGGAAATTCATTCGAAAACCAAGAAATCCGAAAGAGTTCTCGTCACGACCCTCACGAAGCGGATGGCGGAGGAGCTCACCGAGTACCTCGCCGAGCACGGGGTGAAGGTGCGCTACCTGCACTCGGAGGTCGACAACATCGAGCGCGTCGAGATCATCCGCGACCTGCGCCTGGGCGAGTTCGACGTGCTGGTCGGGATCAACCTGCTGCGCGAGGGGCTCGACCTTCCCGAGGTGTCGCTGGTCGCGATCCTCGACGCCGACAAGGAAGGGTTCCTGCGCTCCGAGCGCTCGCTCATCCAGACCATGGGGCGCGCCGCGCGGCATATCAACGGCACCGCGATCCTCTACGCCGACCAGGTGACGGACTCCATAAGGAAGGCGATTGCGGAAACCGATCGCCGCCGTGCCAAGCAGGTGACCTACAACGAGCGCCATGGCATTACCCCGGTGGGCGTGATGAAGCGCATCAAGGACCTGATCGACGGCGTCTACGACGCCGACGAGGCGCGCGTCGCCCAGGACGAGGCGCGCTACGAGGCGATGAGCGAAAAGCAGGTCGCGCGCGAGATCAAGGCGCTCGAGAAGAAGATGCTGGAGCACGCCAGGAACCTCGAGTTCGAGGAGGCGGCCGCGGCGCGCGACCGGCTTGCCGAGCTTAAGAAGCGGGTCTTCGGCGTGGAGCTCGCTTCCGAGTAGCCAAGAAGGGCCATGTTCGCATCCCTTGGATGGAGGCAGAATAGGGTGCCAGGGGGAGGGTGATGGCGGAGGACAAGGGCAAGTCCAAGCTCGAGTCGGCGATCGCGTTGCACCAGCGCGGGCAGCTCAAGGAAGCCGAGGAGGTCTACCTCGCAGTGCTGGCGGCCGATCTCGACAACGCGGATGCGCTGCACTATCTGGGGCTCATGCGCTTCCAGCAGGGCCAGTGTCCGCTGGGGATCGATCTGGTGCAGCGCGCGATCGAGGTCGACCCCGACTACGTGGACGCCTACAACAATCTCGGCAACATGTATAAGCAACTGGAAGCGCTCGAACCGGCCGCAGAGTTATACAGGAAGGCGCTGGCGCTGCGGCCCGACCATCCGCCGGCGTTGCAAAACCTCGGCCACGTGCTGAGCCAGCTCAAGCGCTACGAAGAAGCGGTCGGCCTGCACCAGCGCGCGATCGAAAACGATCCCGGGAACGTCCAGAACCATTACGCGCTCTCGCAGGTATACAAGTCGATGGGCCGCTCGCAGGAGGCGGTCGACACCCTGAAGAAGGCGCTTGCGATCAAGCCCCTCGGCGACGGCTACCGCCGCCTGGGCCAGATGCTGTATGCGCTTCACCGCGTCGAGGAAACCGTGGCCAACTACGAAGCCTGGCTGCGCATGGAGCCAGACAACCCGATCGCCAAGCACATGCTGGCGGCCTGTACGCAGAAGGACGTCCCGGTCCGGGCCGGGGACGCGTTCGTGACCCAGGTGTTCGACGGCTTTGCCGAGAGCTTCGACAAGGTGCTGCACGGGCTGGAATATCTCGCTCCGGCGCTGGTCGCCGACGCCTTGCAGCGGACAGATGGCCCGCCTCGGGGCGAGCTGCACATCGTCGACGCGGGCTGCGGCACGGGCCTCCTGGCGCAGCACCTGCGCCCTTACGCCCGGCGCCTCGTCGGGGTCGACCTTTCGCCGAAGATGCTCGAGAAAGCGGCCAAGCGCGCGCTTTACGACGAGCTGGTCACGGCCGAGCTCGCGTTGTTCCTGCGTTCCTCGCCCGCAGCCTTCGACGTGGTCGCTTCGTCGGACACGCTGGTTTACTTCGGCGACCTGCGCGACGTGCTCTCCGCCGCCTGCGCCGCGCTGCGGCCGGGCGGGCGGCTGCTGTTCACGCTCGAGCGTGTCGCCGAGGAGGCGTCGACCGAAGGCTACTGCATCAATACTCACGGGCGGTACAGCCACGCCGCGCCGTACGTGCGCGCGGCTCTCGCCGGCGCGAGCTTCGAGGTGATCGACATCGAGAACGTCCATCTTCGCCGGGAAGGGGACCGCTATGTCGAGGGTCTCGTGGTGCTCGCCCGCCGATCGAGCGCTGCTTGACCGCGGCGTCCGGCGAGACGCCGGCATCGGCGCTCGCCCTGCTGCAGCAGAGCCGGCTCGAGCACCGGCAAGGCCGCGTGCTCGCCGCGCTGCAGCTCGCGCGCAAGGCGATCGAAATCGACCCCGACAACAGCGATACGCAGAACGAGCTCGGCGACCTCTATCGCAGCATCGGCTCTTCGCGGGGCGCGCTGGAGGCATACAGGAGGGCGCTCGAGTTGCGGCCCGATCATCCGGAAGCTGCGCGCAGCCTCGCCGTGGTGCTGGAAAAGCTCAAGCCACTGCAAGAGTCGGCCGCCGCGCATCGGCGCGCGATCGAGCAGGAGCCCGGGAACGCCGAGCACCTGTATGCGCTCGCTGCCGTGTGCAGGGACATGGGGGACATCGGGGCGGCCGTCGAGGCGCTCAAGAAGGCGCTCGCGATCAGGCCCGAGGCCCACGCCTTCCGCCGCCTCGGCGCAACGCTGTGCGCGATCGGCCGGCGCGACGAAGCGGAGGCGACTTACGAAGCGTGGCTGCGCGCCGAGCCGGACAGTCCGCTCGCCCGGCACATGCTGGCTGCATGCTCGGGGAAGGACGTGCCGCATCGCGCCCCGGACGCGTTCGTGGCCGCGGAGTTCGACCGCTTCGCCGATACTTTTGACCAAACACTGGACCAGCTCGAATACCGCGCCCCGGCGCTGCTGGCGAAGGCGTTGCACCGCATCGCCGGCGAGCCGCGCGGTGAGCTCGACATCGTCGATGCCGGTTGCGGCACGGGACAGCTCGCGCAGCACTTGCGTCCTTACGCGCGCCGTCTCGTCGCAGTCGATCTATCGCCGAAGATGCTGGAAAAGGCGGCCCGCCGCGCGCTCTATGACCAGACGAGCCTCGCCGAGCTCGCGGCTTTCCTGCGCGCCTCGCCGGAAACGTTCGACGTCGTCGCCGCGTCGGACACGCTGAATTATTTCGGCGACTTGCGCGATGCGCTCGCCGCGGCCCGCGCATCGCTGCGGCCCGGGGGGCGGCTGCTCTTCACGCTCGAGCATGCCGCCGAGGAGGCGTTGCCCGAAGGCTACTGCATCCATCCTAACGGCCGGTACAGCCATACCGAGGCCTACGTTCGCCGAGCCCTTGCCCAGGCCGGGTTTTCCCTCGTCGAGGTCGAAACGGCACACCTGCGGCGGGAAGGCGATGCGTACGTCGACGGCCTTGTGGTATCCGCCCGGCGGAAGGAACACGACGCGCAACTCGAGAACGTCGCGTCAGCGATCGCCCTGCATCAGCGCGGACAGCTCGCCGAAGCGGAGGCGGCTTACCTCGCCGCGCTGGAAGCCGACAAGGACAACGCCGACGCGCTGCACTACCTCGGGGTCTTGCGGCACCAGCAGGGCCAGTCGTTCGAGGCGCTCGATCTGGTGTGGCGGGCGCTCGAGATCCAGCCCGACTACGTCGATGCCCTCAACAATCTCGCCAACATCTACCGGCATCTGGGGAGCCCTGCGGAGGCTGCCAAGACCTACGAGGTGGCGCTGGCGCTGCGGCCCGATCACCCCGAGGCCTTGCGCAATCGCGCGATCGCCTTGCGCGAAGTGGAGCGCCTCGAGGCACTGGCAGATGCCTGCCGGCAGGCGATCGCGCGCGATGCGCTGGACGTCGGGAACTACTACGCGCTTGCCGCTGCGTACAAGGACCTGGACCGCCTCGACGACGCGGACGAAGCGTTGCGGCAGGCGCTCGCGATCAGGCCCGAGGCCGAGGGGTTTCGGCTCCTGGGCCAGGTCCTGCGCTGGCTGCGCCGCACCGACGAAGCGGCGGCGAACTACGAGGCGTGGCTTTGGAACGAGCCCGACAACCCGATCGCCAGGCACATGCTGGCCGCCTGCACGCTAAGCGAGGTCCCGGCACGGGCGAGCGACGCGTTCGTGACCACGATGTTCGACGGCCTGGCGGGCAGCTTCGACGAGGCTTTGCACAGGATCGAGTACCGCGCGCCGGCTCTGGTGGGGCAGGCCTTGCAGCGCGCCGCGGGAGAGCCGCGCCAGGAGCTTGGCATCGTCGACGTCGGCTGCGGCACGGGACTGCTTGCGCCCTACCTGCGCCCTTACGCCCGGCGCCTGGTGGGGGTCGATCTCTCGCCGAAGATGCTGGCGCAGGCGGCGCAGCGCGCCCTGTATGACGAGAGCGTCGTGGCGGAGCTCGGGTCATTCCTGCGCGCGTCGCCCGGAGGGTTCGACGTCGTCGCGTCGTCGGACACGCTGGTGTACTTCGGCGAGCTGGGCGAGGTGCTCGCCGCGGCGCGCCGGTCGCTCCGGCCGGGCGGAACGCTCGTCTTTACGCTCGAGCACGAGGCGAACGAGGCGGAGGCCCCGAGCGGCTACCGCATTCATCCGCACGGCCGCTACAGCCACACCGAGCAGTACGTGCGCGGGGCGCTGGCCGAAGCGGGCTTCGACCTGGTGGAGCTCGGAAAAGCGAACCTGCGCCGGGAGGGCGCCGCCTACGTCGACGGCCTGGTGGTCGCGGCGCGCGCCGTGGGCGGCACGCCCTCCGAGGCGTCCTCCAGCTTGAAGCCGTAGCGGCCGCAGCCCCGGCTGCAGTAGACGAAGCTGCGTCCGAAGAGCTTGACCACGTAAGCGGTGCCGAAGACGCGCCAACCCATGCGCGCGCAGGACTTGAGCGAGTCGAGATTGGTCGCGTCGACGTAGAGCAGCATGCCCTTGTAGCCGACCGAAAGCCAGTGGCGCAGCGCGCGCGTCATCCCGGTCGGAAAGAGGCGCCTGCCGCGGTGCGAGGCGTGCGTGAAGCCGTGATACATGTAGACATAACCGCGTGCAAAATCAATCCTCAGCTCGGGAGAAACGCGAGTCGCGGTCGTTGCGTACCAGCCGTACGCTCGCAGCGCGCCGTCGTGGACGAAGCCGAAACATTTGTCGCCCTTGGCCGACGCGTAGCGCACGAATTCCGCGGAAAGCGCAGTCTCGGGCTCGCGGATGAGCGCCTCAAGCGCCTGCTTGCCGACGAAGCCGCCGGAATAACCCGCCGGATCCTGCAGGAACGCGGGATCCGTTTCCTCGATGACGTGGGCGCGCAGCACGCTCACCCATCGATCGCAGCCCAGCCCCTTGAGGAGCGCGAGCCACACCGCGTTGCACAAGCCGTGGTAGAGGACCTTCCGGCGCACCTTCCGCATCAACCGTTCGATGCCGTCCATGCCCCGATGGAGCAAGATACGGGCGCGATCAATAGGCTGCGCTGCCCGGCGTGCGGGGGAAGGGGATCGCGTCGCGCACGTTGGAGAGCCCGGTCACGTACGCGACGGTGCGCTCGAAGCCCAGGCCGAAGCCGGCGTGCGGCACCGTGCCGTAGCGGCGCAGGTCGCGGTACCACCCGTACGCTTCCTTGTGGACCTTCAGCTCGTCCATGCGCGCATCGAGCACCGCGAGGCGCTCCTCGCGCTGGCTGCCGCCGATGATCTCGCCGATGCCGGGCGCGAGCACGTCCATTGCCGCGACCGTGCGCCCGTCGTCGTTCGCGCGCATGTAGAACGCCTTGATGCCCTTCGGGTAGTTCATCACGATCACGGGCTTTTTCGCGTGCTGCTCGGTGAGGTAGCGCTCGTGCTCCGACTGCAGGTCCATGCCCCATTTCACCGGGAACTCGAACTTCGTCTTGGCGCGCTCCAGGGTCTGGATCGCCTCGTCGTAGTGCATGCGCACGAACTGCGAGTCGACGATGCCCTGGAGCTTCGCGATCACGCCCTTCTCGATGCGCTCCTCGAAGAACGCCATGTCATCAGGTCTTTCCCCCAGAAGAGATCTGAAGACTTGTTTCAAGAGTGCTTCGGCGAGATCCGCGTCGGCCGCGAGGTCGGCGAAAGCGATCTCGGGCTCGATCATCCAGAACTCGGCGAGATGCCGGCTGGTGTTGGAGTTCTCGGCGCGGAAGGTCGGCCCGAAGGTGTAGACCTTCGACAGCGCGAGGCAGTAGGCCTCGACGTTGAGCTGTCCCGAGACGGTGAGGAAGGTCTCGCGGCCGAAGAAGTCCTTGCTGTAGTCGACGCGTCCCGCCTCCGTGCGCGGCAGGTTGGCGAGATCGAGCGTCGAGACGCGGAACAGCGCGCCGGCGCCTTCCGCGTCAGAGGCGGTGATGATCGGCGTGTTGACCCAGAAAAACCCGTGCTCGTGGAAGAAGCGGTGGATCGCCTGGGCGATCGTGTGGCGCACGCGCGTCACCGCGCCGATGACGTTGGTGCGCGGGCGCAGGTGCGCCACTTCGCGCAGGAACTCGAAGCTGTGGGCTTTCGGCTGGATCGGGTAAGAGTCCGGGTCGTCGACCCATCCGACCACGCGGATCGCCGCGGCCTGCATCTCGAAGGGCTGGCCCTTGGCGGGGGAGGGCACGATGCTGCCGGTCGCCTCCACCGCGCAGCCCGCGGTGAGCTTCAGGACTTCGTCGGCGTAATTGGGAAGCGTGCTCGGCGCCACGACCTGGACCGGATGGAACGACGAGCCGTCGGACACGTTGACGAACGAGATCCCGGCCTTGGAGTCGCGGCGCGTGCGCACCCAGCCGCGGATCGTCACGGGCGCATCCTTCGGTGCGCGCCCGGAAAGCACGTCGGCGCAAGAAGTCATGACGGTCATGATAGCCGCGCCGGTCGCTTATCAGATTGCGAAATAACCTTCTGTCGCTTTGGTCTTAGCCCAGGTCGTCCCGAGGTACGGCAGTTGCGTCCATCGCTTCAGGAGGCCGCAATGACCGACCAGCGGGGCGCGTCGCGGCAAGTTGTTGCGGCGATGATGGCCGCAGGCTGCGAAGTGCGCAGAGTGAAAGGCCATCTCTTCACGATGCTGGTTCGCCGGCAAAAAGGGCGAGCTTGACTGGCGCGCGCGCGGGTCCGGTCAGAGTGCTGTTCGTCTGCACCGGCAACATCTGCCGCTCGCCGACCGCCGAGGGCGTGCTGCGGCATATGGCGAAGCAGGCGGGCGTCGAGGTCCACGTCGAATCGGCGGGCACCGGCAGCTGGCACGTCGGGCATCCGCCCGACAAGCGCGCGCTGCACCACGCGCGCGGGCGCGGGTACGACCTCAGCGCGCAGCGTGCGCGGCAGGTGACGCGGGGCGACTTCGAGACGTTCGACCTCATCGTGGCCATGGACCGCGGCCATCTCGCCGCGCTTCAGGCGCAGTGCCCAACCAGGCACCGCGCGAAGCTGAGGCTGCTCGTGCCGGAGCGCGACGTGCCCGACCCGTATTACGGCGGGGCCGAGGGCTTCGAGCGCGTGCTGGACATGGTCGAAGCCGCCTGCGCCGGGCTGCTGCGCGAAATCACCGGCGCTACTTCCTAGTCTCGACCTGCTGCAGCTCGTCTTCCTGCGCGGCCGGCTTCGGCCGCTCGCGCCTCGGGCGGCCGAGCTGCTGCGGCTCCTCCGCCGGCGCGGCGACCTGAGCCTTGCTGCGGTCGGTCTCGATCATCACCAGGCCCGAGCTCTCGAGCAGCGCCCTGGAATCGACTTTCGGCTCTTCACGTCGCACAGGCTCTTCGTGGCGCGCGACTGGTTCTTCGTGGCGCACGACCGGCTCTTCGTGTCGCACCGGCGGCGGCTCGTGTCGGACCGTCTCCTCGCCGCGCGTTTCCTCGGCGCGCAGCGCCTCTTCCAGCCGCTGCGCTTCCCGCCGTTGATCCTCGCGGATCGCTTCGTGGCGCGGCTGCTCGTGCCGCGGCCCGGATGGCGCTCCGGCAGCGGTGCCGCTTGCGGCAGGCTGCTCGTCCCGGCGAGGACGATCGCGGCGATGGCGCCGGCCGCCGCGGCGGTGCTCCTCGCCTTCGCGAGGAGCGCCTTCGCGAGGACCGCCTTCGCGCTCCGGCGGCCTCGGCTGCTGCTCGGGCCTGGCCTGCTGTTCCGCCCTGGGCTGCTCCGGTCTCGGCTGCTGCTCCGGTCTCGGCTGCTGCTCCGGTCTCGGCTGCTGCTCCGGTCTTCCCTGGTTCTGCGGCCGAGGCTGCTGGTGCCGCTGCTGGTCGGGTCTGCGATCTCCCCGCTCGGGTCGCTCGCCTCGGTCACCGCGCTCGCCGCGGGGTTGGCCATTGCGCCGCTGCTCCAGGCGCCCCTGCTGCTGGCGGTCCCGGTGCTCGTCTCGCGGCGGGCGACCGTCGCGCCGGCCGTCGCGTCCATCCCTTCTTTGCTGATCGGGTCGCTGGTCGCGCCGCGGCTGCTGATCCCGCCTGTGCTGTTGCTGCTGATCACGCCGGGGCTGCGGGTTCGCCTGCACGGCGGGCTGCGCCGCCGGCTGCGGCGGCGCGGAGGTCGCCGGCGCCTTGAAGATGCCGAAGAAACGCGAGAAGAACCCTTCCGCCGCTGCGGTGGCGGGCTGCGCCACCGGCTGCGGCGGCGGGGCCTGCACCGGAGCGCGAGGCGTCTCCGGGGTGCGGGGCGGCCGCGGCTGCGATTCGTCCACCATCGGTGCTGGCTGGGTCGGCGTAATGCCTTTGACCACGGCCTCCTGCCGCTCGCGCTTGGCCTCTTCCTCGGCGCCGGCGGGCTTCGGCTCCTCGGGGCGCTCGACCATCTCGTAGCTCGAAGGGACGTGCTCCATCTCGTTCAGCTCGTCGTGGCGCAGGCGCTGCACCTTGTAGTGCGGCGTCTCCAGGTGCGGGTTGGGCACCATCACGATGTTCACCTTGAGGCGGCCTTCGAGCTTCTGGATCTCGTTCCTTTTCTCGTTCAACAGGAACGAGGCCACGTCGACCGGCACCTGCGCGTGCACCGCGCCGGTGTTCTCCTTCATCGCCTCCTCCTGCATGATGCGCAGCACGTGCAGGGCGGTGGACTCGGTGCCGCGGATGAAGCCGGTGCCGCTGCAACGCGGGCAGTTGATGTGCGCGGTCTCCTCGAGCGAGGGCTGCAGCCGCTGGCGTGAGAGCTCCATCAGGCCGAAGCGCGAGATCTTGCCGATCTGCACCCGCGCCCGGTCAAAGCGCAGCGCTTCGCGCAGGCGGTTCTCGACCTCGCGCTGGTTCCGCTGCGACTCCATGTCGATGAAATCAATGACGATCAGGCCCCCCAGGTCGCGCAGCCGGAGCTGCCGCGCGACCTCGTCGGCGGCCTCGAGGTTGGTGCGGTAGGCGGTTTCCTCGATGTCGCCGCCGCGCGTCGCGCGAGCCGAGTTGACGTCGATGGCGACCAGGGCCTCCGTATGGTCGATCACGATCGCGCCGCCGGCGGGCAGGCCCACCTGGCGCGAATAGGCGCTCTCGATCTGGTGCTCGATCTGGAAGCGCGAGAAGAGCGGCACGTCGTCGCGGTAGAACTTCACCTTGTTGACGTTGCCCGGCATGACCGTCTGCATGAACGCCTTGGCCTGCTCGTAGATCTCCTCGGTGTCGATCAGGATCTCGCCGATGTCGGGCTGGAAATAATCGCGGATGGCGCGGATCACCAGGCTCGACTCGAGGTAGATGAGGAAGGGCTTTTTCGACTGGTCCCGGGAGGCGCCTTCGACCGCGCCCCAGAGCTGCATCAGGTAGTTCAGGTCCCAGGTGAGCTCCTCGAGCGAGCGGCCGATCGCCGCGGTGCGGGCGATGACGCTCATGCCGTCGGGGAGCTGGAGCTGGTCGAGGGTGTCGCGCAGCTCGTTCCGGTCCTCGCCCTCGACCCGGCGGGAGACCCCGCCGCCCCTCGGGTTGTTCGGCATCAGGACGAGATAGCGTCCCGCCAGCGAAATGAAGGTCGTGAGCGCCGCGCCCTTGGTGCCGCGATCGTCCTTCTCGACCTGGACGATGATCTCCTGGCCCTCGCGCAGCGCGTCCTGGATGCGGGCGCGGCCGACGTCGATGCCTTCCTTGAAATAGCTGCGGGTGACTTCCTTGAAGGGCAGGAACCCGTGCCGTTCCTCGCCGTAGTCGATGAAGGCGGCCTCGAGGCTTGGCTCGATCCGGGTAATGATTCCTTTATAGATGTTGCTCTTGCGTTGTTCCCTTGAGGCCGACTCAATATCGAGGTCGACGAGCTTTTGCCCGTCGACGATCGCGACCCGCAACTCTTCCTGCTGCGTCGCGTTGAACAGCATGCGCTTCACTTGTTGTTCTCCTGCGCGCGCAGGAGCCCCCATGCCTGGTCGGTCCGTGCTCTCCTGAAAGGTGATGCGTCAAAAGAAGGAAAGGAGGGCGGCCATTAAGCTGCCGCGCGCGCTTCTAGTAGTATCGCTACTTCCGGTGAGCGAAATTAACCCAGTGCTTCAGGTCCGGCTGCGGCCGGACAGGAGGCGGGTTGCAGGTCGGCTCACTGAGCCGCTTTCCCTGTGCCTCGCAACTCGAAGCAACTCCCGGATACTACGGGAAAATGAATGACTTGAGCAAGGCTCGGGCGACCACTCTGGAGGTCGGGGAAGAAGCCGCGGCCCAGCGCATCGACAATTTCCTGCTGCGCCACCTGAAGGGCGTGCCGAAAAGCCACGTCTACCGCGTGCTGCGAAGCGGCGAGGTCAGGGTGAACAGCGGCCGCGTGAAGCCCGAATACCGGCTCCAGCCCGGCGACCGCGTTCGCGTGCCACCAATCAGGGTCTCCCAGGAACAAAAGCCGAAGGCAAAGCCGGCGGAATTCCCGCTCGTGCACGAAGACGGGGCTCTGCTCGTCGTCGACAAGCCGTCGGGGGTGGCGGTCCACGGCGGCAGCGGCGTGAGCTACGGCGTGATCGAATCCCTGCGCGCATCGCGGCCGCAGGCGAAGTACCTGGAGCTCGCGCACCGGCTCGATCGCGACACCTCGGGCCTGCTGGTGGTGGCGCAGAAGCGTGGCGCGCTCGTCGAGCTCCACCGGATGCTGCGCGACGGGGAGGTGGAAAAGGTCTACCTTGCCGTCGTGAGAGGCGCCTGGGAGGGCGGCCCGCGCGAGCTGCGAGAGTCGCTCCACAAGTACGTCGACGCCAGGGGCGAGCGCCGGGTTGCGGTGCGCGAAGACGGCGTGAAGGCCGTAACCCGCGTCCGGGTGCTGAAAAAATCCGCGGACTTCAGCCTGCTCGAAGTCAGGTTGCTGACAGGTCGTACCCACCAGATCCGCGTACACCTCGCTCATGCCGGCCACCCGGTGCTAGGCGACGGCAAGTACGGCGATTTCGAGCTCAACCGCCGGCTGGAAAAGCAGGGCGTGCGCCGCCTGCTCCTCCACGCCAGCCGCCTCGCGTTTCATCATCCCCTTACGAAGGAAAGGCTGGAGCTCCATTCGCCGCTACCGGCAGAGATGCAGAAATTCATCGAGAAAATAGGGACGGTCCCTGTTTTCCCATGAAATACCGGCTGATCGTGTTCGACTGGGACGGCACGGTGATCGACTCGCCCGGCGCGATCGTCGAGTCCATGCAGGAGGCGAGCCGCGACCTCGGACTGCCGGTGCCCGAGCCGGAACGGGCGAGCCACGTGATCGGCCTTGGCCTGCACGACGCGATGAAGATCGTGGCGCCGGACCTGCCCGGCGAGCGCTATCCGGAGTTCATCGCCGCCTACCGGCGCCACTTCCTGGCGCGGGAGGATGCGATGCGGCTTTTCGCCGGGATGAAGGCGCTGCTCGAGCGGTTGTCCCGGGAAAGATCCTTGGCCATCGCGACCGGCAAGAGCCGCAAGGGCCTCGAGCGCTCACTCGAGGCGACCGGGGTGCGGGGGCTCTTCGCGGCGTCGCGCTGCGCCGACGAGACCACGCCCAAGCCGCACCCCGCGATGCTCTTCGAGCTGATGCGGGAGCTGAACGCCGAGGCTGATGCCGTGCTGATGATCGGA
>Ga0134121_10003719_pt1 | contig 12611 bp, 14 predicted proteins | sample KB301_FD_96463 | JGI IMG/M metagenome (GOLD analysis project Ga0134121, IMG submission 96463) | Terrestrial soil microbial communities without Nitrogen fertilizer from Kellogg Biological Station, Michigan, USA - KB3-0-1 | ecosystem: Environmental > Terrestrial > Soil > Unclassified ...
AAGGACCAATCGTCAATGAGCACAGTCGAGCAGCAGGTCAAGGCCATCGTTGCCGAACAGCTGGGCGTCAAGCAGGAGCAGGTCACGAACGATGCCTCGTTCGTTGACGACCTGGGAGCCGATTCACTCGACACCGTCGAGCTGGTGATGGCCCTGGAAGAGGAATTCGAAATCGAAATTCCTGACGAAGACGCTGAGAAGATCACCACCGTTCACCAGGCGATCGACTACATCAACGAGCGCCGCAGCAAGTCCTGATCCGATCCCCAGGCGCCATACGGACAGCGCGTGAGCAAGCGCCGAGTTGTTGTAACGGGTCTGGGAATAGTGTCCCCGGTGGGGAGCACTGTTAGCTCGGCGTGGGACGCGATCCTGCGCGGTGAGAGCGGCATCGGACCGGTGACGCGCTTTGACGTGTCGGCATTCCCGGTGCGCTTCGGCGGCCAGGTGCGCGACTTCGACGTCAACCAGTACATGTCCTCCAAGGAAGCGCGCCGCATGGATGACTTCATGCACTACGGCGTCGCCGCCGGCGTGCAGGCCGTCACCGACAGCGGCATCGACTTCAGCAAGACCGATGCGACGCTGTGCGGCGCGGTGTGCGGCGCCGGCATCGGCGGCCTGTGGACCATCGAACAAGACTACAGCGAGTACCTGAAGGCGAATAACCCGCGCAAGATCTCGCCGTTCTTCGTGCCCGCCACCATCATCAACATGATCGCCGGGCACCTCTCGATCCGCTACGGCCTCAAGGGCCCGAATCTGGGCGTCGTGACCGCGTGCACGACTTCCACGCACGCCATCGGCCTGGGCATGCGCACCATCCAGTACGGTGATGCGGACGTCATCGTCGCCGGCGGCGGCGAGATGGCGACCACGCGCTGCGGACTCGGCAGCTTCGGGCAGGCGAAGGCGCTGTCAACGCGCAACGAGGCGCCGGCCGAGGCCAGCCGCCCGTGGGACTTGGAGCGCGACGGCTTCGTGCTCTCCGACGGCGGCGGCGCGGTGCTGCTCGAGGAGCTCGAGCACGCCAAAAAGCGCGGCGCGAAGATCTACGCGGAGCTTTTGGGCTTTGGCATGAGCGGGGATGCCCACCACATCACCGCCCCGCCCGAGGACGGCGAGGGCGCGCGCCAGGCGATGGCGAGCGCGCTCAAGGATGCCCGGATCAATGCGCAGGACGTGCAGTACATCAATGCCCACGCCACCTCGACGCCCCTCGGTGACAAGGCCGAGACCGTCGCGATGAAGCGCGCCTTCGGCGAGCACGCCCGCAAGGTCGCGGTGAGTTCCACCAAGTCGATGACCGGGCACCTGCTCGGTGCCGCCGGCGTGGTCGAGGCGATCTTCTCGATCCTCGCGATCCGCGACAACGTCGCGCCGCCCACCATCAACTACCGCACGCCCGATCCGGAGTGCGACCTTGATTACGTGCCGAACACGGCGCGGCAGATGAAGATCGATACCGCGCTGTCCAACTCCTTCGGTTTCGGCGGCACCAACGGCTCGCTGATCTTCAAGCGCTTCAGCGCCTGAAGTTAACCGCTTCCCGGGATCGGCACACGCGCGCTCCGCTGGTTCGCGAACTCACCGTCCCGCCGCAGGTCCTCGGGCGCCTCGCGGCCGCCGCGCCGCACGCCTATCCGCTGTTACTCGACGGCGCCGCCGCGGGCCCCCTGAGCCACGCGAGCGTGCTGCTGGCGCACCCGAGCGCTGCGCTGTCCCTCCTGGCCGATGGCCGCGTGCACGGGCAGGGCGTGGCGCCGCAGGGCGCAACCTTCCTCGGGGCGCTCGAGCAGTGGTGGCGCGCGGAGCGCTGCGCACTCACGCCGGAAGCCGCCGCGCTCGCCTTCACCGGCGGCTGGGCGCTCTTTTTCAGCTACGAGCTCGCGCAGGAGATCGAGCCGCACCTCAAGCTGCCGCGCACGCCGCTGCCCTGGCAGGCCTTCGCGCTGCGCACCCGCGGGGCGCTGATCCACGAGCTCGGCACCGGCCGCGTGCTGGCGGTCGCCGAGAGCGATGCGCCACAGGTGCTCGAGCAGATCGCCTCCGATGCGCTCGCCGCCGCCGCGGCCGCCGAGGCTCCCGACACGCTCAGGATCAGCGCCGTGCGCGAGGAGGATCCGCAGGCTTACCTCGAGCGCGTGCGCCGGGCGAAGGAATATGTGCGCGCCGGAGACATCTACCAGGCCAACCTCTCGCGCCCCTGGGACGTGCAGCTGCACACCGCGCCCGGCTCGCTGCCCGCCGCGGCCTGCCTCTACCGCCGGCTGCGCGCGGCGAACCCGGCGCCCTTCGCCGCGCTCGCGCAATGGCAGGACGTGGCGATCGTGAGCTCATCCCCGGAACGGCTGGTGCGGGTCAACGGGCGCGCGGTGGAAACCCGTCCCATCGCCGGCACCCGGCCGCGCAGCCGCCTTCCCGGGGATGACGCACGCGAGATGAGCGAGCTTGCGGCCCATCCCAAGGAGCGCGCCGAGCACATCATGCTCATTGATCTGGAGCGCAATGACCTCGGGCGGGTGTGCGAGGCCGGCAGCGTGCGGGTCGATGAACTCATGAGCATCGAGTCCTACACCCACGTGCACCACATCGTCTCCAACGTGAGCGGCGTGCTGCGCGCGGAGGTGAGCCCGATCGGCGCGCTGCGTGCGGTATTCCCGGGCGGCACCATCACCGGGGTGCCCAAGTTCCGCTGCATGCAGATCATCGCCGAGCTCGAGGGCCACGGGCGCGGCGCCTACACCGGCTCCCTCGGCTACCTGACGCGCGACGGGCGCCTGGACATGAATATCCTGATCCGCACCATGACCTTGAGCGGTGAGCGGGTGAGCTTCCACGCCGGCGCCGGCATCGTGGCGGATTCGGACCCGCAGCGCGAGCTGCAGGAGACCCGCGCCAAGGCCCGCGGGCTGCTGGCGGCCCTGGGAGCGCTGCCGTGACGATCCCGGCGGGGCTGCCCGATGGGGTATGGGTGGATGGCCGCGTGGCGGCCGAGGTGTCGCCCCTGGACCGCGGGCTGCACTACGGCGACGGCCTCTTTGAGACCATCGGCTGCGTTGCGGGCCGCCCGCGCTTCCTCGACCTGCACCTCAAGCGCCTGGCGTCCGGCTGCGCGCGCCTGGCGATTCCCGCCCCGGAGCCGGGCGCCCTGGCGCAGGAAATCAGCCGCGCGGCAGCTCAACGCGGCGGCGCCATCCTCAAACTCATCGTGACGCGCGGGCCGGCGCACGCGCGCGGCTATGGCGTCAGCGGCGCGGAGCAGGGCACGCGGATATTGCTGCGTTACCCGCCCGGCCCAGCCGCGGCGGGCGAGGGCGTGCGGGTGCGCCTGGGCGAGTTGCGGCTCGGCGAGAACCCGGCACTCGCGGGAGTCAAGCACCTCAATCGCCTGGAGCAGATCCTCGCGCGCCTGGAGTGGTCTGATCCGGACATCGCCGAAGCGCTGCTGTTCAGCAGCAGCGGCGCGCTCGTCTCCGGCTGCATGAGCAATGTGTTTCTGGTCCACGGGGGCAGGCTTTCAACGCCGCGCCTGGATCGCTGCGGCGTCGCCGGCGTCATGCGTGAGGTGGTGGGCCGGCTGGCCGTCCGGCACGGTATAGAATTCGAGCAACTTCCCCTCGATCGGGAGCGGCTCAACGCCGCGGAGGAGATCTTTTTGACCAATGCGCTGACCGGCATACGCCCGGTGCGCGAGCTTGAGGGCCGGGCAGTGTCCCCCGGACCCGTGACCCGGCAGCTGCAGCAGGCGCTCGCCCCGTTGTTCCTCGGCAAGGAGACCCTGTGAGCGCCCCGCTGCACGTCCGCACTCGCCAGGGCGGGCGCTTCGTACTGCTCACGCTCACCCTGGTGCTGCTGCTGCTCGGTGCCGCGGCGGCCGGCGCCTATGCCTGGCTCAAGCACGCCTACCTCGCGCCCGGTCCTGCCACGGCGAGCTCGCGCATCGAGGTGGCCCCCGGTACCAGCCTGCGCACGGTCTTGAGCCACCTGCAGGCGGCCGGCACGATCCGCGACGCGCGGGCGGTGGAGTGGTACCTGCGCCTGACGGGCGCACACGTGCGCGTCGAGACCGGCCTCTACGAGATTCCGGCACAAGCGAGTGCGCGCGAGATCCTGGTGCAGTTCGCCGAGGGGCGCGTCGTGCTCGAACAGCTCACGGTGGTCGAGGGCGCGACTTTCGCGGACTTCCTGGACGGGCTCGCCGCACACCCCCACGTCGCTCACACCCTGCGCGGCAAGAGTGCCATGCAGGTGATGACCGAGCTCGGGCATGCGGGCGAGCCGCCGGAGGGTGAGTTCTTTCCCGACACCTACCGCTTCGCCGCCAACACGGCCGACACGGCCATCCTGACGCTCGCCTACGAGGCCATGCAGCGCGAGCTCGCCGCCGCCTGGCAGTCGCGGCGCGAGGGCCTGCCGCTCGGGACACCCTACCAGGCGCTCATCCTCGCCTCGGTGGTGGAGAAGGAGGCCGCGCTCAAGAGCGAGCGCGCCCGCATCGCCGGGGTGTTCGTGGAGCGCCTGAAGAAGGGCATGCGGCTGCAGTCCGATCCCACCGTGATCTACGGCCTCGGGGAGAAGTACGACGGCTCCATCCACACCCGCGACCTGCAGACCGACACCCCCTACAACACCTACACGCGCGAGGGCCTGCCCCCGACCCCGATCGCGCTGCCCGGGCGCGAGTCACTGGTGGCGGCCGTACAGCCCGAGGACAGCGGCGCGCTGTATTTCGTCGCCACCGGGCTCGGGGACGGCGCGCATCACTTCTCGCGCACGCTGGAGGAGCATAATTTGGCGGTGCAGAACTATCTTGCGCGCCTGCGCAGCCAGTCACGAGCGGCGGCGCCGAAGCCGGCGGTGACGGCGCAGCCATGAACCGCGGCAAGTTCATCACCCTGGAAGGCATCGAGGGCGCGGGCAAGTCAACCGTCGCCCGCTTCGTGTGCGAGAGCCTGCGGGCGCGCGGGCTGAGCGTGCTGGCGACGCGTGAGCCGGGCGGCACGCCGCTCGCCGAACGCGTGCGCCAGATCGTGCTCGAGCGCGGCACGGAAAGCCTCTCCCCGGTGACCGAGACCCTCCTCATGTTCGCCGCTCGCGCGCTGCACGTGGACAACGTGATCCGCCCGGCGCTGGCGCGCGGGGAGTGGATCGTGTGCGATCGCTTCACGGATGCGACGCGCGCCTACCAGGGCAGCGCCCGCGGCGTCGCGAGCACGCTGATCGAGCAGCTGGCGCAGGCGGTGCACGGGGACCTCGACCCCGACCTGACGCTGCTTTTGGACCTGCCGGTCGCTGCCGGCCTGGCGCGCGCCCGCGCGCGCACCGGGGCGGTTAGCGATCGCTTCGAAGCCGAGACGGTGACGTTCTTCGAGAAGGTGCGCGCCGGGTACCTGGCGATCGCCCGCGGCGAGCCCGCGCGCGTGCAGGTCATCGATGCGGCGGCACCGCTCGAGGAAGTCGAGCACCAGGTCAGCCTGAGGCTCGCGCTGCTGAGCATTTCGCGGGCACTGGCATGAATGCGCTCGCCGAGACGGAGCTGCCGCCGCCGCCCTGGACCGAAGGGGTGCGCGCCGCCCTCAGCTCCGCCCACGCGCAGGATCACCTGCCCCACGCACTGCTGATCCACGAAGCCCCCGGCAGCGGCGGGGAGTGGCTGGCGCTGTGGTGCGCGCAGCTGGTGCTGTGCGAGCAGCGCGGCGCCGCCCCGTGCGGCAGCTGCCGGGGGTGCCGCCGGGTGGGCGCCCGCCAGCACCCGGATCTCATCTGGATCGGCCCGGAGGAGAACTCGCGCCAGCTGCGCATCGAGCAGGTGCGGGAGCTCGGGGAGGCGCTCGCCCTCACCAGCCACGCCGGTGGCTACAAGGTGGGCATCCTCACGCCGGCGGACCTGCTCAACCGCTTTGCCGCCAATGCGCTGCTGAAGACGCTGGAGGAGCCCGCGGCGCGCACGCTGCTGATCCTCGTGGCGACCCAGCCCTCTAAGCTGCCGCCGACTGTTCTTAGCCGCTGCCAGCGGGTGCGCGTGCCGGCCCCGAGCCGCGCGCAGAGTCTCGCCTGGCTCACCGCCGCCCGCGGACCGCAGCCGTGGGATGCGGCGCTGGATGCGCTCGGGGAGGCGCCGCTCATCGCCGTGCGCTCGGACCCGCAGGAGATCGCCGCCGTCGGCGCCGAGGCGCGCCGCACGCTGGAGGCCCTGGCGATTCGCGGCACCGATCCGGTGGCCGCAGCCGAGCGCTGGGCGCGCTCGGAACTGCCCCTGCGGCTGCAGTGCTTTGAGATTTGGCTCACAGAACGCATCCGGCGGGGCGAGCGGGCCGGGGACTTTATGACAGAAATGCGCGCTGGCCCCCACTTGTCACAGGGCACTCCGGTCTTGAATATACGCGAGCTCTTCCAGCTCGTTGACGAGGTGCGGGAACTCCGCGCCACGCTCGACGTCCCACTGAACCGGGGAGTCGCGCTGGAGAGCTTGTTCAGGCGGCTCGCACCCTCACCGGGCGAACCGCACATGAGGCTTTAGCGATGGTGGCACTGCCGGCAAGCGTACAGGACGGGGAACGACCTTTGAGAGCGGGCGCAAATAAACCGGGTCTTCTGACGCTCACCATCAAGGACAAGAGCGCCTTGTACCTGGCCTATATGCCGTTCGTGAAGAACGGCGGCCTCTTTATCCCCACCAACAGCAACTACCGCCTCGGCGATGAGGTGTTCATGCTGCTGAATCTCATGGGCGAGGACGAGAAGCTGCCGGTCGCCGGCCGCGTCATCTGGGTGACCCCGAAGGGCGCCCAGGGCAACCAGGGTAAGCGCACCGCCGGCATCGGCGTGCAGTTCTCCGAGCAGGACCGCGGCCAGACGCAGAAGAAGATCGAGACCTACCTCGCCGGGGCCCTCTCAGGGGATAAGGCGACGCACACGATGTAGCCTGCCGGCTGCGGGGCCTTACCAGGCGAGCAGATCCGGGCCGAACATGGTGGCATCCACGCGCCGACCGCGCAGGCGCACGCCCAGATAATTACTGGCGCGCTCGAGCACCTCGACCCATACCCACATCAGGGTAAACGAGACCGTGAACGTGCCCGCCAGCACCAGAAGGGTTCGCAGCATTGCTGATACGTCCGTGTAGGGCCTGAAACGACCGTACCGGGGCGGCCGCTGCCGATCAACGCGAAAGCTCTGGCGTTCGTGTAGGCGCGCGCCGATACCGCACGCAACTGCCTGAAACGAGGGCCGCCAGGCCCCGGCACAGTCCGCGCTCAAGGACAGGGAGGAAGCGCCACCTGCCCGATAGGAGCCCGTCGGCGGCGAGCGGGGCGGTGGGGGATCGCCTTGGGCGCGGCGCGGGACCTAGGGCTTGTCCGCCGCGCCGCCGCGTGTGAGCTGCAGCCCGGCGCCGTTGCCCAGACCGCCGCGCAGCACGTAGGCATCGAAGCCGCGCTCGACCAGGATGTAGGCCGCCGCGGAGCTGCGGCGGCCGGTGTCGCAGTACACGATGTAGGGCTTGGCGCGATCGAGCGTCGAGAGCTTCAGACGGATCAGATACAGCGGCACGTTGAGCGCGCCCTCGATTCCGAGGTTCTGGTACTCGCTCGGCAGTCGCACGTCGAGCCAGCGGCCGCCGCGCTCGAGGATCTTGCGCGACTGCTCCGGAGTCACCCACTGCAGCAGCGGCTCGTTCATGAGCTCGCGGAAATCCTGCTTGTTGAGGCGCATGAGCACCCCGTCGGTCACCATCGTCACCGTGGCATTGCGCTTGGCCTCGGCGATCAGGGCCTCCTCGCCGAAGGTGTCCCCGACGTTGAGCTCGGCGAGCTTGATGCCTTCGCGGCTGAGCGGCGTCTCGCGCGTGACGGCGCACTTGCCCTGCACGATGATGTAGAAATAATCGCCCTCGTCGCCCTGCTTGATGACGACTTCGCCGGCCCGGCAGGGGGTGCGCTGCAGGCGCTGGAAGATTGCCTGGATGTTGGCCGGCGGGATGCGGTGGAAGGCGTTCGTCTGCAGCAGCGTCGTCATCCAGTCATCGGAGCCCGCGCTTTGCAACTGCGCCTGCAGCTCCTCGACCTCGTAGCTGCCGGTCTGGTCCCAGGTGATCATGACGTCCAGCAGATCGCTGTCGATCGACAGGAAGCTGATGTCATCGATGGCGCGCACCGTCACGCGCCGCGGCAGGTTGGGGAACAGCGGGTTGCGGGCCTCGGGGGTGCCGCTCTTGACGGTCGCGACCACGCGCTCGGCCTCGGAGGCCTCGACGCGCCCGCTGACGAGCCATACGGTGCGTTTGTCGGTGTCACCCTGGCTGAAGAGCACGCGACCGGAGGTCAGCACCTTCACGCTCACCTTCTTGGCGAGCGCGGCCAGGTTCTCGCGCTTCATCCCGTCCAGCGGCGCGAACGTCTTCAGCAACTGGGCAGTGGCTGCCTGCTCTTCGGCCATGTGTTTCCAAATGCCTGCTTCGTTTTTCCGGTCTAAGCGGGCGAAATCTAAAACAAATTCGGGTCGGACACCGAGGTGGTGCGACCTCATTTGGATGGTAACACAGGCCCTTCGGCGCGCCGGACGCCTGTCACGCTTTTCCCTCGCCCGACAGCAGCCGCCAGCCCGCATCCGGCTCAAAACGTGAGCCATAGCGCGCCGCGAGCTCCGTAAGGCGTGCCACGACCGCCGGTATCCCGCGCGCGCGGGCGTAAGTGAGAGGTCCGCCACGAAATGGCGCGAACCCGGTGCCAAAGATGACCGCCGCATCCACGAGGTCCGCATCCTCGACCACGCGCTCGCGCAGGCACGCCACGCACTCGTTCACCAGCACCAGGATCAGGCGGTCGATGAGGTCGGCGGGCGCCTCGCCCGCGGCCTCGGGCTTGAGCGGCTTGCCCTGCTCCCAGCGGTAGAAACCTTCACCGCTCTTGCGACCGAACTTCTTGGCCGCGATGAGCTCGCGCAGGCGCGCGACCTGCGTGACCGGGCGCTGCAGCTGCGCGGCGATGATCTCGCCTACGTGCTCGGCCACGTCCAGGCCGACGACATCGACGAGCTCGATGGGACCGACCGGCATGCCAAAGGCGACCGCGGCGCGATCGATCAGCTGCAGCGGCACGCCTTCGGCGGCGGCGAGCATCGCCTCGTAGGTGTAGGGGGTGAGCACCCGGTTGACCATGAAGCCCGGGGCGCTGCGGCAGGGCAGCGGCAACTTGTCGATGCGGCGCGCGAAGCCGCTCGCCAGCTGCACCGCGCCGGCATCGGTGGCGGCGCCGTGCACGACCTCGATCAGCGGCATCTGCGCGACCGGGTTGAAGAAGTGCAGCCCGACCAGACGTGCGGGCTGCGCCAGTTTCCCCGCCAGCGACTCGAGCGTGATGCTCGAGGTGTTGCTCGCCAGGAGCGCGCCGGCCTTCAGCCGCGGCTCAAGTTGCGCGTACAGCTGCTGCTTCGCCTCGAGGTTCTCGAAGATCGCCTCGATCACGACGTCGGCGTCCGGCACCCCGGCGCCCTCGACGTCGGCCCGCAGGCGCGCGCGGGCGGCCGCGCGCTGCGCCGCATCCGGCAGGCGCTTGTCGAAGAGCTCGGCCGCGCGCTGCAGCGCGGGCGCCACGAGTTCCAGCGTGCGGTCCTGCAGGGTCACCGTGAAGCCGCGCAGCGCCGACCAGGCGGCGATGTCCCCACCCATGACACCGGCGCCAACCACGTGCACGTGCTTCAGATCCCGGGCGGCCTTGCCCCCGCCGCTCTTCAGGCGATCCGTGAGCAGGAAGACGCGTACCAGGTTGCGCGAGGTTTCTGAGAGGAACAGGCGCGCCATGGAGCGCGCCTCCGCCTCGAACGCGGCGGCACCGTGCGCGCCGTGGCGGGCCCACAGGTCGATGATCGCGTAGGGCGCCGGGTAGTGAGCCCGGGGAGCGCGCCGGGCGACCTCGGCGATGAGCGCGCCCTTCACGAACGGGCGAGCGATGCGGGTACTCAGGAGCCGCTCGCTTAAGGGCGCGCGGCGTGGCGGCGGAGCCTTCAGCACGAACTCGCGCGCCGCGGCGCGCAGCTCAGGCTCGCTCACCAGGCGGTCCACCAGACCCAGCTGCAGCGCCTTCTCGGCCCGCAGCGGCTTGCCCGTCAGCATCAGCTGCATCGCCGGACGCACCCCGAGCAGGCGCACCGAGCGCACCGTGCCGCCAAATCCCGGATGCAGGCCGAGCTGTACCTCGGGCAAGCCCAGCGCCAGGCGCTCATCGGCGACCGCCACGCGATAGCGGCACGCCAGGGCCGTCTCGAGTCCACCCCCGAGCGCGAAGCCATGAATGGCGGCAACCGTGGGGCAGGGCAGCGCCTCCAGGCGGTCGAACACCTGCTGGCCCGCGCGGATCAGGGCATAGCCGCCCGCCTCATCCGTGATGCCGGTGAATTCGCGGATGTCGGCCCCGGCGATGAAGCCGCTCTTCTTGCCGGAGATGAGGATGAGGCCGCGCGGGCGCGCGCGCTCAAGCTCGGCCAGCCGCTCGTTCAGCTCGGTGAGCACCGCCGCCGAGAGCACGTTCGCCGAGGTGTTCGGCTTGTCGAGCGTGAGCCAGGCGATCCCCTCGGCATCCTGCTCAAGGGTCCAGCTGCGGGCGGTGTCGTTCATGCGGGGTTGCCTTCCATCAGTCAGGCGGCGGAGGCCTTGCGCACGCTGGCGCCCGGGGGCACCTGGAAGTCACACACCAGCGGGCGGTGATCCGAGAAGCGCACGTCCGGCACGCGAAAGTCGGTGACCTCGATCCCCTCGCTCACCAGCACGAAATCCAGCTCGATGCGCGGCACCCGCGCGGGGAAGGAGGGCAGGCCCGCCGCGTTGGCGCTGCGCAGCCCCGTGGCGCGCATGAACAGGTAGATCTCGTGCGTGCCCCAGAAGGTATTGAAGTCCCCGGCGACGATCACCGGCTTCTGCGCCTGCATGATCAGGTCGTGCAGCGAGCGCAGCTGGTACTGGCGGTGGCGGTACTTCACCGACAGGTGCACCAGGAACACGCACACATCGGAGAGCTCCAGCTCGATGATGAGCCGCTTGATGCCCATGTCGAAGTAGTGGAAGCGCTCCCCGTGCACCGTGGGCGCCGACAGGAAGGCGTTGCCCTGCTTGCGCACGATCGGCATGAACTGGTTGAGCGAATCCGCGCCGTACTTGGTCTGGTAGGTGGAGTAGTGGCCCAGCTCGCGCGCGATGTGGTCGGCCTGGTTGAGCATGCCGGTACGGATGGAGCCGGTGTCCACCTCGATGAGGCCGACGACGTCGGGGCTCTCGGCGCGGATGAAGTCGGTTATCCCGGTGAGCACCCGCTTGTTGCTGCGCAGGTAGCCGGCGCCCGGCAGGGGCAGGTGGAAGGCCGGCCCGGTGCCCGTGGCATAGCGGATGTTGTAGACGAGGAGTCGCACCGGCGCTTCAGGAGTCCAGACCGCAAAGGGGTCATTCTATCGTGCGCCGCGGCGGCGTGTGCCGGCCGCAGTCCGCGTGCCGCCGCCGGGTGGCCTCGGCGCAGCGCGAGGGGAGGGCCCGCCCAAGCGAGTTTCCTGCCGCGGCCGCTTGTGCCAGACTTCCGTGCGTGTCGCAGGCCAACCCGTTTCGTCTGTTCATCACCCACGCCTGGGAGACGAGCGATGACTACCTGCGCGTGTTCGAATACCTCGAGAGTGCCAAGAACTTCTTCTATCGCAACTACAGTACGCCGGACAAGCCGCCGGGCGGGGACAAGGAGGCCCAGCGCGAGGACCTGCGCCGGCAGATCGCCCCGACCGAGGCGGTCATTGCGGTCTCCGGCCTCTACGACACCCACAAGGACCTGCTGACGTTCCAGCTGCTGTTCGCGCAGGCAAGCAAGAAGCCGGTGCTGCTCATGAAGCCCTTCGGGGCCAAGCAGGCCACGCCCAAGGCGATCCTGGATCTGGCGAGCGAGGTGGTCGAGTGGGATGAGCGCGCGCTGGTGGATGCCATCCGCCTGCACGCGCGTCAGGAGAAGACCGGGCGCTGGGACACGATCGAGTTCAAACTCGACTGAGGCGGGCCGAACCCTACCCTTCGTGGGCGTAGAGCGAGATTACCTGCGGCACGCCCTTCTTGGGACGCGCACTCGTAGCACCGTTCACGGCGACACCGTTCAGCACGAGATTGGGCAACGCGATCTCGCGCGCCGTTTCGCGCGCCAGTGCTCCGTAAAGCCGCACCACGTCGGCGGCGACCTCGTCGGCCTCCTGGCTGGACATCTTGCGCACCGTGGCGCGTACCGCATCCTCGCCGCGCAGCGGTCGCTCGCGCGTCAGGGTTTCCCGACAGGCGCGAAGCGGCGCCCGCAGGGCCTCGGGCAGCTCTTCCACATCCACCTGCAGGAGGTGCTTGCGGAAGGCATCGGCCAGGCGATCCTTGATCGAGCCGGAACGCGCGAGCGAGAGGGCGGCCCCCTCTAGCTGCTCCCATGGAGTGTTCATTGCGACCTCGCTGACGGGGAGGCGCGTTCGGGCTCGTGGCGGTTCGAGCCGGCGCGCAGGCGTCGGTTGCTTCTTGTTGTGGTGCCGTGAAACCGGAATCCCAGCGCGCTCAGGCGGCTGCAGGCGAAATATAGCTCAGACCCTAGAGGAAAAGTATCGCG
>Ga0134121_10003723_pt1 | contig 12603 bp, 13 predicted proteins | sample KB301_FD_96463 | JGI IMG/M metagenome (GOLD analysis project Ga0134121, IMG submission 96463) | Terrestrial soil microbial communities without Nitrogen fertilizer from Kellogg Biological Station, Michigan, USA - KB3-0-1 | ecosystem: Environmental > Terrestrial > Soil > Unclassified ...
CCAGGCACCGCAGGGAGCCGCGGCGCCGGCCGGACAGGGAGCGCAGGCAGGAAGAGGCGCGGCGCCGGCCGCCCAGGCACCCGGTGGAGGCGGAGGGCGCGGACGCGGCGGCCCGCCGGTCATCCTGGGACCTCCCGACGGCGTGACGCCTCTGCCCGTCGATCTGTTCTCGTCCAAGAACTTCTACAAGGACCGCGCGAACTGGCTCGACAAGCGCTACTACCGCTGCAACAACTCCGTGCAGCTGTACGACATGTGGAACCGGCAGCGCATCGGCCCGAAGCCGCCGGAGTCGGCGTCGTGGGGCGATTGCGCGGATACGTGGAAACCGGAACAGATTCGCAGCCCCTATCCATACAAGACGGCGAAGGAACACTACGACGCGCTGATGGCCGCGGCGAAGGCAAAGGGTGGCCCCACGGTCTACACCAAGGCCACGGTGCCCGACTGGGATGGCTACTACCGGCGCGACAACTCTGATCGCGGCTCCGAGTGGATCTGGGGCGTGGGACAGGCGCCGACTGTGCTCTCGCTGCTGACGCCTGAATATCAGAAGCGCATGGTCCAGACGATCTACCACGAGGCCGTGACCAACGCCCCCGAGTGGAGCGCCTCGTTCTGCTGGCCGGAGGGCTTCATCCGCTGGTGGGCGCAGCCGTCGCAGGCGGGTAACTTCCAGTTGACAATGACGCCGTGGAACGTCCAGTTCCTTTCGGGCATTGCCGACAACTTCCTGCGTCAAGTGATGGTCGGCAAGACCGCCCACGTGCAGAAGACGCCGCAGTGGTACGGCGAGACTCTCGGATTCTGGGACGGCACCACGCTCGTGACCTGGACCGCGAACATTCAGGGCTGGCAGTTGTCGCACGGTATGTTCGAGACGAGCGACAAGCTGGAAACGATCGAAACGTTCAAGCCGGCGCTCGATGCGAGCGGCAAGTTCATCGGCCTCGATCACGAAACGATTTTCTACGACCCGGAAGCGTTCGTCGTGCCGGTCCGCGCCTCGTATCGCTTCCTCAGGGCCGCGACGACGGACGATCCTGCCCGCCGCTACACCTTCATCGAGTGCCTGAGCAATATTCAGAATACAAATGGCAGGCCGTCGCAATTGACAAACGCCGATCCTCGTTTTGTCGATTACTACGGGCGGCCCTGGGCCAAGAATTGGGAAGAGTATTTTGAAAAAGGCTGGGACAAACCTTCGAGTGAGGCCGTGCCCCAGGACGTACTCGACCTCTTCAAATAGGGAATCATGGGGTTGTTCGGTCAGTTGGGGAATTCGGGTTTGAAATCACAAATCACGATTGATTAATTTGGGGCCGTGCTACTCGAACCCCGAATTCTGAAATGCGAATTCGGGGTTCGAGTAGCACGGCCCCAAATTAATCAATTGTGATTTGTGATCCGAAGACACTGACCAGATCGACCCCATCCCCTCCAATCTCCCTAATCGACGATTCCGTCGCGCTTCGCGGCCTCCTGAGCCCGCTTATCGTTCGGATACCAGTAGTGGAGATGGCAGCTTTCGCAGGCCTTGTCGATGCCGTCAAGAGAGTGAAACAAGGCATCCTTGTCTTTTGCTTCAATCGCCTTTAGCACCAATCCCGCAGCGTCCTGAAGTCTTCGCGCGCGGCGGATAAAACTGGGGCGGTCACCGTCCACCAGCGTCTGTATCTTTTCAGGTTCCAGCTCGATTTCCGGATTCTTCGATTTGTCGCTTGGGTTGGCTACTTTGCGGCCTTCCATTACCAGGAGATTCGGAGCCTCAAGCAAGACGAGCGCTCGACGCCGCACCTCTTCCCACTCTTCATCAGTGTGCGGCGCCTTGTGAGTGATTCCGTTCGCGTCCGCGATCTCGGCCGTCGACTCGAAGAGGAAGTCGCCGCTGGGATCGACCATGGAGTCCATGATGTCTTTGATGGTAGCGGTGGCCTTAGGGGCATCCGTCGCAGACGATTGCGCTCGTGTACATGCGCTTCCCGTGAGAACGAAAATGGCGGTCAGAACCCAGGTGAATTTCATGCGGTCACTCCGACTGATTTTGCCAACGTTTGATACCGCCTGATAGTACCCTATCCCGCACCAGAGCGTTCTGCGGTTCCGGAGTAGCCAAAGACAGGCGTGCAGCGTACTAACCTGTAGCAGGGTTACTTTGGGTGTAAATGGGCGGCTGCGCATGAGCGGAGCGAATGTCAGCCCCATAGGGCGAAACGAGCAAGTAATGCAAGCCCGCGCGAAGCGTGAGCGCGATAGCGCGAAACCGTAAGGGATGGGGCGCAGCCATTGAAAGGTGACGATACCCGCCAGACTGGCTGGTATACTCACGGAAACCTTGATGTTTGAGCAATTTGGATTATATAAACCGTAGGGCGGCCCGGCTATCCGGGTGCGCTCGATCTTATTAAGTGAGTCTCAATAGAAGGGAAACACAAATGAAGAACCACACAATCAGGCCGTGGACGCTCGCCGGACTCTTCGCACTCGTCGCCGTGACGCTGTTCGTTATGCCGACTTTGGCGCATCACTCCTTCGCCATGTACGATCAGAATAAGGTTGTTACCTTGACTGGCGTAGCGACGCAGTTTGTCGCCCAGGCCAATCATGCTGAAATCCACTTCTATGCTGTCGGGCCCGACGGGAAACTGATGAAGGACGCCGCCGGAAAGAACTTGAGCTGGGGTGTTGAAATGGCCGGTGCCGCCGCTGTTGCGCAGCAAGGCATCACCGCGGCAACTTTCCCAGCCGGCACCGTCTTCAGTGTGAGACTGAATCCGTTGCGCGACGGCAGTAATTACGGTTCGCGGATCGGCGCCATCGCCAGGTGTCCGACCGACCCCGCATCCGGCAAACCCACGATACCGGCAGCCGGCAAGCACTGCGATTCCGTCCCCGGCAATACGCTGTTGGGCGGCAACGCGTTCTAGCTATCAAAAGAGGAAGGCTGTTTTGAATCGATTTGCCGAATGGCTGTCTCAGACGTACTTGAGCAACCTTATCCAGACCCATAACAGTTGGGTCATTCCCACGATTCAGTCCATCCATATCGCCGGCATTGGAGTGGTACTCGCATCGGTGTTTATGGTGGATCTGCGCATTCTGGGATGGGCGGGAATGGATCAGACGCTGCGTCAGACGACGAACCGTTTCGGTCCCTGGCTGACGGGTGCGCTTTGCGCCCTTCTGGCGACAGGAGCCCTGATGGTCGTGGGCGAGCCAGTCCGCGAACTGGTGACGGTTTCGTTTTGGCTGAAGATGTTCCTTTTGGCCGTGGGAATAGTTGTTGCCGCGGTTTTCCAAATCTCGCTCCGAAGGCACGAAGAGCATTGGGAAGGCGCGATTCGCAATCGTGCGTCCATCAAATGGGCTGCGATACTCACGTTTTTGATCTGGGTGGCCATTATTGTTCTTGGCCGCCTCATCGCCTACGATCATGTCTGGGGTTCCTGGTCCCCGGCACAGAAAGCCTGACGCATCGACGCGATGGATATCTCCACGTTGCTCGTATCACTCGAATCGTCAGGGATTGCGACCAGAATTCGCGCATCGCTTTATGTCTTTCCGCTGATTGAATCGACCCATGTCTTCGGTCTGGCCATGGTCTTCGGCACCATCGCCATCGTCGACCTCCGTTTGCTGGGAGTCGCTTCGACGCGGCGGTCGTTCAAGCAGATGGCTTCGGACATACTGAAGTGGACGTGGGCAGCTTTCGCCGTGACGGCGGCAACGGGCGCCTTGATGTTCATCACCAATGCCGGCGTGTACTATCACAACTTCTTTTTTCGGACGAAAATGGTGCTGCTGGCACTGGCCGGCCTCAACATGCTGGTCTTTGAACTCACTGCAGGCCGGTCGATCCACCGGTGGGACAAAGCCCCTTCGGCGCCCCGGATGGGGCAGACGACAGCCGTTTTGTCGCTTGTTCTCTGGGTCAGCATCATCTTCCTCGGGCGCTGGATCGGCTTTACGACGACACGAGCCACGCCCCCGCCGGCATCCGAAATCAACTTCGACGATCTTTTCCCCGGCACGCCCGATGGCGCAACGCCCGCTGTACCCCCTGATAAAAAATGACGAGAATGATAAGAAGTGATCTGAAAATGACAATAGGAGCGCAAATATGAGAAAAAAATCCCTGTGGACTGCCGCGGTGCTGTGCGGCCTCCTTGCGGCCGCGGTTCCGCTGTGGGCCCATCATTCGTTCGCGGCTCAGTACGACCGGAGCAAGCCCAAGACCCTGACCGGCCCGGTAACCAAGGTCGATTGGATCAATCCCCACGCCCGCTTTTTCATGAATGTCGCGGACGCCGCAGGCAAAGTCGTAAATTGGGAAGTCGAATTGGGCCCGCCTGCAATGCTGATGAGAAACGGATGGAAAAGCAGTTCCCTGGCAATCGGCCAGTCGGTTACGGTGAACGGCTCCCTCGCAAAGGACGGGTCCAACCTCCTTAATGCCTCGACTGTTACGCTATCCGACGGCAAGCGGGTCTTTGCCGGATCGTCGGGCGACAGCGAAAACGGCACCGACGCCGGGAAATAATCGTGCGATTGTCTTAATTCGAATTTAATTTGGGGTCAGACTACTCGAACCCCAAACTCGTATTACAGAGTTTGGGGTTCGAGTAGTCTGACCCCAAATTAAATTCCCAAATTAAATTCCCCCGTATTCCCCCTTTCCCCATTCCCGAACTATCCCTCCCTTGACCTGGTCCTGCGCTTCATGGTCGAATTGCGGCCATGACTCGTCGTGTGCTTTTGCCGTTCCTTCTTTTGTGTGGTGTTTGGACAGGTCTTGCAGCAGGTTCCGCGCAGCGGGGTGCGGCTGCGGCAATCCCTCGTACTCCTGACGGTAAGCCCAATCTGCAGGGAATCTGGCAGGTTCGCAACAAGGCGGCCGCCGACCTTCTGGGTGAGAAGGGAATCGTCGATGGCGGCGAAATTCCTTATAAGCCCGAGGCTGCGGCGAAGAAACGCCAGAATGTGGCCAACCGCAAGACGGCAGATCCGCTAAACAGCTGCTTCATGCCCGGTGTTCCGCGCATCATGTATCTCGACTATCCCTATCAGATCTTTCAGACCAAGGATCATGTGGCGATCACGTTTGAGTGGTCTCAGGTATACCGCTTGATATACACGAATGGGAAAGCCGGACCGAAGGGCATCGAATCCTGGATGGGCGATTCGAGGGGGCATTGGGAAGGCGACACCCTCGTCGTTGACGTCAGCGGTCAGAAGGACACCACGTGGTTCGACGCGGCCGGAACCTTCCATAGCGAAGCGCTGAGCCTTGTCGAACGTTACACCATGCAAAATGCCGATACGATTCAATACGAAGTCACCGTCACCGACCCGAATGTCTTCACCAAGCCGTGGAAGATGCGCATGCCGATCTCCCGGATAAAGGACAAGCCCCGGCTTCTCGAGTATCAATGTCAGGCTGAAAAAGAAGAAGCCAGCGGCGATTTTGAGCGCGATCCGCACACCTGGTATCCCAAACCCGGAGGGGCAAAGTGAGAAAAGGCAGAGCGGCCCTTGCAGTCTTTATCGTTTCCGTTGGGGTCTTGATATCGCTTGCGCCCTCTCCGGTGACCGCACAAGGACGGGGAGGCCAGAGAGGCGGCGGAGGCCGCGGCGGAGGAGCTGCAGCTGCGCCGGCACCGCCGATCCGCCGGCTGCCCGATGGCAAACCCGATCTCACCGGCCTGTATGGTGCGCGTTCTGGCGGTGCGAACTACGGCCTGGAGCAGCATCCGAACAATGGGCTGATTCCGGGCACACAGGGCGTTGTCGTGGATCCGCCCGACGGGAAGCTTCCCTATCAGCCGTGGGCGCGCGCCGAGAGCATCGAACGAGAACTTCCGCACCGTGGTTACGACGATCCTACAGCGCATTGCTTCGTGGCTGGAGTGCCGCGATCCATGTATACGCCGTCGCCGTATCAGATTCTGCAGCCTCCCGGTTACGTCATCCTGCTGTTCGAACGCATGTCGTGGCGCCAGATTCCGCTCGACGGACGCCCGCACCTTCCGGAGAACGTCCGGCTGTGGCAAGGGGACTCCGTCGGACACTGGGAAGGCGACACGCTGGTTGTCGACACCACAAATCTGAATGGTAAGGCGTGGTTGAACGAAAGGGGAGACGTGCTCACCTACCAGGCTCACATCGTGGAGCGATTCACGCCGGTCGATGGGAACACTGTCACTTATGAGGCCACGGTCACGGACCCCGGTGCTTTCACCAGGCCTTGGACAATCCGGATGCCGTTAGGGAGGCAGACCGGCGAATATGATGAGATTCTGGAAGTCGCGTGCCACGAAGACAACGGAGACTTGCACCAGCTGAAAGACGTTCGCGATGAGTACCGCAAGGCCCAGAAGAAATAGGACATGAGCGGCTGCGCAGCCATCAAGGAGAGAGCTATGACTGTCATCAAAAGAGTTGGATTGGTCGCCTTTATACTCGCACTACTGAGCATCCCTGCGGTTGCCCATCATTCGTTTGCCGCGGAGTTCGATAACAAAAAGCCCGTCAAGCTGACGGGAAAGGTCACCCTCATGAAGTGGGCGAACCCCCACGCATGGCTTTACATCGATGTCGTCGAAAATGGGAAGACGGTGAATTGGGCGCTGGAGATGCAGGGAGCCAACGGACTGCTCCGCAATGGTTGGAGAAAAGAAGATCTCAAGGCGGGAACGGTGCTGCTCGTTGAAGGCTGGCAGGCCCGCAACGGCGCCCCGGTAGCAAACATAACCCGCGTCACGTTCACCGACGGTAAGCGCTTGTTTTCCGGATCACCCGAGGCGCCGGCAACGCCGTAATATCAGGAACGGAGTAACCGCCAAGACGCCAAGAGCGCCGGGAAGAAGGCACAACACTCACATATCTCCTTCGTGGCGACCTTGGCGTCTTGGCGGTTACTCCGTCCCCGAATTATTTCAGCCCCCGATGCCGTGCGCGTGAAACGGGTTCCACTCTGAGGGCTCGGCCCGCCGGCACAGCGAGCGATACGGCTCTTCATCAAGGACCTGGCAAAGATGGTCCTCGCGTTCGGCGATAACGGCATCCACTCCGAGGTCGAGCACTTTGCGCATACCGGTTCTCTCCTCCAGCGTCCAGAAGATCACCTTGTTTGGATAGCCTTTACCCGAGTCGCGTGCCGCAACGGCGGCTTGCAACGCCGGCAGCCAGTGCGCCAGGGGTTTTGTCAGTTCGATTGCCGCGCGCCCCATCCCGAGACACTGAAGCTGATTCTGCAAAGCCGCTTCCGGCCATGAGGCAGGGGCGCCGCGTTCGGGATTGCTGCCGTTGAGACCGTCCATCCCCACGGCGGATTTGGCAAAACCTGAATCCTTGACGGCCCGCAGAAGGTTCAGCCCACTCGCATCTCCCACGCTGAAGAGACATGCTTCCGGAGCGATACCTGCGGCGTGGGCCAGTCCGCAAAGCTCCTGTCCGAACCGGTAAAAGTCGCTATTGGGTACATCGGCCAGCTTGCAGTCGAAATAGATAAAAGCCCACTCCGCCCGGCGAGATTGCAGATATGCCAGCCACTCGGCGGGTTGCGACGTTTCCTGCCAGCCCGGGAAAGGCGGAGTCTCTGCGACCAGGAGTTTGCCATGCCGATAGCTGAAGTCTCCTTCGATGCTGTTCGCCCCAAGTTTGAGCGACCGGTCGATGGCTTCGGGAGTATTCCGGTTGTGACCGATGATGTAGATCGGCCGCGGCGCCGAACGCGTCATATGCAGGGATCCGGTCCAGATGGAAATGTGGCCGTCGTAGCGAAACCGAATGCGAACTCGCGCCGGATCCCGGACCTCGAATGAAATCAACTCCCGCTGCCAGTCCCCGAAGTCATGATGGCGTGTGACGACAGACTGCTCGGCGAGAGTCTGCCCATTCTCTGATTCCACGAGCAGCGCGCCTGCCGTCCGGTTCGGCGATCCGTCGTGCCAGAGCTGAAGTATTGCGGCGTACTTACCTGTCGGCAGAGTTTGCCAGGGCGACCGCACCAGATCTCCAGCGCCGTGTCCATGTTCTGTCCACATCGCTCCGCGATGCAGATCCCCGCGAAACAGGTCGAAGTGCGCTTCCCGGCCGGCGCCATGTTCCTGCTGTCCCGGCAACCACGTCGAGTTGAATCCCATCATTGCCATTGAGATATCCGAAGGATTAGTGCGTCTCCTAATTGCCTATACCATTCTTCCGACCGCACCGCGGAGCGGTGCCGGATTTTAGCCGGGGGTAAGCGCGAAAGCGCGCAACCCCCGGTAAACGGAATCCCGTAAATCCTCCCCACTCCGGGGTGGGAGGGGAGCCCGCGATTTGTCCTGCCCGGGGGTATCGCTCGCTGCGCTCGCTCAACCCCCGGCTAAGTTCCTGCACCGCTCCGCGGTGCGACGAAAGCCTTGCAGCATCTTCACACTAGTTTGGAAGTTTGAACGCCAGCAGCTCGCTGGGATAATTCTGGCCCCCGATAGCGACCACGATGTATTGCTTCCCATCCACCATGTAGGTCATCGGCGTGCCTGTCTGTCCAGCGGGCATGAAGACCGCACCCAGTTCCTTTCCGGAGGCCTTGTCGTACGCGCGGAGCATTGCGCCTCTTCGGCCATCGGGAAGCGTGAAGTTTCCGGGTTCGCCGGCAACGAGAAGCGTCTTCGTCACCAGGATGCCGATGGTGTTTGCCGAACGGCCGGTGCGTGGAATAGCCACGCCCTTCAGCGCGGGACTGTTTCGCACGTTGTCGGGAGTCTCGGCGTTCGCAATCTTCCAAAGAATCTCGCCTTTGTTCATGTCGATCGCGACGATACTTCCGTAAGGCGGCTTCAATAAGGGCAATCCCTGCACGGTGAGGCCTCCGCGGCCCTGGCCTGGCGGCGTCAGCATGCCCGATACCTGGGCGAACTCGGTTCTCGCGGGATCTCCAGGAACAAGTCCGTTGGCCACGATACCTGTCGCCGCGTGGACGTAGACAATGTGTGTCTCGGGATCGTAAGAGCCTCCCGGCCAGTTCGTAACGCCGGTGGTAATGATCGTTCCGTAAGGCCCTTCGGCTTTGCTCGCTACGATTGGCGTGAAAATCGGGCCAATCCTGTATTTGGAAACAAGGTTCACAGCCTCTGTGCGCAGCTCGGGCGTGAAATCGATGAGATCGTTGAACGATGGAACTCCGGCGACACCGTAGGCAGGAGGCTTCGTCGGCATCGGCTGCGTTGGCGAATACCACTCGCCTGGGACATCGCCTTTCGGGACGGGCACCTCGTTGATGGGCCAGATCGGCTCACCGGTTTCCCGATTGAAAGTGTAGAGAATGCCTTGCTTCGTCGGTTGTGCGAGGGCTTTGACGGGCCGTCCATCGATGGTGACGTCGATGAGTATCGGCGCGCAGGGAATATCGAAATCCCAGATGCCGTGATGAACAAGCTGGTAGTGCCACTTGCGTTGGCCCGTCTTCAGATCGACGGCTACGATGCTTTCCCCGAACAGTCCGTCTCCTGGGCGGTGACCGCCGTAGATATCGCCCGTCGGCAGTTCGACCGGCAGGTACGCCAGGCCGAGTTCTTCGTCGACGCTGATCTGCCCCCAGACTCCCGTATTGCCGACGTTGTCCGCGGAATTATTGAGCCACGTCTCGCGGCCGAATTCCCCGGCTTTGGGAATGGTGTGGAAGATCCACAGTCGCTTGCCGGTCTTTACATCGAATCCGCGGACGTAGCCTTTGGCATTGTCCTTGACGCGCGGCGCGCCGCTGGCGCGGTGCGCTGCGCCGACGATGATGGTATTGCCTGCAACGACCGGCGTGGCGTGCAATCCAATTTCGCCAGTCTCGAGATCGATCTGCTGATCGTCATCAAGTTTCAGGTCGACGATGCCGTTTTGCCCGAAGGTGGGCACGGGAGCGCCGGTCTTTGCATTCAGCGCAACAAGCCGGTACCCCGGTGTGACGTAGAGGATCCGCTCGTCGTTGCCGGAGGGACCCTCTTTCCAGTACGCCAGTCCGCGACCGGACAGAGCGCGAGGCGCGTTATCGCCGCGCACGCCCTCGCGTTCGCCGTGCACCCACATCAACTCGCCTGTGACCGCATCCAGTGCGACGACGTCGCGGCGCGATCCCGCCGTCGAATACACGACGCCGTTGATCATCAGCGGCGTGGACTGCAGATTCGTTTCAGGACGCGGCCCGAGGTTTTCGGTCTTGAATCGCCATGCGACCTGGAGCTGATTGAAATTCGCGTCGTTGATCTGATCGGCTGCGGAGTAGTGGGTGTTGGCGAGATCTGAAGCGTAGTGCCGCCATTCCACGGTTTTCGCGGGAATTTTCGCACCCGACTGCCCGCCGAGAGGAAGAATCCAGGCGAGCAGGCAGACCACGACAAGAGATCGAACCGCCAAGACGCCAAGGGCGCCAGGGGGGGACTTAGGACTCATTTGTTCCCCTTGGCGATCTTGGCGTTTTGGCGGTTCAACTATCGTGCGGAGCACGGGGTGGGAGTCCAGCCGGCCGCGTCGGGAAGTTTCTTGAAGTCCGATGTTGTAAGGTAAGGCCGGGTTAAATATGTGGGATCTTCAACCTTTGTAGTCACGCTGAGCCAGTGGTCGCCGTTCGCGGTCGTGTTGAGGTCGTAGTACTCGGTAACGACTGTGTTCTTGCTATACGGAGCGCCGTTCTTGCGGAGGTATCCCGGTTTCAGGTTCGTGGTCACAACCTTCAAGTTGCCTGCGCGGGCAGCGCCGCGGGCTCCGGCCGCCATTTCCCACTCCGCCACGGAGGTGCCTTGCCAACTCGGTTCGCTGGGCGCTCCTGCCGCAGCCGCGCCGAAGCGGAACAGACGGGTCTGCGTGCCCGCATCGGTTTCGACCTTCATTGTGGTGGGGCTGTCCCAGGTAATGTGCAGACGGCCCGGCATTCTCATGATATTGCCGGCCCCGTAGGCGCGGCATTGCTCGCCGGCAGCTTCATCCTTGGCTGGATCCCAGGTGTCTCCGACGCGACGGCCTTCCGCGCTCAGATTCAGCAAGTCGTAGATGCCCTTCCTGGGCGTGACCATGCGGAATTCCCAATCTTCGACAATGACCGACACCCAGTAACCGGTGAGATCGATCGGAGCATTCTGCTGCCCGCCACCACCCGCACCCCCGCGTCCGCCGCCCGCACCGGCACCGCCTCCGCGTCCCCCTCCGCCTCCACGCTGAGCATGGAGGGTGTAGGGAACCATCAATAGCAGCAGGAGCGCTGCGGCAAACGTTCTAGTCGACAACATCGCCCGGCTTGGTGCCCCAACTGAATTCAGGGTTGGCGCGCTTCAGATTGACCATGAGTGCTTTGAACTCTCCGGGAACCCGTGAGGGGCGCCCGATGATTGTGACTTCGTCGCCGACCTTCAGCGTTTCCGATGTGATGCCGGCAGTGCCAAGCTGCGACGACCCGGCCCACTCGATCGACCAGCGTTGCACAACACCCTTTGCATCGGCCGCTTGAACGGTGACGTAGGTATGGGGATTCTTGAAGGAGAACTGCATCAGTTTCCCAACCAGCTTGATCTCCTTGCTCGTGTCATAGGTCGCCGCGTAAGAATGGTGCGCATCCGCCGCAACGCTGGCAAGCAGCATCGCCGTGAGCGCACAAAGAAATACTTTTCGCATTATTTCTTCTCCTTGAGACTTTTATAAACCGCTTCAACAAACATAGCCGTGGTCCATGGACCGGTATCCGATCCGTAACGTCCGTCAAAATCCATCGTAGGCTTCGCGGCCTTTACCTGATCCAGGGTCATACCCTTGTCGATGAGGTTCTGAACGCGATCGCGAATCATCACCATCGTGTTTCGATATGATGCGACGTCGCCTGTGTCGGAGAGGCGCCCGTGGCTGGGGATCACCCAGGTGCCGCCCTGCCCTCTAATTTCCGCGACGGCCAGATCGAGAATGTGATTGAGACCGCCGATCACGCCCTGAATGCTGCCGCCATTTGCGAGATCAATCATCGGATAACTGATCGTAGAGAAGATGTTACCCGCACTGATGACTTCCGAATGGCGAAAAAACACGAGGCTGTCGGCATCGGTGTTTGCTGCCGGCTCGTGATACATGATCACAGCTTCACCGTTGAAGTATTCGGGCAGCTTATGGAGATCGTCAAAGTACGTGTCCGTGGGCATCGCAGCCGCTGGGGCAGCGGCCTGAGTGGCAGTCTTCGTACTCATCTTGAGCATGACATTTTCGTGGGCCACGATGGAAGCCGCGCGTCCCACACTGGTAACCGCGGCACCGAAACCGGCAGTTCGGGGGAAAAATCCGGCGCTGGCGATCTTCTGGTTGCCGCCAATGTGCTCGGGCGCTGCGCTCGTGTTGAGGATGTATCGAATCGGTTTTGGCGGCGCCGGAGACGTGATGACGGAATTGATGAAGGGGCTGGACCATCCCCAGGTTCCCGGGCAATTTGCGCCGATGCAGTTGTTCGGCATAGGCGGCGTGACGGCGGAGTTGGCCAATTGATTGATCGCTGTAAGGATCTTGTCCGACATGGCGGCCGTTCCCGTGTTCACCACGAGACGGCCTCAAGGGCCCACGGAGACGGTGCTGTTCGTGCCCCCGGAGCCGAGC
>Ga0134121_10003724_pt1 | contig 12602 bp, 8 predicted proteins | sample KB301_FD_96463 | JGI IMG/M metagenome (GOLD analysis project Ga0134121, IMG submission 96463) | Terrestrial soil microbial communities without Nitrogen fertilizer from Kellogg Biological Station, Michigan, USA - KB3-0-1 | ecosystem: Environmental > Terrestrial > Soil > Unclassified ...
ATTGGCATATTTCATCACGTTTACGACTTACGGCACCTGGTTGCACGGCAGCGCGAAAGGCCAAGGTTCCGTGGATAAGGAACATAACCGCTACGGCTCGCCGTTTGTGGCGCCTGACGCCGAACGGGAAAGCGCGGCTCGCGCGGAGATGCTTCAGCCGGCATACACGATCAGCGCGGCGGAACGGGACATTGTGTGCAACGCGATCGTTGAGTTGGCGCGGGAACGCGGCTGGAAGATGTGGGCGCTGCACGTGCGGAGCAATCATGTGCATGCGGTGGTCACGGCGGAGCGCGATCCGGGACGGATCATGAGCGATATGAAAGCAAGGGCGTCGCGCGATTTGACGCGGGCCGGATTCGATAATGCCGAACGCAAGCGCTGGACACGCCACGGCAGCACGCGGCATTTGTTTCGCGAGGAGGAGGTCGAGGCGAAGATACGCTATACGCTCGATGAGCAAGGCGACCGAATGGCATGGCACGAAGAACCACGCACGGGATGAGCCGCGCACGAAGTAAGCGGAAACCATGAGAGCCGCGCACGAAGTAAGCGGTTTCGTGGTATCGGGCGGTTCATGCAAACCGCTTACTTCGTGCGCGGCTCTGCTTGCGTTTTCTTGGAGAACACCATGGCCATCATCTTGAATTTCCTGCATGCCTCTGTTCGCAGCGCTGCTCCAGGTCGGCTGCCTCTTCTTCAACCTGCCTCTTGACGGCAGCCTGATGGTCGATTCCAATACCCATTAATGTCATCGGTAAAGGCAACAAATAGACCGGCGCTGGTTGATCGAATCACCAGTTCCCCGCCAGAGGTCGCAACATGACTAGAGATGACTTTTGGAAACTCATAGAGACGAGCCGACGTGGTGCCGAAAATGTTGACGACGAAATGGCCAAGCTACACGACCTCCTTGTCCAGTTGCCGACTGAGGACATTCTGGGCTTTGACACGTGTTTTCAAGAGTGCATCCGCGACGCCTATACCCAAGAACTCTGGGCCGCCGCATATATTGTGAACGGCGGCTGCTCTGATGACGGGTTCGACTATTTCATGGGCTGGTTGATCGCGCAAGGGCGCAAAGCCTTTGAAGCTGTACTTGCAGATCCGGAAAAGGTAGGCGCTATCGCCGAGCCTGACGACCATGTCGAGTGCGAGAGAATGTGGTCAGCCGCCGCGATTGCATACGAAGCCAAGACCGGGAAAGATGATTTCTACAAAATCTCGAAAGGCGTAACGCGGCAGCTCCGCGGCGAACCGTGGGATGAGGAAACCGTTGATCAACTTTACCCCACTTTGGCACAGAAATTCAGCAGGTGAATCTGCGGCGAACCGAACCACCTTTGAGCCTAATGAGGCAAAAAATGGCTACTACCCTCAAAGAAACTCTCGCCCAACTCGAAGCACTTGGCAATGAAAAGGTCCGTAAGCACAACCGCAAGTACGGCGCCGCCGACAAACAGTTCGGCGTCCCGGCGGGTGACATTCGAAAACTGGCCGCGAAGATCAAGATGAACCATGCCTTGGCCCTGGCACTCTGGAAGACCGGGAACACCGATGCCCAGCTCCTGGCCATCCTTCTGATCGATCTCAAGGAACTTTCCGGCGACCAATTAGATCGGCTGGTGCGGACCAACGGCTTAAGACAAACCGCCAAGCTAACGGTTGGCTTTTCGCAAGTGGCGGACTGGCTCCACTCCTATGTCATCAAGAATCACCCCGACAAGGAATCGCTCCGCCAAAAGTGGATGGCGGAGGATGACCCGTGGGCTTTACGCGCCGGCTGGCAACTGACGGCCGGGCGGGTCGCGAAGAGCCCCGAAGGACTCGACCTGCCCGCGCTGCTGGATCGCATCGAGTCCGAAATGGGCAACGCCGATCCCGTCGTGCAGTGGACGATGAACAGCGCCCTTGCGGAAATCGGCATCCACTTCCCCAAACTCCGCAAGCAGGCGCTCGCGATCGGTGAAAAGCTGGGAATCTATCGCGACTATCCCTGTTCCAAAGGATGCACCTCACCCTTTGCTCCGATTTGGATCAATGAAATGGTGCGTCGGCAGGGGTTAACCAACAAATGATCTCCCACCAATCGTGGGAGCGCCAGTGAGGCCAATTTCAGAGTGTTCCTCGTCATCGCTCCCTCCAATCTGTGATCAAGAATGAGCATCTGCAAATGGACTGCGTCGATGCCAGCGAGCCACCTCCGCCGGCGGCGGCTACCTCCCGTTGATATGGATTCGTTGCGCCGATTCTATCCCAGCGCCGAGAGGGAGTCCATTACGGTCAAGCCGCGCCTCGGTCCGCAACCCCGCCGCGTCTGCCACAACGTCAGATCGGCGGCGTCCGCAAAAATAAAACGCGGCCATCGGCATCCCGTGCCAACAGCCGCTATGTAGTTTCCTCACGCCTGCTCACCGATTACTTCTTCCTCACCAACTTCATTCCGCAGCACATCTCCGGCACCGGCCCGCCATTTTCCCAGCCCGCGCCGTTGACCTCGAGGTGGTCATCGTCAATGAAGGTAAGCGTCGCGTCATGCATGTGCTTGTCCTTCTTCGGGTCGAGATTGCCGCCGCCGGTAAACTGGAAGACGATTTGGTTTGGCGGCGATTTCGGGTCGGCCTTCAAGCGCGGCTGGTTGCCCAGCATGCAGTAATGGACCATGATCAAGTCCGGCCCTTCCGCCGTGTAGATGGAGATCATTTCCTGTGGCTGTCCCGGAAACAACGTCTCGTGCACTGCGCTGCCTCCCGCCGTCAGCTTGATGACCGAGACGACTTCATCCGTCGGTTTGCCTTTGTCGTCGGTGTTTACCCAGGTGCCCACCAGCTTCTTCATTTTTTCCAGGTTGGCATTGGTGGGTGGCGGCGGCAACTTGGCTTCGGGCTGTTGCTTGGTGGGTGGCTGTTGGGCGTAGCAGGCGAGCGCCAGCGCCAAGACTACGCCGCATCCCAGAATTCGTTTGGTCATGGTCGTACCTCCAAAAAGCGGTTACGTTGAGACATTTGGGTGAGAACCTCAATCTCACGACACAAGGTAGTCGAACGGCCATTGGCAGAATCGACACGATAACCAAAAAAATGGCAAATACCCTACGCTCACCGTTGCGTCTCTTTCCGATGCTTGCGCTGGGCCAGATCGCGAATCCGCTCCAGCCAGTGCTGCCAACCCTGGGGCATGCCGTCGCGATGTTCGGGCAAAATCGTTCCCATGCCGCGGTGGAGAAACGTAAGACGCGTCACGCTTCCTTCCGCCGTGAAACGGTATTGGAGGTGATTGACCGCCGGGTAGGACATCATGAGCGGCCCGCAAATCTCCAGGAGCGTTGGCGGCTTGATGACCTGCACGTGGCCCCACAGGTGGCCGGTATTGTTGCCAAGGTCGCGGTACCAGCGTCCGCCGGGCCAGGGCTCGATTTTCATAGAAAACGGCTTGCCGCCTGGCATCTGAGCTTCCGGACCAAGCTCGTCCAGCATGGCGCCGAAGGCGATTTCGATCGGCGCCGAGATTTCGACTTCCTTACTGATTTCAAAGGTTTCGACGGACTGTCGTTTGCTGGTTTCCGTTGTCATGGTTGTCCTTTCCGGGGTTTAAGTGGTGTTGGCGATTCCGTTTGTTCACGCGCTCGCCGTTCGGCGCGTTCCTTGATGCGGTCGATTTGATGACTCCACAGATGTTCAAAGCCCTTTACCCAGTCATGCACCGTTTTAAGCTTTTCCGGTTCCAAGCTGTACACACGTTGTTTGCCTTGCTTTGTCACCGCAACCACGCCCACCTTGCGCAGCACGCCAAGGTGTTTTGAGATGGCGGGCTGCGGCAGTCCCAGCGTTGCGACCAGCGTTCCAACTGCAAGTGCGCCACGCCGTGCGAGCAACTCGACAAGCAGTCGCCGACGGGGTTCCGCAATGGCGTTGAATACGTCAGTTGTAGTCGGCGCACGTGGCATGCCGCAATTGTATTCCCATATGGGAATATGTCAAGACCCGTGGTCTTCGTTCGGCCATCATGCAACGATTTTTTGTCATTGATCTTGCATCAGAGTCCGATAATCGTTAGTATGATTACTAAGTTAATCATGTTAGTAACTATTGATGTGAGATAAGCCTGGTGGCAAAATGGACCCTTTAAGGCGATTAAATGCAAACGTCTGGTGGTTTCAGGCTTGCACTCGCTAATGTTCAACGATATAGAGCGCGGCAAGCAAAATACTAATCTGCTGGTGTCCCATGTGTCCTTTGGCGCAGGGTGTCAGTGCGGAGCCATGGAATGTTAGATAATGGGCTCAACTTGAGGCTGGCCAAGGCAGGCGGCATTGTCGTTCTGGGGATTGTCGTCAGCCTGGCGCTGGCTGCGTTGGCAATCGATGCGCCGGCCCAGTCGACGGCCGTGAAATTGGGACGCCCGCAAGACACTCCCTTCTTACCGGGGCCGGGGCAAGTGTTGCCAGTTCCCTCCTTGAAGGAAGTTCCGCAGATCACCGAAAAAGGGCCGGCGCCAGGCGTTTTCCCTTATCGAAATGAGACTCAGCTGGTGCCCATTGATCTGGCCACCGCGCTCCGGTTGGCCGGCACCAATAACCTCGATATCAGTCAGGCCCGGGAGGTTGTGAACATTGCCGGCCTGCAACTGGACAAGGCCAAGCTGCTTGTCTTGCCAACGTTGAATATGGGCAGCACCTACACCGAGCACGAGGGCCGAATCGCCAAAACCGAAGGCAACATCATCGTCGCCAACAAGGATGCGTTGTTCGTGGGCCTTGGGCCATCGCTCAATCTCAGTTTTGCTGACGCCATTTTCGCGCCCCTTGTGGCCCGCCAAGTCAGTGCGGCGACGCAAGCCGGTTTGCGCCGCGTGCAAAACGACACTTTGCTTGCTGTCGCGGAAACCTATTTCACGGTATTGCGTGCACGGCGAAAAATAGCTCGCGTCGATGTCACGCTCGAATATTTGACGTCGGACAAGGCGTCGCCCATTCGCGCCGGCTCCAAGGGGCTGTTGCCGGTAGTCGAAACCATCAACAAGGCAGGAGCTGCCGAGGCCCTTAAATCGGAAGTGGATCGCGTTCAGATCGAGGTGTTGCGCCGCCAAGAAGAGAGAACCGCGGCGGTGCAAGAGTTTCAGGTCGCGGTCGCGGAGCTGGCACGGCTATTACGACTGCGGCCCGATTTGCAGCTCTGGTCGATGGTAGATTTCCGCGCTCCCTTGGACATACCCGGGCCCTGGTATGACATGGCGCTGGACGAACTGGTCATGCTGGCCATGAACAATCGACCAGAGCTGGCGGAAAACCAGGCCTTGGTCCTTGCGGCAGGCGAGCGCGTGCGAGCTGCTCAATTTCGTCCCTGGCTGCCCAATCTGGTCATGAATTACAGCTGGGGCGATTTTGGCGGCGGCCCCAACCAAAACCCAAACAAAGTTGTCGCCGGCAAATCGGTGGCCCAGCCTGGTTTTGGCCCGTCCGGCGAAATTCACCATATGGGCACGCGCAGCGATTTCGACGCTGGCTTACTGTGGCGCTTTCAAAGCCTCGGTTTTGGCAACCTGGTCGAGCTGCGTGAGCAACAAACGCTGGCCCGGCAGGCCAATATTCGCCAAATCCAGATTCAAGAGCAAATCATCACGCAAATCGTGCAAGTCGATGAGCTGATCAAAGGCTGGAAGGGCAGGGTGGCCATCACGCAGTCAGCCCTGTTCGACCGCGACGGCAAGCCCAATGGCCCGGTGTTCGACGCGATTCGCCTCAATTTCCAGCGCGTGCGTGAAGTGGAGAAAACCCGGCCGTTGGAAGTGCTGGATGCAATTCGCAGTTTGTCCGATATGCTGGAATCTTATGGTCAGGACATCACCGATTACGATCGCTCGCGCTTCCGACTGATGATCATCATGGGCCTGCCGCCTGATGAGATCATCCATAGAATTAGCGTGCCTACCCCCGCCTCAGTGCCCCCGCCCAAGTGAAAAGGCGCTGTCATGTGGATTGTCAATTTTGCCCTCAGGCATCCGTATACCATTTACGTGGCGATGCTGCTCACGGCCGTGTTGGGCGTGCGCAGCTACATGCTGACGCCCACGGACATTTTGCCGAAAATCAAAATGCCGGTGGTGGTGGTGTTTGCCTCTTACCGGGGTATGCCGGCGCCGGACATGGAAAAAAGCGTCACTTCCGTATTGGAACGGTCGTTGACGCGCTGCGACTATTTGGACCACATTGAATCTAAATCGCTGCTGGGCATCGCCATCATCAAGGTCTTTTTCCGCGAGCAGGTCGATCCTGACGTGGCCGCCAGTCAGGTTATCTCGCTGGTCAACAGCGAAATGCAAAACATGCCGCCCGGCATGCTGCAACCTACCATCTTGAAATTCGACGCTAGCGCCATTCCGGTCGGCAATCTCATTATTTCCAGCACTAGCCGCGATGACCGCGAGCTTTTGGACATCGCCGATTTCCAACTGCGCGAGGCCCTGGCCGGCATCGACGGCCTCGCTTCCGCACCCGTCTTCGGCGGCGTCTTTCGGCAGGTGCAGATCTATGTGCACCCACGTTCTCTGGAAGCGCTCAAGCTGTCGCCGATGGACGTGGCCCGCATTGTGAACACGCAGAGCCAGGTCATACCCACCGGCGAAATCCGCATCGGCGAACAGAATTACTACGTCATCTCCAATAGCATGGTGGCCAACACCAAGGACTTCGAAAAGATCCCGCTCTATAACGATGGCCGCAAGATTGTCTATCTTGGCGATGTCGCCAATGTCGTGGACGCCGCCCGCTGGCGCACCAACACGGTGCACGTGGACGGCAAACGCGCGGTCTATATGCCGCTGTTGCGCCAGGCGGGCGCCAGCGCCATCACGGTCGTGGACAACGTCAAGGCAACGCTGCCCAAACTGCGTGAGCGCGGCACCATTCCCGACGATGTGCAAATCGAAGTGGCCTTTGATCAGTCTCAGTACGTCCGCGACGCCCTGTCGAATCTGCGCTTTGAAGGAATACTAGGCGCGGTGCTGGCTTCCCTCGTGGTCCTGTTATTTCTGGGTAGTGTTCGCAGCACCTTGATCGTGGCAGTTTCCTTGCCGTTGTCGGTGCTGGCGGCATTTGCGGGTTTGTATTTCACAGGGCATACGCTCAACATCATGACCCTGGGCGGCCTGGCCTTGATCTTGGGCCGCATTATCGATGACTCGATTGTCGATGTGGAAAACACGGTTCGCCACTTGAAACTGGGCCTGTCGCCGTTGGAGGCAGCCAGGGAAAGCGCCCGCGAGATCGCGGTGCCCGTGTTTCTGGCCACCGTCACCACCGTCGTTGTCTTTGTGCCGTTGACTTTCATGTCCGGCATGGGCAAGCACTTGTTCACGCCGTTGGCGATTAGTGCGTCGATGGCGATGGCGGCATCCTATCTGGTGTCGCGAACGGTGTCGCCGCTGTTGTGTTCGCGTTTGTTGCGAGCGGAGACCAAACATGCCAGGTTTGCCCCTATCCAGCGCGTCTTCGAGCTTTGCACTGGTTTCTACGAACGTTGCCTGCGTTTTTGCCTTAACCGTCGCATTGTAGTCGTCGGCATTGTGGCCGTGGCGACTGGCTTCGGGGTCTGGTGCACGTCGCAAATTGGCCAGGAACTGTTTCCCGAGGTCGATTCCAGTGAGTTCACGGTGCATCTGCGTGCCTCGGGTGGGCCGCGCGTTGAAACGACGGAAAACAAAATTCGGGACATTGAAAAGCTGATTCGCTCGGTGGTACCCGAGGAGGATTTGAAGCTCACCCTGGCCAACATCGGCATTTCTTCGCGCTGGTCGGCGATTTACACCTCCAACAATGGGCCGCATTCCGCGTTCATTGTCGTGCAGCTTCGCAGCGGTTTTGATGGCCGTACCACGCCAACACTGGCATACGTCGATCAACTGCGGCATAAAATCGCGGAGCGGTTTCCCAGCGATGACTTCTTTTTCGAGACTGGCGGCATGATTCGCCGCATTCTCAATGCCGGCGCCGTGGCGCCGATTGAAGTGCAAATCCATGGCCGTGAAATGAACAATCGCCGGTTGGTCGCCAAGGCGCTTGAACGCCGCATTGGCCGCATTCCGCAGGTCAAGGAGACCTATTTGCCGCAGTCCATGGATTTGCCACAGCTCAGCATCGAGGTGGATCGTACCGCGGCCGCACGCTTGAAACTGACTCAGACCGATGTGGTTCGCAACGTCATCACCGCTCTGATGTCCAGCGCTCAGCTTTCTCCCAATTTCTGGATTGATCCCAGCACGGGCAACCCTTACATCATTGGCGTGCAATACCCCGAAAATGTGGTGGAGAATATCCAAACGTTGGAGAATGTGCCGGTGACCGCCGGCCAGGGCCAAAACGCACCGCGGCAGGCATTGTTGCGCGACGTGGCCAGCATCCAGCGCAGCCAGGGGCCGGTGGAAGTCTATCACCATCAGGCCGACCGCGTCAGCCAATTGTTCGTTTCCGTGGGCGACAACGATCTGGGCCGGGTCGCATCCGAAATCGATCGCATCGTCGCGGAGTTGCCGCTCACTTATGCCATTATCAAACTGCCGCCGGAAGCGTTGCTGGATTATGCCATCAAGGTGTTCCCCGCCGACAAAGGCAATCCGCGTCAGGACGGCAAGCTCTTGCAAAAACTCACAGCGTTCTTTCATAATGAAGAACCGGAGGTGGCCGAGGATCTCCGCGACAACTATGGCGTGAACGCCGCCACTCTGCATTTAGGCAACGATCCGCGTTTCCGCGAGAAACTGCAAAACTATTTCAGCTTGACCAGGGGACAAAAAGAAGCGCAAGCTGAAATGCAAAAGGATTATGGTGTGGACCCCGAACCGCTGCGATTGCCGCCGGGTGTCCGTGTCACGGTTCGCGGCGAAGTGGCCAGCATGCGTGAATCTTTTGGCGCCATGGGGGTCAATCTGGCGATGGCCGCTTTGCTGGTTTACCTGGTGATGGCGGCTCAGTTTTCATCGTGGCTCGATCCTTTGATCGTGATCGTCGCCGCTCCCCTGGGTCTAATTGGCGTTGCCGCCACGCTGTGGGCCACGGGGACATCGCTCAATATTCAATCGCTCATGGGGGTCATGTTGATGATCGGCATCTCCGTATCCAATTCGGTGCTGCTGGTCGAGTTCGCCAATCGCTTGCGTGAGGGCGGACTGAGCACTTTCGACGCCATCGTGCAAGCGGGCCGAACGCGGTTGCGGCCGATCCTCATGACGACTATCGCCACCGTGGCTGCACTGTTGCCAATGGCGATTCACTTGCATCCGGGCGATGAAATGAACTTACCGCTGGCCCGTTCCGTTATCGGCGGTTTGGCGGGGTCCACGCTGCTGACGCTTTTTGTGGTGCCGCTGCTGTATGTGTTTCTCAAGCCGGCCCATGCACCGGCGCCCAATCAAGAGATTGCCGTTTAGTTCTGAAGCCAAGGAAATTCGGCGGGAGCTTGCTATGAAGAACTTCTCGATGGTTGCGTTGATGGTGGCGCTTGCGTCATTAGCGCCCTCTGGTTGCAAACGCAGTCCGGGCAAGCCCCGGCTGGGCGAAGTCGAACGTCTGCCGCGCCTGGAAACCATCGTTTTGGGCAATCCTACCAAGCTGGAAGTCGTCCGCAGTTACACTGCCACTGTCGAAGCCCTCGAAAAAGCCGATGTGTGCGCCATGGTCAAAGGCTATATCAAGGAGCTTCCTCCCGACCTGGACATTGGCCGCGTCGTGACCAAAAACGAGTTGCTGCTCAAGCTCCATGTGCCTGACCTGGAAGCCGAACGCGACAACAAGAAAGCTCTCGTCCAACAAAGCGAAAAGGCGTTTGTCCTGGCCGTTCAAGCCGTCCAGGTGGCCGAAGCGGAAGTGAAGGAAGCGCAAGCGATGTTGCTTCGCTTTGACGCCGATGTTGAGTACCGCAAGACCCAGCATGCCCGCATCACCAAGCTAGCCCAGGGTGACGCTCTCAGTCAGCAACAGGTGGACGAAGCCAAGCTCCAACTAAACTCTTCTCAGGCCGCCCTTACCGCGGCCAAGGCCCAGGTCGTCACCAAGCAAAACCGCCATCAGGCGGCCGTGGACGAAACCTATGTTGCCGAAGCTCGCCATAAAGTGGCGTTGTCCGACCTGGGCCGGGCCGAGGTGCAACTCGAGTTTGCCAATCTCAGGGCGCCGTTCAACGGCATCATTACCAAGCTATGGGTCAATTCCGGCGCCACCATCAAGGACGCCGGCATGCCGATCTTTACGCTAATGCGCACCGACAAGGTTCGCGTCATCATCGACGTTCCCGAGCGCGACGTGCCTTACTTTCAGTCTGGAGAACAGGGCAATAAAGTCGAGTTCAAGGTGCCGGCCTTGAACGACAAGATCACTTCCGCGGCCGACAAATTCTCTGGCAAAATCACCAAGATGTCTTCCGCCCTCGATCCCGTGACACGCACCATGCGCGCCGAAATGCACATCGACAACGCCGTCGGTGAAGTGCTCGGCATCTTGAAACCGCAAATGACCGGCACGGCGTTTGTGACCCTGGCAGTGCGTGACGCCTTTACGGTGCCGGCCTCCGCTCTGGTCCGCACCGGCAATAAGATGGACATCTTCATCGTCGCCGATCCCAGCGGCGATCCGCCGCGCGGCACGGTCAAGCGGCTAGAAGTTCAGGTGGGCCTGGACGACGGTTTGCGCGTGGAAGTCCGCAGCCCTGGCCTCAAAGGGACAGAACTGGTCATCGTTCGCGGCGCCGGCGTATTGCGATCGGGCGATCAGGTGATAACTGTGCCAGCCAAGGCGCCAGATTGAATGGCGCCGCTCTTGAACATACGCCACCCAGCCAAATTCAACGACTGAAGAGCGCATCGCCCAGCCGCGGTGTCGTTCGGAAACGACCTTCACTTCATCTCTTCATAAAGGCTTCACAAAGCACCAATTTCCTACTCCGGCCGCCGCGACTTTTGCCTTGCGAAACCGATATGCAGCCCATTTAATAGTAAAGCAGCCCAACTTGCCGCGTTTTGCGAGCCGAGCCAATTGGCATCGGATCGCATGCCTTTTTGCCTGCCGATTTCTGCAATGCAATTGGAATCCCGCATGGCCAAAGCCAAAACAATGCAACGCTCCCACCCTGTCAGGCCCAAACGGAAGTGGTTTCACCTGGGGTTCGAGGTTTTGGAGGACCGGACGCTGCCAAGCGGGTTTTCGGTGATTTCCACGACGCCGGCGGCGGATGCAGTAGTTAACACCGTGCCGGTGGATTACACGGTGAACTTTTCGGCGGCGATTGATGCGGCGACGGTGGATGCGGGTGATTTTCGGGTAACGGATAATGTGAGCACACCGCGAGCAGCTGACTCGTTTGCTATCAATAGTTCGACGCAGGTAAGTTTTCATTACAACGCGGCCCCGTATCCAACGGTGGGACAGCATACCATTATCATGGCAGCGGGTGCGGTTTACGATACGGCCGCCACGGCGCTGGATGCCTTCTCTAGTAGCTTTACTGTTAGTGGCTTAACTCTTACTGCCGGGTTGATCCCCGTCACCACGCGGCGTGACTTGGTTTTCGATGACACACGGAATCTGCTCTACATCACCACGTCTACTGGCAAAGTCGAACGCTACGACGTGGTCAATCATACTTTGATGACACCATTCAATGTCGGCACGTCGTTGAATGGGGCGGATATTACGCCGGATGGCAATTTTCTGTATGTGGCGGAAGACCAGATTGCTGCCTCGTTCGGAACAATTCACAAGGTAAATCTTGCCAATGGTGATATCACTGATCTCACTTACAGTCTGACGGGCAATGAGACCGGAGCTTTCGACATTGCCATAGGCGCCTCCGGCCTGGCCCTTTTTTCCAGCAAGGCAACGAGTTCCGCAACAGTACCCTTGCACCAGATTGACCTCAGCAATGACATCATAACCACGCGAGCCGACAAGCCTTCCATTGAAAGTTCAACCTCGATTTACCGGAGTGCTGACCGCAGCTTGCTGGTATTCACAGGACACACAAACTCAGGCAATGTTTTCACGTTCGACGGCTTATTGAACACATTCCTTGGGCAAATGAACCTCAATAGCTCGCTGTTACGGCCGATAGCAGTAAATCGAAATGGGACAATGATCGCTTCGGATGCTTCCGGCCATGTGCGCATCTACGACAAAACGCTCAATAGTGTTAGTAGTTTCTTGGACCTTGTTGGGGCACCAGTTTTCGATCCCGTTAAGGACTACATTTATATGGCGGTTCAAGGTGATCTTAAATCCGCCAATGCGCTAACTGGAACCAATGGCTTTACCATGTCCATTGGCGACAGGGTGAATTCCGCAAGTAATCTAAACACTGGCCTGATGGCAATCTCCCCAGATGACCGGTGGTTATTCTTGTCAACGGATAGTGGGGTGCGCGTATTCGAACTTCCTACGACTATCTTGGAGGTTATTGCTACTCCGACGAACCTACCGGCCGGCTCCACGACAAGTGTGTGGCCCCCAATTTCTGTACCACGTGTTATGAGAGTATGGCCTGAGGAATCAATGCCGGGGGTTCCCCCGGCGCGACCTGTTCGGCCATCCACATATTGGCGAACGCCGCGGGAGTCCG
>Ga0134121_10003725_pt1 | contig 12597 bp, 6 predicted proteins | sample KB301_FD_96463 | JGI IMG/M metagenome (GOLD analysis project Ga0134121, IMG submission 96463) | Terrestrial soil microbial communities without Nitrogen fertilizer from Kellogg Biological Station, Michigan, USA - KB3-0-1 | ecosystem: Environmental > Terrestrial > Soil > Unclassified ...
AAAAACCGGTATGCCAGCTAAAACAAAGAATCACAATGTCTCATCAAAAAACTATTTTTACCCGCCAGCAGGCAAAGGCGGAATTAACACCCAAACCAGGCACAAATGAAACGCATAGCCATCTTAGCATCCGGCTCAGGCACTAATGCAGAGAACATTATCCGCTATTTCAAGGCAAACGGAAAAGCAATCATAGAAGTTGTGCTCTGCAACAACCCAAAGGCAGTCGTCATCGAACGGGCAAAAAACCTGCACACACCTGCCATGGTGATCACTAAACAGGATTTTTATGAAACCCAAAAGATTGAAAAGCTTTTGGAGCGGTTGAAAATTGACCTGGTCGTTCTGGCAGGTTTCCTGTGGCTCGTACCAGGGTCATTCATCAAAAAGTTTTCCGGGAAAATCATCAACATCCACCCTGCCCTTCTTCCGCATTACGGCGGCAAAGGATTTTACGGTGCAAAGGTGCATGAAGCTGTCATCGCTGCAGGAGAAAAAAAATCAGGTATCACGATTCATTATGTAAATGAAAAGTTTGACGAAGGGGAAATCATCTTCCAGGCAGAGTGCGACGTAGATGCAGGCGAAACACCGGAATCGCTGGCGGCCAAAGTCCATCGTCTTGAACATGAACACTATCCGAAAGTGATTGAAGGCCTTCTGGCGAAGCAATAATTCAGAATCTATTTCTAAATTGCAATCTCAAATTCACTCCACCGCGTAAAATGAAATTACGATCCTGCTTTTTTATCCTTCTTCTCCTTGCCGGTACAATGCCTTCCCTGGCGCAATTGAAAATGACATTTCCTTCGAAGGACGAAGTAACCATCACCGCTGATTGGTATCCCGTGAACTCCGAGAGCATGACCATCCTGCTTTGTCACCAGAATGGTTTCAGCAGGGGCGAGTACAGGGAAACTGCAGCAAAGCTGAACAAGTTCGGATTCAATTGCCTGGCCATCGACCAGCGCGTGGGCGCAGAAGTGAACGGTGTCGTCAATGAAACGGCAAAAGATGCCAGGGAAAAAAGAAAGGCGCAGAACTTCATCAATGCCGAACAGGACATAGAAGCTGCTGTGGACTGGCTTTTTAACAAATATGACAGGCGCGTCATTGTGCTGGGAAGTTCCTATTCTGCTTCTCTGGCTTTAAAGGTGGCGAAGGAAAACGAACATGTGTTTGCCGTCATTGCATTCAGTCCGGGAGAATATTTTGAGCAAAAGGATTTTATCGCAAAGCACATCAACGGGTTGAAGAAACCTGTGTTCCTCACATCGTCTAAGGAAGAGGCCGCAGGAGTAACAGAACTTACCAAAGATGTTCTTTCACTCATTAAAGTCCAGTTCATTCCGAGGGGTGACGGCGACCACGGCTCAAAAGTTTTGTGGAGTTCCAGGCCCGAAAACCAGGACTACTGGGCGGCCATGATGAGTTTTCTGAACAGGATGAAAAAGGAAAACGAATGAATATATTATATAAAGCGTCTTCGTCGGTAGTTGCATTTATAATAACCATTAAATCTGAATGCCATGAAAACAAATCGTTCCCAAATTCTCCTGACTTTATTTTTTTTTCTAACCAGTAGTTTACTCGCTCAAAACATTCAAACCAACAATTTCCACATCGGAATTTTTGCAGATAGTTGGGATAGAAACTATACCGGCCCTAATAACAGAAGCTGCTTCCCTGTGATCAAGGAAGATGGATTTGATCTCGTTTATACTTTCAACCCCGGCCAGTGGGATCCCTCCATTGACAACCATAAGGACCTAATCCGGGAGGTAAAAATAAATGGATTGAAGCTTGTGGACACTTACCAGGAGTATTTCAGAAGAGACCTTTCCGGTAACTATTACCTTTCATTCGATGATAACAATTGTCCTACCGATGCACTTTTCAATTACGACGACCTTCTCTCGTCAATTGAAAATGATGCTGACCCGGATTTAAAAAATGCTGTTTGGGGGCATCAGATTGGCGGTGAGCTTTCCGATTTCAATCATTATTACAGATTGAACGGCTGCAATTTCAATTCCACCGATCATCTTGACATGGATCCGCAATTGTTTTCTGACGCGGTCGGACATTTTAAAAATCTCAATATAAATACGCATTATCTTTTCGACGAAGCATGCCATGGTGGGTTTATTTCGGACAACCTGAATGACGGCAGCGGCAATTACAATCCCCAGGATTACATGAATGAAGTGACTCCGACGGGACACGTCACGATAAACAATTACACCCGGCCTGACATCTACATAGATGAATCTTATTTTTCAACCGCCTTCCGTGGATGGAATACGCATGATGGTACTAATCCGGGTTTTGATTACCTGGGAAAATTTAGGTCTGTTGATTATGCAAGACGGAGATTCAGTACTGTGCATGCCCAAGTTGCTGCGGAGTTGCCCGGCTTTTATTATACTGACCGGACGTACCTCTTCCATTACCATTCTTTTCCGGATATAAGGAATGCCAATGCTTTGTGGTTCCAGGTATACACTTCCATTATTCACAGGGTTCAAGGCATTTGGATTTACGCGCTGGGCGCAATGTGGGATTACCATGATCCCGATGACATGACTAATAAGAGTGCTTTCGGAGATCCGGTCGTGGATGGCTTCAACCGGGTAAGATTCCCTTTAAATTATAACCGTTACGCCCGCAACCTGGCAAAGGAACTCAGGTACCTGGTAAATGAAAATTTATTGAATGACGACCAGCATTCCGTGGTGTATACGAAAACAGATGCCGATGATGGAAGTGGTGGAACAGACCCGAACTGCATTATTCAAACACCCTATACCACGTATCTTCCTGCATGCATTTCACAGGATGATATCCGGGATTACCTTGCAGTGATTTCGGAGTTTCCAACCAGTAATACGGCAGGAACCTGCAATACCCACGGAGTAATAAATGGCCGGAGAGACAACTATCACAGCTTGCGCTATACGGTGCGAACCAATCCTGCAGGTACCGATGCCTTGATGATCGTCTCAAACCCTAATCCTTATAGTGTACACGATATCACTTTCAATTTCGATAAGGTATCCAATCCTGTTTTAAGAAGTTCTACACAGGTGGATGTCCTCTTCAATGATCAGCCGGGAATGAGTGTAAATGATGTCAACTATAAAGTGGAGAACAACACCGAACATCACCGCGACTTTATAGACCAAAGCACCTTTAACCTGAGATCCAACGGCAAATACACGAAACCGTTTATCTCTCATACCCGGTCATTCAAGGACGACTTTGGTCCATTCGATACCAAGGTATACCGCTTCACAAACACGCAACCCTCTTATGCGAACGGATGGCAGAAGAAATGGACGAACTTTGGAAGCGGGAGCATTGACGGATGGAACATCAGTCCGAGTGATAAATTCATACCCATCGACGTCGATGGTGATGGCACCGAGGAGCTGCTCTGCATCCAGTCCTTTGCGCAAAATAACTACGTAGCTGTATTAAAATATTATGAATATGAACCCGGAGTATTCAACTGGACATGGTATTTCGACAATCATGGTAATGGTTGGCTGAACGATTTAAATGCGGGTTGGAAGATTAGCCCTGGAGATAAATTCATTGCCGGTGATTTTGACAACGATGGTATTTCAAACGAGCTTCTTTGTATCCAGGGATCCACTCATGCCTACGCAACTATTCTCCAATTTCAGTTTGGTCAGCTTGCGCAACAGGCCGGCCATCCCAATCAAAAGTTAGTGGTTTGGTACTGGACCAATGCCGGTAACGGAACGCTCGACGGATGGGGTATCCGGGCTGCTGATAAATTCTCTGTCGGAGATTTGGATGCAGACGGATTCAATAACGATGTGCTTTGTATTCAGGGAGACGGGACCTACTGGGGAGTCTATCATTTTGATAAGAATTTTCTTCCTGCCCGCAGATTCGTGTGGGTTTACGACGGCCCTGATAATTTCAAATTCAATAGCGTGCTCCTTTGGAAAATCAAAAGTGATGACCAATTCATCCTTGCCGATTTCGACGGCGATGGAATAAAAAGAGAACTGATGTGCGTTGATCGCAACGGTGGATACCAGGCAGCGATCATGATTTTCAAGAACTTCACTACGCTTTATGGATGGAATTACATTTGGAATAACGGTGCAGGCGGGAGCATTGCTGGCTGGGGCAATCCGCTTAATCCATATGATAAAATTATTGTTGGTGACATTGATCATAAGCTTCTTTCGGGAACAGACCCTCAGGAAGAAATCATGTTTATTCAGCGATGCGGTAACCCGGGATGCAGCTGGGCCACGACGGAAGATTACAAGGGTACACTCCGGTGGAACTGGTGTAATCATGCCTCCGTTGCGGCAGATCAAGACTATATTGATGACTGGAAAGTGGATGAACAACAGGTATCGAATACGAATTATTTTTTTATCAGGCCTGTCGCGACGGAAGACAAGTGGCTGATGTGCATGAGGGATTATGGTTGTACGCAGCATTCCAATACGATCGCCAGCATGTATAGGGCGACCAATACAACTAATTACAGGGTTTTCCCGGCTGAAAAAAATTCTACCGCTAAGTACCGGATCGCGCCCAATCCAGCACAAAATGAAGTCGATATTGCAGCGTTGAATGAAATTGAAGACTGGCCTGATCAAATTGAAATTGTAACAGTTCAGGGGAACGTACTTTTGCAATTGGATGCATCAGACATGAGGTTAAATGGAAAAATGAAGATCCATGTGGATCAGCTGAAGAATGGATATTACTATCTCCGTCTTGCCGGCAAGCATGAAGTCTCCTACCTGCCAATGCTGATTCTTCATTGATGGAAAATTCAGCAACGGCTTTTCCCTCAGATGCTGCAATTTTGATAATGGTTTCTTACCCGGACTACCAAACCTCACTTTTCCAATGAAGCTTTTCAAAACCATTTTAGTCTGGATTTTTATTCTGATCGCATTGTTTATTGCCGTCATATATATTTTCCTTCTCACTCAAAAACCCGTTTACAGCGGAACGCTTCCGTTGAAAAACCTTCATGAACAGGTGGACGTTTATTTTGATGACTTCGGCGTACCGCACATCTACGGCAAGAATGAAGAAGATATTTTTTGTGCGTTAGGTTATGTCCATGCGCAGGAACGCCTCTTCCAGATGGAGCTTATCCGCAGGGTCGGTGCGGGTCGCCTCAGCGAACTTTTCGGAAGTTCCCTCATTGAGGTAGATGAATTTTTCAGGATGCTGGGGCTTGCGCGGCATGCTGAATGGAGCGCAAGGGAATTTTCGAAACAGCAGGACAAGCCATTCTATAAAAACGCCGTAGCATATTTAGCCGGTGTGAACCAGTACATTGAAAACGGAAAAACCCCGGTTGAATTCCGTTTGCTGGGCATCCCGAAAAATAAATTTACGATGAATGACATGTTCCTCATCGTGGACTACATGTCCTTCAATTTCCAGATGGCCTTCCGCACCGACCCGCTGATGACAAAGATCCAGCGGAAGCTGGGAGAAAAATATTTAAAAGACCTCGCACTCGGATATGTTCCCGGCACCTTGCGGGTGCCCGTCAACGGCAGCGGATCTGATCCCGTTGAAAATTCTCCGAGGGCGTGCATGTTTGAAAATATCATTGACAAGCTGCCCGTGCAGCCCTGGATGGGAAGCAATTGCTGGGCAGTATCTCCGTCACGCGCGCAGTCAGGAAAAGTTTTGTTTGCGAACGACACCCACATCGGTTACCAGCAGCCCTGCGTGTGGTATGAAGCATACCTTGAATGTCCCGGCTTTGACCTGTATGGGAATTTCCTTGCGGGATTTCCTTTTCCTGCCATTGCCCATTCTCACCATCATGCGTGGGGACTGACCATTTTGGAAAATGACGACCTGGATTTCTTCGAAGAGAAAACAGATGCACTGCATCCCAACCAATATTTTTACAAAGGCGTATGGAGGCCGATGGAGCTGCGCAGGGAAATAATTCATGTGAAGGACAGTGCTGATGTCATGTTAACATGCCGCGCCACGGTGCATGGCCCTGTTTGCAATGACGTGATCCACGATTTTGCCGGCGTCACTTCGCAACCTGTTTCAGCTTCATGGACGCTGCTGCAATTTCCCAGCAACCTCTGCGACGTCACGTATCATCTTGCAAAGGCGACGACGATGAATGATTTCCGCGAAGGCGTTTCTCAGCTTGCCACGCCCGGACTCAACGTAGTCTATGGCGACACATCAGGAAACATTGCCTGGTGGTGCGCCGCAAAACTGGTGAAGCGTCCTGCGCATGTGGAGTCCAGACTGCTGCTCGACGGCTCTTCCGGAAACGATGACTGGCAGGGGTTTTATGATTTTTCGGAAAATCCGCATTGCATAAACCCGGCTTCAGGTTATGTGTACACTTGTAACAATGCGCCCGACAGCGTGAGCGGTGTTTCTGTTCCCGGTTATTTCGTCCCGGAAGACCGCGCGCGGGTGGTGACGGCAGTCCTGGGTGGGCAGAAAAAATTTTCGCTGGCCGACATGAATGCGCTCAACAGCAACGTCACGTCAGTAGTCGCAGGGGAGCTTGCGCATTACATCGTTGCGCACGTAAGTGAAAGTACAAAAGCAAAATCCGGTTTTTCAAAAAAAGCGGCGGAGGTTCTTACGGCCTGGAATGGATCGATGGAGACAGAAGATATTGCTCCCACCATTTTTTACAAACTGGAATATGAAATCCTCTGGAACATAATGGGCGATGAGCTTTCGGCAAAAGACTTTAACCAGTTCCAGATGACGCACATTGAAAAAAATACCATTGTGCCTTTGCTGATGAATGATTCCAGTATTTGGTATGATGATGTGCGGACAAAAGATCAAGTTGAAACACATCAGCAGATTTTTGACAGGGCATTTGACAGCACGATTGTTTCACTGCGCAGGCAGCTGGGCGATGACGCACAGCAATGGAAGTGGGGACGCGTGCATACCATTGAGCATGCTCATCCCCTAGGCAGGCAAAAACCTTTAGATAAATTTTTCAACGTAGGGCCGTTTCCCGTTGCCGGCGGCAGCGAGACGATGAACAATGCCGGCTTCGATCTTTCTCCCGACGGCGTTTACAAAACGAAGTATGGTCCGGCGCTGCGGCGCACGCTCGACTTTGCAGATCCCGAACACGGTCAAAGCATTTTGCCAACGGGCCAATCAGGAAATTTCATGAGCAGGCATTACGACGACCAGGCGCAGCTTTTCATCCATTGCAAGACGCGGACGGAGTGGATGAACCGTTCAGAGATTGAAAAGCAGTCTCCCAACCACCTGGTACTAAGTACTAATAAATATTAATTTACCTGCCGGCTGGCAAATTCCGAATTGTACCCGTAGATATGTAATTAGACAGAATTCGATTGCGTCACTATGCTTGCTAAATTCGGGATCGGTAAATTCGTAAAGATTGGCAATTAATATACTTTTGCAGCCCAAGATTACGAATTCTGAATCTGCTAATTGCTGACTTTACAGAAACGCTCAGCTTTTCCAGGCTGCACATTCGTAAATTCGTACGCAGCATTTTCGTACTTCGTTGAGATATTGGTTCCGTAGTTAAATGGATATAATCCGGGCCTCCGAAGCCTGTGTTCCCAGTTCGACTCTGGGCGGGACCACCCCAAACCTTTGAAAGCCCTGTCAATATTGGCATTCAAAGGTTTTTTATTGCGCGGGTGAGAATTGGGGGTTGAAGAATTATTTTACCCTGATTTTCAGTGCCAAATTATTCACCGAACTCCGGTTTTTGGCTATCATTTTAGGTTGAATTAATCCAACCGTGTTTTCCCTCTATAGCCAGAATTATCCAGGCACACAATCGTAAACCACGCTACCTATTTGTCCCCGAATCACAGTGAAATAAAATCATCGCTGCGCCCGGTATTTCTGGAAATCGAAGAATGAACTTTCATTTGGAAAATATTTCTTGCCTATTGCAAATATTTTTTAAATTGCATTCCCAATTCAGTATCAAATGCTCAGCATACAGACAAAAATTGATACAAATGGTTTTTGGTATCTTGTAGAGGCCAATTCCACCATTTTTTATAGAATTAATTATTTCATTGTCGGATCCCAGGGCAGATTTTCTTCTGGAGAAGCTGAAGGCGACACCACGCATAACAAGGGTTGGCAGTTTTGCAAAAGCAATTTTCCAATATTACATGTTGGTATTACAAGCATAATCAACTCTGAAACAGATGATAAAAAAATCAATGCTTCGGTGGAAAATGCTCAGGCAAACGATATTTCAAGAAGAAGAATGATAAAGCAAACTGCACTGGGACTATTAATTGGTGGCGGCATTCTGAGTTCTTTAGTAGGAAATTCAAAACCGAGTCAGATCAATAATGGATCCGGTACATCAGATACACCTTCCTCATCGGGAAATGAGGCGTATTCACCCTATGAATCGCCGCATAATCCCTACTGAAAAATTCAACTTTGATTTTTAATCTTTCAGATTCTAATGAGCCTTCCTCTGGCAAGTTTGATTTGCCCTTTTACAGGATCTGACTCATTTAAGTTTTTTATTCAATCAGTTCAGCAACAATCATTAAGTTCAGATTTATTTGAATTAATAATTATTGAAGACGGTGTACAAATTGCTGAGAGTGTAGTTAAGCTTTTCAACTTAAAAGTTCAAACAAAAATTCATCAGCTGCAACGCCCTGCTGGTTTTAAAGGGCATTCCGCCGGACTGTGCAGAAATGCCGGTGTAAATCTTTCAAGAGGAGAATACCTGGTTTTTATCGATAGTGATTGCATCATACATCCAAGGTGTTTAGAAAAACATCTTGAAATTCTACGAATCAAAAAAGAATTTGCTGTATGTGGTTATGCCTCTGAACTACCATCAATTCATCATAATAAACTTGAAGATGGTTATTATGAATCATTCGACGCGCTTGAACGATTTACCAGGAAAGACAGCCGATTAACCATCTCTGAAAATTCTGATACTAAAGATGTTTGCTGGGACCTTTGGTACACATGTAATTCTTCAGTTCATCGAGATTATTTTAATAAAACAGGAGGGTTTGATATAAGCGGTTTCAGGTGCCACGATATGGAGCTGGCCTATCGTTTAAATGAACACTCGGTTACATTTCAGTATGAGAGTACTGCCAAGGTTATTCATATTGAGCATTATCGTTCAATTAAAGCGCGTTCGGAACAAAGGGAGGGCTGGAAAATGATGGCCACCAATCATCCTGAACTCGAGAATTATGTTTTTGATAAGTTGCTTGAATCTGAACGCCATCAATTAGAAGTAATCGAAAATTGCGAAAATAATTTCCAGATTATTTCTTCAAACTTAAATGGTATTCGCAATAATTTTCAATTTATACTGCCGCCAGGTACTCACATTGAATCTGTATTAAAGATATTAAATCAAATTCCGTTTTTGGTTGAATATAAAAAAGAGTATGCCCAATTCAATCTTGGGCTGAATCGGAATTGTTGGGATTACAATTTTTTTTTACCGACGATAACTAACTCATCATCTCCGCAAATCTCAATTTTGATCCCTTTTTTTAATACGGGTGAATTCATAGTAAGGTCCGTAATAAGTGTGCTTACTCAGACTATCCAAAATTTTGAGATTATTCTTATTGATGATTGTTCAAATGATGATACTATTAATTATTTGAACCCTTTTATGACTGATCCTAGAATAAGAATCTATTCAAATCCCGGTAATCAAGGCTTATCCTCTTCTCTGAATCTTGGCTTGGAAAAAAGTTGCGCGGACATCATTTTGCATCTTGATTCAGATGATTGGCTCGAGAAGAATGCATTGGAAGTGGTTCTGAATGCTTTTGAATCAGATCCTGAAATCGGGGCAGTCTTCGGGAGCGCTGTTTTACATATTAACGATGAAAAAATTAGTGAGAAAGGACATCCGATTAATTCATTTGAAGGATATTTTGCTGCAGATTTTTGTCAAGCTCCCCGCGCTTATCGAAAGAAATGTTTATACAAAGTTGGAGGATGGAATATTTCTGATGCTCATTCGGGAAGGTTTTATGAAGACCGGTTAATTCTGGCGACAATAAGCAAGTTCTACAAAATCAGTTTTCTTGATGAACCACTTTACAATTGCCTCGTTTCAACTAATTCCCTTTCCCGAAAAAATTATCTTCTAACGGCTTCAGTTAAGCTTTCAATCCTTTGGGACCAGGCAAATAAGCATGGTTATTTCATTGACTACCGATTAAATGGTTCAATGTTAAAGGCAACATTAAAACGAAGCCAGCTCACAATTAACTCGTTACGATGGAGTGTTGTAATCCCTTATTATCAATGGTCTGAATTACTTTTTCTTTCTATTAAATCCTGGCTGGAAATCAATTCTCCCGAACTCATTGGTGAAATAATTATTGTAAATGATGGTGCAGGCGAGAACCTGGAACATGTTCAGGCATTAGATCCTGAAAGAATAAAAATTTTTAAATCGGAAATTTCCCGTGGACCTTCATGGGCAAGAAATATGGGCGCATCGCTTGCTCAATATGAAATGCTGTTCTTCTCAGACTTTGATCATATTGTACCTCCTGACGTCCTTCAAAAACATGCTTTAAGACACTTACAGGAGCAAGCTGATTCTTGCGTAATAGGATGCGTTTTTGGCAGAAGAGCCCTGACTGTTTTTAATCCCGGGATACAAAAACGGCACCTTGAGAAAGTTTTAAATATGTTACGATTAAACGATCAATTTGAAAATGTTGCTGCTATCATCTCCCAGGAGAGAAAAAAATATTTGATTGATAAAAAGTATACTTCATCTTGTTGGACTGAAGCTCAAAAATTTTCTTTTACCGATTACTGGCTTGAGCAATGGGGAAAAATTATTTTAAAATTCGGCGAGAGGTTAGATCATTATCCTCATAAGTGGTGTCGAATAAGTACCGGAAGTATGTCTATAAAAAAAGAAACTTTTTTAAAAACTGAAGGTTTTGATGAAAATTTAAAATCAATGGAGGATTGGGAATTAGGAATCAGGCTTCAAAAAACGGGGATTAATATTATTTGTGCACCTGAGGCGGAGCCTTTCCATCAAGTCCACCCAATCGATGAAAATCGAAACACAAATAATAATTCAGCATGCGAATACATCAAAGTAAAACACGCCGATTACATTAATAACCTTATTGCTGATAATAGTGAATTTGCTCCGCCTGCAATTCACTTTTTTAAAAATAAAATTTTCGATTCAAAAGAAATTATAGACCCATCAATTAAGGTCGAACATAACTCCTCGGATAATCATTGTCTTATCACTTTTGACGATGGGCCGCATCCTGTTGGAACGCCCCTGATTCTTGAGGTACTGAAAAAATATTCCATTAAAGCAATTTTTTTTGTTCTAGGATATAATTGCAGGCAGTACCCGGAAATTCTCAAAAAAATAGTTGATGATGGCCACGAAATCGGGATACATAGTTGGATTCACACGCCTTCCGAACAATTTACTTCTGCAGAGATTCTTGAAATGTTGTCAAAAACAGTTCAAACTATTAGAGCGATTGCCAACATTGTCCCGGCCTTCTCAAGGCCTCCATACGGGAAGTTATCCCCATCTTATAAATCAGCTTGTAAAAACTTAAATTTAGTTTCGATCGGCTGGGATGTAAGCTCCGATGATTGGTCAGCTAATTCAGAGAAGGATATAATTATCAAACTTGCAACTCAGGAAATAAAAAATAAGGTTTTATTATTTCACGATGGATCCGGTAACCCGGAATATACAGCCAAAGCACTGGACTGGCTCTTGCAATTATGCAGGACTGAGAATATAAAACCTGTGCTACCAAATGAATTCAATTCTTTTTTGGACTTGCCAGATTTACCAATATGCAACCCCTATTTATGAATTTGGAAAAAATTATTTTCATTGGTGGCAGCGGGAGATGTGGATCTACTTTAATTTCAGAACTACTCGATAAACATTCTAAGTTGGCCGCAATTTTCGAAGTCCATCCTTTTATTTATTTATTAAAAAATATTAAACTTCAGCAAATACCTGGTAAAGCGGGTCTTGAAAAACAATATGATTCAATTCGCGAGGCTTTGCAGGAATCAACAGAGTACAACTGGAGGCTTACTGAAAAAGAAGCTATTCGATCATGGGACAAGCTTGTAATTGATCCGATATCGGAAGGAAAATCAATTCTGGAGGTGACAAAAAATTGGATTAATTATATTCATAAGATTCAAACCATTAGAGATGGAAGTAAATTTATAATACACAAAACTCCTGCACTTTCAAGCTATCTTCCACAGTTGAAATTGCTCTTTCCAGAATCCTATTTTTTACATATAATTCGAAATCCGGTTGATGTAATTGCTTCTTACCTCAAGCAATCCTGGGGACCAAATAAAATAGAGGAGGGAGTGAAGTGGTATTGTGAACGGGTAGGCGAAGCGCTATTTCAAGGTTTATACTTTCCAAACTATATCGAAATTTCGTTCGAGGATCTTATTCAAAACCCTTCAGGAATATTGGATTTAATTCAATTCTCATTTGGTTTAGAAAACGAAACAAAGGACATTCTTAATTCAGGCTTA
>Ga0134121_10003726_pt1 | contig 12592 bp, 8 predicted proteins | sample KB301_FD_96463 | JGI IMG/M metagenome (GOLD analysis project Ga0134121, IMG submission 96463) | Terrestrial soil microbial communities without Nitrogen fertilizer from Kellogg Biological Station, Michigan, USA - KB3-0-1 | ecosystem: Environmental > Terrestrial > Soil > Unclassified ...
GCCGGGTCTTGCCCGCAGCTCCCGACCGGCGTGAGTTTGGTCGCTGCCACACGCTTTGACAGCTTTTGGCTTAGGAGGAAAAAACAGTCCAATGAAACACAAATGGCTACTGGCAGTTTCTATCTTGGCATTTGCTGTCATCTCACCGAGCGGCGCACAGCAAATGCCAAAAGCGCCGGAATTCGAGTTCGATCCGAAATGGCCGACCATCCCAAACAACTGGGTGCTCGGGGAGGTGACGTCGATCTCGGTTGATCGTCACGACAACATCTGGGTGCTGCACGTGCCGGAGTCGATTCCGGAGGCGCAGCGCGGGAACGCCGCGCCGCCGGTACTCGAGTTCGACGCGGCGGGAAAACTCCTGACCAGTTGGGGCGGGCCAACCAACGGCCCCGAGTGGCTGGGGCGCGAGCACGGCATCTTCGTCGACGCGAACGACTTTGTATGGATCGGCGGACGCGCCGGCTGGCCGCGGGCAACGGCTCCTGGCGTCAGCGACGACATGATTCTGAAGTTCACGATGGCGGGCAAGCTCGTTATGAAAATCGGCAGCAGCGGTCAGAGCAAGGGAAACCTCGACACGGACAACGTCCACCAGGCCACCGACGTCTTCGTCGATACCGCCGCGAAAGAGGTCTACGCCGCTGACGGTTACGGCAACAAGCGCGTCATCGTGTTTGACTCGGAGACGGGGAAGTTCAAGCGCATGTGGGGTGCGTTCGGCAACCCGCCGCCGCCGACTCTTGCGCCGAATCCTGCGGGGCCGCAGCCCCAGACGACGCCCGAAGGGCCGCCGGAGTTCGGCCTGCCGCATGCCATCAAGGTGTCGCGCGACGGCGTCGTCTACGTCGCCGATCGCATCAACAACCGGATCCAGTTGTTTACGACGGCGGGGAAGTTCATCAAACAGGTCCGCCTGCTGAACGAAGGCAGCACAGTTGTTCCCGTACCGGCCGGCTTTGCGTTTTCGCCAGATGCGAAGCAGCAGTTCCTCTATGTCGTCGACTCCGGACCGATGCGCGTCGTCATTTTCGATCGGGCGACGATGACCCAAATTGGGGCTTTTGGGAATCGCGGCGCGCAGCCGGGCGACTTCGACATCGTCCATCACATGGCGGCCGACTCGAAGGGCAATCTCTATACAGGAGAGATCGTCAACAATCGCCGCGCCCAGAGGTTCGTATTGAAGGCGAAGTGATGAAGCCGTCGAATCACCTTCCGGACCGGGCCTGCCGCAAGTTCAGAGCTATCGTCAGAATAAGTCTGTGTTTCATAGTCTGCTGTTCCAGTACGGCGGCTCCATGCCCAGCAAATGATGCACAAAGAAATCCTGAAACAGACGCTGGTAATACGCGCCGCCCGCGCCGTGGCCGCCTCCGGGAACGACAAGGAGATCGAACAAAGGGGAACCGATGAAGAAAGTAAAAAGGTGGACCGCGGCGATTCTTGCGTGTGGCTCGATAGTGCTCGGACAGGGCGTGAGTCCGGATGGACAGGTCGGATCGGTTCCAAGAGATCTTCGTCCATTGCTGGCTCCGCATCACAGTGAAATGCGCCTGGTTGTCACACGCTATACCGCCGACCGCACGATGCTCGCTGGGAATTACGCGGGCAATGCAGCAGGCGGAGGGGCACGGGGCGGCGGTCGCGGCGCGGGAGCGGCGGCGGATGCCGGACCGCCTGTTTTGATTTCGCGAAGCCGCATCGCGCGTCTGAAACGCTTCGACATGTCCTGGCAGACAGCGCTCGCGCGGATCGACGCCGCCAGACTTTCGCCGGAAGCGCAGACGGATCTTGGCGGCCTCAAGACGACCATCCAGAGAAATTCCGAGGAGCTGGACGTCCAGACTGCGGCGCTGGCCCAGGTCATGCCTCTCGTTCCCTTTGCGACGGACCTGGTCCGTCTTATCGAAGAGCGCATCGCATTGAAGGATATCGATGCGGAAAAGGTCGCCGGCAATTTGACCGCGGTGACAAAGCAGATCACCGAAATACAAACGCAACTCACCGCGGGCGCGCTTCAGGCAAGTGCCGCTCAGGCGACGGGCGCAGCGGGTGCGGTCGATCAAATCCGCGCCAATCTCACCGCCTGGAACACCTTCTATAACGGGTACGATCCGCTGTTCACATGGTGGATGGGCCTGCCATACAAGCATGTCGACTCCGCGCTTCAGGCGTACTCGACGTTTCTTCGCGACAAGGTCGCGACGGCTAACTTGACGTCGAACCTGAAAGTGCCGGCATTGCGAATCGATCCGGCTCCCGCCTCGAAGTTCAGCGAAGTGCCGGACCTGGCGGAAATTCTGGCGCTGCCGCAGGATGAAATGGCCGACATTGTCAGCCGATTCCGCGCTGCTCCCGATGGCGGACGCGGTGCAAGGGGCGCTGCGCCGCCGCGCACCGCCCAGTACTACAACGACTGGTTGGCGGCGCTGAAGACTCTGGACTTCGATCAACTCACGCGAAAGGCGCAGGTGGATTATCTCTTCCTGAAGAAACGCTCCGAACTGGAGCTCGCGCGTTTGGACAAGCCGCTTCCGTCAAACAATCCGCGAAAAACCGACAACACCGGCATTCCCGGCAATGCTCGCGGACGCGAAGGGCTCATTCGTGACCTGGAAGACGAGTTGATCCCTTACACGCCGGAGCAACTCATCGCCCTCGCGGACCGCGAATTCGTATGGTGCGAAAACGAAATGCGCAAAGCCTCCCGCCAAATGGGTTTCGGCGACGATTGGAAGAAGGCGCTGGAAAAGACCAAGACGATGCATCCACCGCCCGGCGGGCAGCCCGCGATGATTCGAGATCTGCTTGTCGAGGCGGTCGATTACGTTCGCGCGCACAATCTGGTGACGGTTCCGCAGGTCGATGCCGAATCGCAGCACATGATCATGATGACGCCCGAACGTCAGCTCGTGAATCCATTCTTCACCGGCGGCACGCAGATGAGCGTGTCGTATCCGACCAATACGATGGAGTTCGAGGCCCGACTGCAAAGCATGCGCGGAAACAACCGTCCGTGGTCGCACGCCACGGCGTTCCACGAAATGATCCCAGGCCACAACCTCGCAGGCTATTACTCCCAGCGATACAACGGTTACCGCCCGAGCCTTGGCGGCGGGCCGTTTTTTGGCGAAGGCTGGGCCGTCTATTGGGAACTCGTTCTGTACGATATGGGCTTCGATGACACTCCCGAGGAGCGCGTCGGGGCGCTGTTCTGGCGCATGTTCCGCTGCGCTCGAATCATTTTTTCGCTCCGCTTCCACATGGGTGAGTGGTCACCTCAGGAGTCTATCGACTTTCTGGTTGATCGCGTGGGACACGAACGCGACAACGCAACGGCAGAAGTCCGGCGATCCTTCGAAGGCGGCTACTCTCCGCTCTATCAGGCGGCCTATCTGCTTGGTGCTCTACAGTTGCAGTCGTTGCGTAAAGAGCTGGTCGACACAAAGGTGATGACAAACACGGCGTTCCACGACGAGATCCTGCGGTCCGGGTCGATGCCGATCGAACTGATTCGGCTGGACCTCACGAAGCAGAAACTCACGCGGGACATGCCGATCGACTGGAAGTTCTACGGAGACTTGCCGGAAAAATGAACTCGCGCCGAGGTGAGCTACTGGTCTCCCGGCCAAATGACCTGACTATCGACCGCGTATAGAGTGCAGTTTTTGCTTCGAGTCGGCTTCGCATCTGGCCTTCCGCGTCGACAAGGATCGGAACAGAGTCACGATCTGGGATAACCGGGACCGAGGTAAAAAACTCTTCGATGGAACCTACGAATTCCCCTGGCTAGATCGCGTCGCTTACGCTCGACAGAAAGAAGTCCTTTACCTTCAGGGCGGGAACGACGATCGGCGGCCCAACGGTGCTCGATTCGCTGGCGCAAACGCGAGTCGGGCTGCCCAGCATCTGCACATTGGCCAGCATTTCCGACAATGATTGATTGAATCGGAAGTTCGTTACAGGCCGGCTGATCCTGCCGTTTTCGATGAGAAACGTGCCATCGCGAGTCAGTCCGGTAAACGACGCGATGCGCGGATTCAGAGGGCGGACGTACCAGAAACGTGTAATCAACACGCCGCGGCGCGTCTCGCGGACCATGTCGTCGATCGATGCCATGCCGCCGCTCATCACGAAGTTCAATCCCGGCGGTTTCGGCGGGACACCCTTGCGATCGGCCCAGAATCGCGAATACGACAGTGTTTTGAGCACGCCCTTCTCAACCCATGTTTCACGACTGGCGGGAAGCCCGCCGCCGGTAAATGTACTGGTCTCGGCGTTCTTCTCCATCGGATCGCTGATGATGGTGACGCGTTCATCGAAGAGCTTCTCGTTCAGCATCGTTCCGCCGCCGGGCTTCGACAGGAACGAGCGGCCTTCTTCCGCCTGCCTGGCGTCAAAGACATTCATCATGCGCAGCATCAACATGCCGGCGGCTGCCGGTTCCAGAATCACGTCGTACTTGCCTGGATCGAGCGAAGTCTTGCCGCGCCAGTCCTGACATTTGCGAAGGGCGTCGGCTGCAATGCGCTCAGACTCGATGGTGCTCCAGTCCGCGCCTTCGTCGCCGGCCCAACCGGAGGAGTCGCCATCCAGCGTCCGCATCGTCAGGGTCGACGCAACGCCCGTTCCGGAGTGATAGCCAAACAACCGGTTCGACGTTGCAACCGCGTTGGCCCCCGCGCTGACGTCAATGAATCCCGACGCCATCACCTTCGCCGCATCCGCCGACTTCACCGCAAACGAAGCAGCGCGTGCTCGCGCCTCCGTAGTGAGATCTCCCGTGCTTGGGTAATACGCGTTGACATCGGAGTACTTCTGCTCGCCGAGCTCCGGCATGTACTCCGGATCCTCAGGCGAAAGCTTTGCGAGTGCTTCGCAGTCACGCACCGCGCGCTCGAGCGAGGCATCGTCCAGACGGTTTGTCACCGTCGACGCGACGCGTTTTCCAAACACACTGATGATGCGAACGTCCACATCTTCGGTTGCACCCGCTGTCGTCACGCGGTTGATCGCTGTGCGTGTAAACAAATGCACGCCGGCATCGACGTTCACTCGGGCGTGGTCGGCTTTCGAATAGCTCAGGACCTTATTGCAGAGGGCGCGCGATTCTTCGAGGCTCAGGCCCTTTCGTGTACTGCTTTGCATGATGGATTGCTCAGGCGGTGTTGAGGATGTTGATGTTGCGGAACAGAGCCACAGGACACCCGTGCGAAACGGCGTTCAGTTGAACCGGCTGGCCCTTGGCATCGCTCAGTGCCGAGCCCAGCTTGTAGGTACTCTTGCCGCCGATCATATCCAGCGAATTCCAGAACTCCGGAGTACGCGCCTGATAAGCGACGTTGCGTAGCATGCGGGTTCGCTTGCCGTCTTTGATTTCCCAGAACGCCTGGCCGCCAAACTGAAAGTTATAGCGCTGTTGGTCGATCGAATATGAACCATCGCCTTCGATAAAGATGCCGTGTTTCGTTGCAGCAATGACTTCCTCCTCCCGGACTTCGCGCGGGTTCGGTTGCAGGCTGACATTCGGCATTCTCGGAAACGGTATTGACGACCAATCCTCGCCATATGAGCATCCCTGGCTGTCTTTGATCTTCGTGATGCCGGAAATCCAATCCGCCATTTCGCGAGTCGTCTGATAGTTCACCAGAACGCCTTTATCGATAATGGGCCATGACTGCGCGGGAACGGCTTCGTCGTCCCAGCCGGTCGTCGCGCACGCCCCGGTTTCCGTGCGGTTTCCGACGATGTTCAGTAACTCGGACCCGACCTTGAACTTTCGCAGCACCTTCTCCGGCGGAGCGAGGAATGTTGTGCCCGCGTAGTTCGCTTCGTAGTTCATTGCGCGGTCCAGTTCCGTCGGGTGCGCGAGGGACTCATGAATGGTGAGCCACAAATGCGATGGATGCAGCACGAGATCCCAGATACCTGGCTCGGCCGGCGGCGCGGAGAGTTTCATGACGGCTTCTTCGGCCCAGCGCTGGGCGGTCTCCTGCATTTGCAGGCTGATGATGTATTCCCAGCCTTTGCCCATTGGAGACAGCGCCGCGCTTCGCGTTTCGAAATCCGAGTTGTCGTCCTTGACGGCCGTGACGTTCACGTTCGGACCGAGACGAATGTAGGTCTGTTGAATTATGGATCCATCGGTTGTGCCGAGCAGCCGGCTTTCCTTGATCGACGTGATACTCGACGTCACGAAGCGGACGCCCTTCACGCGCAGTGCCTCCTCGTTGGTCTGGAAGAGCAGTTGCGCTTTTTGTTCGATGGGAATCGTAAACGGATCGATTTCGTGCGGTGTGATCCAGCGGCCATCTGCCACTTTTTTCACCGGCGACAGGTTGATCCTGACCGGATTGACCTTGTTGTTTGCGGCCGCTATGGACGCCGCTTCCCGCGCCGTCTTTACAACGGAGTCGCGGCGAAGATCGTGCGTTGCGGCGAAGCCCCACGATCCGCCGACCAGCGCGCGGATCCCGATGCCGTATGTTTCACTCTTGCTGACTCCGGTGATCTGACGCTCACGCGTGCTGACGGATTCCTGATTGCCGCGCGTGATTCGAACGTCCGCGTAGTTCGCACCTGCCGACTTCACCGCATCGAGAGCGAGCAGGACGAGGGTGCGCTCTGCGGCGTCCGGTCCGGGCGCAGTCTTTGCCTGCCACGCCAACGCTTCCCAGCCCGTAGTAGCAATGACGGCGCCGGCAGCGCCGAGTGTTTTGACAAAATCCCGCCGCCCGGGATTGTTTTCCATGATCCCTCCGGAAATTCCGGGACGAGCCCCGAATTTCGAAATTCGGGGCTCGTCCCGGAATTAGAGACGCATCTGATCGGCACCGACAATGACTTCGCCGCTAAAGAACTTTTTTATTTCGGCAGTCAAGGGGGCGTTGGTTCCACCGCGCCCTCCACCAACCTGATGGCTGAGCACTAACGTCTTGACCTTCGCCGCTGCGGCCATCTTGCCGACGTCCTCGGGAGTGGAGTGAGTTTCGCGCACGTGACGGGCGATGCTTTCCGTGTCGTTGTTGTTCGGCGCCGCGCCTCTTGTGTTCGCGGCCGGACCAGTTGCAGTAGCCAGGACTTCGCAGACAAATACGTCTGCACCACGTGCCAATTCGATCAGGTTTTCCGAATAGGCCGTATCTCCTGAAAACACAATGGAGCGTGTGGCCGTATTGAATCGGTACGCGAACGAGCGGTAATCCATTTTCGCCTTGGCGCGTTCTGGAAAGTGCGTGTTTTCTACTGCCAGAACCGTCACTCGGTCGTCCTTGAAAACTTCGGTAATTTTCGGCGCGGTCAGATCGCGGGCATGAAAAATCGTTTTGGGATCCACCGTGCGTCCTTCATCGACCTTTCGAATCTCGACATTCGCTCTCGAGAATGAGATTGCCGCGTTAACCATGGCGACTGTGCCGTAAGGTCCATGAATCGTGGCCTCTCCCGGGTTCTGCGAGGCCGTCCACTTGAGCGCAAGCAATGCCGCAATGTCGGCAGTGTGGTCATCGTGAAGGTGGGTGATGAAGACGTTGGAGATGGTGCCGAGTGTAAGTCCGGCCTGAACGGCAGCTTTGACAGCGCCATACCCACAGTCGACGAGATAAGGCCTGCCGTCGACGATCACGGCATTTGAGGACTGGGTTCGATTGGCTGTGACGCCAGGACCGCCTTGCGTACCCAGCAATACCAGCTGGGTTCCTGTTTGCGCAGCCGCCTGTCCTCTTTGCGCAGCCCGAGCCTGTGCATAAGCCGGCGTCACCCAGGCTGCAGCCGCCGCAAACTTCAGCAAGTCGCGGCGTGTCCAGAAACCCACCCCAAACTCAGTCCGCTTCATGTGTCCTCCCCGAAAAAATAAAACCGCTACCATCGCGAGTCAGTATGGATCGACAGGCGTGAACTTTTTATCACAGTTGCGGTCGGAGACATGTCGCCCGGTTCTATTCCACCCGTTTTACCGGCAAGTCCGTTCCGCTGCGGTGAAAGATGAGTTCTGTGACGTGGCCCTGTGCGTCGGTGTTGAACGTCAACTGCGCATCCATAATCCTGGCAAAAAAGTCCTGATTGGATTCAGGGTAGAAAACAATTCTAACTTCGCCTTCACCTTGCAATAACAGGTGGCCCCCTTCACGCGATACCGTGGCCATCTGCCTGGATGGAAACTGGTAGCGACCGACATAAGAATCGAGCAAAGTGGAATCGGCATCGATTTCCCTTCGCTCCTTCGGCGGTGTCAGCGCACTGCTGTCGAGAAGAGGCGCCTTCGGATTCAAAAGATGTATTCCAATATCGTCCACGCCGGGCCCGGTTCCGCAGTTTGACAGAACCACCACTCCAATTCGCGCCTTAGGTTCGTATCCAATAAAAGAGATGTAGCCACCTGTGGAGCCGGAATGAGAAATAATTTCCACGCCGTTGCGAAAATCAAAAAACCAGGCCAGACCGATCGTTCCCCGATCCCTGTCGCGCCGAACTTTCAACATGGCTGCCATGGCCTGGGAAAGCGGTGTCTTCGTATAACCGAGATTTGCCGCGAGGAATGTGAGAAGGTCGTTGGCAGTGGACCGGAGTGCTCCCGCCGCACCGAGCGCTCCCAAATCCCAGTTCGGGGTGGGCTCCAATCCATAGCCATGGCCAATGGCAAGGCGAGCCTTCATTTCCGAATTGAGTACGATCCCGGTGCTCTTCATCCCCAGTGGCCCGGTGATTCGGCTTTGCACCAGGGACTCATACGTCGAAGCGGCGCGTTGTGATAACGCATGCCCCAACAAGGCGCCACCGATATTCGAGTACTCGAAACTTTCACCAATGTCTCTCTGCAGCCGGTAGTTCGAAAGGAATTCATAAAGCCGGTCGACCGAATATTCCGCAAACGGATTGGCAGGGTCTTTGGAATCCACGTTCACCGGCATGCGCGGCAATCCGGAGGTGTGTGTTGCCAGGTCCTCTAAAGTGATCTGTTCTCCGCGGCGCTCCGGAACGCGAACTGAGTCAGGGAGGTATTTCGCCACTGGATCGCTCAGGGCGACTTCATTTCTTCCCACCATGTCGGCCAGGAGCAGCGAAGTAAATACCTTCGTGATGGAACCGATTTCAAAAACGGTGTCGCCATTCAGCGGACGCGAATCGCCCGCTGCCAGCTTGCCGTACGATATAATTCTGCGACCCGAAGGCTCGATAACTCCAACGACAATACCGAGACTTTGCCGGTATTTGTCGACGCGTTCGATAAGGATTTGGCGAATCTCGGCATCCGAGGGGACTTCGCGTGCGGATTGCCCGTCACTGTGCGCGACGAAGACCAGAGTGATAAACGAAGCGGTCACGATCCGCGGAACGGAATTCAGGTTCATAGGAGGTGTTCACTTTACCCAGAATCGACCAGGCACCACAAGCGATGTTAAATTTCCCTTCAGGTGTAACGAACATGGATCTTAAGAACGTGCGGATGTACTTTATTCTGAACAGCGATGTCATCTGAAGAACAACTGCGTCACGACAAGACCGATATCCGCGAGGTAATCGAAAACTGGGCCGTCTTCCGCGACGCCGCAATGTGGGACAAGTTTCAATCCGTGTGGCATGACGATGGTTACATGATGGCCACGTGGTTCCAGGGTCCCGCAAGTGAGTTCATCAAAGTAAGCCGCGAGGGTTTCGAACGCGGCGTCAACATTCTTCACTTCCTCGGTGGATCCAACGTGGAGATCGTCGGCAAGCGGGCCATCGCTCAAACAAAGATGACCATTACACAGCGCGCTTCAGTACACGACACGTTGGTCGAAGTGGTCTGCACGGGCCGCTTCTATGACTTCTTTGAGAAGCGCAATGAAAAGTGGGCGATTGTTTTGCGGCGCCTATTCTACGAAAAGGACCGGATGGATGTTATCGATCCGTCGGGAGAAGTGCGCCTTGAACCTGATTTGCTCGCCAGCTTCCCGGTTGGTTACCAGCATCTGGCATACCTGCAAACCAAGCTCGGCTTCAGCGTCAGGAAGGACATGCCAGGACTTCGCGGCCCAGCAACTCAGATGCTCTATGCACACGGCGCCAACTGGCTTGCAGGAAAGGCGATTGATGAGGCGAAAAAATGAATTCGGGACCGAATTCGGGGCCGTGCTACTCGAACCCCGAATTCAAATTGCGAACGGCTACCAAGGCACGTAGACTAACAGCGCCCTTTGAACTTCTCCGGGAATCTCGCCCCGGAATTCGGAGGGCTCATGGCCAGACGGCTTCGCAACTTCCTCGCCGGTTACCCTTATCACGTCATGCATCGCGGAAACCGAAAGACCGATATCTTTCTCGATGACGCCGATCGCGTCGTCTATCTTAAGCTTCTCAAAACGCAATGTCTCAATCACCATGTTCGGATCTGGGCCTATGCGTTGATGGATAACCATGTCCACCATGTGGCGGTTCCAGATCGGGATGGCGCGCTGAGCAAAGTGTTCCATCGGGTTTTCGGGGAATATGCACGCTATTTCAATACGCGATATGAGACCGTCGGCCATTTGTTTCAGGGAAGATTCAAGGCGCCGGTTCTCGACGAGGCCTATCTTTGGAACGTGGTGGCCTATGTTGAACGGAACCCCGTTCGTGCGCACATTGTGAAACAGGCGGAAGACTATCGATGGTCGAGTGCGGCTGCCCATTGTGGTCTGCGAGAGGACCCCGTCATTTCGCTCGATTTGCCTCTTTGCGAGCACATTCCCGACTGGCATGCATGGCTGGCGAGAGAAGAGAATGCCGAGAATTTGGAGTTCATTCGCGAGCGCACGCGCACGGGACAGCCCTGTGCAAGTGACGATTTCGTTCGGATGCTTGAGGCGAAGCTCGGACGTCCTGTTCTTCGCAGGAAGCCCGGCCGCAAGAAAAAGCAAAAGCCGGAAGATGGATCTACTCCCGAGTTGTTCCCAAATAATTCGGGGTTCGAGTAGCACGGCCCCGAATTCTGATTTTTGACCAGCAAGCAGTTTTGGGCAATACTGCAGCTCACTATGGACCGACGCGACTTCCTGAAAACTGCCGGAGGAGTGACTGCCGGTGCGATGATTGGCGGAAGTCTGAAAGGCGCGACCCAGGCGTCTGCCATTCCTAAACCCGCCGCCCAACCTTTCCGCTTGAATCAGGTTACTTTGGGCGATGGTCTGTTCCGCGAGAAGAGAGATCGCATGCTGAACTACGCCCGGAACTATGGAAGCACCACCGACATCTTCGCCGGCCCGGACAGAATGCTGAGCAACTTTCGCGCGACGGCCGGGCTCGACACCAAGGGAGCGCAGCCGCCGGGAAGTTGGGACAATGCGACCGGTTATCTGCGAGGCCACTACAGCGGGCATTTCATGAGCCTGCTGTCCCAGGCGTATGCCGGCAGCGGCGACGAGATCTTTAAGCGGAAGCTCGACTACATGGTCGCGGCTCTTGGCGAATGTCAGGACGCACTGGCTGCGGCGGCAAAGAAGCCGACTCCACGAATCGCAGGTCGCTTCGGCAATGCGCTGCGGCTAACGGGTTCTCCGATTGGAAACGCGGAACACGTCGCGCTGCCCGCGGGCATTGTCAGTGGCCTGAACGATTTCACCATCGCGACGTGGATCCGTCCGGAGGTATACGAGCGAAAGGATCTCTCGGATCCAAACCCCAATACCGATCCTGCGGTGCATAACAACGCCGCCGCGATTTTCGATTTTGGCAATCCAAACGCGGTTTTTGCAGACGCGCCGCAAGTCCAAATGTACCTGACGGTACGCGTGTCGAATACCAGTCCTGTGCCGAGGTTTGCGATTACAACCAGCGGCGCCAACGGCGAGCAGCGCATCGACGGGACGTCCGCTCTGCCTAACGGCGAATGGACACACATCGCCGTCACACGTTCGGGGAATACAGGGACGTTGTACGTCAATGGTGCACCGGTTGGCGAAAACCGAAACATGACGTTACGGCCAGCGGATCTCGGCATGACGACAGGGAACTGGATCGGACGGCGTCAGTTTCCGCAGCTCAATGTTTCCTACCTGAACGCGGCGATCGACGAGTTCCAGATTTACGACCGTGCTTTGAGCGGCGCGGATTTGCAATCGCTGATTGCTGCTCCCAGTGGGTCGCCAGGCGGAGGGAACGTCGCGTGGTATCGCTTCGACGAAGCCGGCAAGATCGCGATGGACTCCTCTGGACGCGGCCGTCACGGCACCATCCTCGCTCCCACTGATGGCGGCCGCCATCCGGGCTTCCTCTCGGCGTATCCCGAAACTCCGTTCATCCGGTTGGAGGAGTTCGCAACCTACGGCGGCAACCAGGGGATATGGGCGCCATACTACACGCTGCACAAGATCATGGCCGGTCTCCTCGACGCGCACGAGCTGGCGCGCAATGCCCAGGCTCTGGACATCGCCGCAAGGATTGGCGATTGGGTCTACAGCCGGCTCGCACCGCTGCGTCAGGACCAGCTGAATCGGATGTGGAATACGTACATCGCGGGCGAATACGGCGGCATGAACGAGAGCCTGGCTCAGCTTCAGGCGCTACGCCCCGGCAAACCGGAATATGTTGCCGCGGCGAGGCGCTTCGACAACACCATTGTTTATGACGC
>Ga0134121_10003727_pt1 | contig 12590 bp, 11 predicted proteins | sample KB301_FD_96463 | JGI IMG/M metagenome (GOLD analysis project Ga0134121, IMG submission 96463) | Terrestrial soil microbial communities without Nitrogen fertilizer from Kellogg Biological Station, Michigan, USA - KB3-0-1 | ecosystem: Environmental > Terrestrial > Soil > Unclassified ...
CGGCGGCGCGGAGATCCTCTCGGACGACATCCGCAAGGACGTCCTGGCCTATCCCAAGTGCTCGGCGGAGGAGTGGATCGACGTCATGCGCCAGGCGCACCGCAACGGCCTGCGCACCTCGGCCACCATGATGTATGGCATGGGGGAGACGATCGAGGCGCGGATCGAGCACTTCCAGCGGGTGCGCGACCTCCAGGACGAGACCGGGGGCTTCACGGCTTTCATCTCCTGGACGTTCCAGCACGACCACACGGAGATGCCGGACGTGCCCGAGACGTACGCCGAGGAGTACCTGCGGACGCTCGCCGTCTCGCGGCTGTTCCTCGACAACGTCGTCCACTTCCAGACGAGCTGGGTCACCCAGGGCAAGAAGATCGGCCAGATCGCCCTCTCCTTCGGCGCGGACGACATGGGCTCGATCATGATCGAGGAGAACGTCGTCGCCTCCGCCGGCACCCACTACCGGATGAGCCAGGACGAGATGGAGCACCTGATCACCGCCGCCGGCTACAAGCCCCGCCAGCGGACGAATCTCTACGAGCGCCTCGTCACCCGCGAGGACACCGCCGAGATGGCGCGCAAGTACCGCCAGTCGCTGACGCCCGCCAACCGGGACCTCGTCTCGTCGTCGGCGCCGGCCTTGCTGCCGGTGCTGGGGTGACTCCAGAGCCCAGAATCGCAAGATCCTGCAAAACTCCTCGCTCGCCGGCGCGTACTCTTCGATCATGAGCGAGACGTTGGAGCCAACTTATGAAGTGATGGACGATTCGAACTGGATCGTCCCCGGACTGGAGATCGACTGCCTCCACAAGAGCCCGTCCTTCGCCGTGACGTCCTGGAACTGCCGTTGCGGCCGGACCGGCATCTCCGACGAGAAGATCCAGCTCGAGTACGTGATCAGCTTCGTCCACGACGGGGTCTTCGTCCTGCACTCTGAGGGCCGCTCGGAGGTCATCGACCGCACCACGGCCGTCCTCTTCAATCCTGGAGCCCCCTTCCGTTCCTCGCATCCCTACGGCTGCTCGGACCACGGCAGTGCCGTGGTGGTGCGCCGCGAGGTGCTGCTCGACGTGATGAAGCACTACGATTCGTCGGCCGAGGAGCGGCCGGAGGCCCTGTTCCGGAATCCTCTCGGATGGGACCTGTCGCAGGCCTTCCTGCGTCACCGGCTGATCGTCCAGGGGCTCACTCAGGGCGTGGCTCCGGATCCTCTCGCCCTGGACGCGACTCTCCTGGAGATTCTGGGGGAGGTGGCGAAGTCCAGCAGCCCCCCCAAGAAGAACCGGCACGCCGCGGCCGGCGAATCCTCGCGAGCGCGCCGGCGCTACGTCCACGATGCCCAGTTGATCCTCCAGAAGCGGTTTCGGGAGCGTTTTCGCCTGGAGGACGTGGCGAAGGAGCTCTACGTCTCGACGTTCCACCTGTGCCGGCTGTTCAAGGAGGAGACGGGGATTCCCATGCACCGCTACGTGAACCGGTTGCGACTGCGCGAATCGCTGGAGCAGCTCACGGACGGGGCGCCTCTCACCGAGCTCGCCTTGAGCCTCGGCTTCGCCGGGCACAGCCACTTCACCACCGCCTTCCGCAAGGAGTTCGGCGTGCCGCCCTCCGAGGTGCGGCGGCAGGCGAGCACGACGCTTCTCGCCGAGATGAGGAAGTCCGTGTCGTAAGAAGGACGGGTTACCGGCGTTCGCGGGCCGGGGCGTCGGCTGGCAGCTTGAGGCAGTCGAGGACCTGGCGCCAGCGGGGATCGGAGTGCAGGTTGTCGAACATCGGTTCGACGGCGGCATAGGGAGATGCCCAACCGGCGGGGCTGCAATCCGAGGTCAACAGGTCGAGAACCCGGTCCCGGTCCCCCAGCCTCATGGCATTTTTCGCCGCGGCATAGGTGTCGGAGGCGCCCTTCCGGACGAGCTCTTGAACCCGTTTCTCCCGGCGCGGCCAGAAGTCGGCCACGGAGTGGATCTCCGGTCCCTCGAAGACCTCCTCGATTCCCTTCACCGCTTTCAACGCTGTGGCGGAGTCGCCTGTCTCCAGAGAGCAGTTGAGGAGCGTGTCCAGGGCGCTGACTCTCGCCCTTTTGGCGCCGTCCGTGGTGACGGCGGCGTTGAGGGAGTAGAGCTCGAGAGTGGGCGGGATGTCGCGCAGGGCCTCCTGGCACCGGCGATCCAGATAGAGGAACCAGGCGAGTCCGGCACCCAGCTCCATCGAGGCCGGATTGAGCTCGCGGGCTCGCCGTATGGCCGCCATCGCCTCGTCGCCGCGGCCGAGGGCCATCAGGTAGAAGGAGTAGGCGCTGTACGCGTTGGCGCTCCCGGGATTGAGGGCCAGGGCGTGCTTGTACTCGCGGCCGGCGCCTTCCCAGTCGAGGTTGTGACGGAAGAGGACCTGCGCCACGGCGACATGGGACTCGGCCAGCTCGGGATCGAGCGCCAGAGCGCGTTGGGCGGCGGCCTCGGTGGCATCGACCTTGTCCTGGATCCGCACCCGGCAGAGGGCCAGCTCGGCCCAGGCGGGAGCAAAACCCGGGTCGAGGAGGATCGCCTCCTGGAAAGCCTTCGCCGCGGGCTCGTACTGCATCTGGTGCCGGAGGGAAACGGCCCGCAGATAGGCCTCGTAAGCCGCCGGCTTTGGCTTCGGTCTCATCGGCTGGACTGCCGGAGGCGAGAGCTGGAGCGTGCGTGCGACTTCGCGGGCGACCTCCCCGTAGAGGAGCGGCGCGTCCTGGAGCTCGACCTCGAAGCTTTGGAACCAAAGCCGGTCGCCGCCCCCGTTCCGGACCAGAGCCACGTTGAGTCGCAGCCTCTGAGCGGTGGGCCACGCTTCACCGGTGAGAATCACGTCGGCCCGCAGGCTCTTGCGGGCGAAGACCTGGGCCGTAAAGGGCGCGACGACGTCGATCTCGTGCGACAACTGGCGGGAGAGCTCCACGGTGAGGGCATCGGTGATGCCACTGCAAGCCTGCCGGTCGGCGGCCTCCTGGCTGTGGCAGCTCAGGGGGAGGACCGCGAGCCGTTGCCCGGAAGCCAGATGCCCGAAGCGGCTACCGAGCAGAAAAGTCAGCAGGAGGAGCAGCGCGAGGAGCACGCCGACCGTGGCGACCCGCGATCTGCGCGTCGCCGGCGGTAGCGGCCTCGAAGCAGGAACCGGGAGAGCGGAGACCTGGGGAGGCAGGACCGGTTCGACGGACGGCTCGCGGGCCGCGGGTGCCATCTTCACCGGCTTCAGGAAACGATAACCCCGGCGGGGAACGGTCTCGATAAAGGTCGGCGAGGTCGCGGAGTCGCCGAGCGCCCGGCGGATCTCCTTGATGCAGAAGTTGAGGCTGGCGTCGGAGTCGACGTAGGAATCACCCCAGACGAGCCAGCGGATCTCCTCGCGGCTGACGACCTCGCCGGAGCGGCTGGCGAGGATCTCCAGGATCTTGGCCGGCTGGGGCTGAAGCCGGATCAGCGAGCCCGTTCGCAGGAGCTCGCCGCTGTCGAGCCGTAGCTCGAAGCCTTCGAAAAGGAGGCGCGGCGGCCCCGTGTCTCCGGTCCCTTCCCCGTGAGAAAGATTCATCGTCACCTTATTGTACGTTGACATACCCGCAAGAGTTTTGGGAGTGACGAGTCGAAGGCGGCGCTTCCGAGAGCCTCATCTCTTCCTCATCGTCCCCTCATGACAATTCTTCCAGGGAGCCTCTACCCTGAAGACATGAGCGACTCCGAAAACCTCAACCTCGACGGTACGGTCCTGAAGTTCTCCGGAAATCACGTGGGCTGGCTCTATCGCGGCCAGGGGCTGGGCGTCACCCGCTGGGATTGCGCGGGCGGCCGGCGGGAGCTATCCGGAGAGAACCAGCAACCCATGCATGTCATCTCCTTCGTCCACTCGGGAGCGTTCGTCCTCCATGCGGCCGGCCGGTCCGCGGTGATCGACGCGACTTCGATCGTGCTCCACAATCCCGGCGATCCCTATCAGGCCGAGCATCCCTTCGGATGCTGCGATCGGGGCAGTGTGATCGCGGTGAGCAGCGAGCTGTTGCTGGACGTCATGGCCCACCACGATCCGGCGGCGAGGGAGCGGCCGCAGGCCCTGTTCCGCCAAGCCTACGCCCACGGCTTCTCGCGAGCCTGCCTGTTGCAGCGCCGGTTGATCCGCGGCCTTCAGGGGCAGGCGCAACCCGAGCCGCTGGCGGTCGAAACCGCCGTCCTCGAGGTGCTGGGAGAGGTGGCGGCGGGGTGCTCCGGGAACGGCCCGTCCGCTCCCCGCCACGACGCGGCACGGGTACGCCGGGATTACGTGCAGGACGCGAAGGCTCTCCTTCAGGAGCGGTTCCGCGAGCCCCTGGGGCTGGCGGACATCGGTCGTGCCCTCTACGTTTCGACCTTCCATCTGTGCCGGCTCTTCAAGGAGGAGACCGGCATGCCGATTCACCGCTATCTCAACCGGTTGCGGCTGCGCGAGGCGCTGGAGCGGATCTCCGGCGGCGAGACCAGCCTCACCGAGCTCGCGCTGAGCGCCGGCTTCTCGTGCCACAGCCATTTCACCCGCGCCTTCTGCCGGGAGTTCGGAGTGCCCCCCTCGGAGGTTCGGCGTCTGGCGGAGTAAAAGGAGCTTTACTCCCAGGGGATGTCCGGCATGCGGAGCCGCTCGACCTCGCGGCCGTCCTCCAGCACGGTGCGCTGGAGGACGGGAGAGAGGCGGCGGGGTGCTCCGGGAACGGCCCGTCCGCGCCCCGCCACGACGCGGGTACGCCGGGATTATGTGCAGGACGCGAAGGCTCTCCTTCAGGAGCGGTTCCGCGAACCCCTGGGGCTGGCGGACACCGGTCGTGCCCTCTACGTCTCGACCTTCCACCTGTGCCGGCTCTTCAAGGAGGAGACCAGCATGCCGATTCACCGCTATCTCAACCGGTTGCGGCTGCGCGAGGCACTGGAGCGGATCTCCGGCGGCGAGACCAGCCTCACCGAGCTCGCGCTGAGCGCCGGCTTCTCGTGCCACAGCCATTTCACCCCTTCTGCCGGGAGTTCGGCCTGCCCCCCCGCGGAGGTTCGGCGTCTGGCGGAGTAAAGGGAGCTTCACTCATAGGGGATGTCGGGCATTCGGAGCCGCTCGACATCCCGCCGTCTTTCAGAACGTTTGTGCCTCAATTCAGGATCAGCCAACCAAAGATCAGGAAAGAGCCCTCTCCGGAGTCGGTATGAGTCCACCGGTAATCAAAAAAGCCGTCATTGCGACCGCAGATCATGATGTATTGGCTGGCGTCGGTACGCTTCGAGGCAACCAAGAAGTCGTAGTTATAGTAACTTCCGCGATGTTCATGGCAGACGCGCGATGAAGAGGTGTACCAAACCGTGCCGGGCTGGCAAGACTTCGTGAACCAGTGTGTACCCAAAGCAGAAGGGTTGGCTGCCGAGCAGGAGTCCGTCCTACGATTCCACTTTACGGTACCGTTGGTGTAGGTGGTCCATTCTAGCTTCGACGAGGTTTCCGTTAGGACGAGAAAAATGGGATCCCGCGTTTGTACTCTGACACGACCCGACCACCCGCCTGGGCGCACGATCTTGGCCGGAATCTCAGCCTGTCCATTGCCTTGCACGGCGGCGGATGAGCTGTTCTCGTCCTGGAGGCTTTGGGCCGGGGCGAACACTTTCTCGATCTCCTTGGCATCGACTCTCCGGGTCCGATAGGTCTCGTTGACCAGATCCGCTTCGAACTCGATCGCCGTCGTGGGGTCTCCCGCTCGTTCCCGTCCACTCCCGCTTAGCATGATCGAGCCATTTGACAAGACTGCTGCTTTGAAGTTCGGTATCAATATTTCGGTCTCGGGCAGAGGCCGCAGCTCGGAGACCCGTTCGATGTGGAGGCCGAGCGCCGGGTCCTCCGCCCCTGAGAGACGGAGAGCTCCCGGCGTCTCTGCTCTGGCGAGGCTTGGGCTCAGGAAAAGCAGTAAAGCGAGGATCGGTGCCCAGCGACGAGTCGCGGCAATGCTATTTCTGCGCATATGTCATCCTTTCTCTGGTCAAGTTTTGAGTTAATCTCAAACTGCCTTATACTATGAGTGTTGTTCTCTCCGAATGCAAGTGCTAAGCAAGTCGATCAAAGAAGGGGCCTAAAGTCTGGATATAATTATGCTGCGAATCCTGGGCTTCGTTGCCTGCGCCGGATGCGTTGTGCTTTGGTGGATTTTGCTCTATGCAAATCCGTATGGAAGAAACGGTCTTACTGGCTGGACCTACTTGGCGGCTTGGATGATGATCGCCTGTGCTTGTCTTGGAGCCCTGGCCTCTCTCAAGGCGCGCATCGTGTGGATGTACGTACTTTTTGCCGTTTCCTTCTTTCCAATCGGTGTATATCTGGCGGGTACTCCGGGGATCTTCAAATGGATTGGTGGGTTCGATCTTTGTTTCTTCTTTTCCGCGGTCTCGCTGCACGCACGTAGCAGAGCCCAGACCCGTGCCTGCCGCAGGGCGACTCTTCGGCGAGAGTCGTGAAACTGCGGGAGCTTCACTCCCAGGGGATGTCCGGCATGCGGAGCCGTTCGACCTCGCGGCCGTCCTCCAGCACGGTACGCTGGAGGATCTCCTCCACGTCGTCCACCGTCACCGCCCGATACCAGAGATTGAACGGCCAGACGGCGACGGTGATCCCCTGGCTGCAATGCTTCAGGCAGCCGGTGCGGGTGACCATGACGCGGTCGCGGATGCCGAGCTCCTTCACCCGGTCCTTGAAGCGGTGGTAGACGGCGAGGGAGCCGCGCGCGCCGCAGCTCGGCTTCGGGCTCTCCGCCGGGCGCTCGTTGAGGCAGATGAGGATCTGGATCTGCGGATTGGGCATGGGGGGATGATAGCCGAGGGCAGAAGGGACCGGGCGGGATAGAATGCGAGCCGGATGGCCCACCGCCTCGCCCTGATCCTGCTGGCGCTCGCCGCGCCTGCCGCCCTGCTCGCCTTCTGCCTCGGCTGGCCGTGGGCCGGCGCGGTGACCGGCGGCGTGGTCCTGCCCCTGGCGCTGATGGCTCTCGGCGCGGCGCGGCGGGGCAGGCTTGGGCGCCTTTGGCTGCCGCTTCTCGCCACTGCCTTTGTTTTCGCGGCCGGCTGGTGGACCATCCTGGCACTTCCTCAGGGCGGTCCGGACATCGCGGGACTGCCGCTGGCGACGGCGCTGATGATCTTCGTCCTGATCCCGCTGCCGCTTGTCGTGACAGGCCTCGCCTACGCTCTCGCCTTCGACCGGCTGGGCCTCACTCCAGAGGATCTGGAACGGGTCCGCGCGGCCCGGCGGCCCGGAACCGGCGGGACGGGGGCTTGAGCTTGCCGATCCTCGACCGCCCTCTGATCGTCGCCTCGGCGCTCGTCTACTTTCTCGCTTGCGGGGCGCTCGGGGTCTGGTCGCTACGCCGCACGCGAAGTGCCAGGGACTTCTGGGTGGCGGGGCAGGGGCTTGGCGTGCTGTTCACCGGCCTCGCCACGATGGCGGCGGCATTCTCCGGCTTCGTCTTCCTGGGCGGGCCGGGCTTGACGTACCGCATCGGCCTCACCTCGCTGTTCATCAACCTGTCGGTGGGCTTCACGCCCGCTCTGCTGGGCTGGACGGTCGCCAAGCGTCTGCGCCTGCTGGCCGAGGTGCGGGAGGTCTACACGATTCCGGACGCGATTCTCTGCCGCTACGGCAGCCGGGCGGCGTCGGGCGCGGCGGCGGTCGCCGTGCTGGTGGGCTCGGTGGGCTATCTCGGCGCTCAGCTCCTGGCCCTGGGGACGCTGATCGAAGCCGTGCTCGGGCTGCGGGGTGCTCTCGGCGTCTGGGGCTTTCCGGTCGCGGTAGCCATCGGCCTCGCCGTGCTGCTGTTCTATGGTGTCGCCGGCGGCATGATGGCAGGCGTCTATACGGACGTTTTTCAGGGCACGCTCATGCTGCTGGCGGCGGTGGCGGTATTTGGCTACGCCATGAGCTCGGGCGGAGGCTTCGGGAACGTCGTCCACAGCATCGCGGCCTCGCCCCGCTTCGGCCGGGCGTTCCTGGAGCCGTTGGGCAGGACTCCGGCGCTGACGGCGCTGGGCTTCTTCTTCGTCTTCGGCCTCGGCGTGCTCGGCCAGCCGCACATGCTGCACAAGTTCTACATGATTCGCGATCCGCGCCGCCTGAAGTGGCTGCCGCTGGTGCTGGGCGGCTCGCAGGTGCTCTGCCTGCTGATCTGGCTGGGTCTCGGGCTGGCCGTGCCGGCTCTGGTGGCACAGGGGAAGCTCGCACCGCTGCACCGGCCGGACGACGCGACGCCGGCCTTTCTGCTCGGCTTCGCCCCGGAGCCGCTGGCGGGCCTCGCCGTCGCGGGTATTCTCTCGGCTATCATGTCCACGGCCGACTCCTTCACCAACCTCGGCGCGGCGGTCCTCGTTCGCGACCTCCCCAAGGCGCTGGGGCGGAAGGTCTCCCGGGAGCTGCTGTGGGGCCGCGTCGCCACCGTGGGCGTGACGCTCGCCGCGGCGCTCCTCGCGGTGTTCTACAACGACCTGATCGCCTTGCTGGGGACCTTCGCCTTCGGCACCTTCGGCGCCGCGCTGGCGCCGTCGCTGGCGGTGGGGCTCAACTGGAAGCGGGTCACGGCCACGGCGGCCACGGCCTCGATCGTGACCGGCACGGGGCTCTGCCTCGGCCTGGAGATCCTGGGGCGCGAGAAGATTCTGCCGCATCTTTCCGGCCCCCTTCCCGCCGCCATCGCCCTGGCCGCTTCTCTGACGGTGCTGCTGGCGGTATCCGTCGGCAGCAAGCGGCAGGCTCTCGACGACGACGTGCTCGCGGTCATGGAGGCCTGACATGGCGGACCCCGGCTCCATCCGATTCCTGGTCAATCCCGCCTCGGGCCGCGGCACGGGCAGGGCCCACGTGGACCGGATCCGGGTGCTGGCCTCCCGGCATGGCGCGGGGCTGGTGGTGACGCGCAAGGTGTCAGACCTCTGGGAGCAGGCGCGTCGGGCCGCGGAGGACGGCGTCGAAAGGTTGCTGGTGGCGGGCGGCGACGGCACCGTGCACCATGCGATCCAGGGATTGGCCGGCTCCGCCTGCGCCCTCGGCGCGATTCCCCTGGGCACGGGCAACGATTTCGCGGGGACGCTGGCCGTTCCGCCCGAGCTCGAGCCGGCCGTGGAGCGGGCCGTGACGGGAGAGATCCGCAGCATCGACCTCATCCGCGTGGGGGAGTCCTACAGCGTGAGCTACGTGGGAGCGGGCTTCGACTCGGAGGTCACCCGCTATGCCAATGAAGGGGTGAAGCTGCTGCGCGGCCCGCTGGTCTATTTCTACGCCGTGATCCACACGCTGATCACCTTCGAGCCGCCGAGGATGCGGGTGGTTCACGACGGCGGCACTTTCGAGGGCAAGGTGATGTTCGCGGTGGTGAACAACCTCCCCCGCTTCGGCGGCGGCATGCGCATCGCACCCGACGCGAAGATCGACGACGGTCTGCTGGACCTGGTGATCGTCAAGGAAATGTCGAAATCCATGCTGCTGTCCGTCTTCCCCAAGGTCTACACCGGCAAGCACGTCGGCCACCCGGCGGTTCTGGTGGTCCGCACCCGGAAGGCGGAGATCACGATCGATCGGGCGATCACCATGTACGGCGGAGGCGAGCCCCTGCGGCCGATGGTGGCAGGGAAGCCGGTGGTGGCCGAAGTGGTGCCGGGCGGGTTGCGGGTGGTGGGGTAAGGGAAACCAGGGACGGCAGAGACGTCAAGGACTGAAGGCAGCCATCAACCGCAGGAGGGAACCGTATGTTGCGACGCTTCGTGCTGGTGCTGAGCCTCATCGTTGCCATTCCGCTGCCATCGTCCGCCGCTCCTCCCGCGGAGGCTGGGAAGACCTTTCAGGCCGGCGGCGTCACGCTGTACTACGAGATCCTCGGCACCGCCGGGCCGTCCAAGGTGCCGCTGGTGATCGCCAACGGCGGGCCGGGCTTCGATCACTCCTACCTGCACGTCTCGGGCGCCTGGGGAGAGCTGGCGAAGGAGCGGCCGGTCGTCCTCTACGATCAGCGGGGAACGGGCCGTTCGACGGCTGCCCCTGGAGATGGAGCGGCGGGCTTGGCCGAGCAGATCGCCGACCTGGAGGCGCTGCGGCAGCATCTGGGGGCTGAAAAGATCGATCTCCTGGGGCACTCCTGGGGCGGCTATCTCGTCATGGCCTACAGCGCCCGCCATCCGGAGCACATCCGCCACCTTTTGATCGTCGACTCGGCGGCGCCCAAGTGGGGGGACACGGTGTTCTTGTTCAAAGACGTCTTCCCCGAGGGCGTGGCGCGGCAGAACGCCCTGGCTTTCGCCGACGAGCTCGGGGACCCGGCGGCGAAGACCGCCGGGCTGCGGGAGTACTTCGCCATGCTCTTCTACGCCCCGGAGAATCGCGACGCCTTCCTCGCCTTCGCAGGCGGCAACGTGCAGGTCAACGAGAAGGTCAACAAGGCGTTGAACGCGGACCTGGCGCGGTTCGACCTCGGCCCCGAGCTGCCGAAGTACCGTTTCCCCACCCTGGTCGTGACCGGTCGCTACGACATGAACGTCGCCCCCTCCGTCGCTTGGCGCATCCACCAGGCGATCCCCGGCTCCCGCTTCGAGGTCTTCGAGAAGAGCGGGCACCTGCCGTTCTTCGAGGAGCCGGCGAAGTTCGTGAAGGTGGTGGGGGAGTTTTTGGGGACGGCGATTCACCCCTGAAGGACTTCGTCAGCCGCGGTCGCCAGAGCTGCCCGAGCCAGCCAGCGGTCCAACCGGTCGAGATCGGCACAGCGCAGGATCTCCTGCCTCTGCTCCGGGCTCACGGCGATGCCGCGGATTTCCAGGACCCTGAGGACGGCCGTGGCCATCCCTTCGCTCCTCGCCACGGCTTCCCGCCTGCGGAGCGCCGGATTGTCCTTGGCCGCCAGCGCCTCGATCACAGCGTCGTCTGCTGCCGCAGCATCCAGCAGAGCCGCGACCGCGAGCGGTGCCGCCAGGCAGGGATCCTCGATCCGCGAGTCCTGAGCCAAGGGCGCCCAGCTCCGGCTCTTCGGTGACCATTCGCAGACCTGCCGATTCTTGACGAAGACCGCGAAGATCCGCCGCACGCCCCGCCGGTGCATCCGGGGCACCTTCTCCGAGACATCCCGTTCTTTCTGCTCCGAGACCACCTCGAACGCCATCTCCTCCAGGTAACGCATGCCCGTCTGGGGATCGACGCCCGCTCTGCGCACACAGACGTCGCTGGCGAAGTCCGATGTCGAATCTTGACGGGTCAGCAGGTCCACCGCCGCGATATAACCGGGGGCGACGTGAGCCCGCACGACGTACTGGAGCTCGCCGTGCTCATCGGCGTGAGGCGTCTCGGCCGGAAAGGCGACCACCCGCCGGCCACCGATGACCTCGTCGCGCGTGACCTCGGGCTCGACCAAACGCTCGTCGACCGGCGGGAAGCCCCGGCCCGGCAGGTGCAGAGAGTGGCCCGAGGCACCGGGAGCTTTGAGGCTATAAGCCGGACGGTCGTTACCCATGCTGGATATCCTAGCAGCTACTCCCCGACCTTGAACTCCACCCCTTGCGCCAGGGGCAGCTCGGTGCCCCAGTTGATGGTGCAGGTCTAGCGGCGCATGTAGGCCTTCCAGGAGTCGGAGCCGGCTTCGCGGCCGCCTCCGGTCTCCTTCTCTCCCCCGAAGGCGCCGCCGATCTCGGCTCCCGAAGTGCCGATGTTGACATTGGCGATGCCGCAGTCGCTGCCCACCGCGGAGAGGAACTTCTCGGCGGAGCGCATGTTGAGAGTGAAGATGGCCGAGGAGAGGCCCTGCGGCACGTCGTTGTGGATGCGGATCGCCTCGTCGAGGTCGCCGAACTCGAAGACGTAGAGGATGGGCGCGAAGGTCTCCTCGCAGGTGATGGCGAGCGGCTTCGGCACCTCGACGAGCGTCGGCTCGACGTAGAAGCCGGGACGGTCGATCTTGTGGCCGCCGTAGAGGATGCGGCCGCCTTCGGCCTTCACCCGCTCCAGGGCCGCCATCATGTTGTCCACAGCGGTGCGGTCGATCAGCGGACCCATCAGCGTTCCCGGCTCCGTGGGATCGCCGATGCGGATGGAGCCGTAGGCGCTCACCAGCCGGCGCTTCATCTCGGCGGCGATCCCCTTCTGCAGGAACAGCCGGCGGGTGCTGGTGCAGCGCTGGCCGGCGGTGCCGACGGCGGCGAAGAGCACGGCTCGGAGTGCGAGATCGAGATCGGCGTCGTCCATCACCAGGATGCCGTTGTTGCCGCCCAGCTCGAGGAGCGAGCGGCCGAAGCGGTCGGCGATCACCTTGCCCACCTCGCGGCCCATGCGACCGGAGCCGGTCGCCGAAATGAGCGGCACGCGGGTGTCGGCCACGAGGCGCTCGCCGACGCCGGTGCGGCCGCCCATCACCAGGTTGAAGATCGGCGGCGCGCCGTTGGCCGCCAGCACCCGCTGGGCGATGCGGGTGACGGCGATGGCGCTGAGCGGCGCCTGGTGGGAGGGCTTCCAGATCGTCGAGTCGCCGGCGACGGCCGCCACCATGGCGTTCCAGGCCCACACGGCGACGGGGAAGTTGAAGGCCGTGACGATGCCCACCGGCCCCA
>Ga0134121_10003728_pt1 | contig 12587 bp, 10 predicted proteins | sample KB301_FD_96463 | JGI IMG/M metagenome (GOLD analysis project Ga0134121, IMG submission 96463) | Terrestrial soil microbial communities without Nitrogen fertilizer from Kellogg Biological Station, Michigan, USA - KB3-0-1 | ecosystem: Environmental > Terrestrial > Soil > Unclassified ...
TGCCATTGAAAAACCCGACACCACGCTGTGCCGGGTCTATCCAATTAAATGCCGTTTAATAACGGTATTCTGAAAACAAATAGTAACAAATTAATGTGCCAGTGGAATCTATTCAGGCAATGGCCCGTACCGGCATTACATAATTGCTGCGGCTCCTTTCAGCGGCATACTTTCGCCAGTCAAGTTGAATAACTTTTGTGAGCATGCTCACCAATGGTTCAAAGCCGGAAGGTTTTTGTATGTACAGATTGGCCCCGCCGGAAAAAGTTTCTTCAATATCTGAAGTGGAGAATGAGGTGGAAAAGATGAGCACGGGGATCGAATTCAGAAAAGAGGCTCGCCTTATTTCACGCAGGCATTCAGTTCCTCTTTGCACAGGCATGTTAAGGTCAAGGAAAATGAGGTGTGGCAGTGTTTCCACGCGGGCATTGAGTAAATTCATAAGATGCACGCCTTCATAGGCTACTTCCAACGTTGCATGCAGCTTCGTTTCATACAAGGCTTCCCTGAAAAGTTCACAATCATCTTTGTCGTCGTCGACGAGTAAAATGCGAAGCGGGTGGGAATCCAGGGTTGTCATTGTCTTACGGAAGACGGAATCAGGTAATTGAGAAAATTTTAGAGTGCCTTTCACATCGTAATAAAAAGCATGCCTTTTGTTTCTCTGTTAATTCCGGTTCATATTATTTTAGAAAGCCTATTTAATACCTGCGGCAAAAAATAAAAACATTAAATTAATTTTTCGCCACCGCTCTGAGTGAGAATTATTCTTTGGTAAAGCGGAGATGGTCAAAGAAAGTATCGTCGCCGATCTGCATGAAATAAACGCCTTGCGGCAACGAGGCGAGGTCTATTGCAATGGCATTATTGCCTTTACGGACTCTCTCTTCCCCTGAAACCAGGAGCTGACCCTTTGCATCGAACACTTTTACATGAATTATTTTGTCTATATCACTGTTATAGGAAAGCTGAGAAATGTCTTTCACAGGGTTCGGAAAAAGTTCCGTGCGATCCTCAGCGTCAAAGCGCAATGCTACGACAGGATATTCCGTAGCATGGCCATCATAGTCCATCTGCACAAGCCTGTAGTAATTGATCCCGCGCCCCGGCTCTTTATCGGTAAATGAATACTCGTTATTAACTGTTGAATTGCCGGAGCCGTCCACACGGCCGATTGAAATAAATTTTTCTTTGTCGGTGGAACGTTCGAGTGTAAAGTGATCATTGTTCACTTCCGATGCGGTTGTCCAGCGGAGCACAACTTCGTCCCGGTCACGTTCGCCTGTAAAGGTGAGCAGTTCCACAGGTAAAGGCGTTGCCCCGATAAAGTAAGGCCAGTATGCAGTATGGTAACAACCGACAGGTACAGTGAAAGTGTAACAGAAAACATATCCTGCGCCGATGGTCAGTCCCGTGAACTTGAGGTTGCTGAGGTTGCCTGATTGTATCGGTCCGGCAGCGCAGTTTCCGAACTTGTAAAGGTTCCATGTAAAGTTGGAAACGTTACCGGCTCCACAGGTAGAATTTACGATCACCTGAAAGTCGGCAGTGTCGTTGATGGCATTGAAAGTATAACACTGCGTATCTGTAACCGCGCCTTCATTGTATTGATTCTGCGGATAGCCCGGACAATTGGCTGTAACCTGTGCAGGAGTAGGCTGTGTAGCAAACCCGCAGGCAGGTCCGCAAGGATTCGCGCAGGTGTTGCAGTCGGGCGTAAACTGGTCGCTTACATTGATGCAGTAATTCGGAATCAGGTTGACACCCATTCCGGTTTTGTAACCGATCTGCACATAATAAGTAGCCCCGATGGTAAGGCCGAACATTTCATTTGCAATGACACCGTCTGCTGTACCCTGGCTGTTGCACGTCTGGCATGAAACAATGGTTCCAGCAGCGGGTACACACGATGGAGATTTATATACTACACTTGTCCAGAATCCCGGGCCCCATGTCGCGCCGCTACCTGCAAAAGTTGTCAGGGCAAGCTGCACATACATGTGTGTGGCAGTAGCTGTGAACTTATACCACACTGTCTGGTTAAAAGTGCCCCCGGCACATGGCGGATTTAAAACTTCTCCGGCCTGGGTGGTTCCGAGCGCTGTAGTTCCTGCAATACAGGCTGCATTTACAGTCAGATTTGTGGCATTTGAGCAATTATCATTAGGCGGCTGGGCAAAAACGGAAGTAGCAAAAGCCGCAAAAAATAAGAAAAAACGAGAAAAAAGTTTCATTTATATAAAGTTGTTAAGTAATAAGCTCTGCAAATATAGGCTAAATATGTGCCTTCTCCGCCAATATTATGTAAACAGCCCTGAATTTAATATGAATAATTTAAATTTTAAGGCTTGATAACACTCAGATTTTGCCTGAAAATCTAAGATCTTTACAAAAGATCCAAAACATGATCGAAGAGAAAATTAAAATTTATTCAATCGTAGATCTTTATGAGCTGCTCCCTGAAAACGAGCGGCTCATCGTTGATATGCTGCGTCAACTCGTACGCGAAAACCTGCCTGCATATTGCACGGAGAAAATTTCCTACAACGTACCTTTCTTCAAGGGCAAGCGCGGCATCTGCATCATCTGGCCGGCTACCATTCCACGTGGAGGAATCAAAGAAGGCGTGTTGTTTGGGATCTGGTATGGTAACAGGATTAAAGACGAAGACAATTACCTCACCCATGGAACCAACAAGCAGGTGTTTTATAAAATTTATAAATCAGCTAAAGAGATCAACCAGAAGGCGCTGGTTAAGCTTCTGAAGGAAGCCTTGATCCTTGATTCTTTGTGGGGAATGAAGCCAAAGAAATATATTACTCCTTCGAACAACGGATTTACCCCTTCGAATAACGAATGAAATCCAGAGATAGCTATCGGGACGAATTACGAATAATTCGCAATTCGATTATTCGTTCAGTATTCGTTATTCGACGGGGTAAGCTGTAATTTGCCTCACTGATTTAAAACCATTCTGCCATGCCTCACCTTGTCATCCATTGCTCAGAAAATATTTTAAAGGTTCAGCCGGTGGAAAAAATATTGTCGACGGTGCACGACACGGCTGATGCAACCGGACTTTTCCGCAAAGGAGATATCAAGGTGCGGATTCAAACTTTTACGGAGTACACTGTCGGAAATGCGAAACCAGATTTCATACATGTGTTCGGTTACATCATGCAGGGGAGGAGTACAGAGCAAAAAGCGGCGTTGTCACAATCGATCATTGCAAAGCTGTCTTCCATGTTTCCGGCTGTGCCTGTTGTATCCATGAATGTGAGTGATTTTGAAAAGGCTACTTATTTCAACAGGATCATGCTTTGAATGATAAATAATGAATGTAAAATTTTGAATGTTGAACGTAACGGCCAGGCACGGGAAGCAAAAATAACGCGAAGCAGTTATGAGTATCAGCGAACTGCCACATCAGGAGGATGAAAAACAAAAACGACTTTATTTTTAATGTCGTTACGCTCATTATTTATTGCTGCGTAATACTTTCTGGGTTGTACCACCATGAGCTGTGGGGAGATGAAATCCATTCCTGGAATATTGTAAAAGGAAGTCATTCATTGGGTGAACTTTTCAGCAACATCCGCTACGAGGGACATCCCCCGTTCTGGTACATTTATCTTTTTTGCCTTACTCAGTTTTCACATGCTCTGATGCTGTTGAAAGCCGCACAGTTTATTTTCGTTGTTCTTACGGCATGTGTATTCCTGTTCTATGGGCCTTTCGGCAAAATTCAAAAAGTATTATTGCTCAGCGGTTACTATTTTATTTTTGAATATGCAGTGCTTGCCCGCAATTACATGCCTGCCGTGTTCTTTGCATTTTGTATTGCTGCAATTGATCGCAGGGAATTTAAATACAAAACAACCTGTTATTATTTATTGCTGTTGCTGCTGTCGAATGTACACCTGCTCGGACTTCTCCTTGCTGCAAGCATCCACGCAGGATATTGTTATGAAAGGAGGAAAGGGAATAAACAACCTGCACTCCACCTGTTGATAGGAATTTTAGTCCTGCTTCCTTCAATTTATTTTATTCTTCCTCCGTCAGACAGCCAGCTGAATTTTCAATTCTGGGAGGCGCATTGGTCGCCGGCAAAGCTTTATTCATTTGGAGGAGTTATCCTGAGGGCGCTCTATCCGCGCATTGATCTTGGAAATCCGCATTGGTGGAATTCGAATATATTCCTCGACCTGCATACAACTTTCATGTGGGTATCAGCTCTTTCGATTTTTGCGCTGCTGCTCTTTGCAATTGTTTATGCACTCAGGAAAAGTAAAACCGCTCTGGTAATAGTGATCGTTAACCTCGGGCTTACCTTTCTGCTTTCAACGGTATTTCCTTTGAATACTTACCGCTACGCAGGTTTTGTTTTTATTGGTTTTGTCATCGCATCATGGTTCTCCTGTTATGATAAGGCGCAGCCGGTAAATAATTATGTGCTGGTCATCCTGTTATTCCTCCAATTCCGGAGTGGTTTTTTTGCAACGGTAAAAGATTTCAGGAATAAATTTTCGAGCGCTTCAGAAGTCGTCGAAATGCAAAAGCAAATTCCTGCAAATGCATTTGTCGCAACGGATTACTGGTGCCTGAACAACCTTTCAGCATACCTGGACACATCTTTTTATTGCATTGAATTGAAAAGAAGTGTTTCATTCCTCGTGTGGAACAATGAAATGACTTCGGCCATCCGTTATGATTACGGCAAAGGCCTCGCTGACCTGCTTGCCGCTCATCACCAGGTTCCGTTTTATTTTTTCTCAAGCCGAAGCAAAGACAAGCTTCTTCTTGCCGGAGCTGATGAAACGTTCATTATAGAACTGGTAAAGGAGAGCGGCCCGGCTATTGAACGATCGGGAGAAGTTTATTTATATAAGGTTCTTCCAATTTAATTGGCGCCTGCCGTTATGACTTTTTACCAAAAAACACCAAACAGGATCAAGAGATAACGATGTTCATCGCTTGCTTCGCGTCATTTCATTCTCCAACTTGCCGGCATGAAGGGGAGAAAAATCATCAGGATCGCTGCAACTATTTTGCTGCTGATGCTACTATTTTACCTGCTCTTCCGGAATTTCGTACTTCATACCGTACTCGGCAGGATCGCTGAGAAGCTGCAGAAAGATTATAACCTGGAATTGACCGTTGGAGCATCTTCATTCAGCGGAATTGTCACCGTGGAGATGAACAAGCTCGCTATCACCCCTTCCGGCGGCGACACACTTTTTTATCTCGACTCCCTGTCAGCTACGCCTGCCATCGGTTCATTGCTGCTGTTCAATATAAAACTGAGGTCACTCGAAATGAAAAACGGATTTGTGCACCTCAATTGTACGGACAGCACTTGCAACTACTCCTCGCTGTTGACGAAGAAATCAGATACGACCTCTACAGGCGCGCATGAGAGAAATTATGCTGCCCTTTTTTACCGGTTCTTTTCCAAAGCTTTCGATTTCGCGCCGCAGTATGCGAATATGAGCAACCTTGATCTGAACTTTATGACAGATTCTTTTCAATCGGCAGTGAGGATACCCTATTTCAAATCAACGAAGGAAAAAATGGAGGGAGAACTGGAAGACGTCGGGCAACAGAAGAAATGGAAAATGTCAGGAACGTTTGACCAGGAAGAACGGAAATATGAGGCAATCATTTATCCTTCAAGCGATGATGCAAGACTTCCGCTGCTGAAAGAACTGTTGAATGTAACTTCAGGTTTTGACACTGTACATATGGCGTTGACAGAAAGCAGTTTTTCAAACGATGTTTTTACCATGAGCGGCAAGGCTTCCACTTCCTCATTTTCATTTTTCCAGAAAAGGGTTTCTGATGACACGGTGAAAATTGAAAACGGAACATTCAATTTCGACATCACAATCACACCCAACTCTGTTTCTTTAGACAGTACATCTTTGGCAGTTCTGAATAAAATATCCATTCACCCGTATTTTAAAATGACTTCAGCGGGCAGCAAACAATATGAGCTTGCCGTCCGCACGGACACTACGCCTGCAACTGATTTTTTTAATTCATTGCCTCCCGGCGTTTTCGATGAAACCAGGGATATCCAGGCAGATGGCCATTTGCAGTACGCGTTGAAGTTCAAACTTGATGCAGCTATCCCGGACAGTGTTGAATTTGATTCCCAGCTGAAGAAAATAAAATTCCATCTGCGGAAATCAGGAAGGGAAAATCTTTTCAAGATGAATGAAGAATTCCTGCATACGGTGTACGAGCATGACAGGCCATTCCGTTCTTTCATGGTAGGACCTTCTAATCCTGACTTCACAACGCTTGACCAGGTGACACCCAACCTGAAAAATGCAATCCTGACTTCAGAAGACGGAAGTTTTTTCTTTCACAATGGTTTCAACGAAGATGCTTTCAGGAAATCGATCGCAGAAAACTACCGCAAAGGCAAATTTGCCAGGGGCGGAAGCACTATCAGCATGCAGCTCATCAAAAATGTTTACCTCAGCCGTCACAAGACCATTGCGCGAAAGGCGGAAGAAGCACTGATGGTCTGGCTCATTGAAAGCAACAGACTATGCAGCAAGGAAAGAATGTTTGAGGTCTACCTGAATATCATTGAATTGGGACCTGGCATTTATGGAGTGGGAGAAGCCTCACGGTTTTATTTTAACAAGAAACCTTCGGAGCTTACCTTGTCGGAAAGTATTTTTCTTGCAAGCCTGCTCCCGCACCCCAAATGGTTTAAATATTCTTTTGATGAGCAGGGAAACCTCAAGTCGTACCTGGCCGATTATTACAGGGTTGTTTCCAATTTCCTGCTGCGCAAAAACCTCATCACCCAAAATGAATATGACATGATTATTCCCAATGTCGAACTGAAAGGCATTGCACGTGAGATGGTCGTGCCGACTGATTCTATACCTGTTGAGGACTACGAATAACTTTTCTGTTAACGACTTCTTAATTTGGTTTTCGCAACTTTTCTTTTCCGTAATTTTGTATTTCTAAAAATATAGAAATATGAGAAAGTATTTAAATTCCCTTTGCACAGCAGCTTTTCTTTTAACCTCCTCATTTGTTTTTTCGCAACCCTATTCGCAGCCGAACAAGATTGAATATGCCTTGCAGGCGATTAAATATGCGTATGTAGATACGATCAACGATAAAAAACTCACCGACGATGCCATACGCGCGATGGTGAAAGACCTGGATCCGCATTCCGTTTACATTCCGCTTGATGAAATGCGCGAAATGAATGAGCCGCTGGTTGGAAAGTTTGAAGGCATCGGTATTCAGTTCAACATCCTTGAAGACACCATCATGGTCACTCAAACAATTCCCGGCGGTCCGAGCGAGAAGCTGGGCATCCGCCAGGGCGACAGGATCGTGAAGATTGACGGCGTGGTAAAAGCAGGCGTGAAGATTACCAATAATGATGTGCTGAAATTGCTTCGGGGGAATAAGGGTACCAAGGTTACGGTAGGAATTTTACGCAGGGGCAATACAGACCTCATCGATTTTACAATTACACGCGACCAGATACCGCTTTTCAGCTTGGACGCATCTTACATGGTCAGTCCGAAAGTGGGTTACATCAAGATCAGCCGTTTTGCAGACAATACAGTTGAAGAGTTCAAAGCAGCGCTTGCTAAATTAAAAGACCAGGGAATGGAATCACTCGTGCTGGATTTGCAGGACAATGGCGGCGGTTACCTGAACAGGGCTGTTGAACTTGGAGATGAGTTTTTGTCTGACGGAAAAAAGATTGTGTTTACGCGCGGACGCACTACCCAAAGTGAAGACTATAATGCCACCAGCGCGGGCGGATGGGAGAAAGGGCGCCTTGCCATCCTGATCAACGAAAGCTCTGCATCGGCAAGTGAAATTGTTTCGGGGGCTGTGCAGGACTGGGACCGCGGCCTGATTATCGGCAGGCGTTCTTTTGGAAAAGGACTTGTGCAAAAACCTATTCAGCTTCCTGACGGCTCTGCCATCAGGCTCACGGTTGCACATTACTACACGCCTTCGGGTCGCTGCATACAAAAGCCCTATGAACTGGGAGATGAAGAAGAATATGATCTTGATTTTGCAAACCGTATCAAAAACGGAGAGCTCACCAATCCCGACAGCATCCACTTCAGCGATTCGACAAAATATTTCACCAACAACAAAAGGCTGGTGAGGGGCGGAGGAGGCATCATGCCTGATCTTTTTGTTCCGCTGGACACTACTGAGTTCAGTACGTTCTTCTCTGACCTGAGAAGGCAAAATGCATTCAATGATTTTATTCTTTCGTGGGTGGACAATAACAGGAATGACCTGAGAAAAAATTACCCGACACTGGATGACTTCAAAAACAAGTTTGTTGTTTCTGAAAAATTCATGGGCGACTTTTTAGCCAATGCTGAAAAGCTCAAGGTAAAGAGTGACAGCGTAGGATTGAAGTTGTCTTATGAGCTGATCAGGCTGAACATCAAAGCCATTATTGCACAGAATCTCTGGAACATTGAAGGAGCCATTGAGGTTTACAACGAGCGCAACAATGCATTGAAAAAAGCTATTGAAGCGTTGAACAATAACACATTTGAAAAAATGAAGATTGCAGGGAACTAGAAAACTGCGATCTTTTTCTTCAATTACATTCATCAAACTGATTTTATAGATGACGGTTTCTATTCCCAAAGCCTCTGAGCTTTCAGATTATTATAAAACATACCTGAAGTATGTGAATGACGGCGACGACCTGTTGGAGAATTTGAAAAGGCAACGGGATGAAACCATCCAATTCCTTTCCGGAATTCCTGACGCCAAAGCGTCACGCGCATACGCTCCCGGCAAGTGGCAATTGAAAGAAGTGGTGGGTCATGTTTGCGACACTGAACGGATCATGTGCTACCGTGCCCTGCGAATTGCAAGAAAAGACCAGACACCGATTGAAGGTTTTGATGAGAACCTGTATACGCCGGCCTCAAATTACAGCGTGCGCTCAATAAAAAATATTGCTGATGAACTCATCACAGTGCGAAATGCCAGCATTTCATTGGTGGAAAATTTCAGTCCGGAAATGATCGACCTGAAAGGCATTGCAAACAACAATGAAATTTCTGTGCGTGCTTTGATCTTCATGATATACGTTCACCAGCAGCACCATATGATGGTCATCAAAGAGCGGTATCTTTCCTGAAATAGAGACACTAATTTCACGAATTATCACTAAAAAGAAATTATGAAATGTTGGTTCAGATGAGGCTGTTGCTTAGTGACAACTAGTGTCAATTCTTTTAAGAAATTTTTTCCATGGCCTTGATGATGGAAGAAAATTCTGCCGGCTTAAGAGAAGCACCGCCTACCAGTCCGCCGTCTACATCAGGACAACCAAATAATTCAGCAGCATTTTCAGCGTTGACGCTGCCCCCATACAAGATCCTTATTTTTTGAGAGACTGAATTGCCGTATTTTTCTTTGACGAGGTTGCGGATGAAGAGATGCATTTCCTGCGCCTGTTCCGATGAGGCATTCACGCCGGTACCGATGGCCCAAACAGGCTCGTATGCGACAATCATGTCTGAAACCTTCGAAGCAGAAAGATGATAAACACCTCCTGCAACCTGTGTTTTTACAACCTCGAAATGCGAGTTTGATTTACGCTCCGCCAGCGATTCACCGCAGCAAAAGATTGGCTGGAGGTCATTTTCAAATGCACGGTTTATTTTCTCAGCAATGGTCGCATCGCTTTCGTTAAAGATTGTCCTTCGTTCGGAATGTCCTATGATCACAGATTCGACGCCGATGCTCCTGAGCATGGATGCAGAGACCTCTCCCGTTAAAGCTCCGCTGTTTTTATCAGAACAATTCTGAGCTGCGATGAAAATATTTGTCCGCAGCTTGCTTTGCATTTCCACCTGCGTTAAATAAGGGAATGGAGGAGCGAGTACAATGCGGCAGCGCATGTTATCGTCGGTCATTTGCATGATACCGTCTACAAGTGCCATGGCCTGCGCATAGTCGAGGTTCATTTTCCAGTTGCCGGCAATTATTTTTGTTCTCATATTTTTATTTCCAGGTCTGTGCGGGGATCAAGCGTGCTGTAGAGCAAAGTGGCAAGTGCATTCAGGATGATGTAAACGACAGAAACCGACAATACGATTCCCATCAACACGGGCATGTCAGCATGATCGATGGCGTTTACGGTGAGTTGGCCGATTCCGTTCCAGCCAAATACAAATTCAACGAATATGATTCCTGCGAGCATGCTTCCAAGCCATTGGTTCGAAAGCAGCACGAGCGGAGCAGTTGTGTTCAGCCATGCATGGTTCAGGATGATCATTGTTCTCCGGACGCCTTTTGCCTTTGCAGCGAGGATGTAGGGCCTGCTCATCACCTCAAGAAAAGTTTTTTTTGTCTGCCGGATGATGAGCGACATCGGACGAAGCGCCAGCACAATTGAAGGAAGTGCAAGGTTTTTCCAGCTGATGTATTCGCCTTCAAACGGGTCAATACTGTATAGACCTCCCGTCATATTCAGACCGGTATATTTATGCAACAGGGAGCCGAAAATCCAGGCAAAGAGAATTGCAATGAAAAATGCAGGAAGAGAAATACCTGCCAAAGAAAGCGCGCTGATTGTTTTTCCGATCCATGTTTTCCTCCTGATCGCTGCCACGATTCCGAAAAACACCCCGAAGGCAGCGGATAAAATAATGCTTGCTGTGACCAGCACTGCAGAATCATTAAATCTTTCATTCAGCATATCGTACACGCCCTCCTTATTCTGATAGGACCTGCGCAGGTAAGGGGCTTTAAAAACAATGGCCTTGTCCTGGCTAAAATAAAACATCTTAAAAGCTGTTCTGTATTTCGCGGGATCCAGGTAAATGGGGCTCTCTTTTACCTTCCTGTTGTAGACTGAAAGCGGGGAGAGGTCGTTGATGTAAATGAGAAACCTTATATATCCGGGTTGATCAATTGCAAAATCGTGATTGATAACCGCTACAGAGACACTGTCTTTGCGTTGCCCGAGCATCGCGCGCGCCGGGTCTGCAGGCAACATGCAGAAGATAAAATAAACAAGAAGAACTACTCCCGCTATTAATAGCAGTGAATTGACAAACCGCTGTCGGAAGTAACGTGGAGTCAGAAGTCAGAATTTAAAGTCGTGATTGCATAGGTAATAAAAAAACAGTTGAATAGCGAAATGCGGTTGAAAAGATAAGAACTGCTCGCATCGCAAACCAGATTCAATATTATTTACGACTTCAATTATTGCTTAATGAATTTGCATCTATAAAACATTCCGTCTTTCGAAAATGGAGAAGATGTTATTTCAATGTAGTAGGCCCCGGAGGAGAGATTTGAAATGTCGAATACTGAAGGCAGAGGACTGGAGACGGAAAGCGGATGAACAGCCTCAACCAACTCGCCAAGCACATTGTAAATCGAAAACTCGGCGGCTGTTCCGGATAACTGACAACCGATAACGAATAACTGTTCCTTCACCGGATTCGGGAAAACTGTCCATTGCCCACTTGTCAGTGCCGGTTCTGCATAAGCGATCACATCGAAGATGGCTGCTTCGACCTCGCAATTGTTTGCATCAGTGGCGACCACATTATAATCGCCGCCTTCTGTAGCTACGTAATAATAATCCGTTGCGCCTGCAATGGTATCACCGTCAAGGTACCACTGGTAGGAAACCGCGCCCTGGTTGGCAAACAAGGTATCGCCGCTTTGAGAAATTCCTTGCGGTGGAGGGTAGGGATAAACGGTTACATAATTATTCAACGTCAGCGTATCACTGCCAGCAACGCTGGTGGCGATCAACGTCACGTTGTAAGAGCCGGGCGTATTGTAACAGATGTTGGAAGGATGAACATCGCTGCTGGTAGAAGGGTTCGCGCCTGTAAAAATCCATTGGTAAGATGTCGCGTTGAGCGAAAGATTTGTAAAATCCGTACACGTTCCTGGGCAGATGTGATTGGCTCCGCTGAAAAGGGCCGTGGGCAAGGCGCATGGAAAATCAGCCTTCACCACGCGGTTCGGAAGCCCGTGGTCATTCAACATTCCGCCGAGGTAAATACCAGGCACCACGAAGTTGCAGGCCAATCCCGCACTGTCAGGATCGTTGATGACGCACAACGAGTCGGCGTCCGTGGGCACCACATATATTTTTCCATCGGGCGCGAGCTGTGCAGAGCCGTTGAAAAATGTAGTGGCATTCCACACGATTCCTACAATGATGCGCGACGCATTGATGGCAGCTGAACTTCCGAGGGTAACATCATACTGCGCAACCTGCTTGTAAATGATCGTACCTGAGTTATTATGGTCAACAACGTAAAGATATTTGCTGCCCGGGCTGAATTCAATTCCATACACCAGGTGATCCTGCAGCATCTGCACACCTCCGCTCACCACGCCTGTAGAATTATTAAAATCAAAAAGCTCTACATAAGAATCCCCCGCCGCATTGCATGGCAGCGGCAAAGCCAGCTTCGTTCCGTCAGGAGAAACTTTCATTTGTCCGAAGTAAGCGCAGTTGTGGATGCTCCCTGCACTTGAAATTACAGGAGCGCTGACGCCCGTATCAGAAACCAGGTATGCATAAA
>Ga0134121_10003729_pt1 | contig 12586 bp, 10 predicted proteins | sample KB301_FD_96463 | JGI IMG/M metagenome (GOLD analysis project Ga0134121, IMG submission 96463) | Terrestrial soil microbial communities without Nitrogen fertilizer from Kellogg Biological Station, Michigan, USA - KB3-0-1 | ecosystem: Environmental > Terrestrial > Soil > Unclassified ...
CTGTAGCGCTCGGCGAACCCGGTGCCAAGCCCGACGGAAATACATCGGAAACTGTCACGGTTCCCGAAGTCGGACTGCTTCCACTATTGGTGACCGTCAATGTGAAGCTGTTTCCGGCAGAACCCTTCACAAACGTCCCACTGGACAATTGTGCGATTGTTAAAATCGGAACCGGCGACCCTCCTCCGTCAGTCCCCGACTTTGATGAACCTTTTCCGCTGGCTGCGAGGAGCAGTGCTGCCGCGCTGCCGCCGCCGACACCCAGAAGGATAGGTAGCGTTTTGCTATGCGGATTTGGGCTCCCACTTGGGGGTTGCGGCGTTGGTTGCGGTGTTGGATCGCCCCTCGGAAGGTTTGCGGGCCTGGCACCGGGCGGTTGCTGTGTTGGATCATTCGCCGGCAGATTCGGCGGTCTTGTTCCGGGCGGCTGCTGCGCCGGATCCTGTTCTAGCGTGACGATGCGCTCCGATCCGCCGGCGAGCTCGATGTCGTTGTTCTCATCGGGACTGCGAAGTTTCAAACTGCCCGTCGCGACGCGAACTTCGGCGCGGCTCCTTTCGATGAAGGCTACGCTGCCGGAAGAATTTTCCTCCGGCAGAATTTCATATTGTCCGATTGTTATTGCAAGCGGACTGTTGGATGCAGCAAATGCCACGCTGCCCGAGGTCAGCCGCAAACGGATATCCTGTGCGATTTGATTGACAACGACATCAGTCCTGCTGGAAAGCTCGATCCTGTTGCCGTTCAGGAGAACTACCTTTGCATAGGACAGGTCGCCGGTGCTGACGTGATCTCCGTCTAACAGATTTCCGGAATTGACTGGATGTCCGCCAACAAGTACGTCCCCAATTCCGGTTACATCACCCAGGCTCCGGTTCGCGTTTGGTAATTCGGCGGCAGAGACGGGAATGCCCGTGAATATGATGAGCAGCGAGAGCAATAGGGATACGGCAGGGCGAGCCTTGAACGTGACCATCGTGAGCACTGCGTTGGATTTTTGCACGGGGAAACACCTGGTCGACGCATGATGTTGTGCCATAACATCGCAAACAACGTCAATAAGATAACCAAGATTCCTGATACCGGTTCAAACTCCGCAACGGAAGCGAAATCCCGGGTTGACAAGATGTCGGACGGCGGATAACTTATCGTCGCCTTAGGCAGAAGCTCAACTACCCCGCACCTCTACACGGTCGTCGAAACCGAGGGTTTTCATTTGCAACGTGACTACAGCCGTCTATCGGGAACCGTCTTTGACCGGAAGGAGATGAAGAATCTAAAAATCTTAGTTGTAGGCGCCGGTGCGCTGGGAAATGAGATCATCAAGAACCTTGCCCTGATTGGCGTCGGAAGTATGATGATCGTCGATAGCGATAAAGTCGAATCCAGCAACTTAACCCGGTCGATTCTCTTCTGCGTGCCGCAAATAGCCGAACATATCCGCAACGGTGAGCCGAAGGCGTCATTGGCAGCCAACCGTGCAAAGGAAATCAACTCCGATATCGTGACGGAGTCGTTCGTCGGAGAAATTGCCGATTTCGGACTTGGCAAAATCAAAGAGTTTGATCTTGTCTTTTCAGGCCTGGACAATGAGCTCGCGCGCCTGGAGTTGAGTTGGGCTTGCGTTTCGACGAATCGGCTTCTGGTCGATGGGGGCCTGGCATTTCGAAATTATTCCAGCGGACTCGTGTCTGTCTATCCAGGTGCGAATGGTCCATGTTATGCGTGCCGAAAAAGCCGGGACCGTCGGTCGGCGTTGCTGACGACGCTATATGGTCTGAAACTCCCATGCGCGGAGAGCGAACTGGAAGCAGAGGCTAACGACGCCATCACAACCACTCCACTGATGGCATCCGTGGTTGCAGCCATTCAGGTCGAGGAGGGATTGCGAACTTTCTTCAATGGCGACCGGGCTGCATTAGAAGGCCATTCTCTAGAAGTGACCCTCCACCCGCGCCCGAGGCTTGAACGGTTCTCATACTCCCGCAGTGACACCTGCCCGCTTCACGATATGGCGTCAGAGTCTTACGCTTGGGACGGAAAGAGCGCAACCACAACGGTCACCGATCTGATCGACTTTGTAGAGGACCATGAGCGGAGCGAATGCAAGCCCGACAGGGCGCAGCCATCAAGTGACGAGCGGAGCGAATGCAAGCCCGACAGGGCGCAGCCATCCAGGAAAGAGAAGGCGAAGGCCTCATTGACACTGCGATGGCCGATCATCGTGTCTGCCTACTGCAATGCATGCAGGAAAACATGGCACCCTGTAATTCGTGCAGCGCGGTTTCGACGCATGGCGCGGTGCATCCACTGCGGCTCAAAGGAAGTGACCGAAGATCAACCATTGTCCAAAATTGATCGTGAGTCGAAATGGGCGCATAAGACAATCGCAGAACTCGGTCTTCCGGAGAATCATATTCATGAATTCGTAATTGCAGACAACGGCCATAAACGTTTAACTTGGGTTGAGATCCGGGATTAATCGATCGATATATGCCTTACTACAACGTGTTTTTTGAGACAACCCAGGGTGAGTTGCAGTACAAAGTTCCCATAGGAGAAGATTCAAACATCTCTGCAGTTCTTCCGGCCTTGCTGAAGGAACTTCAGGAAAAAGGATATCGACTTTCAGGTGAAACCATCGATTCCGTACAAGTTCTCTGGAACGGGCAGACGGTTCGCCAGGATATTCCATTGGCGGAGCAGGGCGTTCGTCCCCTGGATAACCTGCGGATTCGAACACAACCACCACAGCAGTCGCGGTTACCACAGCCAGCCATCTTTCGTGGACGCACTCAATCCTCAGGCGAAGGTTCACTTTCCCTGAAGCTTTTGTATATTATCGTTGCATTCCTCCCGATCTGGATTATCGAGTACCTGGCCGTCATGAGCGGCAGCTTCGTCCTGAGCGCCGTTGCAGCGCTTCTTGGATGTGGTGTCGCGCTGGGCTTGTGGTACTTCGCTGAAACCGGTACACGGGGGCCGTCCGAGCTGATTCCGTTTGCAACTGTCCTGATTGCACTTTCGACGTCGATTTTCGCTGCTCAGAAATCGAGAGGATACGATCCAGCAATATGGGCAATGGTTTCGCCTGCCTTGCTTGTTGGGATAATCGGCGGCTTCCGAATTCGAAAAGTGAGCCAGCTCATCTGCGGCATTGGGGGCGAGCCGTTCACCGGCATCGAGTTCGCTTGTCCACGATGTGGTCATACCAGTTGCTCGACCCACTGGAACACACGGCGCGTCCGCTGTACAAACTGTGATCAACGCGACATCCTTTGGCTGAGTCTGCAGGGTGCCGAATGGTGGGATAAACGGTTAGGTCCCCCCATCAACGAGGGCCAGTGCGCTCGCTGCCGAAGCGGTCCGGAATCGCAAAATGCAATTCGCGAACAGAAGGATCTGCGAGAGTGCGGCGGCTGTGGCATGTTGCAATGCCGCTGGTGCTGGGATTTAAGTAACGGCGTTTGTGTCGACGAACAACGATGCGGCTGGACGATGAACGATTTGCCTTCGGCAATCGCAACCATGTCAAATCGGAAAACACTTCGACAGGGGAGCCACTGAAAAATGCCCGCTTATCGCCTCTATGTAGACACCGAAGCCGGCGAGCTTTGCTACGAGGGCGTGCAGATCGGCGAAGACGAACTCGTTGGCGATTTTCTCGAAGGAATTATTCGTGAACTTGAGGAAACCGGTGCAGCTGTCGCTGGAAGCAGCGCCGGTGACTTGCGGCTCATATGGAACGAAAAGGAACTGGACGTCAGTGCAACGCTGCCGGAGCAGGGTGTTGCTCCTGACGACACTTTGCGGATTCTTGCGGAAACCTATGAAGGCGGAGGCATTGGCCTCCGGCAGAGTCTGGTCGAAAGCGATCTGCAGCTGCTGAAAGATCTGGAAGATCGCAACCCGGGAATATTAAATGTCCTTTCCATTGACCGTCGCAGTTTGGAGGAAACCGTTGAAGTTCGTATCAGCGGCACTCCTGGCATCGAAAGACTGGAATCGAATGGCCCCGTATTACGAAACGAACATCGATTTCGATTTGTTTTCCCGCGGTTTTATCCGGAGATGGCAATCGCCTGCTATTGTCTGGACCCGCTGTTTCATCCGAATGTAAGCCCCGAAACATTATTCTTTTGCCTGTGGGCCAGGTTTTCTGCCCTGGAGAACAACATCGTTCAGGCAATCTGTCGAGCCCAGGCAGCAACCGCACTGAGGATCGTTAATATTCGAAAGCAGCACTGGCTGAACCCGCAGGCCGCGCAATGGTACATCGCACAAGGCAAGAGTCCACGGGAAGTCGCGTTTCCCTACAAACAACTTGTCACGTTTAGCGTTGCTGGCGACAGGATTCGATGGATCGATCCCAAGGACACAAAGAACAGATTGAAATCCAATAAGCCGACGCGGGCCCACCTGTAAGTGAGGCACAGCAGCATGCGAACCCGGTTCGATCAGTGGTTTAAGAAAGCAATAACGAACGCTTCTGAAAACGCCCATGATATCGGCGGATCGCAATGGCCCCAGTATGAAAAAAATTACGCGAACCCCGTTGGGGAAGTTCACATCTGGGAATATCAGCCGGAAGACCCGGAAACGGCTGCGGTTCAGATTGTGACCCAGACATCGGTTTACGATGCGATCTGCCAGCAGGCTCACGATGCGCTTCCAAACGAGACCGGAGGTTTTCTGCTGGGGCAAGTCGGCCGTGACATTGCCAGACAACGCTGGCATCTTTACATTGAGTATGCCGAACCCGTTGTGCCGCTCGAAGCGGATCCGACGCATTTTACTTTCACATGGCGTGACGTTGAACGCGTGAGAACACTGAGGGGGAAAACCGGGAAAGCCCTGATTGGCTGGTATCACACACACCCCGATCTCGGCGTGTTTCTTTCCCGCACCGATGTTGAAAAGACACACAACAGCCTGTTTAACGACGAATTTCAAATTGCACTGGTTTTTGATCCCATCCGCGGAACCGCCGCATATTTCTGCCGTGATGGAAAAGCAGTGAAAGCCGTTCCCCATGACGAGTTTCATCTCGAATTTCGAGGCGACACATAATGACTACACGGATGCGCATTTATTTTATGGCGCTGGTTGGCGGTGTCGCGGGGTTGACGTGTTGGTGCATCGTTACGATTACCGGATACTTTCTATATTTAGTACCCAGGCTCGGGCAGCCAGACATCTTTGATACCTTTACGATGACTATTCTCGGTGGGACTCTGGGGGCGCTTGCTGTCGCATTTTCGGATCGCTGGACAGAAGACGAGGTTATTCCATCGTGGATACTCGCAGGCATGGGAATAGGTCTATTGATGGGATTGCTCGGAGGCCTCCTCGCAAAGCCAATCCAGACCCTCATCGGCGCGCACGCGCCATTGGCTGGCCGAGTCCTGACATGGTCACTGGCTGGAGAACTGATCGGCTTCGGAGCTGGAATTCGCTGGATTGGCGTGAACCGGAACCGTCTCCTGATTGCAATGTTCGGGGGGATGGCTGGAGCAACAATTGGAGGATTCTTCTTCGATTTGTCGGGACGCATCCTGCCGCAAGCCGCAGACTTCACGCAGGCATCCGCGTTCGTTCTTACTGGAGTTGGAATTACGTGTGGAATCACGCTGGCCCCGGCCCTGCTTTCCGATGGCGTCATTCGATTCCTCAGCAGCGCCGATCCTCGCGCCCAGAATAAGCTGAAAAAAGCGGAATGGCTGCTGCGCGACGGGGACAGGATACTGGTTGGCAGCCATCAGACACGCACGATCTACCGCAAGGTCGTTGAACTTTTTCTGCCGGATGCGACCGTGGCCGCACGGCATGCCTATGTTTTCGCTGAAGAGGGCAGCTTCTACGTTGAGAATCATCCCGATAATACAGGTCCGAAGGGACTCCCGCTCCAACCGCTGCTGGTTGGAGAACAGACAGTGATCGGAATCCGAAAGCTTTTGCCCGGAGACATTATCACCCTGGGATCCACCCAGTTACGGTTCCAGACGCAGCGTAAAAGCGGTGGCAAAAGCGATTACCTGGGGAAAAGATCATGAATGTTTCTCACTGTGTGGTATCGGCAATTCTGGCCATCGTGCTGTCAGGCGCGCTCGCCCATTCTCAAAGCGTTTCACGCTCTGGCAGCGAACCCGTTCGACTTGGCGTTTCGAATATGCAGCTGATTCACTGCACTCCAGGACCCGCGGACTCTCCAGGCTGGAACGCCCCATGTTTTCGATTTCTAGTGAACGTGCTTGACGATCAGGGCGACAGCGCATCGATACCGTCCGGCTTTGCCGCAAAGCTTGTTCAAACCCGGCCGGAAGCAAAGGAATGGAATGTTCTGTTGAACCGAGACAGCAGGGGGCAGAGCGCTGCGCTCCGAAAGAGATACGTTCTGATTTTGTTTGATGTCAGCGGCAGCATGAACGAATTGACTACTGAAAATACGACTAAATTCGACGCAGCCCGGAAGGCTGCGGAGAACGCATTGAACATTTTCACAAGTGGCACCGACTATGTCGCTATCGTTCCCTTCGACAGCCATCATGTCGCCGAACGCATTCGAGGCGCGGTGTTTGGCGAAAATATTCAGTCCGCTCGCCAGCAACTGGCCGCACTCCCTCCACCGTCATCAGGGAACACCGCTTTGTATTCTGCCGTCGTCCAGGGGATTGCTCTGCTTGGCGAGAAGGATCGCGATTCTGAAAAAGTTCTCATGGTGATGACCGACGGAATGAATGATGTGGATCATCCCGGTGACGATGGAGGCCTGCTTGGAAATATTCAGCCCGCATTGGATTCCAAACAAAACTCCCAGATCACGGTCTTCACCGTTGGCTTTGGGAAGGCGGGCGCAATTGACGAAACTGCAATGCGGCGCCTGGCTTCGGATCCAAAGAATTTCTTTCTCGCTGCAAACACGCAGACGCTGCTGAAGACGCTCCAACGTGTGGTTGAACAAATTGTGAATTCGTTTCAGGTGACGGCGACGGTCATGGATGCGCAAGCCTTTGAAACCCTGGGTAGACGTACGCTGAAGCTTCGAATCGAAACTGGGGGGAAGGTTCTGGAGAGCGACGAACGCGAATTTATTCCGCCGGCATTTGGGTCGCCGATCACGGACCTATCCGCCGATGAAGATGAAGCAAAAGCATACAATGCGTATGTCGCGCCGCCTCCGAACAATCGGCCGATCTGGCAGATTTTGACGTTCGTCTTTTATGCACTGGCCATTACGGTTCTGTGGGTCTTGCTGCCACGGTTTGTCTGGCCTGCCGATTCACAATCTGCGGTTGACGATGTAACGCCCCTATAACTGCGGGCAATAGACGACGTCTTCATTACCGCTTTTCTTGTTCCAGGTCTCCACCTTCTCCACGCTCTTATTGAAATCACTCTTAAGAATGTCTGGCATCAGAAGATAGCGCAAATACGCAACCTTCAGACTGAAGGAAGGACGGTCGGGAAATCGTATCTCCATTGTGCAGGGCAGCGCCAACGCGCCCGCCTGAATGTAGCGGCCGAACCTGATTTCGGTTTTAAGCTCTGCGCCTGCGGGTTCGCGCTGAACGAGAGTCGGCCAAAACGTCTTTTCGTCATAGCTGATTCTGTAAACGCCGTCGGAGCCAGTGACTGTGAGTTCGCCTTCCTTGGTGAGGACCTTCCTGTACTTTGTTTCCCTGAGCAACGGCATCAGTTCGCTCAATCTCAGTGCTTTATACGCTTGAAGACTTCGATTGAAATCCTTCCCAGTAGCTGTTGCGCTGCCGGTATTGTCATTCACCCACCATTCGGGAGCATTGTTCCCATTCAAATTTGCTCCACCACGCCAGAATTTATTGTTGGGCAGTGTCACATCCCAACGAATTCTCTGCCCGATAACGGATTCGACGTAATGTGCATTGATCTGTGCTCCATCGCTGATCGTCATACCATCCTTATTGGTTTCTGCCTGCAGGATCTGCGTCTGCGTGAAGTAGTTCTCGCCACCCAGGGCTTTCTCAATCCGATCGAAGACGAGCTGCGGATCGGACAATCCGGCACGCAGGGTGACGGAGATTGTATTTCTTCCTGTCGTGATGGGAATTGTCACAGTTTGATTCTGAAATCCGTTCGCGCTGACCTCAATGCGGTGCTCGCCCGGGCTTACGTTCGAAAACTCGAACTGCTTCCGTATCGTCGATTGTGCCGCGCCTCCATCCAGGCGGACCTGGCATTCTGCAGTTTCCGCGCCGCACGTAACAACGACAGTTCCCGTCGTTGGAGGCTGTGGAATTGGAACTAGATTGAATTCCCTTTTCTCGGTCTTTGCCAGGATCACCGGAACGATCGCCGTCTGGGCCATGTACCCAGTGGCCCGAACCTCTATGCCATAAGTTCCGGGAGCCATTTCATGACTGGCCTCACCACGTTGTGTTCTTCCTTCCCACTGTGGCTTTGTTGTAATGACGGAAAACTCGCAGTCCACTGGTTTACAGACAATTTGAATGGCGCCAGGAGCCGGGTTGTCCTTAATTGCTCCGATCAACCGGTCGGATGCGCCCAGCTTCTTCAGTTCTGCAATCTGAGCGGCGGTTGGATCGAAAGTGACTCGACGCTCGGATATCGAGAGGACGAGTACGCCGTCGCCCACTTTCCCGACGTATCCTCTGACGTCTTCGTACGTGTAAGGACCAGCTTGCTGTGACAACGCCACCTGGGACACAAGCGGCAGCAAGAAAATCAGAATGCAGGATCGAATGCGACTTGTCATCGTTCACGTCCTCATTTCGCCAAAACCAGCGAATTGGCTGCTTTGTCTCGAACCTTTTTGGCTTCTGCCTGGATTTCCAGGCCACGCCGTTCGGTAAACTTCATTTTCAGAATTGTGGTCATGTTTGCGATCACTTCGTTTAGCTGGGACCGGGTCTCCGCTATTTCCAAATCGATTTTCCCCTGGGCTAACAGTTTCTCGGCGGCAACGGTGTTTTCCACTGTAACAGGAGCAGGTGAGGTTACAGCGGGCTCGGGCGCGAGGCCATCCAGCGTCACATTAACTGCTGCGGTTCGGTCGGAGTACTCATTCTGATTCTGAATGGCTTTCAAGTAGCTTTTAGCTGCGGTGATATCTGCCTGCGCCATTTTCCATGGGAGGGCTGCAGCCTCCCGTGTATGTGTTTCTGCCATCATCATACGAAGTTCGTCGGTTACATCTGCCGGACAGCGACCCATTACAGCTTCGATTTGACTGACACGATCGGTTTTTTCAGATGTTTCCAGAGCATGAATGCCGGGTATTGACAAAGCGGCATGCCAAAGATCGAACGCACAGTTATCCGTATTGACGGATTCAAGATCGGAATTCCTCAGGAACCCCCTGCTTCCGTCAGACTTAAGCCGTACTTCCGCCCAGGCTTCCGGTTTCATGTCAGGTAATTTGCCCAATAATTGTACGCTCTCACCTTTTGCGAGTGTCTTCATTTTATCCGTGGCGTCGGGAGTGATTCGAAGTTCGGCATCATTGGCGACAAGCGCTGCGCCTATGACCGGAATATCGACCGGGCCTTTAGAAGGGGTGGGTCTAAACACCAGGGCAACGATGACGAGAACCAGAACAACAGCTGCTGCGGCCGCGATCAGGGTATAGCTGGAGCGCTTTCGCGCGACATCTGCCTTAGCTGCCTTGGGTCGGACTACGACACGTGATCTTCTTCGTGCATCTCGCTCCGTTGTCGATATAAGCCGGCGCGAGCCCGGAAGGCGCGAGCCGCAGGAATTACAAAGAACAGCATCCGTCGGGTTTGATTCTCCGCAGACCGGACAGGTGCGGCCTGAATCCGGGCGCAAATCCCCAGTTGCCAACTTTGGGCTAATATCTCCGCGCTCCTGGTGCTCCTGGCGATTCGCCAGATTTTGAATTTGTTCGTTAATCTGTCCCGCAAGTTCCACGTAACGGGAGTCCCTCGAACAAACCTGTTCGATAATCTTGAATTCTGCCTGAGCGGCGGCAACGTCACCGCGTGTGATGGCGGAATATATTCGGCTTTGCGAAATCTCAACGACAGCTTCAAGTGCCCTGCGGCCGGCGGCATCCACTCTTTCCAGTCCCGCCTCATTCAACGGGCTTTCCCCGAACCATTCTTTCCTGTGCCGGTTGATTTCATCCATTATGGCGAGAATGTCGCGAACGTCCCCCATCTTCGTGGCGAAGTCCAGTTCGGAAATCTTATCTTCAATTGTCGGCAGGCCCCTCCCTGAAGTCTTCGTTGAAACCGCTGAGTCTTCTGCATTGCTCGCAATACCTTTGAGTTCTGCGGCATACTCGGCGGCTGTTTGAATTCGGTCCGAAGGATCTTTCGAAAGGCCCCTCGCAATCAGAGTTGCGAGCCGCGCCGGCAACATCGGAATGATATCTGTAATGAGCGGAGCTGGTTCGCTTTGGATTTCGCGGGCGATATCCGCTCCGGGAAACGGATGCCGGTTTGTCAGCAGCTCGAAGAAAACCAGCGATGCGCTGAAAATATCCGTTCGGACGTCCCCTCTCTGGTTTCGAAATTGCTCCGGCGCCATGTATTCCGGTGTGATCAGGGCGAAATCCGCCGGGAGCGATTTCGATGTGAACGCGCGAGCGATTGCAAAATCGAGAATTCTGGGTCTGCCGGATTTCACAACGAAAATGTTCTCAGGCTTGAGGTCGCGATGAACAACCCCACTGTTGTGAGCGAATGCGAGTCCTTCGCAAACTTCAATCATGAACTGAACTTTGGCTTCGATGCTCAGGCCGGCCTGCCGATTCAAACAATGCCGGAGGTCGTCGCCGTCGAGTTGTTCGAAAGCGATATATGCGAACTCGTCCTGCTCTCCGAGATCGTAGACTGAGACGATATTGGGATGCGTGAGATTGACGGTCGCCCGTACTTCCCGGATAAAACGTTGCCTGGCTGCCGATGTCAGCGCATCAACGTAGAACACCTTTATGACAGCATCACGATGGAGCATGCGATCGCGACCGCGGAACGTGCTCACGTACGCGCTGGATTCCAATTCCTCCAATGCCTCGTATTTTCCGAAGACTTTCATTGATGCCTCGCGGGACGGTTTTCCGGACAAATACGTTCAGCTGCTTTTGCGTTCATTGGTCTTCGCCATGATCGATAATGATGCACGAGATGTTGTCCGGTCCGCCTTCTCGTTTGGCACGAGACACCAGATACCTTGTTGTCTCTTCGGGATGCTCCATCACTGAGAGGGCCGTAGCGAAAATGAGGTCATCGAGCACACCGTGGGCGCCGTCGCTGCAAACCAAAAGCCGGTCACCATGGGCCAGCTCCAGTTCCTTTACCTCGACGTTGACGTCATCGCGCGCACCAGCCGCTTCCGTCAGCACATGGCGTTGCGGGTGAATTGCCGCCTGCGCCTCTGTCAACGCACCTGTCTCCGTGAGATTCCCGATGAGAGAGTCATCGCGGGTGATCTGCCTCAATATGCCAGACCGGTAAAGATAAACCCGACTGTCGCCGACGCTGCCGATTACCGCAATACTGCCGACGACATATACAACCGTCAGCGTGCTTCCCATCCCGGCAAACTCGCCAGATTTTGCCGCACTCCGGATGTCTCGGTTGGCTAGCTTAATCGCCGTCAGCATTCGGTTCTGCACCAGGTCCAGATCGTGCAAGTACCCGAAGGGCCAATCCGAATCGGCAAAAGACCGAGTACTGGAAAAATATTCCTGGACAGTGCTCACCGCAAGCTGAGAAGCCCTTTGGCCACCGCGTTCTCCGCCCATGCCGTCGGCTACGATGAAAAGCTGCCGAGTCCGATCGACCAGGATGCAGTCTTCGTTGCGTTCTCGAATACAACCTTTATCCGTATAACCCGCAGCCTTAATCATGCGGGGTAAAGTTACTAACATTTCAGAACCAGAGGGCATCTTTTTTAGGTGTGGCTTCAGGACTCTGCGTATGGGTCTTCGCCGCGCTATTGCCGTACTTCGGATACTGAGTTACTTCCGGATGTCAGAACTGCCTCTGGGATCGGGCTGACTTGCCGTTGCGCTTGTTGTCTTGATACCAAAAACCACACACCAGCGCCCCCCGCAAGTAACAACACGACAATCAACACGATCCAGGGAACAAGTGAGTTTTGCGGAATACCCGCTGGACGAACTCGAGGTGTCTTCCCGGTTTGTGGCCGGGACGACACAGGTATCGAAGCATTCGGCGAAATCAATGCGGGCGCGAGTCGAGGCGCAATCGAGCGTACAACCGGCGCCTTGGGAGTAACGACGGCTTTGGGAAGCCTTTTGCACGCTTCACGCTGCCAGTAGCTCGCATACCCCTGCGTGGCATAATAGGTTCCACCAACGATCGTTCGATCGACAACTTCCGCCAACTCATGCACAGAAGAACAGCCGGAACCATTCCATAGTCCGGTTGCCTCCAGGATGCGGATCGTGTCCTCGTTGGGGTTGAGCCTGGTTGCTTCAGAAACATTCAACCAGCGTTCCGTCGTAATGAGATTCCAATAGAGTTCTCCCATGCTTCGGACGTCGAAGGATTCTTCAAGAGAAGTGCTCTGTTCGAAGGCCGCAGCGAGGCCGAAGAAA
>Ga0134121_10003730_pt1 | contig 12586 bp, 6 predicted proteins | sample KB301_FD_96463 | JGI IMG/M metagenome (GOLD analysis project Ga0134121, IMG submission 96463) | Terrestrial soil microbial communities without Nitrogen fertilizer from Kellogg Biological Station, Michigan, USA - KB3-0-1 | ecosystem: Environmental > Terrestrial > Soil > Unclassified ...
AAAACCGAAATGGTAGCATCGAATTTTGAAAAATACCCGTTGAAATAATTTTGCTGCAGGTGGTCCTGGATTTTTTCTTTTACGTCATTGCCTTCGCGGATTATTTTCTGAAGCACCGGATCCGCAGAGATCCCTTTTTGCACGTCTCCATATAAGTATTCAGCAAGCAGGTCACGGCCGGAATCCAGCCGCCGGGCAAAGAGTTTTTGGTTTTCCACTTTCCGCTCAACGACATTTTTTTCAATCACGAATGAGGCATAAGCCGACAATACAACTAGTGATAACAGGCCCGACTGAAATGCTGTCAACCTGCGGGAAGTTGGCCACCGGCTGAATAATTTTCCAAAGGGAAACAAGAGCCCGGCTGCAATGAAGTAGAAACTCCAGAGCAGGAGCATGACGGCAAGCAACCCGGCAAATGTGTATGCACTGATCCCCGAAATGGTGGTGTCAAAAATAATTTTTGAATTGAGCACCAGGTCTGCAATAAGCAGGTGGATGGAATAGAACAACGTCACCAGCAGGGCTGCGACGAGAGGAAGGAAGATGACCTTCTGCCTGTTTTGAAAAAGTGTTTTGCGGTGAGCATAAAGAATGCCTGTGAAGCCCAGAAGCGTAAATGCATTCAATAAAAAATCGCCGATGGAATTAAAAAAGAAAGAGGAGCCATATACTTTCGGCCTGAAGAAATCGTTGTAATACATTTCCCCGGGCAAACGAAAAGCAATCATCATCCAGCGGAGCATAAAAAGCAGGACGCCTGTGATGACCAGCTGAACAGGAGACACAGAACGGTTTTGAGAAAGCAAGACGATTCCCGATACCAGGAAGAAAAATGCAGCGAGGTAGAATGCCGCCGGAAGTTTAAATGGCAGTTCATCCGGAATGATGTGTGAGTAATCGAGTGAAACGAGTGCAGTTCCGTTGGAAGATTGCAAGCGGTAAGTTCCTTTATCAATGGCCGGATGAAATTGAGCATCCAATCCCAGCAAGGGGTTAAAGCGGTTGACCAGGTATTTGTTTTCATAAGAAAAATTCCTGTAGAAAAGGATCAGCCCGACTATCTTTTTATTTCCTTCTTCTTTCGAGAGGACCTCATAAATTCCATTCGGTAAATTAAGGGTGCTTCCATTCAAACTATTTGCCGTTCCTGCATCATCAGGAAGTGTGGCTTCATTATCGCTCCAGTATCGGAGGGTTCCGCTTTCGAAATAAAAAAAGCTGAATCCTTTCGACTGCTGGCCGGTGTGAATAAAAAATTCGTGGAATTCGGAATCGGTTTTAAATGTAGCAATGGTTTCAAGCGAATGCTTCATTTCCGCTTCGAGTTTCAGCACCTGTTGCTGCGCGTAGTCAACCTGTCCGCTTGCGGATCTCTTGACAACGTGCTGAAAAAACTCTGACAGTAGCGCACAGGTAAGTGCAAGGGCTAAAAAGATTTTCCAGGCCGGAAGTTTCATGCGTATGGGTTTCAAAGGTAATGATTCGGTGCGGCGCGTATCTGTGTTCAAATTTGCAGCTCAAAACCACGGCACGGGAAACATTATTTATTTTTTCTCAACTTTGAAAAAAATTTTGGAGGGCTATGCTCAAGGATATTCCGAAACTGACCGTTGAAAATATTATCGTGGCCATTGTGCCGGAAGAAAATGAAGTGGCAGAAGAAGTGTGGAACGTGTACCTGGTAAATTTGTATGACAGGAAAATTGAAGGCGTCCTGGTAAGCTCAAAAGGATACGGTAAAAAGGACGGGGAAGAAGTAAAAACCTCTACGCTGCGGCATTTCATCGGCGTGATTGAGCCGAATGATTATGCCAAAATCGAACTCATCATCAAGGACGTGTTCGGCCTCGCCAACGAATACTGGATCAGCTTTTACCTGGGCAAGGACATGTACGACAAAAAGTATGTTTTCCTGCCCGAGAGTATTACTGAAGAAAACCTCACCATGATTCCCATTCTCAATAAAAGAGGAGTAATGATCCGCTGATCGCGAATTAATTCTATTTTATTCAGATTAATGCGGCGAAAAGGAGAAAGCCCGGAATTCGTAAAGTGGTATGATATACTTTTGAGTTTAAAAAAATTTTTTCCAAAACAAAAGTACATGCTAGAAAATATTTCGCTGACCAACATCCTCTTCCTGGACATTGAAACAGTGCCTCAGCACCCTCATTTTGATGACGCTCCCAAAGCCATGCAGCATTTGTGGGAGAAGAAGTCAAAGTTCCTGATCAAAGATGAAACGGAAACGCCCGACACTATTTATCGCCAGGCAGGAATTTATGCAGAGTTTGGGAAAGTGATTTGTATTTCATGCGGCTATTTTTCGGCGGAACGGAAGCTGCGAATTAAATCCTTTGCCGGCGATGATGAAAAAGAAATCCTCTCAGGTTTTTCGGAGATGCTCGGTAAGTTTTTTTCGAGGAATGAAAAACAGTTATGCGCGCACAACGGGAAGGAATTCGATTTTCCTTTTCTTGCCAGGAGGATGGTGATCAACGGCATTCCCCTTCCGGCCGTTTTAGATACGCCTGGAAAAAAGCCCTGGGAAGTAAACCACCTCGACACCCTTGAACTCTGGAAGTTCGGGGATTACAAATCCTACACATCGCTTTTGCTCCTGGCTACAGTATTGGGGATACCGACTCCGAAAGACGATATAGACGGGAGCATGGTGTGGGATGTTTACTGGAATGAAAAAAACCTGGAACGCATTGTTACTTACTGTCAGAAAGACGTGCTTACCGTAGCCCAGATCTTTATCCGCTTTCGCGGCGAAGCTTTGCTCACTGAAAACGACGTCGAGATCGTTGTCTGATCAATGCAAAAGAAAAACATCCTGTTACAGTTAGAAGGCGTTAGTCCAATGCTCGTCAAACCGTGAGAAGGATTTTGATAGGCCTCGTGGAAAAAGTGAATACTTGTTGCGCAGAGCGTAAGTAATGAGAAGCAAAATTGGAATGAGAAAACATGCTAGGATTCCGGGAACGTGGCAACAGCAATAGCGGTAAAAAATGCGAAGTGTTGGCATGCGCAGTGAGGGCATTTTTTAGCCGCGGTTTCGGTTGCGTTTGCGCAAACGAAAATTGCCTTTGCCACGTTCGATTCTTTTCTTCACGCCAACTGGCTCAAAAGCTCACTGAGCTTTTGCCCCTTTTCTTCTAAAGAAAAGTGACAAAAAATAATAAGTAGCTTGGCGGCTGTTCTTCAATCGACTCATTTAATAACCTTAACCCTTCCCACTTCCTCATTCTGATTGCTTTTGTTATCCTTGCCCGTCAGAATGAAGAAAAATATTTTAACATTCTTTTCTTTTTGCATTCCGTTTATTTTATGCGCCCAAACTTACCATCCGCTGCGTGTGACGGAAGTGATGAAGCAGGATGGTCGGCTGGACGAACCGGCATGGTCGGCAGCCACTGTAGAAGATGATTTCATGGAAGAGGACCCGGCAGCCGGGGCAGTTCCTTCCTTCAGAACCGAAGCCAGGATTGTTTACAATGATGAATATCTCTTCGTCGGCATCCGCGCATTCGACACCGAACCAAAAAAACTGGTGAGGTCCGCGCTGGAACGCGACTATACCATTGACCAGGATGACGGAATTGCATTTGTAATAGATACATACAACGATAAAGGAACAGGCCTTGTATTTATTTCGAATACACTGGGTGCGCGTTTCGATACTGAAATTTCCGGAGACGGCGGAAACGACAACTCTTCCTTCAATACTTTTTGGGACGTGGCAAGCAACGTTGACTCAATGGGATATACCATTGAATTCAGGATACCCTTTTCCTCGCTCCGGTTCGAGTCAAAGGAAACAGTCACGATGGGCTTTCGCATTGTAAGGCTGATCAAACGCAAAAATGAATACGAGATTTTTCCACGCGTCGACCCATCCATCAACGATCCTTATTTTAAAGTTTCCATGGCCAGGGAAATGGAATTCAAAAACCTGAAAAGTAAAAAACCATTTTACCTGACGCCTTATGCGACGGCAAATTATACGGAACGCACCACCCTTAATGCATCGGGCACCGCTTATGAAACAAACGCGGAATATATTTCGCGCAAGAATTTTATGAGCAATGAAACGGCAGATAAAATCATGAGCAACATCGGGCTGGATGCAAAATATGGTCTGAGCAAAAACTTCACGCTGGATTTTACATTGAACACGGACTTCGCCCAGGCTGAAGTGGACAACAGGGTAATCAACCTGAGTAAATATGAAGTGAACCTCCCGGAGAAGCGAAGCTTTTTTCTGGAGTCAAAAAATTATCTCGGGTTTTCTACAAGTTCAGAAAATGAATTCTTCATCTCGCGGAAAATCGGGCGCGAAGAAGGAGAAATTATTCCCATCATCTCTGGTGTGCGCGTAACAGGCAAAAGCCGTGGCTGGCAGATGGGATTCCTCGACATGCAAACAAAGGGAGATACCCTCAGCAACATTGATCCGCATAACTTTTTTGTATTCCGCACGCGCAAGGATATTGACAGTATCGGCAGTTTCCTCGGAGGGATGGTGACTTCCCGTTTCAATACAGGAAAAAATCATGGCAGCAATCAAACCATAGGGGCCGACCTTGTAAAAAAACTAAACCAGTATGTGGTGCTCGTGGGGGCTTATGGTTTAAGCACGGAGGACGGGGCATTTAATAATGTTCACAAGAGTTCGGATTACAACCTGGGAATTTTCCGGAGTGCCCGAGAAGGGTTTTCTTATGGTGTAACCGCTGACTGGCTCGGCAGCTTGTTCAATCCGGTAATGGGTTTCGTAGAAGAAAATGATTTGCTCGTAACAGGTGCAAGCGGAACCTATGTATGGAAGGCAAAAAAAGAAAGCAAGGTGGCCTACCGTCACATATATGCAGGCGTCACCGACCGGTACAAGCCTGAATTTAAGAAAGAAGAATCCCGGTTCGGGAACGTTGAAGTGGGCATGAGTTTTAAGAGCGGTGCATTGATCAATGTGACACCGGCATATTACAAATCGGATTTACTTTTCTTCGACTGGCAGATTGCAGACCACATCACCATTCCGCGGGGAACCTATTACATGTATTCGCCTTCCATCTATATCAACTCTCCGCAGAAGACCAATGTGCGTGGTGACGTCTCAGCCGAGTTCCTTGATTTTTATGGTGGCACGAGGGTCACGGTGGCACCCGGGGTCATCTATATTTTCAACCGGCACCTTTCAACAGAAGTCTCTTACCAGATGAACCGTATTCAATTCCCCAAAAAATTTTCTGACAACGGAGACGCACTTTACCTGTCTCATCTTGTGAGCCTGAACCTTTCCGTATTTTTTTCCTCGAAACTATCTGTGAAGCTGCTTTCACAGTACGACAACCTCAGCAATTCACTGGGCAGCAACCTTCGCCTTCGCTATAACCCGCGTGAGGGAACGGATCTTTATATCGTTTACAATTCAGGAATGAATACCCATCTTCAAAGACTGGATCCGCACTTGCCCCTCATCGACAACCAGGCTGTGGTAGTGAAATTTTCAAAAACGTTTGGGCTGTAATTCAAAACGGAATTACCACTTCTCAATCTTTGTAACAAACTTTTTCCCTTGCCCTGTCAGCTCAAGCATGTAAACTGCCGGGGCCAGCGTCGAAATGGAAAGCTGTACCTGTGGTAACGGACGGGTTGTATATTCAAAAACTTTTCTTCCCAGCACGTCATAGATCACAATCAGGATTTCATTTTCGGGAATAAAATCTTCTGAGAGAGAAATGGTGATATCATTGTGTGCGGGATTCGGAAAAACATAAATCGATGAAGAAGCAAATCCTGCTTTTACGACTGCATATATAAAGTTGGTGGTATCGGAATTGATAGACGAACATCCATTCGCATCCGTAAAGACCACGTAATACAACCCGTTATGATCAGGCACGAAGTAGTTTTGGGTGGCGCCTGGAATGGCCCCGGACCCGGCTTCATACCATTGGTTGCCTGTGGCAGCGCTGGAATAGAGGGTATCAAAAGGCGCAGCGTCTCCCATGATCACCGGTGGTGACGGCTGGTAGTCGGTGACCGATACGGATTCAAAACCTGTGCACCCAAAATTATCGGTAACTGTCAGACTATAATTTCCTGATGTTGCTGTGACGCAGTTGGTGGTATTCCCGCCCGACCATTGATAAAATGCAAAGCCGGCATCGGCGCAAAGCAGCGTGTCATTGCCGGCGCAGACAATTACGTTGCCCGCGGGCTGAATGTTTGGAACAGGAACTGCGCGCTCAGACACAGATACAGAATCAACACCGCTGCAGCCAAAATTATCTATGACAGTAATGCTGTAATTTCCCGCAGTTGCAGTAATGCAGCTGGAAGTGTTTCCGCCCGACCACTGGTAAATTGCGAACCCGGCATCTGCACAAAGAAGAGTATCGGCACCCGTACAGACAAGCACATTACCCGAAGGCTGAATGTTCGGATCAGGTACAGCGCGTTCCGATACACTTACAGAATCAAATCCAATGCAGCCAAAATTATCTGTAACCGTAATGCTGTAATTTCCGGCAGTTGCAGCAATGCAGTTCGAAGTGTTGCCGTTTGACCAATGGTAAATTGCAAAGCCGGCATCGGCACAGAGGAGTGTATCGGCGCCAACGCAAACAAGTACATTTCCTGAAGGCTGAATATTTGGAACCGGAACGGCCCGGTTCGCAACTGTCACGGATTCGGTTCCTTCACAGCCAAAATTATCCGTCACTGTAATGCTGTAATTTCCTGCCGGCGCTGTAATGCAATTGGTAGTTGTGCCGTTCGTCCAGAGATAGCTGTTGAAACCGGCGTCAGCGCAAAGCAGTGTGTCACCACCGGCGCAAACCAACAAAGTTCCTGAAGGCTGTATGTTTGGAACGGGCGGAACGCGCTCCGTTACAGTTGCCGAATCCATACCTGTGCATCCAAAATTATCTGTGACCGTTACGTGGTAATTTCCACCTGGTGCTGTGATGCAATTGGTCGTACTTCCATCCGACCATAAGTAACTGCTGAATCCGGCGCCGGCGCAAAGCAACGTGTCAGCTCCCGGGCAAACAAGCAAAGTTCCTGAAGGTTGAATGTCAGGAACCGGCGCATTGCGTTCTGCAATGGTTGCGGAATCATGTCCGACACATCCAAAATTATCTGTCACTGTCAATGAATAATTTCCTGCAGCGGCAGTAATGCAGTTGGTCGTATTCCCGGTGCTCCATGCATAGCTCGTGAATCCGGCAGCAGCACATAACGTCGTATCTGAGCCCGGGCAAATCAAAATAGTTCCTGACGGCTGAATGTTCGGAACGGGCAATGCATGGTTTGTCACCACATGCGTCGAACTTGTTTTGCTGCAGCCGGATGAATTGGTCAGCACAAGCTGATAAGAACCAGCGCCCACGTTGATGCAGGAATCTGTGTAGGTGCCCCCGTTCCAGCTATAGGAATAGGGCCCGCTGTTATTGCTCGTGAAAGAAGCACAAAGAGTCGTTGTCCCGCCGGCACAAGCGGCAGATCCTCCTGAAATGGTAATGTTGGGAGCAGTAGGATGCATCTGCACATTCACCGATTCAGATGCTGTGCAACCATTGGCATCGCTGAGCGTAACGGAATAAGTGTTGCTTGATGAAACAGTGATCGAGGAATTTGTTCCGCCCGTAGACCAGCTGTAAGAATTAACAGGTTGCGACAAGGAGTCATGTACAGAAATTGTAATCGGCGTCCCTTCACAAAAACCGTTTGTCGTGTCCAGCGCGAAAACCGGATTGTAGTTACGGCCGCTGTAAACAGTCACGTTATCAGTTCCTGTACATCCGAAACTGTTCGTTACAGTAACTGAATACGGACCCGCCGTGCTCACGGTAATGGACGACGTTGTAGCATTCGTTGACCAATGATATTGTGTGAAGCCGGCAGCTGCTGTCAGTGTCACGTTTCCTCCCGGACAAATAAATGCAGAATCCTGGGGCTGGACATTTGGATTAGGACTTGGATGACTGGTAACTGTATGCGATGTTGTGCCTGCAGTGTCGCATCCGAAACGGTTGGTGATGGCAATCGTATAAGTTCCGCCAGTTGAATAGATGCAGGAGTCGTCGGGAGCTCCCCCATTCCATGAAAACGTATACGGACCGGAGCCGTTGTCAGTGAAAGATGCGCAAAGCTGAACAGAATCTCCCGCACACACACTCACTGCTCCGCTGATGCCGGGAACGGGAGGCAAGGGCTGCAACGTAACAGTGATGGAGTCTGTAGTGGGACAGTTGTACTGATCCACGAAAGTGGTGGTGAAGGTTCCGCTCGCTGTCGGATAAACAAACGGTCCGGTTTCACCCGAAGCCCAGCTGATTCCATACACCGATTGAAATGTGGAATCATAAGCATGGATGGAATACGAGGAACCCTCGCACAATCCGTTCGGCGCCGTGATGGCGAATTGAATATTATAGATCACCCCGCTGGTGATATGTTTTGATGAAGTTGCAGAGCAACCTTTGTAATCATAAACGGTCAGGGTATAGGTGCCTCCTGTACTTACCGTGATGGCGCGGGTATGTGCACCGTTGCTCCATGAATATTCATACATGTTCGCGGGTCCCTGCATCGTCACCGTCTCGCCTCCGCACAACAACGTATCTCCGCTGGTGATCTGGATGTTGGTGGAAAGTGTACACGTCCTGCACACCGAGGAGTCATCGTAATTTTTTGCAATGCATCCTGCGCTCGTGTCTGCATCAGCATAAGCGGGAGCAACTGAAGAAATTGAGAACGGGTAAACGTATGGAAATGCTTCGTAGCTGACAGGAGGAATGGTTCCGTCCAGGCATGCAGTGTTCGCGCTAATGTTTGTTTTATACAGTGCAGGGTATTCAACGAAATTGTTTCCGTCAAAATAAGTAAACGCCGTAGCAACATAGCCATCATAAGTTTTTGTTGACTTCGAACAATTGTAAGCTGTTACTTTCTTTGAGCTGAGGATGTTGAATGAGTTGTCCATCGTGATAACACGCAACGAGTCAAACACGGGCGACTCAGGGCGCGAAACCACCACGACTCGGTTGGATGATGAGAGGAACATCGAGTAACCACCTTTCAGTGAATCGATGGAGTAGGAGTCGATGTAGTTTCCGCTGCCGTCAAAGCGGCTGATATAATAATAGTAGGTACTTGCCGTTGGCTCATAAAACCTTCCGGGGAAAAGGAATTCGCCTGCAGAATTTTCGAGCGGCTCACCATTTTGCGAGCACTGTGTGTTCTGGTAAATACCATTCATCCACAGGAAATTTCCGCTCACATCCATCTTGGCTGTCACCTGGTCATAACTATCGAACTGGATATGGTTTTGCCCCTGCTGTATCGGGCTCGGGAACGTATATCCGTATTGTCCGTTCAGGATTACATTTCCGTCAGATGTTTTTGCAAACGATTCAAAGTCCATGTCCCATCCGCCGAGGTCGTAGCTTTTTTGTGCCACTACGTTTCCGTTCTGATCGTAGATCACGACTTCCATGGGGTCCCTGTTCACGATAAGACCCACGCGCGTATTGCTGAAAGGGAAGAGGAGTTTGTCGCCGAAGATGCCGTCGTATTTCTGCCATTCAATATTTCCGCTGAGGTCAATTTTGGTGAGTGAAAATTCTGAATTGCCTGAAAGGAACACATACCCGTTGTCGAAATATTCAAGCTGGGAAACATCATACAGGTAGTCGAAGTTGCGCGCCCACTGCACCTGTCCGTTCTTGTTTGTTTTGATGAACATGGGCGAGCTGCACTCCCCGCAGTTGTCGTATTGGCCCGCGATCAGGTAGCCGCTGTCAATGGGATTTTGCACCACGTCATTCAGGTTGAAAAGTTCCAGGTTGTAGATCTTCAGGAAAACAGAATCTGTCGGCATGCCCAATGATGCACCTATGGTTACCTGGCTGCAATAACTTTCTGCAGGACAAAAACTTTCGGCTGAGTTGAGGCAGATGGTATAATTTGCTTTTGTTGTATACAGGTGTGAAGGGCTGGTGGAACTGCTCGAACTGCCGTCCCCGAAAAGCCATTCATAAGAATATGCGTTCGTGGAAGTATTGGTGAGGGTAACGTTATACCCGTTCACGTTCACGTTGAAAGAAATGCTTGGCCGCTGCACCTGTCTGATGGTGATGTTCGCCGTGCCATGGCAGGCAGCGCCATCGATGGTGTTTAAGGTAATGGTTCCTGCACTGGTGGCATACGTATAATAGGTGGTGGAGCCGTTGCTCCATGAATAGCTTTGGTAAATATCATTTACATAAAGGTAAGATGAGCTGCCCGCGCAAATGGTATCTTCACCATTAATGACGGGGTTGCATTGGGAGAACGACTGCTTCGTTCCGGAGACGATTAAAATCAATATAAATGTCCAGCGTAAAAGTTTCTGCATGCTTGTTTTATGACGGGAAAAGGGGATACGAAAGTAAGAAGAAAAAGGCGTGTGAAAAAATTGTTGCTGCTATTTTCACCCGCTATCAGGAGGCGTTATTCAAGGGAAAGTTGGTATTTAACCATACAATTATTGGCGGACCAATCGGAATTGTTGGTGGCTCTGATTTTCCTGACACTAATTCCGCTAATTAACACTAAGGTTTTAAACACGTACAGGTTAGTGATAATTGGTGAAATTAGTGTCGTGCATTGCTTAATACTTTCTCGTCTCCATTTTGCCACAAATCTTATTTCATCTACTTTCGTTCCACCTGCCAGGTCCGCTCTTACCTGCAAGGTTGTAATCAATGTTAGCCATTCAATCCGTACTTGTCTCAGAAGAAATTATTGAAAAACACTTTGTTTGCGATTTGCATGCCTGTAAAGGCGCCTGCTGCGTAAAGGGCGATTATGGCGCGCCGCTTGAGGACGAGGAGCTTGAGCAACTTGATAAAATCTATCCGAAAGTAAAACCTTACCTCACCGAAGGCGGCGTAAAGGCCATTGAAAAGCAGGGAAAATATTTGAGGTATGAAAAGAAAGAATGGGTCACGCCCCTTATCAGCGGACGAGAATGCGCATACACGATTTTTGAGAAAGGCGTTGCCAAATGCGGGATTGAGAAAGCCTACTTCGATGGCAAGATCGAATTCCGCAAACCTGTCTCCTGTCATTTGTATCCCATCCGGATCAACAAAATGAAAAACTCCGTGGAGGCGGTGAACTATGACAGGTGGAGCATTTGCAAGCCGGCCTGCAAAATGGGAGATTCCCTCAAAGTTCCGATCTATAAGTTTCTGAAAGATTCTCTCACGCGGAAGTTCGGCGAAGAATGGTACAAGGAACTGGAAGTGGCTGCAGAAGAGTTAACCAAACAAATAAAATAATTTTATCGGGATGAAAGTAGCGGTGGCAGGTGCAACAGGATTGGTGGGCACCAAAATGCTGGAGGTATTAGCGGAACGGAATTTTCCGGTGACGGAATTGATTCCCGTCGCCACGGAAAAATCAGTGGGGAAAGAAATTTCTTTCCGTGGAAAAAAATACAAAGTGGTAGGCATGACTACGGCCATTGCAATGAAACCGCAGATTGCTCTGTTCAGTGCCGGAGGAAATACTTCGCTGGAGTGGGCGCCGAAGTTTGCAGAGATTGGCTGTATCGTGATCGACAATTCTTCTGCCTGGAGAATGGATCCCGGAAAAAAATTAATCGTTCCTGAAATCAATGCGAACGTTCTTACCAAGGCGGATAAAATCATTGCCAACCCGAACTGCTCTACCATTCAGATGGTAATGGTGCTGAACCCGCTGCACAAAAAATACAAGATCAAACGCGTAGTGGTTTCTACCTACCAATCGGTAACGGGCAGCGGAGCGAAAGCACAACGCCAGCTCGAAGAAGAAAGCGTTGGAAATTTTTCTCAAAAATTTTATCCCCACCAGATCTACAGGAATATCCTTCCCCAGGTAGACGTGTTCCTGGACAACGGCTATACAAAGGAAGAAGTGAAAATGGTGAACGAGACCAGGAAGATCATGGGCGACGATTCAATCCGCGTAACTGCAACTACGGTAAGAGTTCCTGTAAAGGGAGGTCACAGCGAAAGCGTGAACATAGAATTCGAAAGAGACTTCGACGTGGCTGACATAAAAAAAATGCTCGGAGAAACAAAAGGCGTTGTGCTTGAAGATGATCCGTCACAGCTCAGGTACCCGATGCCGCTCAATGCTGAAGGAAAGGACGAAGTTTTCGTGGGGCGCATCCGGAGGGATGAATCGCAGCCGAATACACTCAACTGCTGGATCGTTTCTGATAACCTGCGCAAGGGGGCGGCGACGAACGCTGTGCAAATCGCCGAATACCTTTTAGAGAACAAATTAGTCTGAAGGATGATTCACATCTCCACGATCCCGATAGCTATCGGGAACGAATAGCTTCATACGAATTTACGAAGTACGAATGTTTATGAGGGTTGTGCGTGGCCTTCCCTTTAGGGCCAGGGTGAGCGCAGGGGGCAGCCACGAACGCTGTGCAAATCGCAGAATATCTTTTACAGAATTCTCTGGTCTGAATTATAATTTTGATCCCTGCGAAGTACGAATAAGGCATACTAATTTACGAAGTACGAAT
>Ga0134121_10003731_pt1 | contig 12585 bp, 11 predicted proteins | sample KB301_FD_96463 | JGI IMG/M metagenome (GOLD analysis project Ga0134121, IMG submission 96463) | Terrestrial soil microbial communities without Nitrogen fertilizer from Kellogg Biological Station, Michigan, USA - KB3-0-1 | ecosystem: Environmental > Terrestrial > Soil > Unclassified ...
CTCATCGCCGTGCAGCCCTATCAGAATCGCAAAACCGCGGAGACCGTCGCCGGCCGCACCGGCGCGGTCGTGCTCGATTTCCCGTCGTTCCACGGCGGCAAGGGCACCGAGAGTTATCTCGAGTGGATCGACTTCCTCGTGAAATCGATCGCCCGCGGATTCGAGCAAACCAAGTAAGCGCACCACCAGTCTTTCCATACCATGCTCGAAGCCCTTGACATCATGAAGTGGCCGCTGCTCGCGTGCCTGCTTCTGCCCGGACTGCTCGTGTATCTCGGCCTGCACATTGTGCGGCGCGAAATCATCTTCGTCGATCTCGCGCTCGCCCAGGTCGCCGCCCTCGGGACCTGCCTGGGACTGCTGCTCAAGCACGAAGTGAATGACTGGCAGACCTACGCTTACTCGCTGGGATTTACTTTCGCGGGGGCCGTCATTTTTACGCTCACCCGCACGCGCGACCATCGCGTGCCGCAAGAGGCCTTGATTGGGATAGTTTATGTCGTTGCCGCGGCAACGAGCATTGTCTTGTTGAGCCGGGGCAGCGCCGAAGCCAACGAGGAAATCAAACGCACATTGATCGGCGACGTCCTCACGGTCAGCCCGACGCGCATCTGGAGAACATTCGCCTTGTATGCCGTCATCGGCATCATTCATTTCCTGTTTCGGAGAAACTTCCTCGCGATCAGCTTCGAGCCGGAGCGCGCGGTTGCCGAAGGGCTGTCCGTACAGTGGTGGGATTTTTTGTTTTATGTGCTGTTCGGTCTGGTGGTGACGAGTTTCGTGCAGATCGGCGGTGTGCTGCTGGTCTTTTCCTACCTGATTGTGCCCGCCGTGTGCGCCAATTTTCTGGCTGTATCTCTCGGGGCGCGGATGGTGATTGGCTGGTCAACCGCGACTGTGGCAAGCGTCGTCGGGTTGTTCGCTTCCTATCAGCTCGATTTGCCTACCGGAGCGGCGATCGTTTGCGCGTTAGGGCTCGCTCTCGTGGTTGTGGCGATTGCCGCACGATGGAGGAAATAAGACCGTGACGCGATTACGTGCTGATGGCGCGAGTTGCCGGCAGATCCAACCTCCGACGGGATCGTTTATTCGCGGTACGTGGTTCGGTCCCTGACCCAGGTTAAATCCACGTCGCCCGGCGAACTGTCCCAATGCGCCAGAACGCCGCCGGTCACGCGCGGCATCGTGCGGCTGTCGGTCCAGCGATGAGCTTCCACGCTTCCGTCCGCGAATGCGATGACTCCGCGCCGGTTGTGCAGACTCGATGGATAATGGAAAAACCCATCGGAGTCTCCGGGCATGTTCACGACGAACGCGGGGTAACAGAGATTGTCCGGATGAACGTCCTGAAACACGAACAGGCCGCTCGGAGAAGCGCTGCTGAGATCGGACGACTTCCTGAATATTTTGTAACCTGGCGTGATCTGTGTGGACTGTATGTAGCCCATGTACACGTTCATCGAGTAGCTACGGATCTTGGGTACGCCGGCGGTGTTGCTGGTCATGCCCGGACCCAAATCCGGCCGCAACACGCTTTTGTCCTCAGGACATTTATAGACGGCCGCCACCTTTAAATAGTCGCCAAAGGCCGCGTATTGCGGGTTCACCAGCATTTCGATGTTCGTGAAGGGCGGGTAATAGAAATGCGTGTCCCCCAACACCCACAAGCGGTCGGGCTTGAGCGTCGAGGGCGTTCCGCCGCCGTTGAGCACGAGTGCGTCGCCATGATCGCCGGAATACAAAGTCCAGGTCATCTGCAATTGCTTTTGGTTGTTGATGCACTGGGTGCGCCGGGCCTGGGCTTTGGCCTTGGAGAGCACCGGAAGTAACAGCCCCGCCAGGATTCCGACAACGGCAATCACCACCAGCAGTTCGATCAAAGTGAAACCGCTGCGACATTGGATTTGACTGGATTTCCTCATCCGGGTGGTTCCGCGCAAACGGGCGAATTCAGCAACACCGGTGCCACCTGTATTTCCTGGAAAGACCCAACATGGTCGTCACCTTAATCAGGCTCGTCGATCGTTTCCAATCAAATTGCGCGGGTTTCTCGCGCCCAAATTGAAAACGCGCCGAATCCCTGAAACCGCGCGCCGCCCGACTGTCAATTCAACCCGCCGCGCCGCGCCTACAATCCCAACTGGTCCCGCGCGTAAGCCAGGGATGCCCTGACATTTTTGTCTTCGAGGTCCAGTTGTTGATCTGCGGCAAGCCCGCTGGTGCGCGGGAGCGGGTTCTTCGCCGGATGCTGATGAACCATCGCCAGCGCTGACGCCAGTTCGCGAGCAGGCATATCCTGCATCGTCGCCCAGTATTTTCGCGTCAGGCACGGAATTCTGAGCGGATCGCGCGTGATCATCTCCAGATTGAATTGGATCCTCGGATTCGCCTTCCCCAAGCGTTCGACGATTCTCTTCAAATCGAGGAAGCCTTCGCCGAGTGGAACCTCGGAAAGGAGAAAGCCGTCCTCATATTCCGACACCGCCATGTCCTTGAGATGTGTCGAGAAAGCGAACGGCGCCAGGGCCTCCACCGTCTCCATCGGATCTTCCAACAGAGCGATGTTGTTGCCGGTGTCCACGCACACGCCGACCCATTCGCTGCTGATGCGCTTGAGCATATCGAGCAACTCCGTCTTCCGCCGGTCCTTGTGATTCTCGATGGCCAGTCTGACTTGATGCTTCCGGACAACCGGTTCGGCGAGGGTGAGCGATTTCCACGACCTGTCGGCGAACTGCCGGAACGTTTCGGCGGAATCGAAGGTTTCGTAACGACGCCCGCCCAGCATCGCCGTCCGCACAACTTCGGCCCCGGCTTCCTTCGCCGTGCGAACCTCCGCGTCGAAGCGCGCGACGTCCGACTGCTCCCTGGGCAGGCTCAACTCGCCTTCGAGATACATCTCCCAATTTTCCGCGCGCGAGCGGAGGCGGGCCGTGTAATCGGCGTCGCGCGAGCCGATGCTCGTCTGCACGCCGCCCGCGCCGAGTTGGTGACAGTATTCCAGAAACTCCAGCGGGTCCTTGAACCGGGCTTTCGGTTTGCCGTCGCGCGCGGCCCTCCAGTGGAGACTGTAGGAGTAGGTGGAAACTCCGAGACGTTTGCGCGACGCGCCTTCGCCGCCCGCGAGCGACGGCAGTGCGCTCAACATCGGGACCGCGCCCGCGAGCAGGCTGAGCATCTTTCTGCGGGTCATCGCGGAGGAAGTCATTCGGATGGATTCGCTCATGGCTTCAGATCAAGTCCCAGGGTTTGCGCGCCTGCCGCCCGAGCAGTCCGGAAGCTTCCGCATCGTCAACGATTTGTTCCTTTGCCGCGTCCCAGTGGATCTTGTGACCGGTCCGGTACGCAATGTTCCCCAGGTGAGAAACGGTGCTGGACCGATGGCCGACCTCGACGTCGGCGGCGGGCTTCTTTCGCGTCCGGACGCAATCGATGAAACTTCGCGTGTGCAGGCCCGTGGCATCGTCAGCCGACACTTCCTTTCGCTGCATGCGAAAGCCATCCGCCCGTTGCTCGCGCCCGGCCGCGCCGGGTCCGGACACGTTGTTCAACTCGGGATAAATCTCATAGCCAAGCCGGTCCACAATCAGCGTCCCGTTCGTCCCGTAATAAGCTTCGCCGTGAGGCCGATCGTCGGCGCCGCGCGCCTGATAATATTTCTTTCCGGGCGTGCGCCCGCCTGCACCATGCGCGTTCAGCATCGAGGCTTCATAGCTCAGCACGAAATTCGGATACTGGTAGGTGACCTGCACCACGTCCGGTGTTTCCGCGCCGTCCGTCAACCCGTAACGGCCGCCCGAGGCGTTCACGGTCATGGGAGCGTCCACGTTCATAATCTGGTGCATGCTGTCGAAGCGATGAATCCCGAAGTCCGTGACCAATCCACCCCCGTAATCCCAGAACCACCGATACGTTCCTACGAACCGGTTCCTGTTGAACGGGACTTTGGGCGCGGGACCGAGATACATGTCCCAATCCACGCCTTCGGGCGGATCGGCATCGGGCACGCGTCCGATGCCATTCGGATACATGTTCACGTAATTCCAGATGCGCACGAAATGCACCTTGCCCAGTTCACCGCTCTGAATGAGGCGCGCCACTTCGGCGTAATGGGGCGCCGAACGTTGCTGCGAGCCCATCTGGACAATGCGGTTGTGCCGCCGGGCGGCCTCGATCATCGCGCGGCCTTCGCGAACGTTGTGCCCAAGCGGTTTCTCCACATACACATCCTTGCCCGCCTGGCAGGCGAGCACGGTCGGAATCGCGTGCCAGTGATCCGGCGTGGCGATGAGCACGGCGTCAACATCCTTTTGTTCGAGCAAACGCCGGAAATCCTTGTATTCCTTCGCCGTCGTTCCCGCCCATTCCTTCGCCCGGGCCAGGTGCTGCGGATACAAATCGCACACAGCGGCGAACTCGACGTTCGGCACGTCGCGCATCAACTTCGCGTCGAACATGCCGCGTCCGCCGCAGCCGATCAGGCCCACGCGCACGCGCTCGTTCGCGCCGAAGACCCGGCTGCGCGACGCCGCGGTGAACACCATCGCAGCCGCGCCGGTCTTGATGAAACTTCGCCGGGTCAAACCCCGTTTCTCCTGCTGTGCTGCTGGGGTGGACCTTTTCATATCGGGACGCGTGCGGTTCGGGGACATGATCACAGCGTAGACGAGTGACTTCCGTTTTCAACACTTTCAATCAGGCAGATTCTGCCCGTTTCGGATTTCCCCCTTGCCGCTGCTTTCCCCTTCTCGCATTCTCTGCGCGATGGCTGAGCGACCGGTTTCAACACTGAACAAACCCGACGTGGCGCTGGAAATGACGCTGCGGCCGTCGCTCTTTTCTGAATTCACCGGCCAGGCCAAGGTCAAGGAACGCCTCGAAATCGCCGTCGCTGCCGCCAAACAACGCGGCGAAGCGCTCGACCACATCCTGCTCAGCGGCCCGCCCGGCCTCGGCAAGACCACACTCGCCTACATCATCGCCAAGGCGATGGGCACCAGCGTCAAGTCCACCAGCGGCCCGACGATCGAGAAGGCCGCCGACCTCGCCGGCCTGCTCACCAACCTCGAAGAAGGCGACGTCCTGTTCATTGACGAAATCCACCGCCTGCAAAAGACGATCGAGGAGTATCTCTACCCGGCGATGGAGGATTTCAAACTCGACATCATCATTGACCAGGGACCGAACGCCCGCAGCGTGCGCCTGAACCTGCCGCGTTTCACGCTCATCGGCGCCACGACGCGCAGCGGTCTTCTGACCGCGCCGTTGCTCACGCGCTTCGCCGTGCGCGAGCGGCTGGATTATTACCACTCGGAACAATTGCAGACGATCGTCGTGCGTTCGGCGCGGCTGTTGAACGTTGAGATTGAAGGCGCCGGCGCGCACGAAATCGCCCGGCGCAGCCGCGGCACGCCGCGCATTGCGAACAATCTCCTGCGACGCGTCCGCGACTACGCCCAGGTGAAACACGACGGCCGCATCACCGTCGCCGTCGCGGACAAGGCGCTGGCGATGCTGGAAATCGACCAGAACGGCCTCGACGAAATGGACAAGCGCATCCTTGAAGCGATCATCGTGAAATTCAGCGGCGGACCGGTCGGCATCAACTCGCTCGCCGTTGCCGTGGGTGAGGAACCGGACACGCTCGAGGAGGTTTACGAGCCGTATCTGATCATGGAAGGCTATCTCAACCGCACGCCCCAGGGCCGCGTGGCGACCGAGTCGAGTTACAAAAAGCTCGGCCTGAAATCCGCGGCAGGCAATCAGGGTCGGCTGTTCTAGCCACGAAGCGCCGCTACCACTTCGTCCCCTTGAGAAATGCGATCAGGTCAGCCAGTTCCTGTTTGCTCAACTGTTCCTCCAAACCCGCGGGCATAACCGAGACGGCGCCCGGACGCATCTCCGTGACGTCTGATCTTGCCACGCGAACCTCAGCGTTCGGACCCGTGGCGATGACCAGTTCATCCGGCGCGTCCTTGCGCAACACACCGCTGTAGTCGTCGCCCGATTTCGTCACCACCACCACCGGTTCGTAGCTGCGCACAAAGCTGGCGCTGGGGAAGACGACTGACTCAAGCAGGTCGCGCTCGGTGCGCGCTTCGCTGATGCGCGTCAAGTCGGGACCGATGTTTCCGCCCAGATACCCGATCCGGTGACAGGAGGAACACGCCGTCTTCGTGCTGTTGAAGACCGCCTGGCCGCGGCGAATATCGCTGTGCTGCGATTTCAACTCCGCGAGCAGGGCGTCGAGGCGCGCCGCCTGTTTCGCGGCGTCGGCGTCGAGACTCTGGATCAGCGATGCGGCGTCGGTTTGAACCGCCGGAGGGAATTTCGCGAACAGCGCGCGCGCGCTGGCGGCCGGGAGCCGCTTCGCGGCGGTGGACTGCTGAAGCGCCGCGAGCAGTTTGTGGCCGAGTTCCTCGTCGGGCTGTTGTTCGAACACGGTCAGCAGGCGCGGCAGTTCGAGCGGCCCGACGTGCGGCAGTGCCTCTGCGAGTTTCATGCACTCGGCCTTGCCAAGTTTGGCCCGCTGGAGCACTTGAAGAGCGCGGCCGCGCGTCGCGGGATGTTGCGCCGGATCGAGCGCGGCCGTCGCGACGTCGAGCAGGGCGGGATCGAGTCCTTCAAGCGGACCGGCGACCGCGAGCAGGGCGTCGAGTCGCAGGTCAACGGACCGGGTCGTGTCGCGTGCGATCTCTAAGAGCAGCGGCTTCAGCTCTGTGGCTGCCGGATTCGGCTTCTTCGGATCCGGGCTGAGCGCGCGCGCGGCGTTCACGGCCATTCCGGTTACGGCCTGATCTTTACTGCCGAGCGCGGAGTGGACCGTGGCGGCCCATTCCGGTGCGAATTCTTTCGGCCGCGCTTCGGCCACCGCTTCAAGCAGCAATGCCTGTTCGGCGGGCGGCGCGGCGGAAAAGCGTTTGGCGATTTCGGTCTGCACCACGGGTGCGATGGCCAGCATGCCGAGGAGGCGCTTCTGTTCTTCCGCGGCTCGCGGCTTCGACAGGAGTTCGCCCGCGAACGTCGCGCCGTCCGCCGCCCAGTCCGGGTGACGCCGATAAATCCAGGTGGCGGCTTCCCGGAGACGATTGTCTGCCGCGCTAAGAAACGGCAGCACGTCCGCAGCTTTCAAATCGCTGCCGTCCATCTGGTCGAGGGCGATTAGCGCGGCGCGTTGGCCGTCGGAATTGTTGCTTTTCAGGCCTCCGCGGGTTGGTTCGGAGGCCGCGATCTCGATCAACGCATTGATCGCGGAGTGGGTGAGAATCACGTCGTTGTGTGCGCGCGCCGCGAGGCCAATTAACGCGGAAACGGAATCCCGGTCCCCGATCCGCCCCAACGCCTCGGCGCAAACTCGCGCCAGGTGAGCCGACACATCGGAGACCAGACCATAGCCTTCGATCCGTTTTCTCAGTCCCGCCGCTTTGGAGGCGTCACGCCGCAGGGCAATCTGTTTCGCGGCGACGACGCGTTCGTCGGTGCCGAAGGATTCAGAACTGGCGATGACCCGAGTGGAGCTTTGCGGAAGACGTTTTGCGCCGGTTCGCTTAACCCGATAAATCGCCCCGAGCACATCCGGCTTCGCGAGCTGCGAACTCGGACAACAAAGCTTATACCAACCGCCAGTGTCCACCACGAGCAGGCTGCCGTCGGCATCCTCAAGCACGTCGGTCGGATGAAAATCCACGCTGTTGGAAACGAGGAAATCGCTGTCCGTGCTCGAGTAGGTCGCGCCGTTCGGTCGCAGCACGTGACGCGTGACTTTGTGCAGATTGAAGGTGGTCGCGAAGAAGTTGTCGCGATAGTCGTTCCCGAACACGGCGCTTTCATAGCGGCAGAGACCGCACTCGGCGGCGTTGCCCGCCTCGTAGAACGGGTGCATCAGATCGGGACCGGTGCGCTTCACGCGGCCGTCCTCGAGCACGTCGTTCTGTTTGCCGAACACGCCGCCATACACCGCGTGGGCGATGCCGTCGCGGTAACCGGGCTGGCTGAAGTCAATGAACGTGCTCGTGAAGATCGCTTCGCCTTCGGGCGTGAACGCGACTTCCACCGGGTTGTCCATGCCGCCCGACATGATGACGTCGAGGTCCGAGCCGTCGGGCCTCGCGCGATAGATGTGCGCCGCCTTGTCATTCAACGTGCGGCCGTTGCCGAGCTTGTGCGTCTGTTCGGCGAACGCGCCTTTGGTCCAGTAGAGATAACCGTCCGGCCCAAGGTAAGGCCCGTGAATGTCGTTCGCGCACCCGGTGAGCGTGCCGCCCTTGAACCATTCCTCGCGTTTGTCGGCGACACCGTCGCCATCCGTATCGGTGAATTTCCAGATGCTTGGCGGGCCGGCGACGTAAACCGAACCGGCATGCCAGAGGCAGCCCTGCGGGAACATCACCTTGTCGGCGAACACGATGCTTTTGTCGAACTTGCCGTCGCCATTCGTGTCTTCGAGCCGCACGACGCGGTGATCTGGATTCTTGAGTTGTTTGTCCGGCTTTTCGCTCGAGCCCGAGGAATCAGTCACGTAAAGCCGGCCCTGGTCGTCGAAGCCGGCGCTGACCGGGCGTTCGACGAGATTGGTGGTGGTGACCTGCTCCACCTCGAACCCGTCGGGCACGGTGAAGGTTTGCGTGGGAAACTTGAATTGCGCGGCGCTCGCCTGGAACAGCATTGATGAAGTCAGGCCCAGGGCGGTCAGGCGAAGTAGCGTGTTCATGGAAGTTCTGTCCAATGGGCTAATCGAAGTCGGCAATTCTTGCGAGCAAAACTTCACTCCCCGGTTCGGGTGTCGGGAACGCACCAAAGCAGGCCGGGCTTGTTGTATCTCTGCTCGCGATCGAAGTCCTCGTATTTGATGAAGTGCACGTGCGCGTCGAATCCCAGGATGACCGCGCCCTTTTTGTGCCGATGACCGATGCCCTCGCCGCGGTCGGGAAACTGGCTGGCATCGAAGCCGCCATTGGAGCCCCACGTGCCGCCGAAATTGCGGATCTCCGGTTCCCACATCGCGTAAGCCGCCGGGTTGAACTGCCCGAGTTTGTAGGTCTTCCCGTTTTGATAGCGGCCGAAGGCGCACACCGCGCCGCTCATGATGTAGCTGGAAAGTTTTGGCACGCGCCGTTGCCAGGAGACGTCGTTGGTCCGGTCGAGCGGACAGTTGTAAACCCGGCGCTCTTTCAGGATCGGCCAGTAAAGACCGGCTTCGATGTTTGGCCAGTCATTGCTGCGCGTCGGATCCGGTGGCCGTCCACCGGCCAGCGGCTTGTAAAGCCAGCCCGGACCGTTGGCCGGGTCGTTGCCCCAGTTGGGCCAGGGCATGAAGTCGCGGTTATCATCGGCATACAGGTGCATCGCCAGCGCCAATTGCTTGTTGTTGCTGACGCAGGCGGTGCGGCTGGCCTTCTCCTTCGCGTTCGCCAGCGCGGGCAACAACAGCGCCGCGAGGATGGCGATGATGGCGATGACGACGAGCAGCTCGATCAAAGTGAAGGCCGAACAGGCGCGACTCCTGGGCGCTTGCGGATCCACGGACGCCAACGATGAGTTCTTCATAGGAACACTGGCCTGTGGTTCGGTGCAATGGACTGACTTTCCGCCGCCTTTGTCAAGGGACAACGCGGGCGGCCGGACGCCTGGCCGGAAGGCGGGTTGTCGGATGAATCCGACCCGCAACGTTCTCTCGCGCAAATTTCCCTTTCAATCCACGGCGTGTGCGTGTTTCATCCGTAGCCGTTTGGACTAATGCTCAAGCGCGGGATCGCAGCGCGGTGAGCCTCGGCACGTGAAAATGGTGGGGACTGCGCGGCGTCCCCGCCGTCAGAAGAGAAGACCGTTCAGATGCCTAAACGAAACGACATTCATTCCGTCCTCATCATCGGCGCCGGCCCGATCATCATCGGCCAGGCGTGCGAATTCGATTACTCCGGCACCCAGGCTTGCAAGGCCCTCAAGGAAGAGGGCTACCGTGTCGTCCTCGTCAACTCCAACCCGGCCACGATCATGACCGACCCGGAGTTCGCCGATCGCACTTACATCGAGCCGATCACGCCGGAGTGCGTGGAGAAAATCATCGTGCGCGAGTTGGAAGAGATGAAACGACTCGGCGTCCCGGTTCAGGGGAGCGCACGCGGCCCGCGTGCGGCGTCCGGCGGCTCGCCGGACGCAGTTCCCCACAAACTTGTCCTCCTTCCGACCTTGGGCGGCCAGACCGCGCTGAACACAGCGATGGCCCTCCATCGCTCCGGTGTTTTGGAGAAGCACGGCGTCGAGATGATCGGTGCAAAACCTGAAGCCATCCACAAAGGCGAAGACCGCGCGGCCTTCAAGGAACTCATGTTGAGCATCGGACTCGATGTGCCCATCTCCGGCGTCGCGCACAATCTGGACGAAGCCCGCGACGTCGCGAAGAAGATCGGGCGTTTGCCGCTCATCATCCGACCTGCGTTCACGCTGGGCGGCACGGGGGGCGGCATCGGTTACAATCAGGAAGAGTTTGAAGCCATCGCCAAGAACGGCATCGAACTTTCGCCCGTCAACGAAATCCTCATCGAAGAATCCCTTCTCGGCTGGAAGGAATACGAGATGGAAGTGATGCGCGACAAAGCCGACAACTGTGTCATCATTTGCTCCATCGAAAACTTCGACCCCATGGGCGTCCACACCGGCGACTCCATCACGGTCGCGCCCATCCAGACGCTCACCGACAAGGAATTTCAGATCATGCGCGACCAGAGCTTTGCCGTGATCCGCGCCGTGGGGGTCGAGACCGGCGGCTCGAACATCCAGTTCGCGGTGAACCCGGACAACGGCCGCATGGTCATCATCGAGATGAATCCGCGCGTCAGCCGCAGCTCCGCGCTCGCGTCGAAGGCCACCGGATTTCCCATTGCGAAGATCGCCGCCAAGCTGGCGATCGGCTATCTGCTCGACGAAATCAGGAACGACATCACTCGCGAAACCCCCGCGAGCTTCGAGCCGACGATTGATTACGTCGTGACAAAAATCCCCCGGTTCGCGTTTGAAAAATTTCCGCAGGCCGACCCCACGCTCACCACGCAGATGAAAAGCGTGGGCGAGGCGATGGCCATCGGGCGCACGTTCAAGGAAAGCCTGCAAAAATGCCTGCGCTCGCTGGAGATTGGCCGCAGCGGCCTGGGCGGCGACGGCAAACCCTGGCGCATCGGCACGGAAATCTATGGCGACCGTGACATCCTCCCGCGCGACGTCATCAGCCGCAAACTGAGCGTGCCCAACGCCGAACGCATCTTCTTCATCCGCCACGCCCTGCGCGCCGGCTTCACGATCGAGGAGATTTTCAACCTCACAAGAATCGACCGGTGGTTTCTCGTCCAGATTAAAGAAATCGTGGATTTCGAAGAAGAACTCGCCACGACCAGGAACTAAATGACTACAATCTCTTCATTCCGCGTTCCGCATTCCGAACTCCGCGTTGGAATGATTGTGGATTTTGAGGAGGAGTTGGCAAGCGCAGCCATTTGAACAATGAGCGCGCTCATCTACGTCGAGACCACGATCCCAAGTTTCTACACCGAGAAACGCAAAGGAGTAGAGATCGAAGCCCGGCGGAGATGGACACGCGAATGGTGGACCAAGCCGAAACCTGAACAGCGGTTGGTCACCTCCATAGTGGTGTTTGATGAATTGGAAGGAATCCCCGACGCAGCACGCCGGGCAGAGTCCGTTGCGCTGCTCCGCGAACTGGAAGAATTGGATTACACTGCCGCGGTCGAAGAAATTGCCACCGTGTATCTCCAGCACAAACTCATGCCGGCCGAAGCCCTCGGGGACGCGGACCATCTTGCGCTCGCGTCGTTTTACAGTTGTGATATGCTCGTCACATGGAACTGCAAGCATCTGGCCAATGCCAACAAGACCGACCACATCCGGCGCGTCAACGCCTTGCTCGGTCTGCGCACGCCGTTGCTGGTAACGCCGCTGCAACTGCTGGAGCAAGATTATGAAAGCGAAACGTGACGAGACACTGGAAGAAATCTGGGCCATCCGCCGCCAGATTGCCAAACAGTTTGGTGGCAATCCGCAGAAACGAGTTGCTTACTACCAGCGCAAGCAAAAGGAGTCCGGCGCGAGAATTTACCGGCCTGAAGTCCCGGTCGGGGCTGATGTCCAAGCGTATGACGCTCTGCACGACAAGGCGCACAAAGAAATTGCCGCTGGCCAATGCGCAACGTTGACGTCCTACCGAGCCGCCCGCAAACGCAAAGCCAAAAGGGCTAAATGATCGCCGCCGTCCGCCACGCCCTGCGCGCCGGCTTCACCATCGAAGAGATTTTCAATTTGACCAGGATCGACAGGTGGTTCCTGGTGCAGATCAAAGAGATCGTGGATTTTGAGGAGGAGTTAGCCGACTCAATTTTTAAGACTCATGAGCAAGGAATAGATCCCCCGAAATCATAGGGAGAATTGTCGGCGCAACTCGCCTACCATGGGAAACGTTCCCACAAATTAATCAGCTGCTGAAGTCGTTGCATCCAATCCGCCGCACCCCGTCACAACTCCTTCAGAGTTGTTTTCATTTCCACTTCGTTACCCAGCGTAGCCGCTCCACGCCCA
>Ga0134121_10003733_pt1 | contig 12583 bp, 14 predicted proteins | sample KB301_FD_96463 | JGI IMG/M metagenome (GOLD analysis project Ga0134121, IMG submission 96463) | Terrestrial soil microbial communities without Nitrogen fertilizer from Kellogg Biological Station, Michigan, USA - KB3-0-1 | ecosystem: Environmental > Terrestrial > Soil > Unclassified ...
GCTGTGGCCGGACTGGTCGCCGGATGGTGCGCTGATCGCTGTGAGCGCCGTGAAGGACGACCAGCTCGACATCTTCACGGTATCGGCCGACGGGAAGACCGTCACGAACCTGTCGCACGACCCCAGCCCCGAGTTCTCACCGAGCTGGTCGCCGGACGGTAAGCGCCTGGCCTGGGCGCGTGCGCCGGCGGACGAGTCGGCCCGCGCCTATGTGGTCGTGAGCGATCGCGCCGGCACGCGGGTCGTCGAGCTGCGGACACCAGCCGACCTCGCGCCACCGGTCTGGTCGCCCGACGGGACGCGGCTCTACAGCTACGTGGGCAACGACACCGATGGCTTCTACCAGCTCCTCGTATTGGACCCGGAGGGCGTGACGCCCGCCGTCCGGATCCCGGCTCCGGGGAACGTCGGTAACGGGAGCTGGCAGCGGCTGCCCTGACCGATCGGGGGTCATGTCGAAGTCTTCTTGAAGGAGGGTCCCGAGTCATCCTGCCGCTGTCGTCGTTCCGGCCGGCATGCATCGACTGGGGGGCTCACGACTGACGTCGATCGGACCCTAGGCAAGACGCGACGCGCGAGCCTCCAGGTAGCGACGCTCCGGGAGGCTCGTCGTCCGCTGTGCGGCGAGTCGATACGCGGCGCGCGCGGCGGCCGTGTCGCCCGCCATATCGAGCAAGTGGGCTCGAACGGCCTCGAGTCGATGGTGTTTGGCCATGCGCTCGTCCTCCTCCAGCTCTCGCAGCATCGCGAGACCCGCACCCGGACCGTCGACCATGGCGACGGCAACGGCATGGTTGAGGGTGACCATCGGGTTCGGAGCCACACGCTCGAGGAGCCGGTATAGCTCGATGATCTCGCGCCAATCGGTGTCCTCGGCGCGGGACGCCTCATCGTGGACGGCGGCGATCGCTGCCTGGACCTGGTACGGACCGATCCGCCCGCGCGGGAGGGTGGTTGTGATGATCTCGACGCCCTCGGCGATCGCCGACCGGTCCCAGCGCGAGCGGTCCTGATCGGCCAGCGGAACGAGATTGCCGTGACCGTCGGTCCGGGCAGGCCGACGCGCATCGGTCAACAGCATCAGGGCCAGAAGCCCGGCGAGCTCGGTCTCGTCGGGGAGCCGCCGGTGGACATCGCGGGTCAGCCGGATCGCCTCGGCGGCGAGCTCGGGTCGGAGCAGGTCGTCGCCCGAAGAGGCGGTGTAGCCCTCGTTGAACATCAGGTAGAGGACGTGGAGGACCACCTGGAGCCGGTCGGGCAGATCCGCGTCGGGGGGCATCTCGAAGCGCCCGCCGGCGCCCGCGATGGTCGCCTTCGCCCGGCTGATGCGCTGGGCCATCGTCGCCTCGGGAACGAGGAAGGCGGCCGCGATCTGGGCCGTCGTCAACCCGCCGACCGCGCGGAGCGTCAGCGCGAGCTGTGACGCCGGGGACAGCGCCGGATGGCAGCACAGGAACAGCAGCGTGAGCGAGTCGTCCTCGCGTGGCGCGGCATCGTTCGCGTCGGGCGGCGCGATCTGCCACGCGTCCGGTGGGAGCAGCGCAGCGGCCGCCGATTCGCGGCGCTGCCGAGCGACGTCCGCGCGGAGCAGGTCGGTCAGTCGTCGCTGCGCGACGGTGATGAGCCAGCCGCGAGGGTTGTCGGGGATGCCGCTGTCGGGCCATTGCTGCGACGCCGTCAGCAAGGCCTCCTGGACGGCGTCCTCCGCCGCATCGAACTGGCTGTTCCGTCGAGCAAGCGCGGCGAGGACCTGCGGCGCGAGTTCGCGCAGCAGGTCCTCGATGGCGGGTGCGGTCGGGCCCGGCATCGGGCCGGGCGCTGTGTCGGGTGTCGTATCGCGTGCCGAGTCGGGTCCGGTCACATCTCTGTCCCGGCGTCCTCCATGATCGGCCGGATCTCGACGACCCCGTACTCGGACAGCGGTCCAGCGATCTCCTTGGCGCGATCGAGGCTGTCGACGTCGATCAGGAAGAGGCCGGCGAGCTGCTCCTTGACCTCGCCGAAGGGGCCGTCGGTCACGGCCGGCGTACCGTTCCGGAATTCGATGAACGTGCGCTCGGTGCCGAGTCCCTCGACCCGGATCAGTTCACCAGAGGCCTTGGTCTCGTTGATCACCTTGTAGTGGTTCCCGAGGACGCGGTTGGCCTCTTCCTCGGACAGGCTCTCCTGCCAGAACTGCATGTCGGAGTGGATGAGGATCATGTACTTCACGGGGTGATTCTCCTGTGCTGTGCGCGGGCCGCATCGGGCGCCGTCACAGGAAGGTCGAAGCTGGACTCGCCGTCTCGACATCGTGCCACGGGTGGTCGTCGACGCGTGGCCCTGACACCCCAGGTTCGAAATGACCGCTGGACCGATCGTCGTTCTCCCCTCCGAACGTGGGAAGTTCGGGAGGGCGACTGAGAGGTCCGATGTCCGTTCCGATACGCGGTTCGTTCGCTGGTTCGATCGCCCCACGTTCGATATCGAAAGGGATCGCCGAGATCGAGACGACCCGCCATGTCGAGAACCCGTCGTCGGCTCCGACTACGTGATGACACGAACCCTCAGAATCACGTATCCGACGAAGGAGACCGCGATGACCAGCACGACACTCCAGTACGCCACGTCGAAGGACGGCACGACCATCGCCTACGACCGACTCGGGACCGGCCCGGCCGTCGTCCTCGTGAGTGGCGGCTCGGTCGACCGATCGTCCAACGCCGGTCTCGCCGACCAGCTTGCCACCGGCTACACCGTCTTCAACTACGACCGTCGGGGTCGCGGGCCCTCGGGCGATACGCCGCCATACGCGATCCAGCGTGAGATCGAGGACATCGACGCCGTCATCGAGGCCGCCGGTGGGAGGGCCCATCTGTACGGGTCGTCCTCGGGTGCTGCTCTTGCGCTTCTCGCGGCGGCGGCCGGATCCCCGGTTGACAAGCTGGCGCTCTGGGAGCCGCCCTACATCGTCGACGAGAGTCGGCCGAAGCCGGACCCGAACACTGCCCAGATCTACCGCGACCTGGTCGCGCAGGATCGTCGCGGCGACGCCGTCGAGTACTTCATGGCCAAGGTCGTCGGCATGCCCGAGGAGTTCGTGGCCTCGGCCCGGTCGCAGCCGTGGTGGCAGTGGACAGAGTCGCTCGCGCACACCCTCGCGTACGACGCGGAGATCATGGGCGACTACTCGCTCCCAGTCGACAAGATCCGGTCGCTGAACGTCCCGACGCTGGTCCTCGTCGGTGCCGCGAGTTTCGGGTTCATGGGTCCCACGGCGGAGGCCATCGCCGACGTCGTGCCGAACGCGCAGGTCAAGACGCTCGAGGGCCAGGAGCACAACGTCGATCCATCGGTACTCGCGCCGGCGTTGGCCGAGTTCTTCGGTCGCTGAAGGGGTCCGGTCATGACCGACAAGACCGTCGCCGACAAGCTGCTGATCAAGCCAGGCTCCACCCTGTGGGTCTCGGATGAGGGGCGGCGCGGGTTGCTCGGGCCGCTGCCCGACGGTGTCGAGCCGGCCGGCGATCCTGCGAACGCATCGACGTCGATCGTCATCGCCGACGACGCCGCGTCCGTCCGCGACCGCTTCGCGACCAAGGGCACGGCACTCCTGGGATCCGGCAACCTGTGGGTCCTCTACCCCAAGGGCAACAAGGCCGATATCAATCGCGACTCGCTCTGGCCGATCCTGGCCGACTTCGGGTTCCGGCCCATCAGCCAGATCTCGGTCGACGACACATGGTCGGCCCTCCGCTTCCGGGCGCTCAAGCCTGGGGAGCCACAGTTCAGCGGCGGCGGCTAGGCCCGACGGCACCTCGCCACACCCACGCTCCGGGCGGCATCGCCGCCCGGGGCGCATCCGTGTGCGCCGCAGCATCGCACCGGTATGCTCGAGGTCGGGTGGGACGAGGAGGAGGACGCGGTGAGCTTCACGATCGAGGCTGTGCTCGAGGCGGACGTCGATCCCGCGGCGGTCTTCGCCCTGTACATGGACCCATCGACGTGGAGTCGTTGGGGCCACAACGCGACCTGGGCTCGGGCCGACGGGCCGCTCGTCGAGGGCGGCATCGTGGATGTGCGGGCGAACTACGGCACTGTCTACCACTGCCGCATCCGGCGGCTCGAGCCCGACCAGGCGCTCGAACTCGTCGTCAAGCCCGCTCTCCTCACGATCATCAACATCTACGAGGTCTCGCCGACGCCCACCGGCTCGCGCATCCGTCACGCGTTCGACGTGTCGGGTCCGATCTCGGGCATCGCTCGTCCAGCTCTCGCGGGCATGTACGCCCGCCAGCTCGAAGGAGAGGTCGCCGCGGTCGCCCGGATGGCGGCCGATCCCGACGGCGATCCGGCGGACCAGGGCGAGCCTTCCGGTCATGAAACGCCGGTCTCCGCGCCGGAACGTGCCTGGCACCGGCTCGGCCGGTGGCGCCGCGGTGGCCGCGAGGAGCAGACCGACTGACCTAGCCCGCCGAGCGCACGGCGTCGGCGAGCAGGCGCACGCCCTCGTCGATCTGCGCGGCAGACACCTGCCCGTACCCCAGGATGAGGCCGCCTGGCGCCCGCCCGGGATCCTGATAGGTGTGCCGCAGCCCGGTCACCTTGACGCCCGACGAGCGCGCTCGCTCCATCACTCGGGCCTCGTCGATCCCTCCTGGCAGGACGGCAAGGGCGTGGAGCCCTGCGGACGCTCCCGTGGTACGGACCTCCGGAAGGTAGCGGCGGAGCGCATCCAGCATCGCATCGCGTCGCTCTCGATAGATCGGGCGCATGCGGCGAAGGTGGCGGTCGAACTCGCCTCGTGACAGGAAGTCGGCGAAGGCCAGCTGGTCGAGGCTGGCGGAGCCCCTGTCGTTGGCCTCCTTGAGCGAACCGAGGACATCCACGAGCGCGTGCGGGACGACCATCCAGCCGAGACGCAGTCCGGGGGCGAGCGTCTTGCTCGCCGAGCCGGCGTAGATGACCCGCTCCGGCGCCAGACCGTGGATCGCGCCGATGGGCTCGCGGTCGTAGCGGTACTCCGCGTCGTAGTCGTCCTCGAGGATCAGCGCATGCCGCTCGTCGGCCCAAGCAAGCGATTCGGCGCGGCGGTCGGGTCCCATCACCGCACCTGTCGGGTAGTGATGAGCAGGCGTCAGGAATACGGCGTCAGCCTCCGACGCACGAAGCGCCTCGATCGAGATGCCGCCGTCGTCGACGGGGAGTGGCACCGCCGTCAGCCCGTGCCGGAGTACCGCTCCGCGACCATCGGCGTCGCCTGGATCCTCGACCGCGATCCGTCGACCGCCGCGTGACTTGACGAGCTGCGTCACGAGGTCGATGGCCTGGGCGAAACCGTTGCACACGATGATGTCGTTCGCGTCGGCGGCGGTGCCGCGGACCCGGTTGAGGTACGCAGCCAGCGCCTCGCGCAGCTCGGGCGCGCCCCGCCGGTCGAGGTAGGTCAGGCGCTCGCTCGGCGCCTCGATCAGAACGCGACGGATCGAGCGCAGCCAGATCTGACGCGGGAACAACGTCACGTCCGGGCGCCCGTACGCGAAGTCGATCCGGATCGCGGGCGCAGACTCCGCTGGTCGCTCTGGTGACACCGTCGCAGCCGCCCGCGTCGCGACCCGCGTAGCCCCACCAGGCACGCTCGTGAGGTAGCCCTCGGCCAGGAGCTGCTCGTACGCCTCCACCACGACGCCGCGCGAGAGATCCAGCTGATCGGCGAGGACGCGGGTCGAGGGCAGCGTGGAGTCCGGCGGCAGACGACCGGTCCTGATCGCAACGCGCAGCTCCTGCTCGAGCTGTCGATGGAGGGGCCGGGGGTCGTCCTTGTGGAGCTCGACCAAGAGCTCGGTCGGGAATCTGGTCCTCGTTCTAACCATCGATGTGGACCTTAGCAGATGACCAGTTACCCGTCACCATCGTGTCAACGCAGTCAGCCGACCGAAGACGAAGGAGAACGAGATGGAGCTATTGACATTCATCGTGACGATCGTCGCGATCCTGGCCCTGGTCGATGCCGGGGCGATCCGCAAGGGTGTCGACTCGCGCGACAGCATCGGCGACGACTGGACACGCCGCACCTTCGCGTAAGCCACCACCGACCCGCCCCTCCCGCGGCCGGACGTCCCATCGGACGCCCGGCCGCATCCGTCCGCGGGAGGCGGTGTTGATGCCGTCGCAAGGCGCCCGCGGGTAGCATCGAGGTCCACCAGGAGGTGACGGATGCTTCCCACCGCACATGCGTATTCGAGCTTCGCCGCGAAGGACATCGCGGCCGAGAAGGAGTTCTACGCAAAGAAGCTCGGGCTTGACGTGAACGAGCTCTACGACGGCCAGCTGCTCGAGCTGCGGCTCGGCGACGACAAGCGGGTCCTCGTCTACTCCAAGGAGGATTTCAGGCCTGCCACCTACACGGTCTTGAACTTCCCGGTGCCGGACGTGGATGCGGCTGTCGCCGAGCTGCAGCAGAACGGCGTCGAGATGGCGCGCTTCGACGGCTTCGATCAGGACGCCAAAGGCATCGCACGACCCACCTCGGCCGGTGAGGGGCCGACGATCGCCTGGTTCCGTGACCCCGACGGCAACATCCTGGCGATCCACAGCGACGAGCCGCCTCCGGCCTGATCGCCGACGGGTAGGCTTCGACGATGTCCTACCCAGCCCCGGCACCTGATTCCGCCTATCCACCGCCGAAGTACGACGGCGATCCCGGCCTGGTCAACGCGCGACTTCGCCGAGCGGGTGCGCCCGAGGTCACCAACAAGAACGGTGTGACGGCCGAGTACCTCGCGACCGGCGCGTCGACCAACGGGCAGTTCGGGCTGTATCGCTGGAACATGTCGCCCGCTCGCAGTGGCCCGGACCCGCATTTCCATCGGTCGATCTCGGAGTCGTTCTTCGTGATCTCGGGCTCGGTGAAGCTGTACGACGGACGCGAATGGGTCGAGGCGCGACCGGGCGACTTCCTGTTCGTGCCGGAAGGCGGCATCCACGGGTTCCGCAACGAGTCAGGTGAGGACGCATCGATGCTGATCCTGTTCGCGCCAGGCGCGCCGCGCGAGGACTACTTCGAGACGCTGGCCCGCGTATCGATGGGGGAGTCGATGACCGACGACGAGCGGACCGCCTTCATGCTCCGGCACGACACGTTCTGGGTCTGACGATGGCATCGATCGTCCCGTTCGGGGAGCTCGAGCCGACGGAGCACTCGCACGAATTCGTCGGAGCGGAACACGAGGACGTGCCGTTCAGCGTGATCCTCGTCCACTCGCGTCCGGGTGTCGGCCCGAAGGTCCACCGCCACCCATATCCGGAGGTGTTCATCGTCGAGTCAGGGCAGGCCACGTTCCAGATCGGCGATGCGTCGTTCGTGGTGGAGGGCGGGAACGTGGTGGTCAGCCCGGCTGGTGAAGCGCATGGGTTCGTCAACAGCGGCGAGGGAGAGCTGCGGCTGACCGCGATCCACGGATCGGGGCGGTTCTCTACCGAGTGGCTCGCCGGCAACGATCCGACCTGGGCCTCGAAACGGCGCTAAGCGCCGGGGCCTGTCGAAGAAGTCACTTGCGGAGCGCAAGCGACCGGCGTATGTTGTTGCACATGCAACAAACCTCTGATCCTCGCCAAACGCGCGACCCAGCCGAGACGGATGCCATCCGTCGCCTTCTGTCCCGCGGCGGTCTGATCGACATCACCACGACCGGCCGGCGGACAGGCCAGCCGCGCCGGATCGAGATCGTCTTCCACAGCATCGACGGCCGGCTGATCATCACCGGACAGCCGAGGCATGGGAAGCGGGCCTGGCTGATCAACCTCGAGGCTGATCCGCGACTGACCTTCCACGTCAAGGGCCCCGTCCCGGCAGATCTGCCCGCCACAGCGCGGATCATCACGGACCCGACGGAGCGACGCGCCACGGCCGAGTGGGTCGTCGCCAATGCCTGGCACAACCAGAACGTCGACGCCATGACCGACTACTCACCGATGATCGAGGTCACGCTCGACCGACCCATCTGACATCGCCATCCGCCGCCGGTAGGCTGGGCGCCCTGATGTGGAGGACGCCCCGATGGATTGGACGCTCGAAGTCGTGATCTTGCCGGTCAGCGATATCGACCGCGCGGTCGAGTTCTACCGAGACAAGGTCGGCTTCGACCTCGACCACGACACCCGGACCGAGGCCATGCACGTCGTCCAGCTGACCCCGCGCGGCTCAGGCTGCTCGATCGTGTTCGGGGACTTGCCGTCCCAGCGCGAGATGGCGCCAGGCTCGATCCGGGGGCTCCAACTGGTCGTGCCTGACGCGCGAGCGGCGCGCCAAGAGCTCGTCGATCGCGGCGTCGATGTCAGCGAGATCATGCAGTTCTCGCCGGATGACGGCGGGACGTTCTTCGGCTTCAGCGATCCCGACGGCAATACGTGGGCGGTCCAGGAGCTGCAAGTGCGCGGGGAGAAGCCGCTCATCCCTGTTGACCACCGCGGACGATTCGGGGCGCCGAGCGACTAGTCGAGCGACTAAGGGTTCCTCCCGAGGGCCGTAGTCTTGGCGGCCCGGGTAGGATGGGCGGTCCGAGTCGATGACCATGGGCCGATCTAGCCAGCGATCCCAGGCCGCCCGATGACCGGCGAAGCACGTTTCTGCCCGCAATGCGGGACACGTCGCGTCGGCTTCTTCCGATTCTGTCCGAAGGACGGCTTCGACTACGACGAGCTGCTGGCGCCCGAGCAACGTCGCCCCGCGGACCCGAAGGCGCCGGCGCCGACGAGATCGACGATCGTCCGCTCCGCCGACCTTCGCAAGGCCATCACGCCACCGACGAACGGTCGTGCCCCTGCGCCGGTGCCCGTGGACGGATCTCGGCCGGTCGCGGAGCCGCCTCCGGCTCCGGGAGCGCCCCCGGAACCCGCCGCACCCGCACCCACCCGCGCGAACGCGCCGGCCGCCGCTGCGACCGCCGCAGCGGCCGTTGCGACCGCAGCCCCACCGTCGGCTCGGCCCGCGCCGTCGTCGCCCACCGATGCCCCCACCCAGCCGGCCCCCAGGCGGCCTGCGAAGGTCGTCCCCTCAGCGGCGGTCGCTGCTGCCACGCGCCTTTCCGCCCCGCCGACCGCTCCCACGGCGGCGCCTCCGCCGACGCCCGTGCCTGCCGCGTCTCCAGCGGTCCAGCGCACCGCGGCGCGGGCCGCGGCCCCAGCCGTAGCTCCGACGCCTGCGGCATGGCCCCCGCCCGGCGCGCTCCCCGCCGACGAGCTCGAACGCCGGACATCGCCCCGCGTCATGGCCCCGGATCCGGCACCGACGGCCGTGCCGGGCGCACACCTCGCGCCCGGCATGACGGCGGCGACCGCGCAGGCCGTCGCCACACCCGTCCCGACCGAAGAGGTCCGCCGGCGCCGCATCCTGGCCCGTGGCCCCGAGCTCACGCTGACCCGGATCCTGATCATCCTGCTGGCGGCCCTGCTCGGCTTCAGCTGGATCGCGACCATGACACGGTCGAACGCGAATGCATCGCCGACTTCGAGCCCGCAGAGTGGCGTCGATGCGTCACCGATCACCGGGGTGGCGCCGGGCGCCAGCGGGGCCGCTAGTCCAAGCGTCGCAGGAGATGCGGCGTTCAAGCCCTATGGCGAAACCCAGCACGCCACCGTGAACAGCATCGTCGACGGCGACACGATCAAGGTCGATATCGACGGTACCGAGCACACGGTGCGGTACATCGGCATGGATGCCCCGGAGACGGACGCGACCGACCCCGAGATCAAGCGGTTGGCCGACGCGGCAACGGCGGCGAATGCCGGACTCGTGGAGGGCAAGGACGTCTACCTCGAGCGCGAGGTCTCTGACAAGGATCAGGCAGGGCGCCTGCTCCGCGACGTCTGGCTCACCGACGGGAATGGCAGCTATGTGCTGGTGAACGTCGAGATGGTGCGGCTCGGGTTCGCCCAGATCTCGACATTCCCGCCGGACGTCCGATACGTGAACGAACTGACGGCTGCGCAGAAGAAGGCGCAGGTCGACAAGGCCGGGATCTGGAGTCTTGGCAAGAGCATCCCGTTGGCGACACCAGCGGCGCCGGGCGCCGCCGCCAGTCCGCAGGGTGCCGCCGCCAGCTCGGGAACCTGCCACCCGTCGTATGACCCGTGTCTGCCGATCGTCCAGAGCCTCGACTGCGCGCAGGTCCGGGCGATGGGCAAGGCCCCCGTCACGGTCAAGGGCCCCGACGAGTACATGCTCGATCCCGAGGAGGACGGGCTCGGCTGCGAGAGCAACGAGTAGCGCGCTCCTCGGGCCGCGGTAAGACGAAAACGGGCGCCACTCGCGCGGCGCCCGTCCGTCGATCGCTGACCGAGGTCAGTCGACCCGCTCGAAAAGGTGGTCAGCCACGTAGGCAGCCGTCTGGCGACCCAGCTTGGCGCCCTGCACGTCCGGGGTCCGGAAGTGGATCCCGAGGTAGATCCGGGCGTTGATGGTGTCGTTGACGATGTTGCTGAGCCGGCTGTAGGTGCGACTCGTCGTCGTCACCGGGCTGGTCAGCGTGATCCGGACGTAGTTCGTCCCGAAGAATTCGCGCGCGGCCTGCGTGGTCGCACCCGTGAAGCAGTTGTAGCCGGACGGATGATCCGGATAGGGCGGGGTCGGGAACATCGGCAGCCAGTCGGCCTGGACCGTCGTCCCGGGGTTCCCGTCCACGTCGGCACTCCGGATCGCGGTGATCGGCCGCCAGAAGCTGTAGTGGTCCTTGTCGTCCCAGCAGCCGATGAGTGCGTCGGCGCCGGAGACGCTGGTCATGGCGAACAGCCGTGCGGCCCGCGTGATCGACAGGCCCTTGCGCACCACGATGTCGCGCAGTGACTTGTTGAGCATCGGGATCGGGTTGGCCGTGTAGAACATCGCGAGCTCGGTCTGTGCTGCCGTTCGGGTCGTGCTCGTCGACGATCCGACCGACTTGACCTCATTGAGTTCGCGGGCGTAGGCCGCGCTGTGGATGTCGAGCGGTCCCGCCGTCCGGAAGCGCGAGGCGCGTCCGATGGCGAACGGCTTGACGTTGCTTACCCACGCGAACGGGTCGCTCACGAACATCGGGAGCTCCGGGCGCCACTGGCCGACGCCCGTGCCCGGCGTGAACGAGTACGGCACGTAGCGGCCGTCAGTCGCCCGGTTCGCCAGCATCCTCGCGGCGACGGTCGCACCGATCGAGATGCCGGCGTTCTTGCGCCAGCCGCCCGGGATCGTTGCGAGCGAAGCCGTGTAGGCCGCATCCAGGTTCGCCTTGACGCCATCTGGCAGGGCCGGGACCAGCCCGACCAGCACGTGGTGCGCCGCCGTCGCGACGGCCGCCGCCTTGGACGCGGAGCGTGAGGGCCGAGGCAGGTTCTTCAGATACGGCTCATGGCCCCGGTCGATCGCGTTGACGGCGTCATAGACCGCCGTCTCCACCATCGCCAGGTGGATCGAGCCGACCGGCGGTGTCTGACCGGCACCCGCGGGAGTCGCGGTCGGCAAGCTGAAGATCGCCGCGTTCGCGTACGCGTTCCACTGCAGGAGCATCGACGCGGGTGGTTCGGCCGCCGATGCCGACGTGAATGGGATCGCGCTCGCAAGCACGAGCCCTGCGGTGACGGAAGCGAGAGCCAGCCGGATGCGGGCTCTCGGACGCTGGGGTCCGGACATCGCCGCCCCTCCTCATCGATAGCGCGGCACAAGGTCCGGGAGCTGTCGCTCAAGGCCGCGCTAACAGGTAGGGCGCCTTTTTCCTGCGAACTGTTCAATCACGGGAATCGGACATCGCCGGCCCACGAGGACCCGAGAACGAAGAGCGCGGGTGAGGCAGTCAGGGCCTCGGAGGCTCGGATGCGTCCGCGGCGTTGGAGACGACGCCGCTCGAGCCGTCGACCGTGATGCGGTCGCCGGTCGCGATGCGGGTGGTCGCATCCGGCACCCCGACGACGGCAGGGATGCCGTACTCGCGGGCGACGACAGCGCCGTGGGACATCATCCCGCCCATCTCCATGACCAGCCCGCCGGCCGTCAGGAAGAGCGGCGTCCAGCCAGGATCCGTCGATGGCGTGACGAGGATCTCACCGGGCTCGAGGTGCGCGCCCCGCGGCGAGTGGATCACGCGGGCCGTGCCCGTCACCGTCCCAGGCGAGGCCGGCGACCCACGCAGATCGCCCTCGACAGCCTCGACGAGGGCCACCTCAGCATCGGTGCCGTCCGCGAGGAGGACGCGCGGGATCCGACGTCGTGTCCGTTCTCGCTCGTAGGTCGCCCGGTTGGCAGCCGCCGCCTCACGCATGTCATCGCCATCGACCGCAGCGCGAGCCTGGGCGAGCGTCAGGAAGTAGATGTCATCGGGTCGTTCGATGCGACCGGCTGCGGCGAGCTCCTCCCCCACAGGACGAAGCACCTCTCGGATCGGCGTGAACACCCGTCCGATGAGCATGTACTTGGGCATCTCGCGCGAGCCCATCAATGCCCGCGCCCGGCCAAGGAGGAAGCGAAGGAGGTGTCGCCGCGGGCCGCTCACGCGGTCGAGCAACGTGGCCCGCATCTGTTCTGCCTCGCGGGCGCCGCGCTCGAACTGCGCGTCCGGCGCGAGGGCATCGTCGCTCA
>Ga0134121_10003735_pt1 | contig 12579 bp, 5 predicted proteins | sample KB301_FD_96463 | JGI IMG/M metagenome (GOLD analysis project Ga0134121, IMG submission 96463) | Terrestrial soil microbial communities without Nitrogen fertilizer from Kellogg Biological Station, Michigan, USA - KB3-0-1 | ecosystem: Environmental > Terrestrial > Soil > Unclassified ...
CCGGTTACATACATAATGCAGGACCGCCAATTCGTACACCTCCATCTTCATACTGATTACAGCCTTCTCGACGGCGCCATCCAAATCAAACCGCTCTCCAAACGTGTTGAAGAATTGAAGATGCCCGCGTGTGCCATGACCGATCACGGCAACATGTACGGCGCGATCTCTTTCTACAACGCGATGAAGTATCGGGGGATTAAGCCGATTATCGGTTGCGAGACTTACATCACGCGCGGCAGTCGCAAAGAGAAGGCCGCGAGCGCGCCCGGTGAGAAGGCAAACCATCATTTGATCCTTTTAGCGCAGAACTACGAGGGTTACCAGAACCTCGTGCGTCTTACTTCGAAAGCCTACACCGAGGGCTTCTACTACAAACCGCGCATCGACAAGGAGCTACTCGCCGAACACAGCAAAGGGTTGATCGCGCTCTCGGCGTGCATGTCGGGCGTGCCCTCGGCGTATCTGGCCCAGGAGAAGTGTGAAGAAGCTGCGAAAGCCGCGATCGAGTTTGAAGAGATCCTTGGAAAAGGGAACTACTTCCTTGAAATCCAGGAGCACGGCCTCGAACCGCAGCAGCGCATTCGCAAGAACCTCGTCGAGCTTTCCAAGCGAACGGGCGTCCCGCTCGTCGCCACTAACGACGCGCACTACCTGATGCCCGATGATGCCCGCGCACACGACGTGCTGCTGTGCATCGGCTCGGGCAAGACGGTTAACGATTCCAATCGCCTGCGCTACAACAGTCCGTACTTTTACGTCCGCTCGCAGGAAGAGATGTGGAAGATCTTCGGCCAGGAGCTGCCGGAAGCGCTGACGCGCACGGTCGAGATCGCCGAGCGTTGCGAGTTGAAGCTGCCCGAGAACATCAACTACCTGCCGCAGTATCCGATCCCGCAGTCGGAGGAAGGTCTCTCGGCGGATGATTACTTCGAGAAGGTCGTCCGCGATGGCTTCGACCGACGGCGACAGCAGGTGTTGGACGCGCAGGCTGCGCGCGGAGAGTTGAAACAGCCGTTCAGTGATTATCAGACGCGATTGACGAGCGAGATCCAGATGATCAAGCAGATGGGTTTTGCCGGCTACTTTCTCATCGTTTGGGACTTCGTTCGCTACGCCAAGGAGCACTCGATTCCCGTCGGTCCGGGTCGCGGCTCGGCCGCAGGGTCACTCGTCGCCTACTGCCTCGAGATCACCGACGTCGATCCGCTCCAGTACGACCTGCTGTTCGAGCGCTTTCTCAATCCCGGGCGCGTGACGATGCCTGACATCGATATCGACTTCTGCGTCCGCGGGCGTGGCGACGTCATTAACCATGTGGCCGGTCTCTACGGTCGCGACTCCGTCTGCCAGATCATCACGTTCGGAACCCTCGCCTCGAAGGCTGCGATCAAGGATGTGGGCCGGGCACTGGAAGTGCCTTACGCCGAGGTCGATCGAATCGCGAAGCTAATCCCGCCGCCGGTTCGTGGCCGGAACGTCAGCCTGAGCCAGGCACTTGAACAAGTACCTGAGCTTCGACGCGAGATGGATACGAACCCGACGGTTAAAGAGATACTTGAGATCGCGCAGCGGCTTGAAGGCTGTGCTCGTCACTCCTCGGTGCATGCCGCCGGGGTCGTGATCTCGCCGCTGCCGCTCCAGGAATTGATTCCGGTCGCCGTCTCCGGGAAGGAAGAACTGACCACGCAGTATGTCATGTCGGACCTGGAAAAGACCGGCATGCTTAAGATGGATTTTTTAGCGCTTACCGCTTTAACTGTTATAAATGACTGCTTAATCAGCATTAAACAGCAGCTTGGTAATGAGATTAAATGGTCGGATTTAGCGCTTAACGACGCTAAAGCGCTTGCAGTATTCGCTGAAGGAAGGACTGAAGCGGTCTTCCAGTTTGAGTCGTCAGGCATGCAGGAGATTTGCCGGAAGCTGAAGCCGAAGGGCCTCGAAGATCTCGCCGCGCTTAATGCTCTCTACCGTCCGGGGCCGCTGGATGGCGGCATGGTCGACGAATTCATCCAGCGCCATCACGGCAAGAAAGCCGTTAGATATCTCGTTCCTGAGATGAAGGAGATCCTTAACAACACGTACGGGATCATTGTCTACCAGGAGCAGATAATGCAGCTCGCACAGAAGCTTGCCGGCTATACACTTAGCGAAGCGGACCTTATGCGTCGCGCGATGGGCAAGAAGAAGCGCGAGGAGATGGCCGTTCACGAAGAGAAGTTCATCAAGGGGGCCGTCGAGCGTGGTATCAAGCAGGAGAAGGCCGAGAAAATCTTCTCGTTGATGGCCCAGTTCTCGGACTACGGATTCAATCGCAGCCACAGCGTCGCGTATGCCTATCTCGCATTCCAGACGGCTTACTTGAAGGCGCATTACCCGGAACACTTCTACGCCGCCGTCCTCTCGAGTGAAGCCCAGGATGCGGCTAAAGTGTTTAAGTACTCGAAAGAGTTAAGGGCTCAAAAGATCGCCCTCCTGCCGCCGGACGTGAATGAGAGCTATTCCGGCTTTACGCCCTTAAGCGGCGCCATTCGCTACGGGCTTACGGCGATTAAGGGTCTCGGCCATTCCATTGTTAAAGCGATTTGTGAAGCCCGTGAAAGTGGTCCGTTCCGGTCGTTTTTCGACTTCGCCGAGCGGGTTGAGTCTTCAACCTTGAATAAACGAGTGTTTGAGAGTCTGGTAAGTGCGGGGGCCTTCGACACGCTCAAGGATGGTCGGCCGATCGAGGCCTGGCGCGGTGGACTCTTCAACTCGATCGACGCCGCGCTGTCTCATTCGCAACGTGCGAAGCGTGAGCGACTGCTTGGGCAGAACGGCCTTTTTGGCGACATGCCTCAGGAGATCGATTACGCGAACGAGTTGTCGCCCACGGCGAAGGGTTGGACTTTAAGTGAAATGTTAGCTGCTGAAAAAGCGGCGCTCGGTTTCTACATTACGGGTCACCCGCTCGAACGTTATCTCGACACGTTGCAAAGAATGAAGGCGGTCAAGTCGTCTGAATTGGCCGAGCTCACGACGGGTATTCGCGTGACGAGCGGCGGGATTATCGGTGACCTCCAAATACGCACCACGAAGAAGGGCGACAAGTTTGCGCTCTTCCGTTTGGAGGACGAGGCCGGCGGCACGAAGTGTGTGTTGTGGCCGGAGGGCTATCGCAAACATGCTGCCCTCGCGCAGAATGAGTTGCCGGCGATCGTTATCGGCAAGCTGGAGCTGAGCGAAGACAATCCACCGACGATCATCGTGGATCAGATACAGAGCCTCGATGCGGCCGAAAGAGGCAACGAGTTTCTCGTACTGCGCACGCCGCAACACGACGACTTCACTGGCTTGTGCGATTCGATTCTGACCTTGATCAATATGAATCCAGGGGACTGCGAAGTCGCTTTCGAGACTTTGATCGGCGACGGTACCCTTGTGAGAATAAGACCCAACGACGCTCTGCGCGTGAAGCGCAGTGGCGAATTGGAGAAAGCTCTGAAAGAATTAGGTTGCGCGGTGACTGTCGAAACGAGCCGCAAAGAAGCAAAGACGAATGGCCAAAGATAAAAAAGAGAAAGATTCCCCCGAGCCAGCTAAACCCGCCGACCAGCGAACGGCGTTTGAGCGCGTGAAGCTCGCTCGTCACGAGGATCGCCCGTACACACTCGATCTCATCGAGCGTTTGTTTGAAGACTTTGTCGAGCTACATGGCGACAAGCGATTCGCGGAAGACCCGGCGATCGTCTGCGGGCTGGCGCGGTTTCACGGGCTGCCGGTGATCGTCATCGGTCATCAGAAGGGCCGCGACACGAAGCAGCGCAGTTATCGAAACTTCGGCATGCCCAAGCCGGAGGGTTATCGAAAGGCGTTGCGCGTGATGAAGCTCGGTGAGAAGTTTGGGCGGCCGATCTTCACGTTCATCGATACGCCCGGAGCGTATCCGGGAATCGACGCCGAGGAACGCGGGCAAGCTGAAGCCATCGCTTATAACTTGCGCGAGATGGCGAAGATCAAGGTGCCGATCATTGTGACCGTTATCGGCGAAGGTGGATCGGGGGGAGCACTCGCGATCGGTATTGGTGATCAGGTGTTGATGCTCGAGAATTCGATTTACTCGGTGATCAGTCCCGAAGGTTGTGCGGCGATCCTCTGGAAAGATTCGTCACGAGCAGACCAGGCGGCAGAGGGTCTGCGACTCACGGCGCAGCATCTTCAGGAAGAGGGAATTGTCGACAAGATCATTCCTGAGCCGGAAGGCGGCGCACACAACGACTACGACCAAACCGCACGCTTTCTCGATTCGGCGTTGAGTGAACGTCTTGCGGAAGCCGTCAGTTGTTCGCAGGAGGATCGCTTAAAACGCCGTTACACCAAACTCCGCGGCTTCGGCCGCTGGGGCACAGCGTAAATGGATTCCCAGTCCGCGAAGCGGACGGAAGCATAAAGCCTGGGGCGCCAGCCTCAGGATAGCTATCATAAAAGCGAACGAGCCCGCGAAGTGGGCGACAGCGTGAAGTAGGGTTACTCACGCAACGGCGCAACGGCACGGCGAAAGAGGCGCTGCGCCGTTGCGCCGCTGCGTGAGTAAACTAACTCAAGAGTGTATTGCTTTTGGGCTGTCGCCCGCTTCGCGCGCTTGGGCCATCCTAGGCCTTTCGTTTCGCGGACTCGGATCCGCCTAGTCCTCCAGATCAACTTCCAGCAGGACTTTCCGCAGCGAGACTCGCTTCACTTTGCCACTGCCTTCGTTAAGCAAGTTCAACTGCGAAAGAATCCACGCACCATTGTCTGCGGGCTTTTCAACCTTTGCGGGTAGATCAGTCCCATCATCTTTGTTCTCGACGGGAATCGCCTCGCCATCTTCCTGAGCGTTGCGGATCGCTTCTTCAATTTCCGCATCGTCGAGTGCGATCGGCTGTACGCCGACTTGCTCGCGCGGAGCTTGCTGCAGCGACGGATCCAAATCGTAAGTCATACCTCCGATCACGTTACCGTCTGCGAAAACGGAGAGACGTATCTTCGCGCGAGTTTGTTTGACCTCTTCGGTTGTGAACTCACCGCCTGGCTTCAGCTCCACCACAACGGTTCGTGACACACCTGGTCCGAGACCAAAACTGAGCGTCATCTCTCGCTGATCGATAAGCGCTTTCCATCCTCGTTCCGCGAGTAACTTCGGCAACTCCGCCTTGATCTCATAGCGGGCCGTTTTCTCCGAAGGATTGCGTACCTTGAATTTCCTCCCAACGAACGAAGAAAGTAACCCGCGAAGTCCACCGCCCCCGGCAACCGGCGCAACATTCCGTTGCCCGATGTTGTTGTCAAACGGAACGACGCGCCATTCGGGCGTTGGTCCGGTGGCGCTCGGGAAGAAAGTGGCCGGATCGATATTGCTGCGATCCGCAGCAGAGCTGGCTTCCATGAACATGCATTCGTGTCCGACAACCATTGGCCGCCACTTGAATGGTCCAACAATCACTTCGCCGCCTGCTGGAATACTGGCCACGTTCAGTTGCGGAGTGAGCATCGGTTTCCAGTCTCCGGGCCAACTCAGACCAGCTCCCGGATCCGCGGAATAACCGCGCACCGCAACATTGGTTGCTGCTTCAGTGCCTCTATTTTTCACTCGCACAAAGGCGAAGTTTGTACGACCAACGATCGGTGTTTCATGAACACCTCCACCGCCACCGGGAGTCGCACTGAGTCGATTCCAAATATCTCTACACTCCCAGTGCACCGGCTGGAACGCGTATTCACCGTTGCGCTGGTTTCCCTGGTAATCGACGCCATCGTTGATGTAGACGTCCACTTTCGGCGGCGCCCCTGGCCTCGTTACCGGAACTGGCGCACCTGCCGGTTGGAACAGTCCCTGTTTCTCAAAGGCCCACCGAATGACCTTGTGATACGCTCCGCCGCGGTAGCCTTCGAAGTTCGCAGTACCAATGTCTGCGTTCATCAAAGAAGTGGTGTACGTTACCGGATTTGGCGTCGGCGTCACTGGATTTGTTGCCAACGAACCAATGGCTCGGAAGATCAGGTAGACGGTTTGTCGAGCAGCCATCTTTCGACGCGCGACGTCAGTGGAGTCACCGCCGAGCGAACGATAGATGCGGAAGTGAGTGGTCGAAAGAATTTGTTCGCTATTGTATCCACCGATATCCCGAGTCCCGCCCCAACCCCAACCAGTGGCAACGTCGCGACCGTGATTTCGATCGGGAAGAATCCATGGGAACGTGTGGAACCTTCGCACCGCATCGTTGCGGAGCGCTGATTCCGGATCCATCAGAATCGCAGCGAGACTGTCACCGGCGCTGTGCGCGAATCCGAAGTTTGGCGAGTGAACACTATCCCAAAGGATCGTGTGACCAAACTCGTGTAAGACAACTCGCACGTCAGCGGCGATGCTTACTGCGGGAAACGGAGTTGCGGCGAGTCCAAAGAGAAACCCTCCCGAACCCGTACCGGTGGCATTGCCCGGTGCACGAGCGTTTATTACGTCATTAAACGCACAGGCATCCACCGGTACGGGAAACGCGGTGCCATCGAAGTAGCTGCCAAGATTGAATCCCATTCCCTGCATCAACCGAAACAGTCCATCACAATGGTGATAGGCATTCGCAGCTGCAAACTCTCGACTCGGAGCGTCGAAAAAGAAGTTTGCGGGCGGATTCATTGAAGTAGGTGCTGCGACCACGGGCGCCTCACTATCAACCAGTCTCACGAACTGACCTCTGAGTGGCTGCGGATTTGCGGTGGTGAGACCTTCGAGTGTCACCATGCTCCGGAACGGATTGAGCACTGGGGCTCCCGCAACTGGAGTCACAGCCGGTCCTGCACCCGCCGTCAGTGGATCGGTTCTGAATATCTGGCCGGCGGCACATGCAATCAGGGCACGCAGGTAAAGCACCGCACCAGTCTGTTCCTCGATAAACGCGCGCCAGTTGATTGGTCCAATGTCTTCAACGGGAAGCGAGAAGAGGACTTCCGTCACGACATAGTGTTGTCCCGCTTGAATCTGAGACGGCAGCGATGGCAGCGGCAGTGTGGGTGGTCCGCTCTCAAATGATCCGCCGCTGGAAGTATGAACTTCCGGATCGATTCGTCTGTCCGGATCGTATTGATAGATCAATTTGCGCGTCGACGTGATCTTAGGATTCGCGCCCGTGACGTTGAGGAGTTTTTTCAACTGCGCCGCGGTCATTGAGGAACTCGCCGCGAGGCTGGCGCTGGTTGCGATATTGATGTCCTTATGAACTGAACTTTGCGAAGCCGTAACTCGCAGTGGATCCGATTGTACTGTGACACTGACTCCGGCTTTCCAAACCGGCAGTCCCTCGTAAGTTTGCTGGTAGGAAACAGTAGTTGTTCCCATGATGTCCTTTTCATCGACCAGCTCGAGTTTCCCATCCGGGGATGCTGATTCGGGAGAGAACCCGTTCGTGCTGGCAGCATCCGATAGCATGTTCTGATTGATGCCATAAGCTGAGGCTACTTGTTTCAAGTATTGGTCGGCTAGACCTACAGGAGAATTCAGGGAGGCAGATCCGTTTAAGGCGAGGCTTTCTGGTGTTACACCGGCACCGGCACCGGCAACAAAAGGTTGCTGAAGATGGTCCAGCGTTTGCACGTTGCCACGCTCGTCTTTAGAGATCTGTGTGTTGTCATCGAATTCGAAACTCATTTAATCCTCTCTTTCTGGAAATGTGTTGACCGGCTGCTGACGAGTTCTTCGGTCAGCGTGTTGAAGCGATCCACGCCGCAGCGGCCACGGCACGGGTGATGTCTGCTGCATAAAGCGGATTGACTGCTTTATCGGCGGGCAGGTGATAGTTAGGGTTCGGATCGGGCGCGGGTGAATTGCCGTTTGGTCCTACAAAAAAGTCTTCAGACGCGAGACACGCCGCATATCCTTCAAGTTGAAAGCTGTAATGATCACTCCGGCTTTCAGCGGGATCCGTTTGGTTTGTTGATGGGTAAAGTTGAGGCGAGGGCAGTGCTGGGGAGACTTCGGGAATAAGCGACGCGATCAGTTTGGCCAATTTGCCCGAGCGCTGTTGCACGCCCACGGCAGGCGTGAAGCCGTAATGAAGTTCGAAGCTACGTCCCGGATTCTGATCGAAACCGATCATATCCATCTGAAACACCGCGACAATTTTGGCGTTGGTTAACGCTTGCTCACGCGCATAGGCACGACTGCCGATCAGCCCGTGTTCCTCCGCATTGAAAAGCACGAAACGTACTTCACGACGATTTATCGAAACGGGCATAGCCAGTAAAGCACGTGCAATTGAGAGCACTGCCGCGACCCCACTGGCGTCGTCGTCAGCTCCGGGAGCATCGTCTGTCGAAGCGCGAAATCCAGGCTGGCGCGAACCGGTGGAATCCATGTGCGCAGTAACGAGAATCACACCGGGCATTCCGGCCGCCGGAAGGATCGCCTCGACGTTGTTATAAGTGCGTCCCTCATGCGTGAAGCGATGCGTTCTGACGCTCAGTCTGCTGTTGCCGATCTGTGTGAGATCGCGGACTAAGGCACTAACAGCCGTTGCATTCGACGGGTGATGAATGTGACGACTTGTCACTCTCGTGTTGTTTTGAACGGGTCGAACACCGGAATAGCGTTCGACGTCCTGTTTGATAGCGTTCTCGGTGATGGTTTGTATGAATGTGGCTCTCTGAGAATCGGTAAGCATTGGCGCAAAGGCTTCTGCTACGACGTCTGGTCCGGCAAGCAAAGTCTCTGCGGCACTCACGGTCGCGCTTAATCGTTCGTTCTCGTTGACATTCATTGATTCGAGCAGCGTGGGTGAGGGCATCAGTTTTAGATTGTGACCGTGACGAGCGGCGGCGAAGTGAAAACTTTCGACAGAGCGACCTGCGGGAATCGAGACGAACAAACCTTCACTGGTCGAGGTGAGTACGCGACCTGCTGAAGACGACTCGCTGAAAAAGTCGAAGGAGTTGCCGCCTGGATCGTTGAAACCAGTTTCCCGCTGTCGATCGTCTCGCAAAATATAGAGGTCGCTGGTCAGAGGCTCGTCTTCAGCACCCAGACGATCAACCCAGAATCCGAGATCATCCAGTTTTGCTGCGGACGCGGCATCGGCAATCGCATAAACCTCGGTAGCGACACCGTTCGCGCCGCCCGAGATATGCATGGGAACAACAGATTCTTTTTTTAGCAGTTGTTGCCAGGATTGTTCTCGAACTGAGTCAGGTACGCGAATGCGAAGGAAGCGCAACGGGACTCTATTCAAAAGAATCTTGAGAACATGATTGGGATGCGGAGCTACCAGATAGTTAACGGAACGGGCATGAGCGCGTTCCGTCGCGTCTTCGCCGGCAAACATCAACACCGTCGAGAGACTAGCGGGCACCGTGATCAACTGTCTGACTCGCGCGGCAGTTTGTTCGAAGATCAGGGGAGAGTCTTTTGGTCCATAGATTATTAGCTGGCGTTCGAAGTGCTCGAACAAGCCGGCGCGTATCAGCGCCTTGTTAACGGTTTGTTCCGGTATATCACCACGATTCGAGATGATGCCGAGCTTGACGCCCTGCGTGCGTAACTTTTTCAGTACGTCAATGACGTTGGGGAACGGAGTCAGCTCAATACTGTTGTTTTGTCCTATTCTTACTGAGGCGAGCGTATCGCCGATATCAAAGAAAACGACACAGTTAGAGAGATCAGGCATGGACTTCCTTTCAAGGCGTCCGGGCGCCCTCGGAAAATGAGGTTTGGTTTTTCTTACACTGTGTATGTAGGAAATCTGGAATTCGTTTCTAACGAGAGAAAAGAGTTGTTTTATCCGCAGATTACACAGACTGCGTTATAGAATCTGTGTAATCTGTTGATAGAGGAGGAGCACATGCAAAGAACACTGGCGATTTTGCTAGCCGTCTGTTGTTTGCTCGGACTGGCGTCTGCTCAACAAAATCCGGATAAGCCGGCGGTCGACTGGATTGCTGCTAACGCTGTTCGCCTCAAGACTCCCGAAGCAGGTAACGGCTTTGCTGATATGCAGCCTCTCAATAAGATCATCGGTAACGCCAGAATCGTGTCGTTGGGTGAGGCGACGCACGGCACGCGTGAGTTCTTTCAACTCAAACACCGTATGCTCGAGTTCCTCGCGACAGAGATGGGTTTCACGATCTTTTCGATCGAAGCCAACATGCCTGAAGCCTATCGTCTCAACGACTACGTTCTCAACGGCGAGGGAGATCCGGCGAAGCTGCTCAAAGGAATGTACTTCTGGACGTGGGACACACAGGAAGTGTTGGCGATGATCCAGTGGATGCGTGAGTTCAACAAGTCAGGCAAAGGCCGGGTTCAATTTACCGGCTTCGACATGCAGACGCCCGACGTCGCTGGCGTAATCGTGCGTGATTTCGTTACTAAAAACGACACCACCTACCTCGCAGATCTGCGCAAGGCTACCGAGCTCATAAAAGTCACACAGCAGAATCAGGGGCCGGCGTTCGGCGTAGCGACAGCACGTTTCCCGATTGAAGCAGCCGCAGGTAAACGCGTGCACTACAGCGGCTACATCAAGACGAAAGACATCACTCGAGGATGGGCCGGTCTCTGGTGGCGTGTGGACGGCAAAATGGGAGTGCTTGCATTCGACAACATGGAGGACCGAGGCGCACGCGGAACTACAGACTGGAAACGTTATGAAATCGACCTCCCGGTAGCTGCCGATGTGACAAACATTAACTTCGGCGCGCTTCATACAGGCGATGGGAGTGCCTGGTTCGATGGGTTGGAAGTAACACTGGACGGAAAGCCTTACCCGGACAAGGCGAACTTCGATCTGGATTTTGAATCGTCCACGCCCGCAGGTTTTTATACGGGCGGCAATGGATATCAAGTCACGTTAGATAAATCGTCTTTCCAATCCGGCAGCCAGAGCCTGATGATGACGCATGTGGGCACACCTGCAGACGCTTCGAAAAAAGTTGATCCGAAGGAATCAATCACCGCCTGGCGCGGCGTGATAGGCCACCTTGAAGACTCACGAAATTCATATGCTCAGAAGGGAATTGCAGCTTCCGAGCTCGACTGGGTAATTCAAAATGCGCGAGTAGTACTTCAATGCATACAGATGAACGCGAACGAAGTTCAGCGTGACGTTAGCATGGCCCAAAACATTAAATGGATCCTGGACCAAAATCCCAACGCGAAAATCGTGCTATGGGCACACAACGGTCACGTCGCAAAAGATTTTGTTTGGCGCTACAAGACGATGGGCTCTGCGCTACGTGAAATGTTCGGTGAGCAAATGGTGGTCTTCGGTTTCGCTTTCTACCAGGGATCTTTCCAGGCGATTGAGCGCGGGAAGGGCCTGCGCGATTTCACTGTTTCGCCGGCGCCGGCGGGCAGTCTCGACGCGACTCTGGCAGCTACGGGAATTCCTTTGTTAGCAATCGACCTCAGGAAGATTCCCAAAGCCAGTCCGGTCGGGACGTGGTGGAGTGAGCCACACAAGTCGCGCAACATCGGCGCCATGTACGCCACGGATATGGATAACCAGTTCCTGATTGATATGAAGGCGCCTGAGAGTTTCGACGTTCTGCTTTTCGTAGAAAAGACCACGGCCGCTCGCAAGAATCCGGCGAATTAGTGAGAGCGTTTGTATTCGAGGTAATCCACAACGAGCGGCGGATTGATAAATACGCACCTGCCAGACTCAACGATCGCCTCGTATTCCAGAATGACATGCGTTTTCGTAACTATCCTGTTACTGATTCTATCCAGTTGCTCTTGTGTGCCGACTACATCGGCGTAACGCGGAAGGTATATTCGGACGTGATATTTTCCTGACTGCGGAACGGTAAGTCTAAACCACCCCTCGTTGTCGCTTTTCGTTCGATACCTGCTCCGACCGTTACTGGCCACAATATCAATCTTTGGCAGCCTCTTATCACCGTCGGCTAGAACACCTACAATTTGGTTGGGTTGTTTTTCTGTTGAAAGAGACTTGATGTAAGCAAGATCATTTGCAGCTTTTGAAAGTTCAGTGGTCCGAGTGCAGTAGTGAGTGTAGAGTACGGTGGGTGAACTCGTATTGCGATATGCGTAGACTAAGTACTCTTTTCCTTCTTCGAATACATAATCACAAGACGATCCGTAATCGACGAGCTGCAACGCGTCGGAATCTACACCACGGAATGCTTGCTGAACATTGAATTGTATTTCCTTGGATACCCTATTCTCTAACTCTCTAATAAGGACAACCTTGCCGGCAAAGACAGCGTCCGCACTCCAGTACTGAGCACAAGGAGCTTGTCTCTGTTCACATTGACACGCGTACGTGGCCTGAGCGCCGAGACAAGTGAGAATCGTCGCCGCAAGCAAGAGTAGCCACCCTCGGCGATGCGGTCCTTTTTTGATGATCAATTGGTTAGCGAAATCAGGTCGCGCTTAGAACGGGATGTCGTCGTCTGATAGATCTCCGGGTGCATCCGCGGGGCCGCCGCTACCACCGGCGCCAGCCGAGGCCGCGCGTTCGTAGGTGCCGCCGCCTTCATCGCTGCCGCGCGAGCCGATGAACTGCATGTCAGTCGCAAACACTTCGAGCGAGTGACGCGGTTTGC
>Ga0134121_10003736_pt1 | contig 12578 bp, 15 predicted proteins | sample KB301_FD_96463 | JGI IMG/M metagenome (GOLD analysis project Ga0134121, IMG submission 96463) | Terrestrial soil microbial communities without Nitrogen fertilizer from Kellogg Biological Station, Michigan, USA - KB3-0-1 | ecosystem: Environmental > Terrestrial > Soil > Unclassified ...
AGAAGCTCGAGGCCGGCGCTTGAGCGCGACCCCATGCGTGGCGGGCGTGCGTGCGACAGCCAGAGCGAGCCTGGGAAGGAGAGACGAGCAGCTTCGGTGCATGGCGCTGCGCTCAGCAACGCGTGTGCCTTCGCGTCGCTGGCGCTGCGCGCTGCAGCCCCGCGATTTCGCTGGCAGTAACCGATCTGGTCACGCGGTTCGATCCGAGAGGCACTCGCCGTCGTTCGCGTACGATCGCGCCGTGTAGACTGCGCGCATGCTGCGCATCGCGCGGATCGCGCTCACACTGCTCGCTATGGCCTGTTCGTCGCGCGGCCCTGCGCCGCCGGAGCCGCCGGCACCCCGACCGGTCGCCTTGGCCGATGCCGCGGTCGACGCGGTTGACACCGAGTTCGCCCGGCGCAAGCTCGACGGGTGGCTCGCCGTGTTCAACGGCGGCAAGCGCGACGAGATCCTGGCGTTCCGCGAACGCGAGCTCTCTGACGAGTTTCGCAAGAACCTGCCAGGCCCGGAGGGATGATGCGATTCCGCGCCATGATCGGCGGCTTCGACGTCGTGCGCGTCGAGGAGACCACGCCGATCCGGGCGTCCGTCCTCGTCAAGGAGCGCGAGTCCGACCAGATCGCGCGCGTGGTCGTCGAGCTCGATCCGGCGCCGCCGCACCGGATCGCGAATATCGTGGTGCTGGCCGTCGCCGCCCCCGAGGGCCTCGGTCCGGCGCGGATGGGTGAGGCCGACGCGCTTGCCGCGCTGCGCGCCGAGCTCGACAAGGCCGCCGCCGCGGACACGTTCTCCGGCGCGGTCGCGATCGCGAAGCAGGGCAAGCTCATCTTCCGAGAAGCGCGCGGGATGGCGGATCGCGACGCGAAGATCGCGAACACCGTCGACACGCGGTTCCGCATCGGCTCGATGAACAAGATGTTCACCGCGACCGCGGTGCTCCAGCTCGTCCAGGCCAAGAAGCTCGCGCTCGACCAGCCGATCGGCAAGGTGCTCACCGACTATCCCAACGCCACGCTCGCCTCGAAGGTCACGCCGCACCATCTGCTGACGCACACCGGCGGCACGGGCGACATCTTCGGTCCCGAGTTCGACACGCATCGCCTCGAGCTCAAGACACTCGCGGACTACGTGAAGCTGTACGGCAAGCGGGACCTCGCCTACGAGCCCGGCGCACGGTGGGAGTACAGCAACTACGGCTTCCTGCTGCTCGGGGTGATCGTCGAGCGCGTCACGCGGCAGACCTACTATGATCGCGTCGCCGCGACGATCTTCAAGCCGGCCGGCATGACCGGCACCGCGTCTCCGATCGAGGGCAGCGTCACCAAGGGCCGCGTGATCGCGTACACGCGCGACACGCCCGACGCGCCGTGGACCTCGGCCGCCGACACGCTGCCGATCCGCGCCACGTCCGCCGGCGGCGGCGACTCGACGGTGATCGACCTCATCGCGTTCGCGAACGCGCTCCAGAGCCACAAGCTCCTCGACGCAAAGCACGTCGAGCTGCTGACCACCGGCAAGATCGACAACCCACGCGGCAAGTACGCCTACGGTTTCGTCGACAGCACGGAGAACAGCGTGCGTTGCGTCGGCCACGGCGGGGGCGCCCCCGGGATGAACGGCGAGCTCGCGATCTGCGACTCCGGCTACACGATCGCGGTGCTGTCGAACCTCGATCCTCCCGCGGCCAGCCGGATCGCCGACTTCATCAAGGCGCGGCTGCCGGCGAAGTAGTCTGCCAGAACTTCCCCCGGAATAATTTCGCATCCGGAGCCAGCGGTTCCCGGCGATGCGGCTTGTCTGATCAATGAGCGCAAGCTCGAGGACCTGCTCGCTGGCATCGACCTGCAACCGGTAACACGACGTCATCGCTGCCCGTGCAGGACTATGGTTCCCTGCCTCCTCAACATAGGTACTTTCATTATTACCTTGTACGAGCGCGCCAATAAGCGGGGCGGCGTTTAACATGCGCGACAGCAATAATATCAATATTGGAGCCAATGACGACATATACGACGCGGTACGGGAAGCGCGCTACCTTGGCAGAACGAATATCGGGTTCGTAGAGCGCGGGAACGCCAGCGGGAACTCGGTGATCAACGCCAGCGTGCGCTCCACCGCTGCGGCGAAGCGCTGGCCGCGGCCCGCATACCGTTCGTCGTAATATCGGACATCGGCGGCCAGTTCACGCGCGGCTTCTGGCCGGAATATGATCACTTCACGAGGCTCCGCTTCACATCGCTCCACGGGATGCCGGCGACTCCATCGCGTGCCTGCTGTGCCCGACGACGGAGCTCCGCCTCATCCTCGATCGAGATGCCTGGAGGCGGCTCGACGCTGTCAAGCAGCTGAGCTGCAAGATCGCACACTTCGTGGGGCGTTCCTGGCATGGACCGGCACTACCTCAGAGATTACGAGGGCGCAAGAAATGCTACTAGCTGAGTAGCTATGAGGCGCCCCATCATGAATAAAAGGCTTGGCTTCGATGCATGGACTCAAAATAGATGGCAATGCTGTCGAGCAGCATTGCTCATTGGCATTGTGCAATGCTCGATCAAATTCACGTGGTTCATCTGGTCGCGGCTGCCAGGCGGCACCCGAGGTTCGTCGCCAAGGCGCTGGACAAATTCGCCAAGGCGCTGGCTACCCAGCGCACAAGCGCGGAATATACGTGCACGCGAGGTCCCATGCTCGATCCTGGTGACGTTCCACTTTCACGCCTCGGACTGCCTCGGGGACGCGCTCTGCTGCGGGTACCGCGCGATCGCGGCCGGTCATCACCGCGCCGCCGCGCCGAGCGCGGGACGCGAGGACAAAGCGCGAGGTGGTGGTGGCTGATCGTCCTGAGTGCGGCGTGCGCGGTGCGCCCGGCGCCGTCGAAACCGGCGGCCGGCGGGCTGCACGCGCTGGTCGATCGCGAGTGGGCGTGGCGGATCCAGGAGTTCCCGCTGCTCGCGAGCCGGGCCAACGTGCGCGAGGCCGATGATCGGCTCGATCACGTCGACGCCGCGACCCAGCAGCGCCACCTCGCGCACTGGCGTGCGATCGCCGCCGAGCTCTCGGCGCTGCCGCCGGACGGGATGTCCGCGGCCGACCGGGTGACCGCGGCGGTGCTGGCCGAGCAGATCCACGAGCGGATGTCGGCGATCGAGCACCGCATGTACCTCATGCCGGTCAACGGTGACTCGGGCTTCTACGTCGGCATTGCCAACCTGCCCCGCGCGCGCGAGCTGCGCACCGCCGTCGATGCCGAGCGTTACATCGCGCGGCTGCGCGAGGTGCCGCGCTACTTCGACGAGAACATCGCGCTCATGCGCGAGGGCCTCGCCCAGGGCTTCACGGTGCCGGCGGTCATCCTCGCCGGGCGAGATGGTGCGGCGCGCGTCCATGGCGACGTCACCGACGCGACCCGGAGTGTGTTCTACGCGCCGTTCACGAAGCTGCCGAACACGATCCCCGCCGCCACGGCCGACCAGCTCCGCGCCGAGGGCCGCGCGGTGATCGAGCAGGCGGTGATCCCGGCCTACGCGAAGGTCGCGCGGTTTCTCGCCGAAACCTACATCCCCGGTGCGCGCAAGACGCTCGGCGCGAGCGAGCTCCCCGATGGGCGCGCCCTGTACCGCGCCGCGATCCGCGACCACCTCACCCGGGACATGTCACCCGAGGAGGTTCGCGATCTCGGCCTGCGCGAGGTCGCGCGCATCACCCAGGACATGGAGGCCATCCGGCACGAGGTCGGATTCACCGGCAGCCTCCCCGAGATGTTCGTTCATCTCCGCACGGCGCCCGAGTTCTACGCGACAACGCCCGAGGCGCTGCTGATGCGCGCGGCGTGGATCGCCAAGCGGATCGATGCCCAGCTGCCGCGCTGGTTCGGGACGCTGCCGCGGCAGACCTACGGCGTCGAGCCGGTGCCCGACGCGATCGCACCGTTCTACACCGGCGGCCGCTACGTCCCCGCCGGGGAGGGCAGCGGCCACGCAGGCACCTACTGGGTCAATACCTATGATCTACCGAGCCGGCCGCTCTACATACTGCCCGCGCTCACGTTGCACGAGGCAGTGCCCGGCCACCACCTGCAGTCGGCCGTCGCGGCCGAGCAGCACGATCTGCCGATGTTTCGCCGCTATGCCTACTTCGACGTCACCGGCGAGGGCTGGGGCTTGTACTCCGAGAAGCTGGGTGAGGAGATGGGAATCTACACCACGGCCTACGAGCGGTTCGGCCGGTTGACCTACGAGATGTGGCGGGCCTGCCGGCTCGTCGTCGATACCGGCATCCACGCATTCGGCTGGTCGCGCGAGCAAGCGCGAGCCTACATGCGCGATCACACCGCGCTGTCCGAGCACGAGATCGAGACCGAGGTCGACCGCTACATCGGCTGGCCCGGACAGGCGCTCGCCTACAAGGTCGGCGAGCTCGCGATCCTCGCGCTGCGCGCACGCGCCGAGCACGAGCTTGGGCCGCGGTTCGACATTCGCCGGTTCCACGACGCCATCCTGGCCGGCGGTTCGCTGCCGCTCGGCGTGCTCGAGGACGAGATCGCGCGCTTCATCGCCGCCGAGAAGGCCGCACCGGAACGCCCGACCGCGGCACCCTGACGGCGCTTCCAGGCGCCGGTGCGGTTTGTCGTATCCCCAACCTGCCGCCTTGAATCGGCGACAAGATCGCTGGGGATGCGTGTCACTGGGCCTACTGCTTGCTCCGCGCGCGTGCGTTGAGCAACACGTCGACGGTGTCGCACTTGGTGACGCCGGTCTTCGCCATGAGCTTGCGTATGCGCGCGACGATATCCTCAAGCGTAGCCTGACCGGTGGTCACGCCCTCGAAGAGCTCGTACTTGTACATGCTCTTCATGTTCTCTGCGATGTATGGACCGACGTCGTTGAGCCACTCCTTGCCGGTCGCCTTCGCGGCGCCGCAGATCACGTCCATGTCGGCCTTCAGCAACTCGTCTTGCGACACGCTGCTGCCTTGTGCGGCCCACGGGTCGCGCGATCCCACCGCTTCCGTCTGCTTGGTCTCGGACTGCTTGGTCTCGGACTGCTTCGTCTCCGACGGTTGAGGCCCCGACTGCTTGTTGTTCGAGCCGCAGGCGATCGTGGCAAGCATTGCGCTCACGACGCGTAGCGTTCTGGTCACATGCATCTTTGGAAGTTGTCGCACGCTCGCGGAAGCGCCGTCATGTGCACGAGCACGTTCTTCGGCGCTTGCCAGAATGCCCGGGGTTACTGGGCCGCGAGGTCGTCGCTGAACCTGGTGGCACGAGATGCGGTGGACTGCTCGAAGCTGACGGTACCGACGCCTCAAGCGAGTGTTGAGGGCGAGGTCGCGCTCGACGCGGCCTTCTGACGGCTCGTTGCGCCGTAGGTGCGACGAGCCCACGCGACGGTCGTGGCGATCTGCTCGGCGAGCGGCGTCGGCGCCGTGCCGAACCGCGCGCGGAACCTCGCGTCGTCGATCACGAACGGCATCTCCCACTGGTACGCCATCTCCGGCAGTTCGCGCATGAACGGCATCACGAGCCCGATCGCGCGCAGCATCATGCGCGGCATCCGCCGGACGGCGATCCGCAGGTCGAGCGCGCGGCCGACGCGCTCCGCGAGATCGCGCGTCGTCATCGCGGGCAGCGTCGGCACATGCCACACGCCAACCGCATCGTCGGCGGCGCCCAGCTCGACGAGCGCCGCCGCGACATCATCGGCGTACGTGTACGAGTGGAGCTGGTCGGGGTCGCCGAGGCACTCCGTCGTCTTGCCGGCGAACGCGCGCGCGAAGAAGCGATGGCCGAACCACGAGCTGGGCAGGTCGGGCCCGAAGAAGTCGCTCGCGCGGGCGATCGCTACCCGGACGTCGCCGCGAGCCATCGCATCGAGCCGGAGCGCGGCAAGCTCGGCGCGCAGCGCGCCCTTCCTCGAGCACGGCTCGACGGGCGAGTCCTCCGTCATCGGGCCGGCCGGCGCGCCGTACATGTACAGGCAGTCGAGCGCGACGAGCTTCGCCCGGTTCGCGATCGCGGCGCCGAGCGGGCCGGCGCCAAGCGGGATGAGGTCGCGCTTCCAGTCCTGGTACAGCGGGTTGAGCGTGTCGTAAACGACTGCCGCGCCGCGGGCCGCCTCGCGGGCGAACGCCACGTCGCGTGCGTCGCCCGCGCACGCCTCGACACCCGCCGGTGCCTTCGCCGAGCGCGACACCATGCGGACGCGGTGCCCGCGCGCGATCAGGCGCTGCGCGATGCGGTTTCCGATCTGACCGGTTCCGAAGATGACGTGCGTCGTGTTGCTCATGGCTTCACTCTGCGCCTTGCAGGGATGCGCCGCCATGCCCAGAATTGCAACCTGCCATGGCGATTTTGCAAGACGTGCGCTGGGACGACATCCGGATCTTTCTCGCCATTTATCGCCAGCACACGCTCGGCTCGGCGGCGAACCGGCTCGGGCTCGACACCTCCACCGTCAGCCGCCGGCTCGCTGCGCTCGAGGATGACCTCGGCGAGCGACTGTTCGACCGCACGCGCGAAGGGCTCACGCCATCTCGGGCCGCGGAGCGCGTGCTCGCCGCCGCCGAGGCGATGGAAGCCGCGCACGCTCGCCTGACCCGCGACGCGAGCGATGTCGAACGGCTCGCCGAAGGCGTGGTACGGATCTCGACGGCGCCGGGTTTCTCCAGCTCGTTCATCGCGCCCGCGCTACCGCGGCTTCGCAAGAAGCATCCGCGCATCTCGATCGAGCTCGACTCGCACGTCGCGCCGCGCGACCTCACGCGCCACGAGGCCGACATCGCGGTCCGGTCGGTGCGATCGCAAGGCGCCGATCTCGTCACCACGAAGCTCGCCACCGCATCGTGGGTCGCGGCCGCCGCGCCCCGCATCGCCAGCAAGCTCGGGCGCATCACCTCATGGAACGCCGCGCCGTGGATCCAGTGGGACCGCGATCTCGCGAGCTTTCCGCCGGCAAAGTGGGTCGCCCAGCATGTGACCGATGTCGCGCTCCGCACGAGCGACTTCCCGGCGCAGCTCGCCGCGGCGCGCGCCGGCCTCGGCCTCCTGCTCGTACCGGTGCCGTACCTCGAGCCGTCGGGCCTGGTCGTGATCGACTACGCCCCGGCGATGTCACCCGCCTGGCCAAGCGACGATCTCTGGCTCGTCGGCCACCGCGTGCTGCGCGACGTACCTCGCGTCGCGGCGGTCTGGGAGTTCCTGACGGAAGAGCTCCGTCGCTAGCGAGAAGCAATCGAGCACGTACCGCGAACCCGAATCCGTGCCACTCCTGGGAAGTGTATCCTCTGTCGCCAGCGCGACCGAGGTCGCGGTAGCTTTGAAGCCAATGACCGCACCGGCGAACGCCACGAGCTCGACCATCGAGGTGACAGACGTCGACGCGACGCCATCGACAAATCCATCACCGATCGAGGTTCCATCGACGCCGCTCGTGACATTGCCGGCCACGTCCGCTGCCACGTCGGCCGAGGTCGCTAGCCTCGGCTGCCTCGAGTTCATCGACCACCTCGTCGACGACTACAAGTGGTGACCGTGGACCCCACTACGCTCATCGCAGCCATCGTCGACGATCCGGACACGATTGATCAGTGGCTCATCTACGCCGACTGGCTGCTCGACCGCGGCGATCCGCGCGGCGAGCTCATCAACCTCGAGCTCGCGATCGATGCGGGAACCGCAGATGCCGAGGCGCAGTCGCGCGTCAAGCGCCTGCGCCACGACGAAGACGCCCTGTTATCCCCACGCCTCGCGGCACAGGCACACTACTGGAAGTTCGACCTGTGGCGTGGCTTCGTACGCGGGGCCACGCTGCTTGGCGCGAGCGATGACCCGCCAGGTCCCGAGGCCGTCGCAGCGCTATGCGCCGATCCGCATAGCGCTTTGCTCGAAACGATCACGATCGCGGCGCCGACCGAGGTCATCGCACCACTGTTCGCCTCGCAGCATCGCCGGCTGCGCTACATGGAGACGTCGGCGATCGACGGCGTGCGCTTCGCGGCGAGCATGCCTGTATTGGATACGCTGGAGTTAAGCAAGCATTGTTCGATCCCCGAGCTCGTACATCCGGAGCTGCGAAACCTCACCGCTTGCCGCAACACGTGTCCCGCGCTTGCGACCGGTGCATTCGCACTTCCAGCGCTGACCTCGCTCACATGTGGTGTCGGACAGGATCATCCAAACGTCGAAGACCGTCGTTCGATACTGCATCGGCCACCGCCGCGACTCACGAGCCTGTCGCTCCAGATCGAGGACCTGAGTATCGTGCCACCATCGACCGCGCTCATCCTGCGAGTCGCCGCGCTACCAGCCGTTCGTGCGGCGAACTCGCTCGCGTTGGGCCACGTCGACGTGAACGTGCTCGACGCGCTGGCTCGCGATTCGAGCTCGCTGGCGCATCTCGAACGTCTCAGGCTCGACCTATCGCTTTTCCTTGAACACAGAGACCCCGACGATGTTGCCGTCCTCCGCAGCCGTATCGAAGCGGCATTTCCGCACACCGAGCTCAATATCGCGTGGGCGTGGCTCGTGCCTCCCCCGCCGCCTGCCGAACCGGAGCCGCCGGTCGACGAGGAATCTCGCCGACCTGATGGTCGGATCGACGCATTCGGAAGTTTTCTGCGCGGACGAGACGGAGCTTGAAGAACAGCGTCCCCGCTCGGCTCCGGCTCACTGAGCCCAAGGCGACAGATCGATGAGCCCACCGTGGCCACCCTCGCCGAGGGGTCGTGGTCACCGGTTCCACTTCAGCCGAACGCCCTCGATCAACGCACGCAATTCGGGGTCGACGATCGTGCTTGTCTCCGCGCGAATCGCCTCCCGCTCCGCTTCCGCCGCGACGGGCGGACCCACTTCGCTCCGTGGCCTGACCCTCCATGCGTGATAGCGGCGCAGGCGAAGGACATGGTCGCGGTCGACGAGCAGATCGCGTTGGTTCATCGCGAGCATGAACCGCATGTCGAGCACGAGCGGCGGCGGCCCGAGCCAGATCCGATTGGCGTCGACCCAGCTGTTGATCGCCGCGATCAGACGCGCCTTGAAGAAGTGCAACTCGTGCACCCAGGAGGAGTTGCTCGCCGACACCTGCAGGACGCCCTCCGCAAAGGACACGGGGAACGTCTTCGATGCGATCCGCTCTCCGACGATCTCCGGCCAGTAGAAGCACACAGCGCGCTTGCGGACCTCGTCCGTCACGCCGTGGTGCTCGAGCAACCGCCCGATCAACTCGGCGATGGGGATCTGCCTGCGACGGCGCTGGAAGCGATCGCGGTTCCGATAACGCCCGGTCGGGCGATTCAGCACGCGGTACCGACGATCGCCGACGCGATCGATGCGCGAGACTGCGGGCGGCGGTTCGCGCTCGTCGTCGTTGTCGTCCTCGGTCATGGCGATCACCAGTGCGCGGGACGGTGAGCGCCCCCGCTGTGCCACGCGTCCTCGTCGTCGTACTCGGCGCAGCACGCGCACGGGCGGGCGAGCGCCCAGTTGAGCAGGATGTCGTAGACGGTGTCGTACGTCTGGCTAGTCTGAAGCTCGTGGGGGCCGCGCGTGCGATCCACGCCGACGAGCACCAGGAGCTTCGACTTCACGTGGTGAAGGAAGTAATCCTCGGCGCACCAGCCGTCCCCGGGCTTGTCGGCGGCGAGCGGATCGATCTCGAACGGATCGACGTCGTACGCATCGTCGAGCGGTTCCACTCGTCGGGCTGGTGGCGCGGCGCGGCGGCACAGATCCCACAGCGTCCAGAGCTTCGGCTCGAGATGTGCGAACGGCTCGAATGCCTGCCGGGCGTCCTTGATCGAGGCGTAGAACCGCATCCGTCCGCATTGTCCGGAGTAGGTCTGACAGCGATCACTCCCTGAGCTACTAGTCAGTAAATTCAACGAGTTACGCACCTCGGGGCCGACAGGTGCGTAGTCGCTTGAGGGTCGCGAGCAAGCTCTCCCGATCACCAGATCGATCACCTCAATCGAGGCATGAGCCAAGCTGGCCCCGCCGAAAGCGCGCACCGCGAGCACGCGGAGCAGCGACTCCTGCCGCCTGAAGCTGATGGTAGCGAGAAGGATGGTCCGCTAAGCACCTGAAAGGAAAGCACACCACTTCACACCCGCCGAGTGCAACCCGCGGTCGAATGCCGAAAACTTGACTTGCTTCGCTGCGGCCTGACGATCGGCTACATGATCGAGGCTGGCATCTCCGAACCGCTGACGTGGACGCAGATCTGCAACCAGTATCCGAATGAGTGGGTTGCACTCGTCGAGATCGACTGGGTAAACGAAACGGACTTCGATTTCCGCTGTGCGCGCGTCGTGGGTCATGGCACGCGTCGCCAACAGTACGAGCAGGCGCGAGCGTGGTCGTCCCGCTACACCTCAATGGGGCACTTTTATACGGGCCGCGTGCGCACGCCGATGACGCCATTGCTGTTCCCATGAAGGTCACGCGCTTCGATCCGAACGACACGCTGATTATCGTCACGGCACGAATCTGGGGCCCGCACGGTGACAAGCACCTTTCGCTCGCGCTGGACACAGCCGCGACGCAAACGCATGTAGTGCCGGAGTTCCTCGACGAGATCGGGTATGGCCCGCAGCATGGCGATCAAATCACGTCGGTGACGTCTGCGATCGGCAACGAGCCGGGATATATGATGCCGGTGTCACGTTTCTCCGCGCTTGGTTTCACGCTGACCGACTTCCGTCTCCATGTGCACGATCTCCCGGAGACACTTGGGATTCAAGGACTACTCGGGCTGAGCTTTCTCAGGCAGTTCGACTACGAGATTCGTTCCGCCGAAGGCCGAATTCTGACTTCTCGGATCTAGGCCCTCCTCGTCCTCGTCGAGCGGTCCCCACCATCGGACCACCTGCGACGCAGCGCGCCAGCGCGCGAGGAGCGGCAAGTCGGCCTCGGTGACCGGACGGAAATCATAGTGGCTCACTACCGGCATGCTTTGCCAGGACCGCCATCAATCGTGCGTGAGGAGTGTGCCGAGGCTCGTGATCGCCTGTGCGAACGGCATCACCTGAATGCGATCATACTGGTAGCGACGCGTCCCCCCGTACAGGAGGTACCCGCGGGCCTCCGGATAGTCGGCGCAGAACAGGCGGAGTCCGTGGAGGTCGGTCTCGCGGAACATGGCTGAGCGCGTGACCTCGAACGCGTGAAGCCCTCGCTCGCCGTACATCACGACATCGACCTCGTCATTTGTGACTGTGCGCCAGTACGACATCTCGTAGCCGAGGTTGGCGTTCGCATTCTCCGCGCGCAACGACTGGACGAGCAACGTCTCGATCGCTGCGCCGTCGATCTCCTCGGCCGAGTCGAGCGCACCACGCGGGCGGATCGCGCGGAACACGCCCGCGTCGAAGAAGTAGAACTTCGGGTGCGACGTGACCTTGCGCTTGGCGCGGCGCTGAAAGACCGGGACGCGCACCGCGAGCAGCAGATCCTCGAGCAGGTCGAAGTGGTTCTGCACGGTCTTCCGGCTGATCCCGCTATCGGCAGCCACTGCCTGCATGTTGAGCACCGCTCCCTGGGAGAAGCTGGCGGCTTCGAGGAACCGGGTGAAGCTCGCAAGGTTTCGTACCAGCGCCTCCTGCTGAACCTCCTCCTTGAGGTATGTGCCAACGTAAGCCTTCAGGTATTCGGCAGGATCGTCGTCGACCCAGACGGTCGGCAACATCCCGTATCGGATCGCGTGCGCGAGGTTCCATCGGGTGTTCAGCTCGGAGGCCGTGAATGGATGCATCTCGACCGTCCGCGCTCGGCCCGCAAGCAGGTTGGTGCCGGACCGACGGAGCTTGCGTGCACTCGACCCGGTGAGCACGAAGCGAAACCGCCGCGTCTCGATCAACCGATGGACTTCGTCGAGCAACGCCGGTAACTTCTGGACTTCGTCGATCACGATGAGCTTGGTCTTCCGGGCATCCGCCATCGCGCCCAGGCGCTCCGCGTGTCCGGTGAGCTCGAGGAAGGTCGCCTGGTCCAGCAGGTCGATGCGGAGTGCATCGGGCAACTCGGCCTCGATCCAGGTCGACTTGCCGGTGCCGCGCGGCCCGAACAAGAAGCAGCTGCCCTTCGGCAACTTCATCGATCTGGCAATCATCTTGCCGTTTTTAGCAGATTTTCGGCCAAGGCGATGCCTTTCCTTGAGACCTGCCGAGCGCAGGCGCCACGCGGCGGCCCTGCTGTCGGCCGGCCTGGCGCTCGCTGGTTGGCAGGGAGCTCGCGAACCGCAGCAGCCGGAGTCCTGCACGATCACTTCGCGACGCCGACCTCCACGTCGAGGCAGCGCAGGTCACGGGCGGGCGATCGCGCGAGCCAACCTCATGGTGAGCCCAACGAGGCATCACCCGGATGCGTGAACAGCGGGTTGTTAGTAGACGTTGCTGTCCGCCTCACGCGCGAACTTGACCCAGCTCTGGGCAATACACTTGTCAAGCTTGGCCGTGAATGGCACCAACGTCTTCTTCTGCGCTCCTTGATGGACGATCTTTCCGTCCATCGCGTCAGCAGTGATGTGTCCGCGGAAGAATACGGCGGTCTTGTTCTTCATGCCGGCGAGCGTGACCTCGTCGGC
>Ga0134121_10003737_pt1 | contig 12574 bp, 7 predicted proteins | sample KB301_FD_96463 | JGI IMG/M metagenome (GOLD analysis project Ga0134121, IMG submission 96463) | Terrestrial soil microbial communities without Nitrogen fertilizer from Kellogg Biological Station, Michigan, USA - KB3-0-1 | ecosystem: Environmental > Terrestrial > Soil > Unclassified ...
TAGTTCCTGAATTGTTCATCCATGGGAATCTCGTAGTCGGTAGTGGCAGTTATTGTTTCAAATCCTCCTGAGAGTGACGTGGTGCGGTAAGAGATGCTCATGAATCCTTTTTTAAATCCGAAGTCAAGGGATTTTCCGCGGGTAAAGAAACTGCCGGCTGGTTCATGTCTTTTGAAATCAATGCTCACGTCAATACCTTCCACATCAAAGAGGGAAGAGGCAGGCAGTTCCATGTTGATATCCTGCGCAGGGCTGCCCGGAGCCAGGCCGCCGGTGGAGCTTCTTCCTCCAAATGCTGTATGCGCTTTCGGAGAGATCTTGATGGCATCAGGTCCGAGCGTAGCCATCGTTGCAGGTTCTTTGTCCCAGTTAAAATTGGAAATGATTTCTCCGTTGTTCAGGATGGTACCGCCCATCTCTGTGTTCGAAGCACTGATGCGCGTATTTTGTGAGAGGTTCAGAAATACAAGCCATCCCAGTGAAAATGCAAACAGCAGGCACAATGTACCTGTGATCACCATCATCCTGATTCTTACCTTCGTTTTTGGAACCTGTGTTTGTCTTCTGTTCTGTCTCATCGCTCTCCTTATATATTACGTGTGTGATTTACCGCTTATAAGAGTATTTGGTTTTAAAATTTTAACCTATTTGTCTCAAATTTTGAAAAATTTATGCTTTAGTTCTTTATGATTTTCCTGGTGATTTGTTCCCCATTGTACAAAAAGGTGATAAAATAAATTCCTTTACGGAGGTTGTATTTATCGATAAACTCATAGGTGTTAATGCCTTCCGCTGTTTGGATTTTTTCCTGTGCGATCACCTCGCCTGAACAGCTCATTAAGCTGAAGTCAGCCGGCTCCCGGCTCATCACTTTGAATGTCACCTTGAAGTTGTCAGTGAAAGGATTCGGAGCCACGGAATTGATTTCCATTTTTCCAGGTTCATCCCCGCTGCCGCTTCCGTTTTTGATCGTCTGAATATCGCTGTATGAATAATGGCCGTCATAATCCGTTTGCTTGAGCCTGTAATAAGAATATCCGCCCAAGGGATTGTCGTCGTTGGCACTGTAATAAATATTTGTTGTGCTGTTGCCCGCGCCCGGTTTTGTAAACAATGCTTCGAAGTTGGTTCCGTCACTGCTTTTTTCAACTGTGAAAAAATTATTGTTGATTTCTGCAGCAGTGGCCCAGTCAAAATTGACTGTGTTATTTTCCAGCTTTGCCTTGAAATATATCAGCTTAATAGGCAGAGAGGATGCACCGCCAGGGACATATAAAGTATCTATGCCTGGCAGGGGTCCATCACCTGCCTTCCAGAGATCCACGTTACAGATTGAGATCAGTGTAGAGGTGCCTCCTCCGGCAGTTGATTTTTTGACAATGCCGGTTAACTTGATAAAAACATAGGAGCCGCACGGCAGGTCAAGTTTGTTCCCATTCGTGAACTGCAACACGCCATCCACGTTAATAATTATTGGTGAACCGCATCCGGCCAGGTTCTCCTGGGAGTTCACAGTGACTGTTTTTGTAAGCGGGATGTTGACAATGTCGCCGCAGGTCGGAACCCTGTTGACGCCTGAGAAAGACCAGGTGGAAGGTGCGTTCCAGTCGCCGCTTGCAATGGCAGTTCCGCTTGCTGCCAATACCTTGGTCGGGGTGCTCAGGTTTATAAAAACGGTGATGCCGGCCCCGAGCATTCCAACACATAGGGAAGCAATATAAACATGCCTCATCGTAACGCGCATACGCGTGCGCGGACGATTCACAAGTCGCATCCTCCTGTTGTTCTTTGGTCTTCTCTGTAGCATATCAGCCTTTCAGAATGAATAGTATTCACGCTTCAGGCTTTAGATTCTACATTAACAAAGGGTTAATTGTTGAAAACAGGAGGTGGCATACCTTACTTCTGTAAGGTTTTGCCGTGAATTAATCACAAAATAAAATGAAACATTCAGTAGACCTGCGGTTTCTTATTCCTTGATCATTTTTTGAATAAGTTTCTGGTTCCCGCAATTTAAAACAAGGAAATAAATTCCTTTCGAAAGATTATACCTGTCTGTAAACTCAAACCTGTTCATTCCCCGCTGCACCTGCATATTTCCGGATTCTACCATTTTCCCTGATGAATTCATCAATGAGAAACTTACAGCACCATCATTTCCTGCTGAAAAAAATACGTTGAAGTCCTGTGAAAATGGATTGGGGGCGATTGATTTAATTTCAACCAGGCTGCCTCCTTCGCTGCCTTCACCATTTTTTATAGTCCTGCTGTCACTGCAGGTAGAATGTCCGTCAAAGTCAGTCTGCCTGAGCCGGTAATATGAATAGCCATTCAGAGGTTCATTGTCGGCTGCACTGTAGCGAAGGATTTCAGTGCTGTTGCCGGCCCCTGGTTTTTTCAGCAGCGCATCAAAATGTATTCCGTCATCGCTTCGCTCCACGGTAAAGAAGTTGTTGTTGACTTCAGCAGCGGTGGACCATTCGAGCCTGACGATTCCATTGTTCAAAGTTGCCTGGAATAAAATCAATTTAATGGGTAAAGAACCCCAACTGCTTTTACCGATTCCAAAATCTGAAAACGCTGTCAGAGCAGAACGCGCTGCAGTAACAGAGTTGCCGGATACACTTTGGGTATTGTTGTTATGAGTACCTATTGACTTCCATGGCGCATTCACATCCACCCGTTTCAGCACACAATAGGTCAATGGATTCGGATCTACGTTGGATGCACCCTTTTCAGTGAGTGTCACTGTGTAGTTTCCACCGGTCATCGCACTGTTGGGAGTGAATGTCCAGTAGCCATAGTCAAGCATATCAGTCAGGTAACTCCCGTTGCAGTAAACATTTACCAGTGGATAAGAAGGCGTAATGGGATTCGCATTGGTGAATGTTCCAAGCATGTTTGAAATTCCTGACTGACCCGTGAATGCAAGTGTTCCGGGTTCGTAGTATGCGGCTGTTCCCAGCGGGTAATCATAGGTGCCGGTGGTGTAAATGGCGCGCCTTAAATTACCGATCACATAATTAGCTGAACTGTAACCAGTGATGCTGGCAGTTTCAGGGTTCGAAATACCCAGCTCGAAAGCAGCCGTCGTTGTTACTATTCCGTTTGTCAATGCGAGGATGTTGGTGGCCGAGGAGCTGCCGCTGAGCGTCACGCCGCTGGTATTGTCAAATGTCAGGTTGTGTACTGTGGCCGGCAGGCCGTTGCCCGTCACCTGTGCAGAGGACGCATTAAATGTGTAATCACCTCCTGTACTGAAGCTCCTGGTTCCCGTCACCTGTACGTTGCCGCTCATGCTTGACGCTGTGATCCCGTTTGGCGAAGCAAGTATCAACCCGCCCCCGCTCATGAGCGTAAATGTTCCTGCACTTGTGATGGCATAGGTTGACATATCGAGAATGGCTCCGGTATTCACCGTGAAATTGACTGTGTTGGTAATGGATCCTCCTGTAATTGCAAATGTCTGAGTTCCTGTTTTTGTAAAGTTAAAATCCCCGCGGCCTGTCAGCGTTGCAGTTTCAGTATGCGAGCCCGAAGAGATCAAATAATCTCCGTACAGGTTCACAGTACCAATTCCTTCACCCGCTATATTGCTGTTGTATGTACTGTGATTGAACGTACCGCCATTGATCAAAAAGGTTCCATACACATTCAGGATGGGGACTCCATATTTTTCTGTCTCGATAAAAGTTCCCCCGGTCACCGTGAAATTCCCGCTAACTGTCATGTTGTAGGCGGCGCCCTTCGTCATGTAAACTGTTCCCCCGGTTTGCAGGTAATTTCCACCTACGCTCACAATTGATGTGGTTGAAATCCGCTGCAAAAAAAGTGTTCCTGTTCCTGTGCTTTGTATAGTAAAGTCACCCTGTATGCTTCCGAGCTGATCCCAGAATTGCAGGCCTGCAGTATTTTGAGAAGGGCAATTATAAACGAAGTTCCCGAAGTTCTGGCCAAGCCCGCTGACGTCTGAACTTGTAACTCCGGTGATTCTGATGGTCGAAGAAGCGCCCCAGGTAGCGGTTGGAATGTTTTTGCCGTTTGCATTGTGCACATAGGTCGCACCATTGTTCACGGCAAAAGTACCCGTAGTAGTCAATGTTCCTCCATTATGATTTAGCGTGGCACCATTTAAAACAGTGAGCGCAGCACCGGATGAGATCGTAAGCGTACCCGCAGCATTGATGATACCGGTTCCTGATAAGTTGAAGGCGCTGTTACTGTTTAACAATAAGGTATTGGTAATGGAGATCGCTCCGTTGACGTCCAGGTCAGTTCCGGTTCCGTTTGCAATTGTGAGTGAACCGGTGGTTACATTCAGTTGTGCTCCGGAGTTAACCACGACCTGGTCCGCGGTTACGTTTGCCGTAACTGTTACGTTGAACCCGCTCTGAATGGTAATGGTCCCGTCTGCGCTTGTAGGGGTAGTGAGTGTAGGACCCCAGGTCAACCCGTTAAATTTTTCCCAAGTGGAAGTACTGTTCCAGTTCCCTGCTGCTTTTGAGCGGAAGTCGCCTGATACAGCACCCAGGGTTTTGGTGTTGTTGGAGAAATTAAAAAATAGAACAAGGCCTCCTGCCATAAGCAAAAACAAGGAGGCCAGCAAACCGCGCTGCCGCAACGTCGTCTTTATTCCCTGCTGTAGGGCCAGTTTTTTTCTGACTATGCTTTTTCTGTCTTTCATGGGATTGGTCGGGTCGTTTTAATTCTTGATTATTTTACGCGAAGGATTTTGGCTTCCGGCGTTCACGGAGAGGAATCACTCTCTCAATTGTTAAGTTACTACCGGAATTAATTCTGATGGTTAAAGATCAGGTATGTCTTAACTTACAACTGTAAGTTTGTTTGTGTTTTTATTTTTCCTGCGCCTTCAAAAGGCACTGGATGACACAGCAGGTTTCACCAATTCGAAAAATAAGGTCAGGCTAACTGCTCATTAATATTAAAAATTAAGGTTTTTTTGATAATCCATCGTTTCCTGAAAATAAAATTGACTCGTATTCTTAAATAGATAATATTTGTCATGGGTATACTATGGAAACTTACCACGTTTTTAAAAATAAGTCTGAGGTAATGAAGCAGCTTGCTAATTACTTTGTGCACCGAAAAAAATTCAAGCATACTGCGATTGATTATGCCCGCGGTACCATTGAAGCGGTTCAGGACAGGTTTCCTTTCAGGAGAAAAAAATATTTTCTTTCCGTAGATGCCACCTCGGATACCATTACAAGGATTGAAGTGACGGTAAAGACCAGGAAAAACTTCAGGCTTGTTTCTGAGAAAAAGGAAGAAGAAACTTTATGCAATAAGTTTTACTCTTTGATCTGAAGGCGATTAACCCATTCACCATTCTTTTTAATTCACTGTTTCCCCTGTTCTTTATTTCTTCAGAAGCTTCTCCGTAACTGTTCTGTCGTTGCAGGTCATTCTTAATATATAGGTTCCTGGCGGAAGCCCGTTGCCGCTGTTAAAATCAAAACGGTGAGTACCTTCTGTTGCGGTTTCATCTGACTGGAAGACGAGCTTGCCGTTGCTGCTGCTTAATTCAACATGCACATTCCCGCTATCACCGAGTTTATAGTTTACTCCAAACCCGGATTCAAACGGGTTGGGACCGTAGGATTCAATGGATATGCCCTGGTGATTTCCGGGCGTGACTGTAATTTCCCGGATGGCGCTATATGCAGCGCTGCCGTTTGAAGATATTGTCTTAATACGATAATAGTTTTTCCCCATAAAAGGCTTGCTGTCTACCTTGGAATATTTTAATACTGAAAAACTGTTGCCGCTGGCCTTCTCGCGACCGATTTCATCAAACGCTTCGCCATCAAGGCTGCGTTCTACAATGAAGTTTTCACTGTTGTATTCCACCTCGGTGCTCCAGTTCAATGATACCTCTGTTCCGACTTGCTCGGCAGTGAAAGAACGGATGTTACTCACCATTTTTAAACCGGTCTGTCTTCCAACCGTAAAGGCAGAAAAGTCAGACATGATTTCTGCCGAAACCGTTCCGATGCCTGCCGTTACTCCTGAACCTACGCATGCCGGGGCGCTCCAACTGCTTCCGGTCCAGTTCACAATCCCGATTTGTCCCGCCTGGTAACCGGGGTCCATTGTATTTTCAATTCCCCTGTAGGAAACCGTTAACCCTGCAATCACTCCTGGTGCATCGATGAACCACCAGCGGTCTATTAAATTTGTATTGGCATAGGTAGATGCAAGTCCGGCAAAGTTTACGAGGGTTCCGTTCACCATTGGAACAGGAATATTATCGCTTCCAACTGTGGCATACGTGCGTGCAATAACGTCAGTAGCATTGCCTGAAATAAAGAATAGCCTTACCGGTAAATAAGTAGTGGCATTCACACCGAAAGGAAACTCATGCAATCCTTTGTACACATTTTTCCAGACGACTGTACCCGGAAGCAGGCCTGCATACAATTCGCTGTTGATGTATCCGTTCACATGCGTGATAGATGCTGTTGTACCTGAGTTCACAGTAATCGTATTTCCCCCGAGGTTGAGTTCTCCGTTCATCAGGACAAGCCTTGTGCGGACTGTTACAGGGTCATTCATCATCGCTTTCAGCGAAGCGTTTTGCATATTTATTTTCAGGATGCCATACTGGTTTTGAACCGGCTGCATTCCGGAAAAATTTCCTGTCAATGATTGATTGGCGGACCCATTGTATTCAATCATGCAATGTGAGTGCAGGCTGAAAGTCATATTTGAACTGACGCAGGCATTGGCTGTACCGTCATAAAAGCCCTGGGCCCGCTGCGTGGTAATGGTAGAGTTTGAATCTGCCAGCAGGGAAGAATAGAGGAAAGACTGGTTTGAAGTGATTTGGTTCCCGGAGACATTTAAACTGCCGCCGCCATCAACTTTAACAAGGTCATTTACAGGTGTAGGGTAGGAAGCAACGAGGAAATTCCCGCTGAGGACTTTCACGGTGCATAGTTTTCCGATCTCCTGCTTCACCTGTGTAATTACAGCAGATGTGCTGTTGCGGTAGTAACTGATGGTTCCGTTTCTCTTGAAAATCATTGTGCCGAACGAGGTACATTGCCCTGCCGCGGCACGCGTGATGGAACTGTTCCCGCCCACAGTGAAAGTGCTTCCGCTTAAGATGAGCACGTGGTTTGCAGATATATTGGACGGATTGCTGTCGAAACAAAATGTCCCGCTGGTATGACTGAAGTTATTCAGGATGCTAACCTGTGACGGCGCAATTGAAGCGATCGTGCTGTTGTGAATATAAAACTGTCCGCCGGTTTGCGTGTAAATACCTCCTATCGTCATGGTGGCGGTGCTGTCTCCTCCTTTTACGGTGACCTGTCCGCTGCTGAGGTTGAAATTGTTATTGACGGCAATGGATGATACCCCATTGTTCCTCGAAAAGAAGAGGATGCCGCCCCCGACTGAGAGGTTGCCGTTCATCGTTAGTGAGCTGGCATGGGATGCTGATGGCGCTCCGTAATTAAAGCTCACGTTACACCCGTTGATCACAGAGTTTCCATTGATGGTAACGGTTTCACTCCCTGCGGCCGCCGAACTGGTAACTTCCGCATTGAGTACGCCTGAAATGGTGAGGTTGCCTCCCACACTCAGCGAAAGTTGCACAGCGTTGATGCTGGCGCCGATGGAGGAAATGGATGCACCCCTGAATTTATCGTTTATGTTTTGAAAGTTGATCGTCAGGTTATCGAGAATGGCGAGGGAACAAAGTCCGCCTGAAGTCCGGCACCCGCTCTGTCCCATAAAAATTCCGCCCGTCAGATTCAGGTTCCTGAATACTGCATTGAATAAACCGGAATTGGTTGTAGACACATTGTAAATAATACGGGTATCTCCGCCTGACTGAGTAAAGGCGCTGTCGACCGTAAACACGGCATTGCCGTTTGACAAACCTGCAACGCCTGAATTGTTGATGATCTTAACGCTTCCCGAGTTGATGAAATTGCCCGTGACGTGCACGTTGATGTTTCCGTTCCCGTCGTTGATGCCATAAAAATTCCCACCGCTGTTGGTCACGCCGGATGTTGTGAGCGTAAATGCCAGCGGGTGTGAACCATTGTGCGCATAAAAAGTAGAATTCACACTTTTCAAAACGATATTTCCAATGGTGGTATTGCTGATGCTGCCTGACTTATCAAGTGTGATCCAGCCCTGGTCGATGGTAAGCGTTCCCAACACCTGGTTGCTCTGGAAGCCGTTGTTTTGGTTCCATTCAGTAATGGTGTTGCCGTTAAAAGTATTGAGCTCCAGGTTTCCGAAATTTCCGGTTATTACAGATGGAAGTGGTACAGCGTAATTAAACCATTTCTTAATGATCAGTTTGCTTGTGGGAGAAAATGATTCCACCCCGTTTGTAAATAAAGTCGCGCCGCCAAGGGTATTGTTTCCCGGTTCCCACGTAAAAAGCGCACTGCTTCCCAGTGAAAACTGAAGCCCGAAATTAGTGAGCGAAATATTCCCACCGTTCATTGCCACGGTTCCATATACATTCAGGTTCCCTGTAATTGAAAGGGTATTTGTCGTGCTCCAGGTAAGTTTTCCGCCTGTATTGATTACGACGTTGTGTATCGTTTGGTTGGTACTCACAGTAACCGTATGTCCTGATGCGATGCTGATGTTGTCTGTAGGTGATGGCGATCCTGAAGGGTACCATGTTGCAGATGAATTCCAGTCGCCCGAAGCGATGGATACGCGGTTGGTTGCAAAAGAAAAATTACTGCTGAGAAGTACGCTGAACAGCATGGTCAATATCCCGGAAAAAATCTTGTAGGTGGGTTTCATCGTGTTGCGTGTCTCAGTAAGATTAATTATGCGCGGCAGGCGCGTGGGTCGATTTCACCGCTCTTACCAGTATAGTATTCGGGCCTATGGCAGGGCCTTGCCTGAGCAGAGGAGCTTCCAGTGTTTTTTCTACGACAGGAGTTTCATCCACAACCGTGTAAATGCTGACCGCGGCCTGTGATTCTTCGACATTTCCTGAATGGAAGAATACAGTCAATGCGATGGACATGCAGGTGGCGAAGCAGGCAGTTAAAATGATAACCATCTTCCTCGTTTGCCGTTGACGCTGCCGCATCTTTTTCTGAATGCGGTTGTTTTTCTTTTGCATAATTGAAGATTCAAGGGATTTCATGCGCTGCTGTTCTTGCGTTTTTATCCGCAAAATTTTACCTCCCTGCAATGGTTTTAGTTAAGTAGCGCGGGAAAGAAAACTTACACATGTAAGGTTTTACTGGTTTTGTATACAATATCTTTGCGCCCGTTATGAGTTCCACAGGCCTGTCCGAAACATCGGAGCACAAAGCAGGGAAGCAATTGTATGATTACCAGTTGGGCGCCATAGAAGAGATTTTGGAGCGCCTGAAAAATCACCCTGACCATTATAATCTTCTCTACCAGCTGCCGACCGGCGGTGGGAAGACTGTGATCTTTTCTGAAATTGCCAGGAGGTTTATCCTGGCTACAGGAAAGAAAGTCTTAATACTCACCCACAGGCTGGAATTATGTGCACAGACCTCCAAAATGCTGGATGAATTTAACGTACATAATAAAGTGATTAACAGCTCAGTGAAGGAATTACCTGTACCGAATGATTACATGTGTTTTGTGGCCATGGTAGAGACGCTCAACAACCGTTTGAGGGATAAAATTCTGAACCTGGACAATGTAGGATTGATGATTGTGGACGAAGCTCATTACAATTCTTTCGGCAAGTTGCTGACCTACTATGAGAAGGGTGTGTTACTGGGCGTTACAGCAACGCCCCTGAGTTCGAACATCAAGATCAGGATGAGAGATACCTACGATGAGCTGATCGTCGGAGAATCCATTTCATCTCTCATTCAAAGCGGATTCCTGGCCAAGGCAACGACCTGGCATTACCCTGTCGGGCTTACCTCTTTGAAGGTGGGCATGAGCGGCGATTATACAGTAAGTTCTTCGGAGCGCCTCTATAACAGTCATGTCATGCAGGACAAGTTGCTGAGTGCCTACCGTGAAAAAAGCGCCGGCAAAAAAACGTTGATCTTTAACAATGGAATCGCAACCTCTCAATATGTATATGCAACATTCCAGGATGCAGGCTACGACATCAGGCATCTCGACCATACTCATTCCGGGACAGAGAGAAGAGAAATCCTTGATTGGTTCCGGAATAAACCCGACGCCATCCTGACTTCAGTAAGTATCCTTACCACGGGCTTTGATGAACCCACAGTGGAAAGCATTATCCTGAACCGCGCGACAAAATCTCTTACACTCTATTTCCAGATGATCGGCCGTGGTTCCCGCATCCTTCCGGATAAAAAGGAATTCATGGTGATAGACCTCGGCAATAACCTGAACCGGTTTGGACTTTGGGATTCGGGTGTCGACTGGCAAAGTATTTTTAACAACCCGGAATATTATTTGTCGGGAATACTGAGCGATGAAGAAATTGAAAAGAACTTCCGTTATGAGATGCCTGAAGAACTCAGGAACAAATTTCAGAATTCTCCATCCATTGATTTTGATGTGAAGTCGGAGCACCAGCTTGCAATGTCTTCCGGTCAGCGGCCCAAGGTTGTCATCCAGCGAAGCATGGAACAGCATTTAAGCATGTGCCTTGCGAACAGCAAAGGCATTGACGAAGCTTTGATGCTGGCTGATTTATTGAAGGATGAAATAGCATTCAGGGTCAGGGTGTTTTGCAGGTGCCTGAGCAAAACTTCCGAGAGTTATGTGAAATGGCTCCAGGATGATTACAAGCTCAAACTTAAACTGGCCCTCATTCGGAATGAGCACCATGGAGGTATGCGCCCTGAATAAAATCAGAAGTCTATGACATCAATAGAGCCTGCGCTTTTCGTAATTTGGCAGCATCTTTGCCAGGCCGGCTGTTCCAAATCAAAAAAATATGAAAGCTATCAGAAAAATTTCTCTCGTCATTTTTATTCTTCCATTGACATGTTGCTCGCAGATCGATTTCAATAAGATATCCAAAGAAGTCGATAAGACGATCAACGGGGATAAACCCCTTACCAGCGATGAGATCGTCAGGGGTCTGAAAGAAGCCCTGAACGTTGGAAGCAACAATGCAGCAGGAAGCGCATCGAAGATTGACGGCTATTTTAAAAACCCCGTAATTAAAATTCCGTTTCCTCCTGAAGCAAAAGAAATGGAAAGCAAACTCAGGGCAATTGGTATGGGAAAGCAGGTAGATGATTTCATCCTGACTGTCAACCGCGCTGCAGAGGAAGCCGCCAAGCAATCAGCCTCCGTTTTCATGAATGCCATTACAAGTATGAACATCAGCGACGGACTTTCAATCCTGAGAGGCGCTGACACGGCAGCAACGGGCTACCTGAGAAAAACCACCGGCGGGCAACTGCATGATAAGTTCAAGCCTGTGATAAAAAGTGCGATACAAAAAGTAGATGTTACCAGGTACTGGAGCCCGTTGGCTACAACATACAACGCTCTTCCGTTTGTGAAAAAAGTAAATCCTGACCTTGAAGAATACATCACCCAACGGGCACTGAACGGTTTGTATTACCTGGTCTCACAGGAAGAAATGAAAATCAGGAAGGACCCTGTGGCCCGCGTAACCGAACTGCTAAAAAAAGTTTTCGGATCTAAATAAATATGCTACGGATTACGAATCCTGTCTAATTACGGATTACCAATCAAAGCTTCGTAATTAGTAATTAGACTAAATTGGTAATTTGTAGCTGCTGAATTAATAGCCCAGAGAAATTTTATCCGGATCTCCCTCATCAGGCCTTACGCTCATGATTGGAATTTTGGAATGATTCACCAGCTGTTGCGCAGCGGAACCCATAAACATACCCGATCCTTCCTGGTCCGTCATGATCACCATCAGGTCGGCATTGATCTGGGTTGAATAATCGGTGAGTGTGGTAGTCGGGTTATCTCCTTTGAATATCTTTACCGTGTGCGCAACTTCATGTTCCTCGATGAAGTCTTTTACCTGGTGCACCTTCACTTCAAACCTCCTTTGAAGGTCAACGTCTGTAAGCGTCATCAACCCCGCAATGTGAACCACTGATTTATATTGTTTTGCCAGCTCGATGACAAGTGGAACCTTCTGGCGTGAAGTGCCGCTGTTATCAATCGGAAGAACGATGTCATGAAAGCCCACTTTTTTTGCATGGGTTTGCACAGAAATAACGGGGCAGGGCGCACTGCTTACTACTTTATAAGTATTGCTTCCGACTAAATATTCCTGGAAGCCGCTCGATCCATGAGTCCCCATGATGATCACATCAATTTCATTCTCTTTCGAAGCTGAAACGATGGAGCGGTATATTTTCCCTCGTACGGTTTGGTATTTTACTACGATTCCAGACTGATGATGAATCTTGTCCGCCATTTCCTGGAATTTGTCATTGGCAGATGATTCTACCTTTTCTTCGTATTCATTCTGCGTTTTTGAGAATGCATTGGTAATGGCTGAAGCAAATGAATAGGATTCAATGACATGCAGCAATGTAATTTCTGCCTTGTACAATTTTGCCATGAAAACACCATGCTCCAGGGCCAGCGAGGCAGTTTCAGA
>Ga0134121_10003740_pt1 | contig 12560 bp, 25 predicted proteins | sample KB301_FD_96463 | JGI IMG/M metagenome (GOLD analysis project Ga0134121, IMG submission 96463) | Terrestrial soil microbial communities without Nitrogen fertilizer from Kellogg Biological Station, Michigan, USA - KB3-0-1 | ecosystem: Environmental > Terrestrial > Soil > Unclassified ...
GCCGAGCCGCCCGCGATCTACGTGGCGCGCCGCCGCGCGTACCTGTCGTGGCTGTTCTACACGGGCGTGCACAAGCGCGACGCCGACGACGCCAGCGCCGATCATCTGTTCGTCGACGGGCGCGAGTACATCCGCGTCAACACTAAGTCCGCCCGCTGCGTCGGGCGCGAGCATTTCGAGATGCCCGAGCCGCTGCACGCCGATCTGCTCGAGCTGCAGGCGGCGCTCGGGCGCCCCTTCTTCCCGGGCGAGCCGTTCACGGGCGGCCCCTGGCGCAATGTCGTACCCGTGATGCAGCGGGCCGCGGTGCGCTGCGGCTTCCCCCACGGCGCGAACCCCGCTATCCTGCGCAGAAGCTACGCGCGCGAGATGTTGCAGCGCGGATACAGCGTGCGCGAGGTGGCGGATCGCATGGGGCACACGGATGAGCGGATGCTGAAGGAAATTTACACCAGGTTTCCGCGCCCGGCGGGCCGCCCGCGCACGCGCTGGACGCTCGACGCAGCGCAACCCGTCGCGCCAGCGCCCGCCGGGCTGGCCCGCGTGTTGCGTATCGGCGGAGCACCATGAACACCCGCGTGTCACGTCGTTGGCGCCAGAAACCGGCGCTGCTCAAGCTGATGACCGAAAACCCACTGTGCAGCTGCGGCCACGCCAGCAGCGGGCACTACCGCATGGTGCACTACTGCCAGCATCAGGGATGCCGGTGCACCGTGTTCCGCACGCCGATTTGCCCGCCGATTGCCAAACCCCCACAGGAGGACGCCATGCAAACTATCGAAAAGACAGGGGGCGCAGAGGAGAGAGAGGGATTCGAACCCTCCGGCTCCGGCGCCCCTAACCCCGCGCCCCGCGCCGACTTACCCGCCTCCCCCTCACCCCTCCCCCTCGAATTTGCCAACGCCCTGCCACAGCCCGCCCCCGGCGTGGCTGCGCTGGTGAGCGTGTCGCGCTGCGCTTGCGGTGCGCTGCGGAGCGATCACCTCACGAACGCCCCGATCGGCGGCTACTGCATCCTGCGCAAGAACGACCGCACGAGCCGCATCCCGGGCGTGCTGCGCCTGCAGGCGGTGAAACTGTGAGCGCCGATCCGGTGTTCTCCGACTGCGATCACTGTCACCACGCGACGGGTCGCCAGCCGGTGTACTGGGGGCTGCGGCGCTTTTGCTCGATGAAGTGCTGCACCGCCTACGCGCAGCTCGGCGGCAACAGCGGCACGACGCCGCCCGTCGCTGCGCCCTCCGGCGACTTCTGTGCCGACTGCGGCCGATCCCTCAACGTCAACGAACCGGTGTACCGCGCGGCGGGCGGCGGCGTCCGCTGCATGGGCTGCAACGACGCGATCCCCGAGCCCCGCCCCGTCGACACGCACCTGCACACCGTCGCCGATCTGCAGTCCGAGCCGTCGACGCTACGCACGTCGCAGTTGATGCGGCGCTGCGCGTCCCTGCTGCTGGGGACTTCGCTGCCCGGATCGCTGAAGGAAGTAGCGCGCCAGTACGCCAACGAGCTGCACGGGCGCGCGTTCGAGTTGGAGCGCGTCGCCGACACCTGCGACGGCTACATGAACGACTCGGGTTGCCGACTGCTGCGCGCGATCGGCGAGGTGCGCTCGTGAAAATCCTCGGCACCGGTGGCGGGCAGGCAAAGACGGCGGCCGTGGCGCTGCCGTTCGACAGCGGGAGCGGCTCACGACTGATCGAGGTGGCGTTTCTCGATTCGCCCATGGGCCGCTGCTGCCTCTGGCTTGACGAGAACCACGCGCAGGCGCTGGTGCTCGCGCTGCAGGCGGCGATCGCGGAAGTGCAGGCGCGGGCGGTGTCGCTTTGAAGTCGCCTACGTGGGTCGTCGTGCTGACGATGGGCGGCGTCGTGCTCGACGTGTCCGGGCCGTTCAAGTCGGCGATCGCGGCTCGCGCGGCGGTCGAACCCAAGAACCGCGCCCAGCGCGGCAGCACCTTGTTCGGAGAGGTGCATGCGGTCACCGATCACATGGATCGCGACGGCAGCGCAGGCATGGAAGCACGCGAGCAAGCACGTCGCGTCAACGTCGAGATGCGCGCCGCGCTCGCGGCGGAGCGCCAATGAAAACCCGCGGCATGTGCGTGCTCGTGGGGTTGTGGTGGGCGGTCTGCACCGCGCTGATCCTGGCGGTGCTGTCGCTGTCCGGCTGCGCGCCGCTCGGCCGCGAGGCCAATGAAGCTGCGACGGGCGTTGCGCTGCTCACCGCCGCGATCGGGCTCTTGCTGGTGCTCGACGCGGTGCTGGACCGCATCCGCCGGAGGCGCAAATGAACCGCCCTTGGCAGCGCTTCAGCGCCGACTCGCTGAGCCCGAACGCGCCAACGCCCTGTTTCTGCCCGTCGTGCATGCGAGCGGGAGGCGCAGCGCGCGAGCGCCTGCGCGCAACGTGGATGCGCACCGTGCAGCGCCTCGTGGACCTGGTGCCGGATCACGAGCCGCAGACGAAAGAGGAGCGGCGCGAGCGGCAGCGCGGCTACGACGCGAATCGTCCCGACCGCGATCATCGTCGCATGGCGGTGCGGTGATGGCCGACAGCACCAACGTTACCTTCCGCCTGCCGTCGGGCGTGCACGCCACGCGCTCGACGGAAGGCGGCCGAACCACCTACAGCATCCACGGGTTGCCGGCCGTTCTCACGGACGGCGACGTGGAGGTGCTCTACGCCGACTCGATCGCGGGCACAGGCGGACGCGAGCTACGCGGGCTGTGCCACCAGTGTCAGCACGCGATCGAGCGCGGCGTTCCGCTGTCGGTGGTCCTGACGCACGGGCCTTACTGCAGGAACGACCGATGAACGTCGCGCAGCGCTTCCGTGTGCCGTTCGTGCTCCCGTCCTTCAACGACCTGGAATCGGCAGCGCGCAAGCGGGCGCGCGGCTACGCGAACCTGTACGCGCAAATGAAAGCCGAACTGCAGCCCCAGATCGTCAACGCCATCCGCCGCGCGCGCCTGCAGCCCGTCGCGCCCGGCGTGATGGTGTCGTTTCTCTGGATCGAGCGCGACCGCCGCCGCGATCCGCTCGACATCCGGCCCGCGTGCAAGTTCATCATGGACGCGCTGTGCGGCGCCGATCGGCCGGGCGACCGCCAAGCGCGCGCCGGAATCCTGCACTGCGATGGCATGCACTGCGTTCGCGCCGTGCTCGATGACTTCGGCGTCGATCCCCTCAACGCGGGCGTCGAGGTGGCGGTGCTCGGTGATCTGCGCGTGCCCAGGGTTGCGCCGCCGGGGTGGCCGTTCGAGGTGCGCGCGTGATCGAAACCAAGGTCATCAACGGCGAGCGCTGCGAGCGCGTGCGGGAATCGCGCGGGCTGCGCGTGGGGGATGTGGTCTACATGCTGTGCGATGAGAGTCCTGCGCCGCCCGGGATCGTTCGCGGGGCGTGCGGTCGTTTTCACCGTGCGATTGTCGTCAGGTTCTACGCGCTGATGCCACTGTGCAGCGGGCGTTACGTCGTGGAGGACGCGTGGGTATTCGCGCCGCCAACCCCCTGTGGAGGGGAGACGGTCAGCCGCGGCGCCTTCGTTGTCGGCAACGTCTGGCGCGTCGTCAATCCGCCGCTCGCGTCGGACGACGCCGAGGAGAACCGCGCGATCGACGGGCGGCGCGTGCGAAAGGCGCTGGCGCGATGAGCCGCATCGTCAACGGCATCAAACACGACGGGCGCTGCGCCTGCCCGGTCTGCGACCCGGAAGACACCAAGCTGAAGGCCCAGCGCGCGCGCTACCTCGCCGAGCAACGCACCGCCGCCGCCGCGCCGCCCGCGGTGCTGGCGAAGTCGCCCGGCGCGCGCCCGCTGCGCTTCCGCCGTCCGCCGTCCGACGATACGCGCCGCCTGTCGCAACTGCTGCGCGAGGGTAAGACGTTCCCGCAAGCCGCCGAGATCATCGAAGCCGAACGCCAACAAAAGGGAGACCCAATATGATCGAGCAACGCGAGATCGACGAACACACCGCCGCCGTCGGCAACTTCCGCGATCACCTGCGCACGTTCGCGACGCGGCTGATCGACGCGCACGCCCACGGCGCCGCCGGGTTGCTGCTGGTGCTCGATCAGCAGGTCTACCAGCTGCACAACCGCTTCATGCTGGGGGCCGCGCCGTCGCCCACGTCGGAGCCCGAGCTCGAGCCCGCAAAGCGCGCCGCCGGCAAGCGCGCGCCCAAGGGGCAGGGTTCGCACCGCCACAAGTTCAACGCGCAGGGCGTCTGCGCGGACGCGGGCGCTTTCAGGGGTTGCGGTGCGACGCGCCGCCGCGCCGCCAAGGGCAGCGCCGCCGCTTCGCCGGAAGCGCGCACCGTGCCGCTCCCGCTGTCCGGCAACGGCGCGCGCCGCCCCATCGGTGACGACGTGCCCGATCCGTTCGACGGCGGGGCGTTCGGCAGTTCGTCCACGAACGACAGGGGGCGGTGATTGATGCTGCGCGTGGTGCCGTGCACGCTGAAGCGCGCCGCCCTGCTCTGCGCTGTCTGGCATCGGCATCACGCCCCGCCGCGCGGTGGCCTGTTCGCGCTGGCGGCTGCGATCGACGGCGGAAAGCTGGTGGGAGTGGCGATCGTGGGCCGCCCTGTGTCGCGGCACATGGCGGACGGCTGGACAGCTGAAGTTACGCGTCTGGCCACCGACGGCAGCAAGAACGCGTGTTCACTGCTGTACTCAGCGGCGTGGCGCGCCGCTCGCGCGCTGGGATATCGGCGTTTGGTTACCTACACGCTTTCAACCGAGCCGGGATCGTCCCTGCGCGGCTCTGGCTGGCGCGACGTCGCGAGGGTGAAGGCGGAGAAGTGGTCGCGCCGATCACGGCCGCGCGCCGACGCGCCTGCGTTGCCGCGCGTGCGCTGGGAAGTGGTCGAGCCGCCGCCGGCCGCGCCGCTGCTGGGTGGTCGCGCGTGAGGTTCGTTCTCTACGCCCGTGCCAGCACCAAGGACAAGCAGAACCCAGAGCACCAGCTTGCCGAACTGGAGGCGGAGGCGGCGCGGCGCGGCTGGACGGTCGTTCGCAAGATCATCGAACGCGAAAGCGGCCGGAAGGATGACCGCGCCGAATGGACCGCCGCTGTCGACGCGGTGCTGGCCGGGCAGGCGGATGGCGTGGCGTCAACGGAGCTGTCGCGCTGGGGCCGCTCGACGTCGCACTTGCTGGAGGTGTCGGCGGCGTTCAGGGAAGCGGGGAAGCACCTTGTCTGCACGCGCCAGCCGATCGACACCACCACGCCCGTGGGGAGGCTGTTGTTCGTGCTGCTGGCCGCTGTCGCCGAATTCGAGGCCGACATTACGCGCGAGCGGGTGCGGGCGGGCGTGCGCTACGCTATCGCCAAGCGGGGCGGAGCGTGGGGGCGGATGCGCGAGCACGTGCCCCGCGCAACGGTGCTGGCGGCAATGGACCTACGGCAAGCTGGCCTGTCGTGGCGCCGAACCGCCGCCCGCCTCTACGCCGTAGGCCACGCGCAGCCAGCGCGCGACCGTGGGCGCTCGGCGCATCCGGCCCGCCCTTGGTCCGTCCCCACGCTCCAGCGCGCTATCGCGAGTGTACAATTACCCAGCGATTCGGGCGGGTCGAACCCCGCGCCGGACGCGGGGCAATAGGCCACGGTTTTGCTGTAACAAATACAGGTGTAATCCTACACATGGAGGGACGATGCGAACGAGGGTCATGTGCGCGCTGGCGGTCGTTGTTGCGCTGGGTGGCTGCGGGTCGGTTGACGCCGATCCCGATGCAGCAGCTACGGGCAGAGGCGGCGCTGGCGGTGCTGTGGGCGTGGCCGGGAGTGCGGGTAACAGCCCGACTGCGTCAGGCGGCGCGGGCGGCGCTGGCGGCGCACCAGGATCGGCAGGCGCTGGAGGAAGCGGCGCGGCGGGCGGCGGGGTGGGTGGAGCACAAGGTACGGGGATAGGCGGCGCACCCTGCATCGGCGGCGCGGCGGGCGCGGAGGGGTTCGCCTACAACCCCGGCTGCGACGGCGGCACCACGGCGCCGACGGCGTGCCACGCCGCCTGCACGCTGAATGGCGATCACTTCATCGGCTGCGCGTTCGATGACCGCGCCGACGGCGGCCGGGTGATCTGCCACGCGAGCTGCGCGGAGTGCGCCCCGTGATTACCATGGCGATCTCTGCGCCCGGCCGCGAGGCCGCCACGGTGGCGATGTTGCAGGCGCTTGAGCGCCAGAACCCCGGTGAACCATTCTGGCTGTACCGCGACGCCGAGCGCCCATCGCTGAATCCGTTTTATCGCATGCTACTCACCGCCGCTGCGCAGTCGGACGACGTGCTGTTCTTAGAGGACGACATCGTCACCGCGCGCAACTTCATCCGGTACGCGGCCCGCTGGGCGTCGCCGCACGTCACCTCGTTTTTTCACGTCAACCGGCCAGTGCTTGGCTCGCCGGTGTCGCCAGTGGGATTCAGCTTCGCGCAGGCGGTCAAGCTACCGGCGGCGGTAGTCGCCCGCATGATCGACAACACCGCCGGCATAGCGGCAGGTCGCATCCACGCGGGCGGGCACGATGATGAAATTGGCTACGCACTAGAAGCGCTGGATGAGCGCGTGATCTATCACAGGTCACTAGTGCAGCACGTCGGGGACGTGTCACTTGCGTGGGGGCCCGGCCGGACGCTCGATCACCGCGTCGCCCGAGACTTCCCGGGCGAAGGTTTCGACTGCTTGAGCCTAGTGCGTTAACGGTCGCAGTCGGGCGCGTTGCATCCAGACTTGCAGCCGCACGTCGACGCTCGGCCGTTGCGAGTCTTGCCCGCAGGCGCCGCCGCCTTCTTCGCTTTGCTCTTCTTCTTCGTCATGGATGAGTCTCTCTTCATGTGATCCCCTGCATGCTGTCGTCGACTGCGAGTGCCGCGTTCGATCTGTCTATCGCTTCGCGCACCGCTGGATCAACCCCCGGATTGCCATTCGGAGCGGGCAGCGGCGCGCCGGAAGGGCCAATGACGCGGTCGCTGAAATAGATATCCGTGCCCGAGAGCACCGGCGCGCCCGTCACGGTCGGGATGCCGAGTTCAACGCTCCCGGTTGCTGTGCGGCTGCGCGTGAACGCGAGCGCAAGCAGTCCGAGGGCCGCCCACGCGTACACCTTGAACGTGGCCGGATTCATCCGACAATCCCCGCGACAGTGCCCGAGGTCTGCGGCGCGAGTACATCGATCGCCCAAACCTGCCCGCCGTCGGTTCGATTGCCAGGCGCCACCACGAAGCGCCCATCCGCGCTGCGCGTGCCCACTGACAGTTTACTCGGATCGGGCAGGCCGGACATGCTTTGCACGGCCGACGGTCGTGCCGGGCTGGCGAGCGCGGCGTTGCGCTGCCACCGCGCGATCCCGTACATCGCCACCACGGCTCCGCTGAGCACGATCCACGTATTGCCGATGTGCAGGCCGTATGCAGCAGCTGCGCCGCCGAGCACCGCTGTCATCGCGCCCTGACTGACCTCGCTGCTCACCGACGCAGCGAGGTTGCGCGCAGAAATGCTGGCTGCTTCTGCTTTAAAAATATCCGCCTGCGTCTTGTCATCCGGGCCGCCGATCATCATGGCTCTAAGCTGCCTCCGCCGTCGGGGTGGTCGCCAATTGCAAGAGAGATTGTCGCAGCGGCGATCGTTCGTCGAACAAGTCCGACGGCGACTTCGCGGGCTTGAGCAACGAGCGCAGCTGCGCGTTGATCGTCCCCAAGCAGTCGACGCAGTCGCGCAAAGTCGCGAGACTCGCGCGCGGCGGATTCAAGGGCCCCCGCGAACTCTTCCCACCACTGGGCGTCGACTTCGAAGTCAGGGGCGGGTTCATCCTGCATGCCGCCCCCGCCCGGCCTCGCGTTCAAGCGCGCCGGTGCGCGCAGCATACTTCCGAACCTGCTCACGAAGCTCGCTGACCTCGTTCTGTAGCGAGGCCGCCTGAGACTCGGCCCGGCCGTACGCTCGGCCGAGCCGTACGGCAGCCACCACCACCGTGCTGATAACGCTGAGCACTGCTCCCACGATGGTGACGATCTGCGCGAGCGACACGGTCACGGGCGTTTCTTCTTGGCGGTCGCTTCGTCGATGCGGCGCGCGGATTCCAGTTCGGCGCGCTGACGGGTGTGCATCTGCGCGCGCTCGTTGCTGTGGCGCACACCCATTTCCACGACTTGCGCGCCGTGCTCGCGTAGCTTGGACGCTTCCCGCGGGCCGATCATGCGCTCGGCCTGCACAGGCGTCGCGCCGGGCGGAGGAGGAGGCGAACCCCGAGGATTCATCGTTGCCCCGCCGCGCGCCGCAGCTCCATGATCGTGTTAGCTTGCTTGTCGCAGGTGGCGCGCAGGGCCTTGAGCTGCGCGGCGCTTTCGGCGTCGCGCTCGTTCTTAAGTTGCGCGACGTGTGTTTCGAGATCGCGAATACGATCGCGAAGCGCCTGCGCGTCGTCGGTTGGCTGTGCTTTCTTGCGCATCGGTATCTCCGTTACAGGGCCTGCGCCCAAATCTGCGAACCGGTTCCGATCTTGCTGGCGACCGTCGAGTGCAGGCGCCACGTAGTGGGCGCAGCGGTGTTATTCCAGATCGTCGCTTCGCGGTTGCCCTGCGTGTCCGCCGCCGACGTGGTGCCGGTGCATCCGATGTCGACGAACGACTTAACGCCGGACACGTAGGTCAGGGTCCCGGAAAAGGTGCCGGTGACATCTTTGTCCGTCCGACCGTCGAGCACATCACAGGTAGTGTCGACATACGTGCTGGACTGGCTCTGGCCGAAATTCTCGATCGTGGCGGACGAACTGTTGATCTGGCCCTTGAGGCCGGTGGCGCCGCCGCCGTTTAGTAACGCGATCACGTTGCCCCAGATTTTCCACCGTCCCGACGGAGAGGCCGGGAGAGTCACGGAGAGATCGGTGACCGCGCCGCCCGCCGCGCCGCTCGTCGCGATGGGAAACAGCGTGTTGTAAAGCTGCGTCATCGTCAGGTCCACTGGATCGCTTGTACCCGACCCGACGTTGACGCCCTTCACCGTTGAATCGGCCATGTTGGCGAGCTTCGCGTTGGTGACCTTGTCGTTGCCGATCGTCGCGGCCTGCGAGCCCGAGCCCGGCCCTGCGGTAACGTCGCCCGTCAACTGCGTGATCCCACCGGTCGGCAACGGCGAGCCGTTGAACGTCGTAGCGGCCACATCCCCAGTGACGCTGAGGTTGCCCGCAGGCACGGACACGCCGCCATTACACACCAGCGTGTCAGCGATAGTGCAACCGCCGTCGAGCGCCAGATCGCCGACGATCTCCGCAGTGCTGAGACCGAAGGAAGCGGCGAGTAGATCATCAGTGGCCCCCGCGATGGAGCCCACGCGGATTTCGGCGTGGCTGTCGGCGTGCCCGCTGCCGCTGTCGTAGTTGTCGAGCGCCAGATTGTACTGGCCGATCTTGTTCACCCAGAAACCCCACTGATAGCCGTTGGCGGGGTTGGCGGTGCCGAACGGGTCCGCGTAAAACACGCCCTGACGGTGCACGCCTCCCGAGGTGATCGGCCGCGCGATGACCGAACCGTACCCGGTGAGCTGAAAAATGTTTTCGTGCAGCGACTCATCGGCGGGGATGATGAGCCCGACGTTGTACTGCGCCAGCATGCCGGAGACGCCACGCAGCGCATCGAAAGCCACGTTGCTCTGCAGATCGAGCCGCCGGTTGGCAAACTTGCGCGTGCTGTCGATCGTGCCGTCGGCTTCGGCCTTCTGCGTGAAGAATTCTTCGGTGAGGCCGCCGCTGCGATCGCTCTGGCCATTGCGCGCGTAGTATTGCGACACCAGCGAATTAAACGGATCGTGCGCCCACCGAAGCACGGTCAACGGTGAAAAGTCATTCGTTCCGATCGGGGCCTCCGCCGCCTGCAGGACGGATAGCCCGCCGTGATCGTCGAAGAAGAGGTTGTACAGATCGCCGACAAGAGTGTTCGCGGCGTCAGGGTCAGCGCTGGCGAGCCCAGCTGCATAGTCGGCCGACAGGAACGCCGCCGCGCCGCCGCCCCCGCCGCCGCCGTTTGGGCCGAAGCCGAACGCGCCCGCGGTGAGCACATTCCCTAGTCCGGTCGTCACATTGCCGATCATGACGGCAGACCCCAGAAACGCAGATCGTCGCCGACGAATTCGTCGAGCCCGGCGACCTCGACGCTGCCCGCGGCGGTACGTTTGGCTGCCACGCGATCGGGATCGGCCTCACCGCTCGGCCGGTCAAACTGCGTCGCGCCGTTCGTGAGATCGGGGATGTCCCCGCTGAGCACGCCGGCAGCAACAGCAGCGTGGCCAGCGTACGGATCGATCGCGGTGCTCGCGTAGCGATCGGATGGATGCACCAGCTTGCCGCTCGCGTTCGTCACCCACGTTTCGAGATCGGCTTGCGTGCCGAACTTGCCCGCGTGATCGGCGTTGTTCGCGCGTAGCAGTTGCTGCGCCACGCTGCGACCGGACGCGGCCGCGGCGTTCTTGGCCGCGTGGGCGACAAGCGCCTGCGCCGCCGCCGAGCTGCCACCCTCTTCCGAGGCGATCATCCGCGCGAGCGCGTAAGTATCGAGGTCGAGCCCGGCTTGCGCGGCGAGGTCTTCGGGGCGGCCCGGCACAACCCCCGTGTCTTTGCTATACGGAGCGCGCGTCAGCCGCACGCCCTGCGTAATGCCGTAGATCGCATCGCGGAACACCTGCCGCGCGTCGCCCAGCGCGCCGCCGGGCTCATCGTCCCCGAGGAACCACCACGCTGCGAGCCCGGATGCGATGCCGAGCGATATGAGAACCGGGCGCGTCACTCACCCCGCCCCCATCAGCGGCGAGCCGATCAGGCGCCGACCGCATTGCCGGCGGATTTCGTCCCATTCCTCCCACGGAATCCGGAAGCCTTCAGGGACATAGCGCACCTGCAGAATCAGGTCACCGGGTCCAGTGTTCTCCACCTCGGGATAGTCGATCGTGCCCATGATGGCGTTGCCGGCCGTGACGAACTCCTTACCCCATCCACCGAGCGTCGGCACGGCCACGATCGTTCCGGTGTTGTCGAATTCGCCAGGAATAGGCCCCGGGTCTCCGGAGGTGCCCCAAAGGTCGGTGATGGGGATCGGATCGCCGGAGAACTGCGAGTCTTCGATCGCGCGCAGCCACAGCGTAAGACCCTTTGTCCCGATAAAGTCAACCGAGCTGCCGTCGCGCGGATTGCCGATGATCGCGAGCTGCACGCGCAGGCGGCTGTCCGGAACCTCCACGCGGAAGTCGACAGACCCGGTGTTCGCTTCCGAACTGCCGACGAAGTTCATAAGCGGGAGCGGATCGAGCACGTGTCGTTGTCGACCCTGCCCGCCGTCGTTTGTGCGAGACGACTGCGTGCCGTATTTCTCCCACTCTGCGCCGGTCGGAATCGACACCGTCGTCATCGCGCGATCCTTTTCAAGAGACCACGATCCCATGCGAAGAACAGCACCAGCGCTCCGCCCACCACAGCCAGCGGAACCCAGAACGCAGACACGGCGGCGGCGGCAACGTTGGCGGCGCCCTGCACAACGTGCGTCGCCGCAGCGCCCGCCGCGTCGGCGACGTTCTGCAGCACGGCGACGACCGCGCCGACGAGATCGATCGCAGAGATGGTCGGTCCGTCGCCGATCTCATCGATGCACTGATTGAGCACCTTGTTGACGAACGAAAGCGCCGCTGCGATCCCCATTGAATGCGCGGTGCTGATCTCTTGATCGAGATCATCATCGGTGTAGCCCACGTAAAAGGCCGCGTACCGGGAAAGGTCAGTGCGCGCCTGTGCGATCGAATTGCCGAGCGACGCGACAACGTCTTGGGTCTGGCCGGTGATGAACGCGAGTCCAGCCGCGAGCGGGTCCTTCAGCGCGGCGCCGCGCGGGACTTCATTCACCGCTTGCGCGGCGATATCGAGCTGCGAGTTGCCCGCCCGGATCACGCCCAGCGCGGCGCCCACGTTGGTGATCTTCGCGGCCTGCGCGGCCAGTTTGAGCGCGTCGCCTTTCATCCGATCCCCTGCAGCGTGTCGACGGCGCCGCCGACTGCCCTCCCGACGGCGCTGCCTTCCCCGAAAATCTTGTCGGCCGCGCCCTGAACAACGAGCGCCGCGCCGTGCTTCTTGAAATATGCGCTCACCGCCGCCGCGCCCGCCGCAGCGCCGGCCACGAACGCGAGCACCCCGATCAGCACCTTGCCCACGCGCTAGCCTGCGATGAGGTCGCCGTTGGGATCGGTGTAGATGAAGTTGTCGGTGACCGTCACGGAATCGCTCGCCCGCAGGCCTGCCAACGCCGACTGCGACGCTGGGGTACTGTAAATCTGCCTGCTGTACGCGTCCGAACTGTCGACGCCGCCGCCGCCGCCGCCGCCGCTGCCGCCGCCGCTGCCGCCGCCTAAGAACGACCCGAGCGCGCTCGCAAGCCCGGTGATCCCTTTCAGGGACAGCGTGTTGGCGTTCGCGGGGGGCGCCTTGATCGCCGGTCCGCTGGGCGCGATCAGCTTGAACAGCACGAACGCGCCTGCGGCAACGCCGCCGACGATCAGCACAGTTTTCGCCGTACCGCTCATCCGAA
>Ga0134121_10003742_pt1 | contig 12557 bp, 12 predicted proteins | sample KB301_FD_96463 | JGI IMG/M metagenome (GOLD analysis project Ga0134121, IMG submission 96463) | Terrestrial soil microbial communities without Nitrogen fertilizer from Kellogg Biological Station, Michigan, USA - KB3-0-1 | ecosystem: Environmental > Terrestrial > Soil > Unclassified ...
CCTGGCCGCAGCGGGCACCTTTGAAACCACATCGTCGTTCCCCGAAGCCAGCAGCCGCTCTTCAGGAGTTGGCGTCCATCTCCAGTGAAACTCGAAAAAACCACCGCGGATGCCTTCAGTCTTCACGAGCGTACAGAGTCCGCACGCGATCAGAATCGCCACAACCAGCGAAACGCGCCGAAGGCCAATCGAGCGGTTTTGCGTCACCGTTGCCCAGACAACGAGGGCGACGGCCAGAACCGGCAGGGTAAGAATCGGCAGAGCACCCATCGCGCCGCCGATGATCGACCTGTCGAGGAACGGGCGCATGGCAAGCCAGCCGACGATCAGCACGGCGAAGGCGCCCCAGCGTTCGGCCCGCCGCGCGCGGCTGAAGAACAACCACCAAACGACGATGGCCAGCGCACTGATCAACGCGGTAAGCATTCCAATCCCAGCCACGTTGGGCACCGTCAAATTAAGCAGAATCCCGATCGGCAGCCCGATCACGATCAGCGACGCGGCGATGATTCCCGGCCGCATGCGCAGTTGCACGTCGTTCGCCCTATTCACAGCCTCAGCTTCTTTCGTCATTTCATGACTCCGATTGCAGCGTCAACAGCTCACTCATGTTTCAATACGAAAGATGGTCCCGTTTATTGCAGGTCGATTGTAGATTATCTTGGTATGACTGTCGATAGTCGAGGTATGCTCAAGTATCCTTGGGGGAACGCAAATGCCGAAACCATCCGACCTCTTGCAGGGAACGCTGGATCTGCTGATACTCAAATCGCTGGTGCGCGAACCGCTTCACGGCTGGGGCATCGCCAAGAGAATCCAGTCGCTATCCGGCGAAGAGCTTTCCGTGCAGCAGGGTTCACTCTATCCCGCGCTTCACCGGCTGGAGCAGCAGGGGTGGATCGAAGCGGATTGGAAAGAATCCGACCTTGGCCGTAACGCGAAGTTTTATGCGCTCACCCGCGACGGCAGGAAACAACTGGAGCGCGAATTGGAAAGCTGGAAGCGGCTTTCATCAGCAGTAGCCCTGCTCCTGCGGCGGGCCTAGCAGAATTCGGATTATGACGGCATCCCGGCTCATTCACATTTGCCGGCAGCGGCTGCTCTCTCTGTTTCGGAAGGAGAGACTGGACGGCCAACTCGACCGGGAACTCTCGTTTCACCTGGAGCAGCTGCGCCAGGAAAACATCGAAGCCGGCATGACTCCGGATGAAGCCCGGCGGGCAGCGCAGCGGGCGCTGGGAAACGTCGCGGTGTTCAAGGAAGAATGCCGGGACCAGCGCCGGGTGGGGTGGTTTCACGATTTCCGTCAGGACCTGCACTACGGCTTGCGCATGATGCGCAAGCAAGCGGGCTTTACTTCGATCGCCGCGCTTTCGCTGGGGTTGGTCATCGGAGGGAACACAGCAGTCCTGAGTGTCGGCAGCTCTCTATTGCTTGGCGCTCTCCCGCTGCCCCAGGCCGATCAGCTGGTCATGATCCGGATGGTTCCGGACCAATATCAGCAGGGAAATGGTCTGGTGTCGGTTCCGGAGTATGCCGCATGGAAGAGTGCCGGCCGCTCATTCCAATCGATGGGAGCGACCTTCGCCAATCAGGAGGACCTGAGTGCCGATCACGCCGGCGGTTATCCGGAGCGTCTTTTCGGACAGGCCGTCACGCCATCACTGTTCGAAACACTGAACGTCCGGCCGATACTGGGCCGTGTTTTTCTCGAGGAAGAGGCAGCGCGCGGGAGCCAATCTCTGGTTGTCGTTCTGAGCCATCGTCTGTGGCAGCGGCGCTTCGGCGGTGATCTGGGAATTCTGGGCAGACAGATTCGCATGAACGGCAGGAGCCGCACCGTTGTTGGCGTCATGCCTGCCGGATTCTCGTATCCGAATGAGACTACCGAATACTGGGTTCCGCTTGGATTCAATCCCGCTCAGTTTGAAGGTTCGGAGCGGTTGTTCACGGTAACCGCCCGGCTGAAAGCCGGCACGACCGCCGGGCAGGCGGAGGCAGATCTGGGAAATATTGTCACCCAACTGGCCCGCGATTTCCCCGACCGGTACAAGGGTTGGAGTGTAGCGGTTGTGCCGTTGCGCGAGGCCTGGTACGGATGGATCCGTCAGCCTCTGCTGACGCTTCAAGGCGCGCTGGTGTTTGTTCTGGTTATTGCGTGCGCGAATGTATCCACTCTTCTGCTGGGACGACTGCCGGCCCGCCGGCCCGAGATCGTAATGCGGCTGCTGATGGGCGCGGAACGCGGCCGCATCGTCCGCCAATTTCTCGCCGAAAGCCTGCTGCTGTCGCTCATGGGAGGAGCACTGGGTCTGGGTGTTGCCTGGTGGGGAGTCCAGAGTCTTGAAGGCCTCAATCCTCCACCTGGACGCATCTCTATGACTGCTGGGGGTCACAACAGTTCAATTCTCGGGTTTGCCGCGCTGCTTTCCCTGGTCTCCACGCTGCTTTTCGGTCTTCTTCCCGCGCTTGCTGCTTTCTCGTCCGCGAACACGGTGCAGCAGGCGAGTATTAATGGAAGACGCCGGAGTCCGTCCGGCATCCTCGTCTCGCTTCAGGTCGGACTGGCACTGATCCTTCTGGTCTCCTCCGGTCTGCTGATCAACAGTTTTGTGCGTCTGGTTCTTGACGACCGTGGTTTTGACCCCAAGGGTGTTCTGACTTTCCAATATCGCGTCCCTATTCAGGATTACATTCGCCCGTTCGGCAGCTATCACGGACTGCCGGCAATGGACGCCGTCCCCCCGACGCTGGCGATACAGCGCGTGTACGACAGGTTGCGGGTATTGCCGGGCGCAGAGTCGGTGGCGGGCGCCTCATCGCCTCCGGTGAACGGTGTCCTTCAACACACCGCGATCCTGAATGTCGAAGGACGGCCGCTCCCGGCAAATCCGTCGGAACGCGCGGCAGCAACCGCCGTGTATTTCCTGGTGACCGGAAATTTTTTCGCGACGATGAAGACGCCGATTCTCCGCGGACGGGACTTTGAGGCGCGAGATTCCGCTTCCGCTCCATGGGTTGCGGTGATCAATGAAACCCTGGCAAACCGTTTCTGGCCGGGCGAGAATCCGATCGGCAAGCACTTCGCGGTGGACGCGATTTCCGGTGAGCAGCAGCGCGAAGTGATTGGCGTGGTGCGGGACGTTGAACTGACTTACATCCGCAGCGGGGTGTCCCAACCGGTGGCCTATACGCTGTACCTGCAGCAGCCCCGGCATTTCCAAGGTTTGAACACCGGCATGTTCGGTCAAATGACGTTCTTCATTCGAAGCGCTGGAGATCCGTTGAGCTTGGTGCCTGCGGCGCGACGGGCGGTCGCCGAAGTGGACCCAGAGCGGCCGCTCGCCAATATCCAGACGATGGAGGAATCTGTCGGCGACGGCATGCGTACCCGGCGCTTCTCCGTATCCGCGCTCGCGGTGTTCGGGTTCATGGCGACTGTGCTCGCCGCAATCGGGGTCTACGGCGTCATGAGCTATTCGGTTTCGCAGCGAACCCGCGAAATCGGCATCCGTATCGCAATGGGCGCCAAGGCCCACGAAATCGTCGCGCTGGTTGCCGTCCGAGCCCTGCGTTCGGTGGCTATCGGCCTGCTGTTCGGCCTCTTCGGCTCGTTGGCGCTGACACGGCTGATTGAAACCCAACTCTGGGGAATTACATCGACAGATCCCACGACATACATCGGAGTCACCGCGCTGTTGGCCTTCGTCTCGCTGGCGGCATGTCTTTACCCGGCGCGGCGGGCGATGCGGGTGGATCCGACCGTTGCCCTCCGAACCGAATGATTTTTCCGCGCCGGTGATCGAAGTTTCAGACAACGCGGAAGGTCGGTTACTCTTACGGACCATGAGAACCTCATTGTCGGGCGGGTTTCGTTCCCTGGTTGCCGTTCTGTTGCTCTCCATGTCCGCATCCGCGCAGGTCCCGGCGGCGCTGACGCCAGACGACACGAGCGCGATTCAAGCGTTGGTGACGGGCTATGCGCGGGCGCTTGCCGGCTGTCGCGCGGAGGAGTATGCGGATCTCTTCGCTCCAGACACCGGTTACTTCGCCAGCGGTATTCGTGGCCGGGTTGTCGGACGTGAGCGGCTGATCGCGCTGGTACAAAGCGAGCGTCAGTGCCTCGCGCCGGCGGCTGCCGCGCCCGCCGCGCGGCCAGGTGGCAACAATGGACCGACGGTGACTCTCGAGGTCACATCCACAGGCGTCCACGGTATCGCCGATCTCGGCGCGGCCGGACAATACCAGGATGAGTATGTGAAAACGCTGAAGGGCTGGAGATTTCAGGCGCGCACCGTACTCATTCCGGCCGAGAGAGCCGCCGGTCTCGATGCCAGGGAGATGCTGGCGATTCAACGCCTCGCGGGTTCCGAGCTCGGCGACTACTATGTGGCCGACCAGAACGGCATCAAGCGGCTGAGGACCTCTGGCGTCGCCATCGCCGTTTCGGGCGGCGCGGTCACCGGCCATGCCTATCTGAAAAATGGCGGGTACTACGACGACGTGTACGAAAAGGTCGCCGCTGGGCAGTGGCGTATCAAGTCTCGTACGCTTGTGCCCGTCGCCACTCCCTGACGACTGGTTCGCCTCGCCCGGAGAGTTACCGTGCCTGGAGCATCTTGAGCCGATCCGCGATTAGATGATCCACTTGCTCGAAAGCGCCGGGACCGAGTTCAAGTTTCTTGCCATCCATGAAGAACGACGGCACTCCTTTAATTCCCAGAGCGCTCCCCGTCTTCATGTCCAAAAGGATGCCGGCCTCAGTAGTCGAAGACTCCAGGGAGTGGTTGAACTTGTTCTCATCAAGGCCGAGCTGTTTGGCCATGTCGGAAAAGAGTTGCTTAGCCTGCGGACTGTGAGACCACTTTGCATGTGAGGCCAGGAGAAGGTCATGCATTTCCCAAAACTTTCCCTGATCTCCGGCGGCCTCGGCCGCCATGGCAGCGGGTAATGCATTCGCATGGATTTCGGTCAGCGGGAAGTGGTGGTACTCATACTTGATCGCGTCCGGATATTTCTGGAGCAACCGCCGGACCATGTCGCGTGAGTCGCAAGACAGGCATTCGTAGTCCCCATACTCCGCGAGAATTATAGGAGCGGAAGGAACACCACGCACATGTCCTGCTTCTGCCTTTGCGACGGCGGGGGCTGATGGCGAAGGCGTTTCCCGACGTCTGAGGTAGAGGCTTGCGCCTGTTGCGAGAGTTGCAAGGACTACGATAATGGCAGCGGCCCTGAGGGCTTCTTTCATGTCAAACCTCCGTTTTTGAAATCGATTAGGGGCAGGGGATTCGTGCGCAACCGCAGCAAGGATCGCTGCTCTGGTCTTCGAGGGGTCCGGGCTGGGTACGATGATCTCGCCGAGATCAGCCCACATCGTTCGGAGTTCGTCGAATTCGTCGCTGCATGACGCGCACTGCTTCAAGTGCTCGCTCGTCTGCGATTCGAGCGGCTCCCGCAAGGTTTTCGCTAGGTAGTCCGCAATATTTTCTCGGACTTCTTCACAGCGCATTTCGGTTTTTCCCCTGAAATTCTTAGAAAGATCTCGCGCAATTCCGCGATCGCGCGATGGACGCGAACTTTCACAGTTCCGACTTCGACATTAAGCAAGGATGCGATTTGCTCGTACTTCATCTCCTCAAAGCGCGCCAGGATCAGAAGTTCCCGTTTGTCCGGCGGCAGCTGCAACAAAGCACGCTGAAGCAATGCGGACCGCTCATCACTCTCAACAACTCGGAGGGGACTGGCCGGCTTTTCCGTACCGTCGTGCTTGAGGAGCGGGTCTTTTTTTTCGCTTCTGAAGCGATCGACTCTGGCCGTGCGCGCGATGTGATACATCCACCCCCTGAATTCGCTACTCGTATCGAAAGTTTTTCGATACCTGAACATCCGCAGGAAGACATCCTGAACGAGGTCCTCGCTGGACGCAGAATCGCCAGACAGGCGGTAAAAGAAGTCGAAGAGTCTCTGATGATGCCGATCGAAAAGGACGCCAAACTGGTCCAGGTCGCCGTACCGGACCGCCAACATCAAGTCGTTGTCTGTCGCTTCCATCAAGATTCCGAATGTGAAGACGGGGAGATACCGGTAAGGTTACATGGAAAGTGGAGTTTCCCTGCTTCGTTCCCAAAAGGGTCGCGCTGATTTAGACGTGAGAATCGTTCCGAATGAGCGGAGTGAATGCAAGCCCGCGCGAGTCCTGGGCGCGATAGCGCGAATCAGTGAGTGCGCAGCCAGGGAAAATAAGGAGGCAATGATGCAGAAGCGCAAACTTGGAAAAAGCAACCTTGAAGTTTCGGCTATTGGTCTTGGCTGCATGGGAATGAGCTTTGGTTACGGTCCGCCCAAAGACAAGCAGGAGATGATCTCCCTGATCCGGGCGGCGGTGGAACTTGGCGTCACATTCTTCGACACGGCCGAAGTGTACGGTCCTTTCACTAACGAAGAACTCCTGGGGGAAGCCCTTGCTCCCCTGCGCGAGCAAGTAGTGATTGCTACGAAGTTCGGCTTCAAGTTCGAGAGCGGAAAACAGACAGGACTGGAGAGCCGGCCAGAGCATATCAAGCAAGTCGCCGAAGCCTCGCTGAAGCGACTCAGGACCAGTGTCATCGATCTGTTCTATCAGCACCGCGTTGACCCCAACGTGCCTATCGAGGATGTTGCGGGAGCGGTAAAGGACCTGATCCAGGAGGGCAAGGTCAAACACTTCGGCCTTTCTGAAGCCGGAGTGCGGACGATTCGGCGGGCGCACGCGGTTCAACCTGTCACGGCACTGCAAAGCGAGTACTCCCTCTGGTGGAGGGAGCCGGAAGACGAGATCCTCCCGGCTCTTGAAGAACTCGGAATAGGCTTTGTTCCCTTCAGCCCGCTGGGAAAAGGTTTCCTTACGGGCAAGATCGATGAGAATACCGCCTTTGACAGCTCCGATTTCCGCAACACCGTGCCGCGTTTTGCGCCGGAGGCTCGGAAGGCGAACCGGGCGCTGGTGGACCTTCTGGATACAATCGCTCAGCGCAAGAAGGCGACCAATGCTCAGATCGCACTCGGCTGGGTTCTTGCTCGGAAGCCGTGGATCGTGCCCATTCCCGGAACGACGAAACGACATCGGTTGGAGGAGAACGTCGCGGCAGAATCCATCGAGCTCAGCGAGGGAGATCTTCGCGAAATCGAGGACGCCGCATCGCAGATTACGGTGCAGGGAGCCCGGTACAGCGAGGGCGCGCAGCGAATGATCAACCGCTAACCGAAATCGAGGACAGCAGCGCGCTACTCCAGGCCGTATTCCTTCACCTTGTTCAGTATCGTCTTGTACGAGACCTGAAGAAGCTCCGCGGCCTGGGTCTTATTCCACCCGGCAAGATCGAGTGACTGTTTGATCTTCGCCTTTTCAGCGATCTTCGCCGCGCGACTGGAAACCTCCGCCAGGGTACCGGAGAGGTCCAGTGCATGTGCCAGGCTGTCATCCGATTTCTTGCGCTGTTGGAAGGCGAAGTTCAGGTCGGCAGCCTGGATCTGGTTGCTGTCGGTAAGAATTACTGCGCGTTCAATCGTGTTCTGCAGTTCACGCACATTGCCCGGCCATGAGTAGTTCCCCAGAGCTCTAGCGGCTTCAGGGCTGAGGCTCAGACCGTGGCGATGGAGATCACGCGAGAATTTGTCCACGAAGAACTGCGCCAGCAGGTGCACGTCGGACATCCGCTCGCGCAGCGGCGGGATGTGAATAGGGAAGACGGAAAGTCGGAAGAAGAGGTCTTCGCGGAACTCCTTTTTCTCGACAAGATCGTGCAGATCCCGATTGGTAGCCGCAATCACTCGTGTATTGACGCGAATGGTTTCCAACCCGCCGATCCGCTCGAAAGCCTGTTCTTCGATTACGCGCAGCACTTTCGCCTGAACGGAGACATGCAGCTCTCCGATTTCGTCCAGGAGGAGCGTTCCCTGATCGGCCAGTTCAAACTTCCCGATCTTGCGGGATATTGCTCCCGTGTACGAGCCCTTCTCGTGTCCAAAGAGTTCGTTTTCGATCAACGTGTGGGGGATGGCTGCGCAATTCACGGCCACGAATGGTTTGTCGCGTCGCGGACTCAACTGGTGGATCGCGCGTGAGAAGACTTCTTTGCCGGTGCCGCTCTCGCCGGTAAGCAATACCGTTGCGTCTGTCGGCGCGACGCGTTGAATTTCACGGCTGACGGTCTGTATCGCGGCGCTCTCTCCAATGATCGTGGGGATGCCGTAGTTTCGCTGGAATTCCTCCTTAAGAAGGATATTCTCGACCAGAAGACGCCGCTGTTCGAGAGCGCGGTCGATAAGAAGAAAAAGATGGGACATGTCGATCGGCTTCGGAAGAAAATCGAAGGCGCCCTGTTTCATTGCCTCCACGGCTTCCTCGATCGTGCCGTAGGCGGTCATGATCAGTACCGGGATGGTGGGATCGATCTCTTTTTGGGTGCGGAGAATGTCCAGGCCGGAAAGGTTTGGCAGCCGCAGATCGGTAATCACGAGATGGTAAGGCTGCTTCCGGATCTTTTCCGCCGCCTGCGGACCGTCGGCCGTTTCATCGACCGTATAGCCTGCCTTGCGAATCGCTGTCGCCAGCATCTGGCGAAGGCTGTCCTTGTCTTCAACGAGAAGTATCCGCACGTGCGCCATGATAACAGAGGGGCAAACTGAGACTACCGGTACCGCAAATTGCGCGGCTGAGCCCGGACAGACAGGGAATAGACGGGCTGAGTTCCGCTCGCAAGAACCGCCGCAGTCCGCACCTGCACGCGGGCCTCAATAGACGCGATCTTTGCCCGGTTCACGGGCGTGTCAGGGATCAAGGCATTGCCGGCGTTGTCGAAATAGATAAAGTCGAGGCCCATGACATTGGTTGCAAGTTCGTTCGCGGGCGCCCACACGGGGTTTGCCGTGTTTGACGTATTGGCTGAAGTTGTTCGTCGTACGGTGTGGGCTGCGGCATCGAGATAGACGGCAATCGCCTCGTCGAGCCCCATGATCGGCGGCGTCGTGAATTGCATTGAAGGTCCGCTGCCCACTGATGGGGTCATGCGCACGGTCCTGGCAGAGCCCGAAACAGAGTCCACCGTCGCTCGCAGCCAGTTGGGTGTATTCCAGACAAAGATCTGTTTGCCGGTGGAAAAGCCGCTGGTGTTTTCAACCTTCAAAGTGATGGAGCTGCCGAGGGAAGCGGAAATCGGGAGCGCCGTTGTCACAATCGATTCTGTTGTGCTCAGCCCCACGCGCAAATTCAGACGCTGCTGAGTCGAGCCGGGAAGGACGACGTCGCCCGGCGCTGGCGGGACGCTCTGGCCCGCGATGCGAATATCGTCTCCAATTTGAGAAACCACCATTCTCGCCGTTTGTTGCATTTCCGTCTGCAGCGCTTCATCGCGAAAGACCCGTTCGTTCTGCTGGAAAAGCTGAAACACAATGCTGCCGACACCGACGGTGATCGCGGTCGCGACCAGGACTTCGATGAGGGAGAAGCCTGCGCAGGGTTTTGCGCAATGAATCCGGCAACTGGTCGCGCGTCCTTCTCCGCCCGGGAGAAGGTGGCCCGAAGGGCGGGTTGAGGGATTCGTTTTGGAAGGCTTAAGGACGAACTGTCTACGCATCGGTGACCTTTATAGACCTCGGCCGGATGAGGGATTCGTTTTGGAATGCCATAAGGACCCTCACCCGGCCTTCGGCCACCCTCTCCCGGGGGGAGAGGGCCCGCCCGAAACGACGCCACCAGTCTTCAGAATACGAATCTTTCATGGGCCTAGAAGCCCCGCCCCACCAGCACTGTGGCCCGCGCCAGCTCATGATAGGCATTTCCGCGGTTCGACTGTCTTCCATAGACGATCACGGTTACGCGTTGAGGCGCTCCGGACTCGATCTTCGAGACGCGCAGGTACGGACTGTGGCTGTCGGTGCTGCCGGCGATGCTGCCGTCCGCCCGAATGGACAGGTACTCGGCATACTGTCCTTCGGCCAGGGGACTGGTGTTCCGCATTTCCTCCATCTTGCTGTAGAGGAGCGCTGTAGCCGCGGTTCGCTGGCGATTTTGAAAGTTAGCCTGAGCCCCGTAAGAAAAAAGACCTGCAAGAGCGGCAAGTCCGGTGACCAGGACCAGTGTGGTGATTAGCGTCTCGATCAGGGTGAATCCCTTGCGGTTGGCCATAAGCGCTCCCGCCAGGGCGATGCACGTTGGAAGCCTAAGGCCTTGGCTTTTCGTTCAGAGGCAACGTGACGATAAAGCGGGCACCGCCAAGTTCAATGTTTTGAGCCTCAACGCGGCCATTGTGGGCGATTACGGCCTTCTGAACCAGGGACAGGCCCAGGCCGGTGCCATTTGGTTTTGTCGTGAAAAAGGGGACAAAGATTTTCGCGATTTCCGCGACAGGAATTCCGGGCCCGGTGTCTTCGATAATGATTCGCACATGGTCAGCGCCGTGTTCTCGGACGCGATCGACCCGAACCGTTAGCTTCCCGCGTTTTTCCATCGCCTCCACAGCATTATTGAGGAGGTTCAGGAAAGCCTGCCGCATCAGCGTCGTATCGCAGGAGACAACCGCCGGGCCGTTTGCCGTAAACGACACCTCGTAGCTGCCCGGCTTGTGACTTTGCACATCAGAAATGACGCTGTCGAGCAGCTCCACCAGGTCCACGAGATTCACATCCTGGATCGACGCACTCACGGGTCGAGCAAAAGTCAGAAAATCCGTGACTACGGCCGCGAGGGAGTTGGACTCCTTCTGAATTTCCCGCGCATATTCGTGCAGTGTCTTGGGATCGTTTTCCGTAGCGGACATTTGGGCGTACCCCAGGATTGTGGCGAGCGAGTTCTTGAACTCGTGAGCGATTCCCGCCGACATCTCTCCCAGCGCAGCGAAGTTTTCCTTGAGCTTCATTCGATTCTGAAGATCCACCAGGTCGGTCAGATCCGACAAAAGACAGATCGCGCCCTCGATTTCCCCCTGGGCATCCACGATGGGAGAGAGGTTGATGCCGATGCGCTTGTCTCCATGAGACGTTGGGGCGTTGAACTCCACGCGCGTAAAAACCTCTGCATTACGAACGCAGCGGTCAAGCAGCGCCTGGAGAGCGTCCGATTCGCGCACGAGGTCCCGAAACAGGGAATGGGTGTTGAACTTGCCCTCGAAGATGCGATCGCTGGCGGGGTTGTGAGAGAGGATTCGTCCGTCGCGATCCACGGTTATCAGACCGCTGGGCATCCTGTTCGTGATGTGCTCGTTCATTATGAAGACGGCATCATCAGATTCAGGTAAAGCCGGATGATCTCATTTCCATAGAGCGCGGCCACGATTCCGGCAATGGCCAGGTACATGCCGAAAGCGAGTTCGTAATCACGTTCCTTTCCCGCAAACTTCATCATGACCAGTCCGCCGACAGAGCCAAGCAGGGATCCGACCATGATGGTAAACACGGCGAGCGGGGCCCCCAGGAATGCGCCCACCATTGCCATCATTTTGACATCGCCGAATCCCATGCCCTCGACCCCGCGAATCCGGAAATAAGCTTCGCTGACCGCCCACAGAATGCCACCGCCCACAATGACGCCAAGGAGGCTGGCAGCGAAAGACACGAGACGGGGGCTGGGAAATGAGAACCCGACAGCCTGGAGAGCGCGCGCGACCAGCGGCCCGGGGATGAAGAGAATCAGGCTTATCAGAAGGCCGATCCAAAGCCCATTGAGCGTAATCGGATCGGGAAGTATCCGGTGATCTGCATCGATAAAGCCCAAAACGATGAGCGCGGAAGCAAAAGCGAAATAGACGGCAAATTCCAATCCAAGATCGTATTTGAGATAGATCAACACGCTGACCGCCGCCGTCAGCGCTTCGGTCAAGGGATAGCGAATCGAGATCCCGTTCTTGCAGTTACGGCAGCGCCCGCGCAGGAGGATGTAGCTCAGTACAGGAATATTGTCGTAGCCGGCGATTGGCTTGCGGCAACGAGGACACCGCGAACGTGGATGGACCACGGACTCCTGGCTGGGTATTCGGGAAATGCAAACGTTGAGGAAACTTCCGATCGCGAGCCCGATCAAGACACTGAAGACCAGTCCCATCGTCCTCCGGTTTCGCGCTATCGCGCTCACGCTTCGCGCGTCAGCGCAGTATACGTAACTCGCGCTTGAAAACATAGCGCGCACCCGCTGTCGCAATCAGCGCCCCGCGCCAGCCGTCAAGGAATCCGGCCCGCAGAACGAAGGCTTTCAGAAAGATCAGCGGTGGCGCCAGAAGCAGCCTCAGCACATTGCCCCGCCTTCCGTTTTTTCGCGCAGCGTCCGCGGCGAGCCGGGTATAGCGGTCGATCCGCTGAAGATGGTCTGCCCAGTTCCGGTAAGGGAAGTGGAGAAGGTCGCCGGTGAAGGACAGGATGGCGCCATCGACCTCCAGCGTTTCGTGCACAAAGTCCCCGGCCCAGCGTCCCCGCCGCCGATCATAGAGGCGCAGCTTGCGGTCTGGATACCAGCCGGAATGACGAATCCAGGCGCCAAGGTAGAACGCGCGGCGGGGCATCGACCCTCCGGCCCCCTCTCCTGA
>Ga0134121_10003743_pt1 | contig 12556 bp, 9 predicted proteins | sample KB301_FD_96463 | JGI IMG/M metagenome (GOLD analysis project Ga0134121, IMG submission 96463) | Terrestrial soil microbial communities without Nitrogen fertilizer from Kellogg Biological Station, Michigan, USA - KB3-0-1 | ecosystem: Environmental > Terrestrial > Soil > Unclassified ...
GTCGATTTCAAGCGATCGTAAAAATCGAGCACGATCTCATTCAAAGGCAGTTCGTACGTCAGCATCACTCGATTCGAGGTGATGTATTCAAAGCCTTTCTGCTGTCCGCGCTTTTCTTCCAGCAACGCCAGGATTCCGCCCAGATGTTCTTCCGGAGTCAGGATCGTCGCGCGAATTGCCGGTTCTTCAATCTTCACCAGCCGGCCCGGATCAGGCATCTTGGCCGGCGAATCGATTTCGGTGATTTTGCCGTCAGTCGTAGTAACTTTATAGCGCACGCCCGGCGCGGTGGTGATTAGATCGAGATCGAATTCGCGTTCCAGACGCTCCTGCACAATTTCCATATGCAGCAAGCCGAGAAAGCCGCAGCGAAATCCAAAACCAAGCGCCGTGGACGACTCGGGTTCGTAAAAGAACGACGCGTCATTCAAACGCAGCTTATCCATCGCATCGCGCAGCTCTTCGTATTGGTTTGTATCCACCGGATAGAGTCCGGCAAAAACCATGGGCTTGATTTCCTGATAGCCGGGAAAGGGTTCAGTCGTGGGACGCGCAGTTTCGGTAATCGTGTCGCCGATTTGCACGTCGGCCACGGTCTTTATCGAAGCAGTCAGAAAGCCGACTTCACCGACGCCGAGCTGATCGATGGGCGTTGGTCGCGGCCGATTCACTCCGATGGTGTCGACCTGATAGTCGCGGCCCGCCCTCATGAAGCGAATCTTCATTCCCGGACGAATGACACCGTCAATCACACGAAACAAAACGATCACACCGCGGTACGAGTCGTACCATGAATCAAAAATCAATGCCTTCAAAGGCGCGTTAGCGTCACCTTTCGGTGCCGGCACGTCGCGGACAATTGCTTCCAAAACTTCGGCGACGCCTACGCCCGTTTTGGCGCTGGTCAGAATCGCGTTGTGAGTTTCCAGGCCAATGAAGTGCTTGATCTCTTCGATGGCCCTTTCCGGCTCCGCACCGGGCAGATCGATTTTGTTGATGACGGGGATCAGTTCGAGATTGTTTTCAATGGCGAGATAGGTGTTCGCCAATGTCTGCGCTTCGACGCCTTGCGAAGCATCGACAACCAACAGGGCACCTTCGCACGCAGACAGCGAACGCGAAACTTCGTATGAGAAATCGACGTGGCCCGGTGTGTCGATCAAATTCAACACATACTTCTGCCCGTCATTCGCTTGGTAATCGAGCCGCACCGCATGCGCTTTGATGGTGATGCCGCGCTCGCGCTCGAGATCCATATCGTCGAGCACCTGCGCTTCCATCTCGCGGCCCGTGACCGCGCCGGTTAATTCGAGCAGACGATCAGCCAAAGTCGATTTGCCGTGATCGATGTGCGCGATGATCGAGAAGTTGCGGATTTTGTCCGTCGTCATAAAGGCTCTTGCACGTCACGGCCTTTATAACAAAACGAGGCTACAACCGCACGCGTACGTTGTTGTTGAATCAATAGAGATGGAAGTTGTATTGGAGCTCCATCCACATTGAAACTGGATGGCCGTCCTTCATCGCCGGAGTGAACTTAATTTTCTTTGCCGCCTCAACGGCGCTTTCGGTTAACCCATCCGGCAATCCTGATACTACGTGGATGTTCTTGACTTCCCCAGTCGAAGAGAATACGCATCTGAGGATCACAGTGCCCTCAACTGCGTGTTTACGCGCGTCCTTGGTGTACCTGGGATCGGGCTTTTTCTTGACATGCGCTTTCGCGGTAACTTCCGAGCCCTTGTACAGGTTTTCGGTTTTGTCGCTGACGGGCTTGGCTGGATCTTGAGCCCGCACTCCCACGATGAGAACAAGAAGAACGATCAGACAACTGAAGCTGCTGGATATTTGCATAGCTGATCTCCTGTTACTCTGCATTATCGATCTGCGCGCGTTGCAGCTTGCCGCTGTAATCGACGTAGACCGATTTCCATTCTGAGAAGATGTCGAGCACTTGCGTGCCGGCTTCGCGATGGCCGTTGCCGGTCGCCTTGGTGCCGCCGAAAGGCAGATGGACTTCCGCGCCGATCGTCGAAGCGTTGATGTAAAAGATGCCCGTGTAGATGTCGTTCATCGCATGAAACGCGCGATTCACATCCTGTGTGTAGATCGCCGCTGACAGGCCGTATTGCACGCCGTTGGCGATTTCGATTGCGTCATCCAGCGACTTCGCGGGAATCACCGAGGTCACGGGGCCGAAGATCTCCTCCTGGGCGATGCGCATGTCAGGCGTGACATCGGTGAAGACGGTCGGCTCAATGAAGTAACCGTTCGCGTAGTCGCCCCTGGTCAGATGCCGGCCCCCGCAAGCGAGCGTGGCGCCGTCTTCGTTCTGACCAATGTCGATGTAGCTCATGATTTTTTCAACCGCGTCCGCGTTGACGACTGGTCCAACATCGACCTTCGGATTGGCACCGTTGCCAATCCGCAAGGCTTTCGCCCGCTCGACCAACTGCTGATTGAATTTCTTATAGACCTTCTTGTGAACGATCAGCCGCGATGAAGCCGTACAGCGCTGGCCCGAGGTACCGAATGCGCCCCAGATGGCCCCTTCGACTGCGTTGTCGATGTCGCCGTCCTCCATCACCATGATGGCGTTCTTGCCGCCCATCTCAAGCGAGCAGATCGCATTGCGTTCCGCGCACGCCGACGCGACTCGTTGACCGGTTTCCGTCGAACCGGTAAAGGAAATCAAGCGCACCGCGGGATGATCGCTCAGTCGCGCTCCGATCACTGAACCGTGGCCCATCACGAGATTTACCACGCCCGGCGGAATGCCGGCTTCTTCACATGCTTTCACCAGGTTGTAAGTCGACAGCGGTGTGTCTTCCGCGGGCTTCATCACGACTGTGTTGCCGCAGACGAGCGCAGGCATCAGCTTCCAAGACGGAATCGCCATCGGGAAATTCCAGGGCGTGATCAATCCGCACAGCCCCATCGGCTGACGCACACACATCGCGAACTTGTTAGGCATCTCGGCCGGAGTCGTGAAGCCATGCAAACGACGACCTTCGCCGGCCGCGTAGTACGTGCAATCGATTGCTTCCTGGACGTCGCCACCGGCTTCTTTCAAAACCTTGCCCATCTCGCGCGTCATATCGGCGGTGTACTTCTGCTTGTCGCGAATCAGAATCTCGCCCACCCGAAACATGAGTTCGGCGCGCTTCGGCGCCGGCGTTAATCGCCAGGCATTGAAGGCATCACGGGCCGCGGCCACCGCTGCATCGACGTCTTCAGTTGTCGAAACGGGAAAGCGACCGACCAGGTCACTTGTGTCGGCGGGATTTCGGTTCTCGCTCCATTCCCCACTGGTGCTGGGGACCCAGCGGCCACCGATGTAGTTCAGATAAGTATTCGCGCGAGTGCGCGTTTCGGAATTAGGGCGTTGCTTCCTGGCGAGTGCTTTTTTTGCTTGAGCCATTGTCGCGAGGGTGTTGGGGGTTGGGTTTAGGGTGTAGAACGTCTGAAGCGAAAACGCTCTAACTCGCAAAACTATTCGCGAATCGCATACATCGACTACCGAAATGAGGACGATTATTAACTACACCCAACACCCTAATCCCTTCACCCGTCCTCCTACTGATAAGTAAACTGCACAATCCGCGAAGCCAGACGACCTTCACGGCGAAAATATGAAGATAGATTAAGGACCACGGCGTCACCCGGCTTGAGCGAATCAATGACGCGTTGAAACTCAGCCAGAGTCGTGACCGGAATGCGATTGACGCGCGTGATGACTTCACCCACCTGGACCTCGTTCGGTCGCACTTCAGCGGCCAACCCGTTCGGATCCACGTCCTTAACATAGAGACCCTTCAGGCCGTCCAGATGTTTGTCGGCAATCAGTTGCGGTGTGAGTTCGGCGAGCGTCAGTCCCAAGCGCACGCTGTTGCTCTTCGGACTATCGCTCTTGTCGCGCGCAGAGGCGTCAACGTCTTGCAGATAGTCGGATCGATCACCGAGTGTCGCCGTCACCGTTCGCTTGTCGAGTTTTCCATCGACGTCGCGAAGTACGGTGAGCGAGACAGTCTGGCCGACACTTGTCCCGGCCACTTTCGCGATCAAATCATTCGAGTCCCGCACCACCTGGCCGTTGAATTCGGTGATGATGTCGTTGACTTGCAAGCCCGCTTTCGCTGCCGGAGTGGGTTGTCCATTTCGTTCCGGCTGAATGTCGGCAACGATCGCGCCCTTGGCGTCGGGCAGGTGATAGACCCGCGCGAACTCAGCGCGCACGGATTCCAGCGTCACGCCGAGGAAGCCACGCTGCACTCGACCGCGACCGAGGATTTGCTCGGCGACGAACTTCGCTTCATTGGCCGGCAAGGCAAAACCGATCCCGTTGTAGTCGCCCGTCAGCGTCGCGATTTGCGAATTGACCCCGATGGCCTCACCACGCATGTTGACCAAAGGTCCGCCGCTGTTGCCGCGATTGATGGCGGCGTCGGTTTGCAGAAATCTCTGGAAGCTGGAATTGGTCGTGTCTCGATCCTTCTTGGAAATAATTCCGGCCGTAACCGTCTGCTCTAAACCGAAAGGCGATCCGATGGCCAGGACCCAGTCGCCCACTTCCGCGGCGTTGGAATCACCGAACTTCATCACCGGCAGTTCGCGTTCAGCGTCGATCTTCAGGACTGCCAAATCGGTCTCTCTGTCTATCCCGATCACTTTCGCGCGATAACGATCGCCACTGAGCATGCCAATCGTGATTTTCGTCGCGCCTTCAATCACGTGATTGTTCGTGAGAATGAAGCCTTTCGGATCGATGATGAAGCCGCTGCCGACTCCGTGGGTTGGTCGCGGCTGCTGGCGGCGAAACATATCGAGCGGATTCGCTGGCCGATCCGTACGATCTTCGTTGTCGGTCTCCAGATCCGCGGTCTGCATCGTGTCGATGTTCACCACCGCCGGTTCGACGCTGCGGGCAATCTCTACGAACGATGCCGACAGAGCCTCGGGCGCGCGCGATAGTTGTGACCCGTTCTGCGCCACGGCGTTGCGACCCGCGAGAATTGCGCCGATGCCGATTCCGCCCAGCACGCAAACCGCGGCCAGCGCGGCAATCCAGACTCGCAGCTTTCGCAGAATCAGTTTTTCGTTTTCGGTAGTTTGATTCAACGATTCGAACATCATTTCACCGCCTTAGGATTTTCGACTCTCGGAACGCTTAACGCGAACAGCTTCGATGGTTGCCGCCACAGGGGAGCAGATTTGGAGAGTATAAACGAAACGGGGAGGGACTAGAAGTCAGGTAGCACGGGGGTCTCGCCCGTGAACCCACGCGCAGGATGCGCGTGCCACCTCAACCATCGGATCAGACGCGGAGGAGCACTTTCAAGACGCCGGGTTCGCCGGCCCGAGCCATGGCGATGACTCCATCAGCGAGCGGAAATTCATCGGAAATCAGGCTCTCGACGTCCACGGCGTTTGATTTCAGCAGTTCCAGCGCCGCCGCGAATCGGCCACAGCGCGAGCCGACGACGCTAATTTCATCAACGACAATTCGGGCCGCGTTGATTTCTGTGGCGCCATGGAAAGTCGACTTCAAAACCAGCACACCGCGCGGACGAAGTAGATCGAGAGCGAGTTCAAAACCACTCGGTGATCCGGACGCCTCCACGACCACATCGAAATGATGCGAGAGTTTGTTCGCATCGCTGATTGTTTTCGTTTCTATCTCGCGGCGTCTCGCGATTGCCAGTTTAGTCTCGTGTTTTCCCACCAGAGTAACGTCCGCGCCTGTCGTACGGATCACCTGGGCGCAAAGTAGCCCGAGTTTCCCGTCGCCAATAACCGCGACCTTTGTCTTGTTGTCGATCGAAACGCGCTCGAGTATTCCGCACGCGGCGGCGAGAGGTTCCGTGAACACCGCGCGCTCATCTGAAATTTCAGCCGGCACTGAAAGGAGATTCACAACCGGCAGCTTGAGAAACTCGGCATGCGCGCCGTCGCGCCCGACAATTCCGAGCACTGTGCGATTTGCGCAGTGGCGCGAATCTCCCGACCGGCAGAGATCGCAAGCTCCGCATCCGGCGTTAATTTCCCCGACGACGCGTTGGCCAGGCTTCAGCAGCGCGTTCTTGGATGATGATGTCGCCGCGGTTTCTTCGATCACGCCGACGAACTCATGACCCAGCGTTCCTTCAAATCCCGCATAGCCTCGCGCAATCTCCAGATCGGTCGTGCAGATTCCGGAGAGCGTCACGCGCACGAGGGCCTCCCCGTCTGTGGCAGGCTTATCGACGTTAGCTATCGCGAGCGTCTGATTTTCGTAACGGAGTGCTTTCATGGGAATAGAGGTCAGAGGTTAGAGATCAGAGGTTAGTACTCTGTTTTAACGTTCTCACCTTTCGACACAGTCATTAATTGAGGTGTCTTGTTTGGAACATTGGCTTCTTCCAGTCAATTCTAACCTCTAGCCTCTTGCCTCTTTCATAAACGAGAGGCTAGAGGTTAGAGATCAGAGGTTAGTGCTCTGTTTTAACGCTCTTACTTTTCGACACAGTTTTTAATTGTGACGTCTTGTTTGGAGCATTGGCTTCTTCCAGTCAATTCTAATCTCTAGCCTCTTGCCTCTAGCCTCTGCTCTTAAAACTTCTTCGTCCGCTCATACGCATTATCTGCCGACAACTCGATGGTCATCGCGCGCTGGGAGATCGTCAGCGGCAGACGCCATTCCGTCAGTTCACCGCTCGCGCCTGTGGTCGTAGCTCGCAACCACCACTGGCCCGCGCCGAGTTGCGCGAACGCGCGGCCATTTTGATCGAATCGCGCGCGTGTGGGCGCAAGTGTTTTCAGCCGGGCGGCTAGAAATTCTTCGAAGCTTTTTCCCGGACGTCCATTAATGACGAATTCACGTTGCGTCGCCACAAAATCCATCGGATAGAGTTCCAGTCGAGTGCTGTCCGCAATCGCCGGATTATTAAGGACGATGGTGACTTGAGATGGCGGACCTTCGACCCGAGGAGTCATCGATTCATTCGGCAAGCGACGGTAAATGCGCCAGCCGCAAAAGAACAGTGCGCCGAGCAGCGCGAAGGCCAGTAGAAGTTTGAGGATTCGAATTGCCGGGTGCTTTTCGTCCATTTCCTATCTGCGCAAACGTCTGACGTAATTCACGAGTTCGTCGATCTGGCTATCGGTCAGAGACTTTTTGAATGCCGGCATCTTCCCCTTGCCATTGCTGATGGAATTGTAGATGCGCTCATCGGAAACGTCGTTCTGCCATTCACCGCTGGTGAGATCGCGCGAATGCGTCAGGCGTCCGCGCGTCGTTTTAGAGCGACCGTCACGTCCGTGACACTTAGCGCACTTGCTGTTGTAGGTCCCGGCTGCGTCACCGGCCGTTGAGTTCGCCTGCGCTGAGTTGCCAAAGAACCTTACGGCTGCCGCTAAGACGATCAATCCCACCACGACAGTAATCGAACCTGAAAATATTCTTTTGGCCATTCAAGTCTTCCTTTCGATCGTAATGCGTCACCCGAAACTTTATATCGCAATCGTAGATGTTTGTCGCGCGTGATCGTTATGGTCGGTAGCGCCGTGATTCAAGTTGTTCTCTCTGCGGCCCTCTGCGAAGACCTCTGATTTTGCTCTGCGGTTATTGCCGAAACATTGGATTAACCGCAGAGGTCGCAGAGGACTTCGCAGAGGGCCGCAGAGTAAATTGAAATCAGGGCGACACTTTATGGTCGAAAGTCACGCGAGCCGCTATAATCCCGTTCGATGATCGAACTGGATGACGACAAGTTGCACGAAGAGTGCGGCGTCTTTGGAATTTACGGTCACGCGGAAGCCACCCGTTTGACTTACCTGGGCATGTACGCGCTGCAGCATCGGGGACAAGAGTCGTGCGGCATGGTCGTTTCAAACGGCGAGAAACTCATCTCTGAACGAGACATGGGATACGTTTCGGAAGTTTTCTGCGAAGCGCGGCTCGATCGTTTGCAGGGCACCAGCGCGATTGGACACGTGCGTTATTCCACCGCCGGTGAAGTTTCGATCCGCGAGTGCCAGCCGTTCTCAGTCACTTGCCAACACGGCCAGATCGCAGTTTGTCACAACGGAAACTTGCCTTTCGCGAGTGAGGAGCGCAAGCGCCTGGAAAGCGAAGGGGCGATCTTCTCATCGACCTCTGACACGGAAGTTGTGCTGCACGGCGTGGCGCGCTCGCACGCTGCCGGCGTCGCCGAAGCTATTCCGGAAGTTTTGCGCGACACCGAAGGCGCCTTCTCGATGTTGTTTCTGACGCCGAAAGAATTGATCGCGATTCGCGATCCGCGCGGCTTCCGGCCGTTGGCGTTGGGACGATTGGGCGAGTCCTATGTCGTCGCGTCTGAGACTTGCGCCTTCGATCTGATCGACGCGAAATACATTCGCGACATTGAGCCGGGTGAGATGATCGTCATTAACGAAGACGGCTTGCGCTCATCGCATCCATTGAATCCGCAGCGTCATTCGATGTGCATCTTTGAGCATGTGTATTTCTCGCGGCCTGACTCGCTCATCTTTGGACAGTCGGTGAATCGTTCGCGGCACAAGATGGGCCAGCGCCTCGCGATCGAGCACCCGGCCGATGTTGACCTCGTCGTGCCGGTTCCGGATTCAGGTGTGCCGGCGGCGATTGGTTACTCGGCGGAAAGTGGCTTGCCGTTTCGCTTTGGTCTGGTGCGCAACCACTATGTCGGCCGCACGTTCATTGAGCCGAAACAATCGATTCGCAGCTTTGGCGTGCGCATCAAGCTGAACCCCGTGCGCCACCTGATCGAAGGCAAGCGCATCGTTTTGATCGATGATTCGATTGTGCGCGGCACGACTTCGAAAAAGATTGTGCGCATGGTGCGCGAAGCCGGCGCGAAAGAAATTCACGTGCGCATCTCGTGCCCGCCGACGATTAGCCCTTGCTATTACGGCGTTGACACGCCCAACAAATCCGAATTGATCGCGGCGAACTATTCGGTCGAAGGCATTCGCGATTTCATCGAAGCGGATTCGCTTGGTTATCTTTCGTTGGAAGGCATGCAGCAAGCGACTGGCCTCAGCGCGGATGAATCATGCGTCGCTTGTTGGAACGAGCGTTACCCAACCCGCATCACCCGCGAAGCTGAAACGACGCACTCGCGCGATGAGTCGGCTGTGTCGCATGTGCCGGTGGAGATTTGAGATGAAAAATCTCATCTGCTTGATGTGTTTGTGCCTGGGACTGGCGGTCGCCGCTCGTCAAACCGTTTTCGCAACTCCTCAGAACGACTATAAGACCTACACTAACGCGCGCTTCAAATACTCGATTAGCTATCCGGCGGATCTTCTAATACCGCAAGGTGAGGCCGAAAACGGCGATGGACAAGTCTTTAAGGAAAAGGGCGCGAGCAGCGTAGAGATGCGCGTTTACGGCGGCTACAACGTCTCGAATGAAACCTTGCGCGCCAGGTACGCGAAACTAATCCGGAAGTGGAGCAACGGGATAACATATAAAGTTATCCGACGAGATTGGTTCGTCGTTTCCGCGATGGTGAACGGTAAGATCCATTATCAGAAGACGATTCTGCGAGGCGATGTCTTCAAGACTTTTGAGATTGAGTACGACGCGGTGCGCGGCAGTACCTACAACGATGTGACTGACCGCATCGCGAAATCCTTCAAGGGGTGAACTCCCGCATCGAACCAATGACGCTCGTCGGCAAACCGATTCCCCGCAAAGAAGGCCGCAAGAAAGTTACCGGCGCGGCTTTGTATGTCGATGATTTGAAATTTGAAGGCATGCTGCACGGCGTGACTGTGCGCAGCTCGATTCCACGTGGACGAATCAAGAACATCTCGTTCCAAGGCGACATTCCCTGGGACGAAATCACGATCGTTACGGCCAAAGACATCCCGGGCGAAAACTACGTCGCGCTGATTCTCAACGATCAACCGTACCTCGCCGATGAAGTTGTAAATCATCCTGAAGAGCCCGTTCTGCTGCTGGCGCATCACGATAAGTACCTGCTCGAAGAAGCACGTCGTCATGTCTCTATCGAATACGAAGAGCTGCCGGCGATCTTTTCTTTGGCAGATTCACTCGCGCAAAAAGAGATCGTCTGGGGTGAGGACAACGTCTTCAAAAAGTTCCTGGTGAACAAAGGCGATGTTGATGACGTGTGGGCCGAAGGCGACTTAATCGTTGAAGGGGAATACGAAACCGGTGCGCAGGAACAACTCTACATCGAACCCAACGGGGCTATTGCCATATCAAACCCGGTCGATGGAGTAACGGTTTGGGGATCGATGCAGTGTCCCTACTACGTGCACAAAGCTTTGATCAAATTGTTCGGCTTGCCGGAAGAAAAGACTCGCGTGATTCAAACTGAAACCGGCGGCGGGTTTGGCGGCAAGGAAGAATATCCGTCGATGATTTCAGGTCACGCGGCGCTGCTCGCCTGGAAATCCGGCCGGCCCGTCAAAATGATCTACGACCGGGCCGAAGACATGGTTGCGACCACCAAACGCCATCCCTCGCGCACACGTCACAAGACGGCGGTGACGAAAGACGGAAAGCTGCTGGCGATGGAGATCGATTTCGTCATCGATGGCGGCGCGTACTGTACCTTGTCGCCGGTCGTGCTCTCGCGTGGGACGATTCATGCCGCCGGCCCCTACTTTTGTCCCAACGTGCGCATTCACAGCAAAGCCGTGGCCACGAACATGCCTCCGCACGGCGCATTTCGCGGATTCGGCGCGCCGCAGAGCATCTTTGGTTTAGAGCTGCACATGGACAAAGTCGCGAAGACGATCGGGTTGACGCCAGAAGAATTTCGGCGGCGAAACTTCATTAAGCAGAGCGAGACGACGGCAACGAACCAGGTGATTCACGAAGAGGTTGATCTGGAAGGATTGATGAAGCGCGCTTTTGAGTTGACGGACTATCAGGCGAAGCGGGAGAGGTTTGCGAAGGAGAATGCTGGGAACGCGAACGTCCTCGTCCGCACAGCGCCAAAGAAAGGTATTGGCTTTGCGACGTTCATGCATGGCGCCGGTTTCACCGGTTCAGGCGAGGTCTATTTGCAATCAGTTGTCGGGGCAGAAGCCACAGCCGATGGTCGCGTGAAGATTCTCGCCGCCAGCACTGAGATTGGCCAGGGCACCAACACAATCTTTGCTCAGATCGCTTCGGAAGCGCTGGGCATTGATTACGATTCGATCGAAGTGGTTCAGCCGGACACGGGCAATGTCCCGAACAGCGGGCCAACGGTTGCATCACGAACGACGATGATCGTCGGTAAGCTAGTCGAGTCGGCAGTGCTCGGGCTAAAACAGACACTCGTCGGCAGCGGGCTCTTGCCAGAGGAATTCACACCAGCGGAGTTTCAAAAAGCTTGCGCCGAGCACATTACGAAATTCGGTGCTTTGAAGTCATCGAGCCAATACCAGCCGCCGCCGGGAATTCGTTGGGACGATGAGAAGTATGAAGGCGACGCCTATGGCGCTTTCGCCTGGGCGGTCTACGTCGCTGAAGTTACTTATGATCCGCTGACCTATGAAGTTCACGTCGACGACTTTGTCGCGGTCCAGGAAGTTGGTCGCGTTATCAATCCCGTTTTGGCCGCAGGGCAAATCGAAGGCGGCGTGGCCCAGGCGATCGGCTATACGCTTTACGAAAACGTCGTCTGGCAGAATGGCCGCATGCAAAACGGTCAGATGACCAACTACATCATGCCCACCGCGGCTGACCTTCCGCCGATTCGAGTCTTCTTTGAAGAAAACCCTTATGCGTTTGGGCCAGGCGGTGCTAAAGGCATCGGCGAGCTGCCCATGGATGGCCCGGCGCCCGCGATTCTCAGCGCCATCGAGAACGCGACGGGAACCCACTTCAATCAAATTCCTTTAATGCCTGAGGCGATGATGAAGAGGTTAACAGTTGCCAAATCGACCCCAGCATGATCGCCGCTCTGCGTGACATCACACGACATAATCCTCGCTACCAAAATATGTGCGCGGCGACGCCCCGGCGGCGATATTCTCAGCCGAAACATTGATTGACATTGATCTTGCTTCAGAGTAGAAACCTCATAATTGATCGCGTCGGAAACGTGCTTCAACCTATCGTCTCAAACAATCCGCGAAATGATCGCGCCCCGGCAAATGGTTCTATCGTCGCGAGGTAATCCGCTTGGCTGCTGAGCAACTTTCACATTACCGAATTATCTCGAAGCTTGGGGCGGGCGGCATGGGCGAAGTCTTCCTCGCGCACGACACGAAACTCGAGCGCAAAGTCGCGATCAAAATGTTGCCGGCCAAATCGATCGACGATGCGCACGCGCGCAAGCGTCTGTTTCGCGAAGCTCGTGCCGCAGCCACTCTCGATCATCCGAACATCTGCGCGATCCATGAAGTCAACGAGGACGGCGCGGCGATTTTCATCGTCATGCAATACGTCGAAGGTGAGACGCTCGCGGCCAGGCTCCTCGAGTCGCCCATGACGCCCGATGAAGTTATCGACGTGGGCATACAAGTGGGCGAAGCGCTGTCAGAAGCACATGCTCGGGGCGTCATTCATCGCGACATCAAGCCGCAAAAC
>Ga0134121_10003744_pt1 | contig 12556 bp, 12 predicted proteins | sample KB301_FD_96463 | JGI IMG/M metagenome (GOLD analysis project Ga0134121, IMG submission 96463) | Terrestrial soil microbial communities without Nitrogen fertilizer from Kellogg Biological Station, Michigan, USA - KB3-0-1 | ecosystem: Environmental > Terrestrial > Soil > Unclassified ...
AAAAGCCGCACATCGGCCTCGGTCAGTTTCGCGCCGCACAGCCAGCGGCGCTTCGCCAGCCGCTTCTCCAGCCAGTCGAGGGTGGCGAACAGCTCCGTCACCGCCGCCTCGTACTTGTCCTGTGCGGTGGAGAAGCCCGCGCGGTAGACGCCGTTGTTGACCGTTTGATAGACGCGCTCGTTGACCGCGTCGATCTCTTTCCGCAGCTTCGCCGGGTAGAGGTCCGAGCCCATCATGCGAATGATCTCGGAGGATTCGTTGTTGACGATGCGCTGCGTTTTCTCGTCCCAGAGCGCCGGCACGCTGACCCGGCCGGTGTAGTCGGGCTTCGCTTTCGCGTAGAGCTGGTGCAGGTAGCGGATGCCGGCGCTGCCCTCCTCGAACTCCCAGCCGTTCTCGGCCATGTAGGGATCGGCGTTGAACACCGGCACCACCTTCTCCAGCCGCGCGAAGGCGCGCATGATCAGCGTGCGGTGCGCCCAGGGGCAGGCGCGCGAGACGTAGAGCCGGTAGCGGCCGGGCTCGGCATCGGCGAGCGACACCGAGTCGCGGAAGGCGGTATCGGGCCGCACGAACGCGCCGCCTGTAGACTTGAAGTCGCGCGGAATGTCCCGCCAAACCCCCTGGACCATCATTCCCATGGACAGACATCTTAGTTTGATTCTGCTTCTCGCAATGCCTCTGGTTCACGCCGCCGACGACGAGCTCGGCATGGCGGCGCAACTCGGTCCGAAGAGCTGGGCGAGCTGCGCGCGTTTCCTGTCGCAGCCGCAGGCAAAGGCCTACGAGCTGTCGCAGCTGCGCTCGCCGACCATGCCGCTCTCGCCCTTTGCCGGCCCGTACCAGATGCGGCCGAAGCCGACCTCGGCGATCCCCGGCACTACGCACGGCTTCAACTCCGAGACCTTCAACGAGAACGCCGAGCCCGGCCAGCAAGGCACGCAGATCGACGCGCTCGGCCACTTCGCGGTGGCGAAGCAACCATGGGACGGCAAGCCGCCGCTACCGACCGACTTCGTGTACTACGGCGGGCTGCCGCAGAGCGAGGTGAAGCCGACGCCGGACTCGCCGCTGCTCAAGCTCGGCATCGAGAAGATCCCGCCGCTCATCACCAGCGCGGTGCTGCTCGACGCGCGGGCGCTGGTCGGCGGCGGCACCTCGATGAGCGCGGGCATGCTCGTCTCCGCCAAGGACATCCAGGCGATGCTGAAAGCGCAGGGCCTCGAGAAGCGCGGCATCCGCGCGGGCGACATCGTCTACGTGCACACCGGATGGGGCGAGCGCTGGCAGGACCCGGACAAGGACAAGACCTACTACGCGATGGCGCCCGGCCTCTCGTACGACGCGGCGCGCTATCTCGCCGGACGCAAGATCGTCGCCATCGGCCTCGATGCGCCGTTCATCGACACCGTCCCCGAGGGCATGCTCGCCGGCAAGGCGCCGCCCGCCGCCGGCACGCCGCCCGGGCTGCCGTTCGCGGTGCACCACCACCTGCTCACCCAGGCCGGCGTGCACCTGATCGAGAACGCCAAGCTCGACGAGATGACGCGCGACAGGGTCTGGCTGTCCTGCACCATCGTCCTGCCCCTGCGGGAAAAAGGCGCCGCAGGGTCCGCCATCCGACCGGTCGCTATAGGAGTTGCAGGAAGATGAGGACCAGGCCGATCACCGAGACGAGCCACGCGGCGGTGCGCAGGTAAGGAATGCCGGCGAGGTAGATCACCGCGTAGGCCAGCCGCGCCCACAGGAAAAGCTGCGCACCCAGCAGGGTCGTGCCGTTTGTTTTCTGGGAAACAACGGCAACAAGAACGAGAGCAGCGAACAGCACCAGGTTCTCGAGCATGTTGCGGTGCGCTCGTTGCGCGCGCCCCGCCCAGCCCATCAACGCCGGCAGGCCTTCGCGATTGCCGAACAGCGGCATCGGTCCGTACTGTGAAGCGGCGCCCGTCGCAGCGACGAGCATCTGGGCGAGCGTGAGGATCACGGCCCAGGCAAGCAGCATCAATTCCGGTTTCATGGTTTTCCCCTCCCCTATGAGAGGAGACCATTGTCACCGATCTTCGACAGGAGTCGCCAGCTAACGCTGCCAGGCGGCGCGGCGGAATTTCTTGCGGCGCGACGGGATATCCAGGGCGCGGCCGGCGAATTCGTGCAGCTTCTCGCGGATCGGCGTGCGCAGCTCGGCCGGCAGGCCGCCCATCACGTCTTCGAATCGCGCAACGACGTCCCGCGATGCGGCCGGGCCGTCGTGGAAGAAGCCTCGCTGGCGGTCCCAGACCAGGGCGCAATCGCTCGTGTCGACCCCGTAGCAGAGCTGGAACAGGGTCATCTCTCCCCCGGCCTCCCAGACGAAGAGGTCGAAGAAGTCGTCGTGGAACCAGCGGCGCTTCGCTGGCGGGTCGTCCGTGACGCCGATGATTTCTTTAAGCAAGCATTTCCCTGTCGTCGTTTGACCGATCCCCCGTCGCCGGGTTCACCGCCAATCGTCGCCGAAAATTGAGATTAAACGGAAGCGCGCGCAACCGGTCAACAGTAGACCGAGTGGACCGTTTATGGAAGGTAACGTCAGGCGACCGAGTCGTGACAAAAACGGACCGCCACCCCGGACATTTATTTGCCGTCAACAGCTGGAGGTTACGCGTGATGACCGAAGCCCTTGCGAAACAACCCAAAGCCAGCGGCGAGCACCCGATGACCAGCGGCGAGCGACATTCCGCGCTGCTGCAGTCACTGACCGATTTCACCAAGGAGCACCGCGCCGCGCGCTGGAGCGGAACGCTGGCCGAGTTCCTGCAGAAGATTTTTCCCGCCGATGCGCGCAGCATCGGGCGCAACAGCCACCAATACATGTGGGACATGATGCGCGCCCAGGGCTCGCTCTTCGAGAGCGAGCTGTTCGGCATCGACGGCACGATCGAGCGCGTCCGCGACTACTTCAAGGCGGCCGCCGCCGGCTCGGAGGTCGGGCGGCGCCTGCTGCTGCTGCTCGGGCCGCCCTCGGGCGGCAAATCGAGCATGGTGATCCTGCTCAAGCGCGGCCTCGAGGCCTATAGCCGCACCGATGCCGGCACGCTCTACGGCATCCAGGGCTGCCCGGTGCACGAGTCGCCGCTGCATCTCGTCCCGGCGACGCTGCGCGGCCAGTTCCGCGACTCCTACGGCATCGACATCACCGGCGAGCTCTGCCCGCACTGCGAGCAGCGCATGGCGAACGATTTCGGCGGCGACTTCCTGCAGATGCCGGTACAGCGCATCTTCATCTCCGAGGCCGGCCGCTCCGGCGTCGGCACCTACGCGCCGCACGATCCGACCACGGCGGACATCGCCGACCTGGTCGGCTCGGTCGATCTCTCCAAGGTCGCCGAGTTCGGCGACGAGGGCGACCCGCGCGCCTGGTCGTGGTCCGGCTCGGTGTTCGCCGCCAGCCGCGGCATGCTGGAGATGATCGAGATCCTGAAGGTGAAGCGCGAGTTCCTGTACCTGCTGCTCACGCTCACCCAGGAGAAGAACGTCAAGGTGTCGCGCTTCCCGCTCATCCATCTGGATGAAACGATCATCGCCCACACCAACCTCGCCGAGTTCCGCAAGTTCCTGCAGGAAGCCGAGAACGAGGCGCTGCTCGACCGGATGGTGATCATCCAGGTGCCCTACACCCTCTCCTACAAGGAAGAGGCGCGCATCTACCGCAAGCTCTGCTCCTCGACGCAGGCGTTTCGCGAAGTGCACCTCGACCCGCACGCGCTGCACGTCGCGGCGGCGTTCTCGGTGCTGACGCGCCTCGCCGAAGGCGACGAGCGCGAGTCCGAGCATTCGAAGAAAGTGCGCCTCTACGCCGGCGACGACGTCGAGGGCGTGGCGCAGTCGGAGATGGAGAAGATCAAGGCGAAGAATCCCGACGAAGGCCTGTCGGGCATCTCGCCGCGCTTCGTCATCAACGCGCTCTCCAACGCCATCATCCAGTCGAGCGCCAAGAGCCTCACCGCCATGGAGGTGCTGATCGCCCTCAAGGACGCGATCGAGAGCGACATGCGCATCGACGGCAAGAAGAAGCGCAAGTGGGTCGACTTCCTGGTGGCGGTGCGCAAGGAGTTCTACAACCGCTGGGTCAAGGAGGACGTGCACAAGGCGCTCTTTGTCTCCTTCGAGGCCGAGGCGCAGCAGCTGCTCGACAAGTACCTCGACGAGGTCGAGGCGACGCTCGACAACCGCACGCTGCGCGACCCGATCACCAGCGAGGAGCGCAAGCCCGACGAGCGCTTCCTCAGGAACGTCGAGGAGAAGATCCGCATTTCCGAGTCGGGCAAGGGCTCCTTCCGCCAGGAAGTGGTGAGGAAGGCGATGGGCGCCTTCAAGCGCGGCGAGAAGTTCACGCTGGATTCCCACGCGCCGCTGCACGACGCGGTCGAGCAATACCTCTTCGAGCAGCGCCGCGACGTGCTGCGCCTGGTGAGCTCGACCTCGCGCCCGGACGACGAGACGCGGCAGAAGATCTCGGTGGTGGAGAAGCGCCTGGTCGACGAGTACGGCTACGACTCGCACAGCGCCCGCGAGGCCCTCAACTACGTGACCACGCTGCTGGCGCAAGAGTGACCGTCCGCGTTGCCGCAGAAACACCCTGGTACGACCTCTTCTCGCGAGGCGCCCGGGACTGGCTGCGGCACAACCATAAGGTTCGCGAGGCGGTGAAGGGCGGACTGCCGGAGCTGCTGGCCGGCGCCGACCTGATGACCGGCCCGAGCAACCGGACGGTGATGGTGCCGGTCAAGTTCCTCGAGCACGCGCGCCTGCGCCTCGCCGACGCCTCGGTCAGCCAGGGCGCCGGCCAGGGGCGCGGCGAGCCCGGCCAGGTGCTGCAGCCCGGCCGCGAGCCCGGTGCCGATGCGCGCCAGGGCGGCACCGGGGAGGGCGAAATCCGCTTCGTGGTCGAGCTCAAGGTGGACGAGATCGTCGACTGGCTGTGGGAAGAGCTGAAGCTCCCCGAGCTCAAGCCGCGGCGCTCGGCGACGATGGACGAGCCCGACTACGTGCGCGAGGGCTGGAACAAGCGCGGCGCCCGCTCCCGTCTCGATCGCCGAAGGACCATCAAGGAAGCCATCAAGCGTAGAAGCGTTCAGGACAATGCCGTCGCCATCATCGACGACGATCTGCGCTTCCGCCAGCTGGTGAAGCGCGCCAGCCCGGCGATGAACGCGGCGGTGATCTTCGCCCTCGACGTCTCGGGCAGCATGGACGACGCCCAGCGGCGCCTCGCGAAGCAGTTCTTCTTCTTCGCCCTGCAGGGCATCCGGCGCCAGTACGCCAAGGTCGAGACGGTGTTCCTCGCCCACGCCGCGGAAGCCTGGGAATTCGAGGAGAGCCAGTTCTTCCAGGCCTCCTCCAGCGGCGGCACGGTCACCTCGAGCGTCGCGCGCCTGGCGCTCGACACGATGGCGACGCGCTACGACCCGAGCCGCACCAACGTGTACTTTTTCTACGCCTCCGACGGCGAGAACGCCGCCGAGGACCGCGACCCGGCGCGCGCCCTGCTGGGCGACATCGCCACGCAGGTGAACTATGCCGGCTACGTCGAGACCGGCGGCATCGCCACCTTCCGGCCGCGCGAGACGCAGCTCGCCGAGCTCTTCGCCGAGCTCAAGGCCGGCGGCGCCCCGGTCGGCACCAGCCACCTCGGCTCGCAGGACGACGTCTGGCGCGCGATCCGGGAGTTCTTCGCCCAGGAGCAGAACCATGGTGAATGAGCTCGAGCAGCACGCCAACCGCATCGAGGCGCTGGGGCGCAGCCTCGGCCTCGACTACTACCCGGTGGATTTCGAGGTGGCGCCCGGCAGCCTGATGACCGAGATCGCCGTGTACGGCCTGCCGGTGCGCATGCCGCACTGGTCCTTCGGCGTGCGCTACATCCACCAGCTGGTGCGCCAGAGCATGGGCAACTCGAAGATCTTCGAGGTGATGTTCCCGGGCGATCCGGCGCGCGCCTTCCTGATGGACACCAACTCGCCGGCCGAGAACTCGCTCGTCGTCGCGCACGTCCTCGGCCACGCCGATTTCGCCAAGAACAATTCGCTCTTCGCCCGTTTCCACGCCATGCAGGGCGGCAACATCGTCGAGCAGGCGGCCGCGCACGCGCACCGCATCCAGCTCGCGATCGAGAAAGTCGGCATGGAGCGCGTCGAAGGCATCCTCGACGCCGCGCTCGCGCTGGAATCGCACATCGACGTCGACGGCGAGCTGCACCGCTCGCGCTACCCGGAGTTCGTGGCCGAAAAGCCGGCCCGGGAACAAAGCGGTTTCCAGAAGCGCTTCCAATCGCTGCCCGGCGAGTCGCGGCCCGAGTCCCTGCCGGGAGGGCCACAGTTCGGTCCGCTTCGCGCCCGCGTCCCGCCGCACCCGGAATACGACCTGCTCTGGTTCATCGCCACCTACGCGCCCGAGCTCGAGCAGTGGGAGCGCGACATCTTCCTCGCGGTGCGCGCCGAGTCGCTTTACTTCTATCCCGTGTTCGCCTGCCAGATCATGAACGAGGGCTGGGCGTCCTACTGGCACGCGCGCCTGATGCGCGAAGCCGACTTCCTGCCGCAGAGCCTGTACCTCTCGGCGATGAAGGCGCACTCCGACGTGGTGCGGCCGTACGCCAGCGACGGCGAGACCGCGCTGGCGGTCAACCCCTACCATCTCGGCTTCACGATCTGGGAAGACATCGTCGAGAAGCACGGCATCTCCAGGGCAATGGAAGTGCGGCGCGAAGAGGACGACTTCGGCTTCATCCGCAACTGGCTCGACCGCGAGCTCGCCGAGAAATCGGGCCTGTTCGTCTACGAGACCCATCCCGGCGACGAGATCCGCGTTGCCAGCCGGGACCTCGACGCGGTGCGGGAAGCGATCCTCGCGCCGAAATACAACTTCGGCGCGCCGCGCGTCGCCGTCGCCGAGGTGCTGAACGACGGCGGCCTGGTCCTCTCCCACGACACGGCGAGCGACGGCCGCGGCCTGGATGCGCGCCGCGCGAAGAAGGTGCTGGAGTACGTGCGCCGGGTCTGGCGCCGTCCGGTCCGGCTCCAGACGGTCAACGACCGTGCGGAGCCGGTGGAGCTGGCCGCCTAGAGAAGAATGACCAGCAGCAGGACGATGATGACGACCAGGAGCAGCTGCTCGTTCGAAACCGCCCCGCCCGCGGGCAGCGCGTCCAGCCTGCCGGCGAGCTGACTCACCTCGCCGTCGGTCATCGCGTCGACGCGCGCCGCCGCCTTCTCCGGCGGGATTCCCAACTTCTGCATCTCGTGCACCACTTCCGGGCGCTCGAGCATCGCCTTGACCTTGTCGCGCTCGCTCATCGCCTGCGGCGCCGGCTCGGTTGGAATCATGTCGGCGTAAGCGCGCGGCATCAGGATCGCCGCGGCGAGGCCCAGGACGGTCAACATGACGAACGTGCTCAGCACATCGAGGATTCGCTGCTTCATTGGGAAGTACTCCTTGGACTGGGAAAGGCAAGTTCAATATAGCCAAGGCGCCGGGGTTTTTATGCCGTTGCCGCCGCGAATTGCGGTAGTCGAATTGCTACACTTCGGCCGATGAAAGCCTACTTCCTCCAGTCGACCGAAACCGAGATGAAGCTCGAGCTGCGCGACGCGCAGCGTCCCGAGCCGAAACCGGGACAAATGCTCGTTCGCGTGCGCGCCGCGAGCCTGAACCGCGGCGAGCTGATCATCGGCCACGGCCTGACCAAGGCGGGCGCTCCCAAGCCGGCCGGCGCCGACGGCGCGGGCGAAGTCGAGGGGACGGGCAAGCGAGTCATGGGACGCCTGCCGGGATCCTTCGCCGAGTACGCGCTGATGGATGAGAGCGATGCCATCGCGGTGCCGGATAACGTCTCGTGGGAGGACGCGGCAGCGATTCCGCTCGCTTACCTCGTCGTCTACGACATGCTGGTGCAGCAGGGCGAGCTCAAGGCCGGCGAGTGGCTGCTCGTCACCGGGGTGTCCTCCGGCGTCGGCGTCGCGGCCCTTCAGGCGGCGAAGGCGCTCGGCGCCAAGGTGATCGGCACCTCGGGCTCTTCGGCCAAGTTGCAGAAGCTGAAAGCTCTCGGGCTCGACGTCGCGATCGAAACGCGCAAGCCGGATTTCGCGAAGAGGGTTTTGGAAGCGACCGGCGGGCAAGGCGTCAACCTGGTCGTGAACAACGTCGGCGGCACCGTCTTCGCGGAAACGATCCGGTGCCTGGCATACAAGGGCCGTCACGCGACCGTCGGCTACCTCGACGGCGTGCTCGAGGCGAAGCTCGATATCGAGGCGCTGCACTCCAAGCGCTTAAGGCTCTTCGGCGTCTCCAACAAGCTGCGGACCGCGGCGCAACGCGCGGAGACCGTGAAGGGCTTTACGAGGGATTTCCTGCCGCTGTTCGAGAGCGGCAAGCTGAAGCCGCTGATCGACAAGGTCTACGACTTCGAGGACCTGCCGGCGGCGAAGGCCCGCATGGAAGCGGACTCGCACGCCGGCAAGATCGTCGTCCGAATCTAATTCGGGGTCAGGGTAGCAATTCGCAACGCATGTGCTTGCGCGGGGAATTGTTACCCTGACCCCGAATTGCCTTACTGCGCCTTGATGCCCGCTTCCTTCACCACCTTGCCCCAGGTGTCGTACTCGCGCTTGATATAGCGCCCGAACTCGTCGGGCGTCATGGCAAGCGGCTCGACGCCGGTCTTCTCCATCTGGTCGATCACCTTCGGGCTGGCGAGCGCCTTGGCGATCTCGCGCGCGAGGCGGTCGACGATCTCCTTCGGCGTGCCGGCCGGCGCGAGGTAGCCGTACCAGTTGAGCGCTTCGTAGCCCGGGAAGCCCTGCTCGGCGACGGTCGGCACGTCCGCCATCAGCTTGGCCCGCTTCGAGCCGGTGGTGGCGATGGCGCGCGCCCTGCCCGACTTGATCTGCGAGATCGACGAGATCGGCGTGGCGAAGAACGAATCGACCTGGTTGCCGAGGAAGCCCTGCATCGCAGGGCCGCCGCCCTTGTAGGGCACGTGCACGATGTCGATGTGCGCCACGCCCTTGAGCAGCTCGCCGGCGAGGTGGCCGGCGCCGCCGATGCCCGAGGACGCGTAGGTCACGCCGGGCTTCTGCTTGGCGTACTTCACGTAGTCGCCGATGTTCTTCACCGGCAGCGCGGGCTGCACCACCAGCACGTTGGCGAACACCGCCGCCATGCTGATCGGCACCAGATCCTTCAGCGGATCGTAGGGCGTCTTCAGGATATGCGGGTTCACCGTCAGCGCGCCGACGTTGGCCAGCACGATGCTGTAGCCGTCGGGCGCCTGCTTCGCGACATAGTCGACGGCGATGTTGCCGCCGGCGCCGGCGCGGTTCTCGACCACCACGTTCTGGCCGAGCAGCTCGCCGAGCGCCGGAGCGACGATGCGCGCCGTGGTGTCGGTGCCGCCGCCCGGCTCGAAGCCGACGACGGTGGTGATGGCCTTCGCCGGCCATTGCGCAAACACGCTGGCGCTGAACGCCAGCCCGATGATGCAAGACAGTATCCTCATCCTCATCTCCCTCTGAATTGGGGTTTTCTCTTCTCCATGAACGCGCGCCGGCCTTCGGCGTAGTCCTCGCTCGCGAAGCACTCCTTCACCCACGCGTCGCAGGCCGCCGCGTCATAGTCCTGCTTCGACACTTCGCGGATGATTCGCTTCGCGGCGCGAATCGTCAGCGGCGCATTCGCGGCGATATCATCACAGAATTTCTTTGTCAAAGATTGAAGTTCAGAAACGGGAACCACGTGGTGCACCAGGCCCATGCGGAGCGCCTCGGCGGCGTTGAACTGCCGGGCGGTGATCATGATCTCGCGCGCGAACGGCGCGCCCACCGTGTCGACGAGCTTCTTCATCGACGAGGCGCGGTAGCCGAGGCCCATCTTCGCCGCCGGGATGCCGAAGCGGGCGTCCTCGGCGGCGATGCGCAGGTCGCAGGTGTTGGCGATGTTGAGCCCGCCGCCCAGGCAGTAGCCGCGGATCATGGCGATCACGGGCTTCTCGCAGCCCGCGAGCTTCGCCTGCGCCGCCTCGCCGATCTCCTCGTAGCGCTTCACCGCCGCCTCGCTCGAGCGCTGCTGCTCGAATTGCGAGATGTCGGCGCCCGAGACGAAAGCCTTGTCGCCGGCGCCGGTCAGGACGACGACGCGCACCTCCGGGTCGGCCTCGAACTTCGCCAGCGCCGGCGGAATCGCCTGCCACATGTCGAGCGACATCGCGTTGCGGCGCTCGGGGTTGTTGAAGATCAGCCAGCCGACCGCGCCTTCGCGCTTCTCGATCAGCCGCTCCGTCATCAGACCGCACCCTTCGCTCGCAGCGCCTTGATTTCTTCCTTGCTGAAGCCGGCCTCCGCAAGGATCTCGTCGGTGTGCGCTCCCAGCTCCGGGGTCGCGGTCTTGATCTCGGCGGGGGTGCGCGAGAGCTTCACCGGCTGGTTGAGGATCCTGTAGCGGCCGATCTTCGGGTGCTCCACCTCGACCGAGGCCTGGAGGTGCTGCACCTGCGGGTCGGCGAAGACTTCGTCCATCCTGTAGATCGGACCGCAGGGCACGCCGATCTTGTTGAAGGTCTCGATCCACTCGGCGGAGGTCCTTTTCGCCAGCGCCTCGTTCAGCACGGCGTTGAGCGCGACGCGGTTCTTGGCGCGCTGCTCGTTGCTGCGGAAGCGCTCGTCGCCCGCCAGCTCCTCACGGCCGATGACCTGGCAGATGCGCTTCCACATGCCGTCGCCCGAGCCGGCGACGTTGATGTGGCCGTCCTTCGTCTTGTAGGCGGAGGTCGGCATGCTGGTGGGGTGGTCGTTGCCGACCTGCGGGGGAACTTCGTTCTTCATCACGTAGCGCGCGGCCTGGAAGTCGAGCAGGCCGATGCCGGCGTTGAGGAGCGAGCTCTGTACCCACTGCCCCTTGCCCGAGACTTCGCGCTCGAGCAGCGCGGTCATGATGCCGAGCGCCGCCCAGAGGCCCGCCGAGACGTCGGCGATCGCGGCGCCGGTGCGCACCGGCCCCTGGCCCGGCAGGCCGGTCACCGACATGAGGCCGCTCATGCCCTGCGCGATCTGGTCGAAGCCGGGACGGTCTCGGTACGGGCCGTCCTGGCCGAAGCCGGAAATGCTGGCGAGGATGATGCGCGGGTTCACCTTCGCCAGCGACTCGTAGTCGATGCCGAGGCGGAACTTCACGTCGGGACGGAAGTTCTCCACCACCACGTCGGCAGTCTTCACCAACCGCATGAAGGCGTCCTTGGCCTCGGGCAGCTTGAGGTTGAGCGTCATCGCCCGTTTGTTGCGGTGCAGGTTCTGCATGTCCGGCCCGTGGCGCGGGCCGCCCATGTTCTCGTTCGGATCGGTGCCGGGGGGCGACTCGATCTTGATCACGTCGGCGCCGAAGTCGGAGAATTGGCGCACGCAGCTCGGGCCGGCGCGCACGCGCGACAGGTCTAGAATGCGAAAGCGCTTGAGCGCCGACGAGGCAGCGATGGCCGGCATGGAGGAATATTCTAGCCGCCCCCGTGTTTCGATCTTCGAGGAGGAACACCATGAATCAGACTGTTTTGAAAGCCGCCGTAATCGCTTCCGCAGTCACGCTGGGCGCCTGCTCGAGCATGCCGGACTGGATGCCGGGCAGCGGCGCCACCAAGGTGACCTTGACCGGCGCCGAGGAAGTGCCGGCGGTGAAAACCGAGGCGAAGGGGAGCGGCAGCTTCCGCATCGCCGGCGACGGCGCGGTGAGCGGCTCCGTGACCACCACCGGTGTCAAGGGCACGATGGCGCACATTCACCTCGCCGCCAAGGGCGTGAACGGCCCGGTGATCGTGCCGCTCACCAAGAACGGCGATACCTACTCGGTGCCCGAGGGCCGCAAGCTCACGCCCGAGCAGATGAAGGCGTTCAAGGACGGCCGCCTGTACGTGAACGTGCACAGCGTCGCGCATAAGGGCGGGGAGATCCGCGCCCAGTTGCAGCCCTGAGGCAGCCTTGAGAGCCCTTCTCATCGTCGTTTCCTGCGCGGTCGCGGCGCAGGCGGCGGCCGATTACCCCGATCGGCCGATCCGCCTCGTCGTGCCGCAGGCGGCGGGCAGCGCGACCGACAACATCGCGCGCGTCGTCGCGCCGGAAATGGCGAAGATCCTCGGCCAGCCGGTAGTCGTGGACAACCGTCCCGGCGGCGCGCTTACCGTCGGCATCGATGCGGTCGCGAAAGCAGCGCCCGACGGCTACACCATCGGCCAGGGGCCGGTCGGCGCGCTCGCCATCACGCGCCACATGGTGGCGAAGCTGCCCTACGACATCGAGCGCGACCTGCAGCCCGTGGCCGTGGTCACGACCGGATACATGCTGCTCGCCGTTTCACCAAAAACAGATTTTCATTCCGTAAAGCAATTAATCGAGTTCGCGAAGAAGAACCCCGGCAAGCTCTTCAACGCCTCGTCGAGCAACGGCTCGCCCGGGCACGTGAGCGGCGAGCTGTTCAAGTACATGACCGGCACCGAGATCACGCACATCCCGTACAAGGGCGGCGCGCCGGCGATCGCCGA
>Ga0134121_10003747_pt1 | contig 12554 bp, 6 predicted proteins | sample KB301_FD_96463 | JGI IMG/M metagenome (GOLD analysis project Ga0134121, IMG submission 96463) | Terrestrial soil microbial communities without Nitrogen fertilizer from Kellogg Biological Station, Michigan, USA - KB3-0-1 | ecosystem: Environmental > Terrestrial > Soil > Unclassified ...
CTCCCAAGCGACCAGTGGCTCCGACAGCGAGGCCAGGCGGTTCCACGACAGCGGCACGAATACACACACGATCACGATAACCGACAGGGTCGCCGCCCGCAGGCTGATGCGCGCAACGGCGAGAGGAACAATCACACTGAAGACCGGAAACCACAGATAAGCACGGTACAGCACGAACGGCTCCTGCACGCGCACGGTCGCGAGCTCCGGAATGAACATCAGCCAGGGAAACGCCAGCGCCCAGCCGGCGACACCGGCGCGCCCGCCCTTGAGCGCCATGCGGACCGCAAAAACAGGATAGCCGACGAACGCAACCGCCGCAGCTACATAGGGCCAGGACAGCAGCGACGCGGCCAGCGGTTCCCGCATGTCAATGGACATCCACGCCGGATTCGGCGCCATCCACAAGAACAGGTACTTGAAGAAAAGCCATGTCTGGGTGATCACGCTCAAGGAGTACACGTCGTGCGCGGTCCGTCCGGCGTCGATGCCATGCGACTCCGCAAGCATATCAATCGCATACACCTCGTAGGCCGTGCCCAGCACGCCTTTGGCTACCAGCGTCACCATGATCGCGATGACGGCGTAAGCGATATACGGCGCCGCCAGCCGCCGCGCCAGCTCGAGAGAGGGCCGGCGCAAAACCAGCGTCAGCAGCAGCGCAGCCGCGGGCGCGACGACGCTGTGCTCCTTCGAGAACACCGAGAGCAGGAACCAGATCGCGGACGCCACCCACAGCGAGTTGCGCCCGCTGTTCAGCCATCGCAGGTACGCGATCAGCATCAGCAGCATGAACAGCGTCGACATCAGGATCGAGCGCTGCACCAGGTAGCCGACGCCGTAGACCGCGACCGGGTGTGCCGCAAACAGCGCTGCGCCCAGCAGCGCAAGGCGGCTGGCCTGCGCTGGCTCGCTCACCGCCTTGATGCCGCGGTCGTTGGCGGCGCCCAACAGATCGCGCAGCAGCACGAATACCGCGACAGCATTGGCGGCGTGCAGCAGCAGGTTGCCCAGGCGCAGGACGACGATACTGCCGTCGCCCAATATGAAGCTGTGCGCTAGCGTTGCATAAGACAGCCAGCGTGTCCGGGTCCGCCAGAGCTCCGTGGCGAAGTCGTAAATCGACAGCCCGTTGAACAAGACCAGGTCGTCGAACACGTACGCATTCTTGAGGTACGGCGCATAGACGGCACAAACCAGCGCGATCAGCGCCAGCACGTATTGCCCGGTTGCTGGAATCGGCCAGCACCGGCGCAAGGCCTCAAAGGAACGCATGAGTGACGCCATGAATCAAGGATACCCAAAAAAAACGCCTCCCCGAAGGGAGGCGTTTTCAGGTCTGGAAGTCGTCAGACGACCCGACCAGACTCGAAGTTACGGGCAGTTGAAGTACTTCTTGGCGATCGCGTCCGTAAGCGCGCCGGTGCAGACGTTGTCCCATTGAATGGAGGTCGAGCCCACCGACGGGTGCATGGTAATGATCCCGGTATCAACGGTGGTGGCCTTGATGTTCGTCAGAGTCAACGCAATGCCCTCACCAGCGGGAACCGGATTGGCAGTACCAGTCCAATCGAGGAGCGAAACTTCGTTGGTGGTGGACGGAGCAGTTGACAGACCAATCGTGGCCCACGGAGTTGCAGTGATGGGGAAGCCACCTTGTTCCTGGTTATACAGCGCGAGTGCCGTCTTGAGCGGGGCAGCAATGCCGGTCACCTTCGACAGCTTGGCCTTGACCGTATAGTCCTGGTACTGCGGAATCGCAACCGCGGCCAGAATGCCGATAATCGCGACCACGATCATCAGTTCGATAAGGGTAAAACCCTTTAGAAACTGTTTCATTTTGAGATCTCCTAGTGATTGATGGAACACGCAAACTTTCGCCTGCGTTGGCGCCTTAAGAGCAAGTTCGGTGCCACCCCGTGTGGCAAAGCTCCAATACCATTTGCGATCAGGCAGTTATGGTGTTGTATCGGTCGTTTATTATAAAAAACTGTGTTATTTCAATAAGTTGTGCAGAAAATGGCCGGTCCGCTCTCCCAATACCCTGTCCAATCCCGATGTTTGCCTCCAGTACCCGCAGCTAGCGTGATTTTAGTCATACGGGATATGGCATTCGCTATCCGCCCCTAGCACCGGAGTGGGCAGATAATGACGTTTTTCGTCACCTGAACAACCTCTATTTGGGTGTCCCTGGGCAGGCGAATGGGCCCCTCCAGAGGCTTACCTGCCGGGGCTATTTTCCACGCACGGACACGCTTAGCATCGCATCGCGCTGCTCGCGCCACTCGGCCGAATACTCGCAGTCCGCATACTCCGGGAAATAGGGTCCGCCCAGCGTGTAGTGCACGAGCGCGGCATCCGCGCGCGGCGCGTTGTAGCCAACGAGGTGATTCCAGCGATCGGGCAACGCGCCGATCAGATCGTCATTGCCGAGCCATTTGAACTGGTGCAGGTCCAGGCCCGAGGCCGAATTCACATAATCGGGTGTAAGCGCCCGGCAGCGCGCGTTGTTGAAGAGCATCACGCTCGACCAGTTTTTCTTCCCGTACTTGCTCTGCGGCTCGCCCAGGAACTTGACCGTTTCCTTCGGCACGTGATCGTGCTTCACCACCATCACGGCATGCCGATCGTCGCGCAACTTCCACAGGTGCGCGATGTCGTCCCGCATCAGCATGTCGCAATCCATGAAAACGGACCAGCCGGAATAGCCGGACAGGTACGGGGTCAGGAAGCGGGAAAACGAAAAATCGCTGGACTGCAGGGGATGGCGCTCCCGCGTGAGCACCTCCTTCAGTTGATCCAGCATGAGCGGCGTAATGGAAACCGGTGCGGAGGCGCGCTTCTGTATGCTGTGAGCCAGCACACTGAACGCCACGGCTTCGCGCGAGTCGTAGCCGATGTAAACGTTGATCATGTCACATTCTGTCGGGAGATTCCGCGAAGCATAGCATGCGGGCCGCACCCGGCAATCTACGCGGTCGATGGCCTGTGCCCCGGTCTGCGGCGAGAACGTAATCGTATGAAATCTTTCCGTGGCGACTGCACGGGGCCTGGGCTAGACTTGCGCTTTTTTGCCCACCGGATCCTGCGTGCCCAGCCGGAACATTCAGCTGCTGTTTTCCCTGTTTGCGTTATCGGGCTTTACGGGGCTCATTTACGAGTCCGTCTGGTCGCACTACCTGAAGCTCTTCCTCGGCTCCGCGGCATTCGCGCAATCTTTCGTGCTCGCCGCGTTCATGGGCGGCATGGCACTCGGCGCCTGGCTCGCAAGCCGCGCGAGCAGGCGGATCGCCAATCTGCTTGCCGTTTATGGCTGGATCGAAGCGCTCATCGGCCTGGCTGCCCTGTTATTCCACGAACTGTTCTTACTGCTGACCGAGGCATCGCTCGACCACGTCATTCCCGCGCTGGGCTCTCCCGAAGCGGTCGAAATCTACAAGTACACCCTGTGCGGACTGCTCATCGTTCCGCAGACGGTGCTGCTCGGGATGACCTTCCCGTTGATGAGTGGTGCCGTGATCCGGCGCAGTCCGGAATCAAGCGGCCACCATCTTGCAATGCTCTATTTCACCAACTCGATCGGCGCGGCGGCAGGCGCGATCTCTGCGGCGTTCCTGCTGCTGGGCTGGCTAGGCATGCCGGGAACCCTGCGCGCCGCCGGAGTGCTGAACCTCGTTCTTGCTATCGCGGTGCTCGCGATCGCGCGGGCGGGCGAGCCGCGACCGCTTGCGCCTGCGCCGGCCGCTGGCGCCGCCCCCGCCGATGTCTACCTCGTTCGGCTGTTCCTAGCCGCGGCTTTCGTCACCGGGGCGGCGTCGTTCATTTACGAGATTGCGTGGATCCGGATGCTCTCGCTGGTGCTCGCATCCTCGTTCCACGCTTTCGAGCTGATGCTGTCGGCCTTCATCACCGGGCTCGCGCTTGGCGGTTGGTGGATCCGCCGCCGTATCGACCGCATCGCCGACGCGGTGCGCTTTTCGGGCATGGTGCAGTTATTCATGGGATTGGCGGCGCTTGCCACCATCTTCGTATACCACCAGACTTTCGACTGGATGGCAGCGGCATTGCGCGTGCTGCAGCGCACCGACGAAGCCTACCCGCTGTTCAACCTCCTCAGCCACGCCATCGCCTTCTCCGTCATGCTGCCGGCGACCTTCTTCGCCGGCATGACGCTGCCGCTGTTCACGCACGTACTGCTACGCGGCGGGCATGGCGAGCGCGCGATCGGCCAGGTCTACGCCGCCAACACCCTCGGCGCGATTGCCGGCGTGCTGCTCGCTGTGCACGTCCTGGTTCCGGACACCGGCGTCAAGCTCACGCTGGTGCTCGGCGCCACGGCGGACATCCTGCTTGGAACGTGGCTGCTGCGTTATTCGCAGGCGACGTTCCGGCGCGCCCATGCCTTCACGGCGCTGATCATCGGGATGCTCGCAGCGGCCGCGACCGCGCGCGCCGGCGTGCTGGAACCCGAGCGGCTCGCATCCGGCGTCTATCGCTATGGCCAGGCAGTGCTGCCCAAACAGGAAATCTTGTTCTATCGCGACGGCAAGACCGCCTCGATCGCGGTCCGCCGCGTCGCCGGCACCGTCTTGATCATCACCAATGGCAAACCGGACGCCGGCATCCAGATGGAGCCCGGTGCGACACCCGCCCCCGACGAATACACCATGGTGCTCCTCGGAGCGCTGCCGCTGCTGATGAAGCCCGACGCGAAAACTTTCGCCAACATCGGCTTCGGCTCCGGCTTGACGGCCGAGACCGTGCTCTCGCACAGCGGCCCGCGGGTGCTCGATACGATCGAGATCGAGCCGGCGATGGTGGATGGCGCGCAATCCTTCTCTCCGCGCATCACGCGCCCCTACCGCGACCCGCGCAGCAATATCGTGATCGAGGACGCCAAGAGCTTTTTCGCGCGGCACGGCAAGCGCTATGACGTCATCATCTCGGAGCCCTCTAACCTCTGGGTCAACGGGGTCGCCGGCCTGTTCACCACGGAGTTCTACCGCGACGTCAGGCGCTACCTGGCGCCGGGCGGCCTGCTGGTGCAGTGGCTGCACACCTACGAGTTCAACGACCGGCTGCTCGGCTCCGTCCTGGCTGCGCTCGGCGAGAACTTCTCGGACTACGAAATATTCGAGATTGACTCGGATCTCCTCGTTGTCGCGGTGGCCGAAAGCCGCGTGCCGCGCCCCGGAGCACTGCCAGCCAGGGAAACGGCATTCGTGGACCAGCTCGGGCGCCTGGGCATCAGCGCAGAGGCGGTCGCCGCGCTCAGTATCGGCACCAAGCGCGAAATTGCACCTCTGTTCGTTCCATTCGCTGCGCCGATCAACTCGGACTTTCGACCGTTTGTGCAACTTGAGGCGCCGCGCGCGCGCTTTGCCAGGACCCAGTCGCGCGCAGTGATAGAGCTTGCGCTTGCGCCCGTGCCGATTCTCGAGATGACCCGTGGGACGGCCGCGGCGTATTTGCGCGAGCCGGTGCCCCTCTACGTGCAGTCCCTCCGCCTGCGGACCCAGTCCATGGCACTGGAACTTGCGCGCCGGATTCTCGATCGCTCGGCCGACCCCTTTGGCTCGGCGAGGCCCGAAGGGCTCGCGCCACTGCTCGTGTTGAAGCGGCCCGGCGTGTTCTGCGGTGCGGCGGTGCCCAGAGTCGCCATCGAGCAGCTTCACCTTGTCGCCGAGCTGACCCTCGCCCACCTGTCTCCCGGCCTGCGGCGCGCGCTCTGGATCGAAAAGCACTGGCTGGAATGTGGCGCCGCCAAGCTGTCGCCTTCGGTGGCCCGGCGCATGGATCTTTACGCCGCGATCGCGGCGCGCGACGCGCAGGCCATGCTCGGGCTAGCGCGAAAGCTGCTCGAGTCCGGTTCGACCGAAGGAGAGCAGGAATGGCGGCGCTACCTGCTGCTGACCGCCATGCTCGGAGCCCACGTCGCGGGTGAGCATGAGGAGGCAAAGCGGCTATGGCGTACCTATGGCAGTGCACTCTACCCGGATGGCAGAGTTCCGACTTCGGTGAACTACGTCGCCAATCTGAAGTAAAGTTGGGGCCCTGAATTGCCGTCGCATTAATCCCGGTTTACTGCACCTTCTCTTTGTCCGGTGCGTTAAGGCACTGGATTCCGGCACGCCTCCCTTCCTCTAACCGACCTGTCTGCTTATATACCATTGCAAGCAGACAATGCACCCGCAAATTCGGTTGCGGCTGCGTCAACGCGGCAAGCAGCGAGGATTCCGCCTCAGCAGGCTGCCCAATCCCGAGCAGAGCAAGGCCGAGCTTCTCAAAAGCCGTGCCGCGCAAGGATTCCGGCAGATGTTGCGATTCTGTTGCGGCGCGCAAGTGCATGATGGCATCCGCGTATTTGCCGTCACTCATCATCCACAATCCAGCGTTGTAATGCACCAATGCATCGTCTGGAAAATGCTGGCCCAGATATTTCCATTGGCTCTCGAACAGATAATCGATCGTCTCCCACAGGTTATACATGGACGGGTCCCACCTGGATTGGGCAGGCCGTTGCTTGAGGGCATGAAACAATTCCCACAGCAACGCAATCGCATTCTGAGTGTTGCCAGTTGAAGCGGATTCGACATGCACGGCCTGGTGAGCCTTGATCAAGGTGACCATGGCATCTTTGATCTGGGTGTTGGCAATGCTGCCGGCAGTTTCTATGGCCTCGCCGTAAAACCTTTGCGGCAATTGAACATCGAAAATTTTATACGCGGCGGGAATTGAGTATCCGGGATAGGCGCGCAATTCGTTATCAATCAGGGCCTCGGGGCTGCGCCAGTCGAGCGGATGCTTGACCGTTTGGCCGGTCCACGTAATCGCAATGACGAGCAGTAGAGTTACGCGTAGCCGGGGTTTGAGTTGCCAGGACAGCGCAACAATCAACAGGATGGCCGGCCACACTGCGAAAGCCAAAAAACGGGCCGAAATGAGCGAGGGCGGCGCGTAAGGAATCAGTTGCATGGAAGGCATGCAGAGCAGCAGAAAAGCGACCAAGGCAAAACCTGCCAGAGACCGCTTGCGCACGATCATTGCTCCACCCGATATGGCTGCAGCCAGAACCGCGACTCCCAGTGCGACCATGTATGGTAGGTGAGGATCCTCGAATACCGGGTAGAAGTAATGACGCTCTTCCGGGCTGACCGCGAGGCGGGCGAGCCATCCCAGTGCTGCCAACGATCGCGTGACTGCCTCAATGCCAACATAGAAGGGAACCTTAAACTTCATAAATGCGTTGAATATCAGCGCAAGGCACAATGCCAGGAGCACGCTGGCTAGCGGCCACAACAACAGCAATGGGCGCCTGTCATGTTTCGGCGTGTCGCGCCAGAAGATTAGCCAAAGCAACGCGATGACCGGCGCCACCGCGGCTGCTGTTGCTTTCGAGAGCATCGCTGCCGCCAATGCAAACAAGGCTGCTGCGGCATACCTAGGAGAAAACTCCCGCTCCTGTCCGGCACGCATGGCAAGCCACAGCGCAAGCAGCGAAAACAGGGTTACAAGCACATCCTTCCGGCCGGCAATCCACACCACCGCTTCAACGTGGGACGGATGCAACGCAAACAAGGCGGTGACCGCTGCGGCAACCCACGGCGCACTGGTGACGTCCGCCGGGCGGAAATAGCGCCAGATGCCGGCAGTGACGCCATAGACCAATGGCAAGCAAAGCAGGTACAGCAGGATATTGTGAATTCGAAATGCCGCGGGATTCAGGCCAAACAGCGTCAAGTCGAACCAGTACGAAATATCCCGCAACGGGAGAAACTCGGTGAATTTGTTGTATGGCTCCAGGAAGAAACGCCATAGCTGGCCCAGATGTTGTTGTGCCAGTTTGTGGTTGTCGACGATGTAAAGGGTATCGTCGCCAATAAACGGGTAGTTGAGTGCCTGCAGATAGGCACAAACTGCCACCACTGCGCCGATGAACGCCAGCGCCAGGGGCGCGATTCGCGGCATACGAACAAGAAAGGAAGGCAGGTTCATTCTTGTTTAGTGGCTAATTTTTACCCTCCACAACTAGAGGGGTAAACGGTAGCTCGACCGGGCTCACCGCGCCTTCTCTTTGTCCGGTGCGTTAAGGCACAGGGTTCCGGCACGCGTCGCTTCCTCTAACCGAACTGTCTGCTTATATAGCATTGCAAGCAGGCAATGTACCCGCAAGTTCGGTTGTGGTTGCTTCAATGCGGCAAGCCACGCGGATTCCGCATCGGCGAACTGCCCGTTGCCCAGCAAAGCGAGGCCCAGGCGCTCAAAGGCCGCGCCACGCAAGGATTCGGGCAGACGCCGTGACTCGGTTGCGGCGCGCAAGCGCACGACCGCCTCCTTGTAATTACGGATATCCATCAACCACAATCCCGCGTTGTAATTCACTATCGGATCGTCTGGAAATTGCTCCCCCAGAAACTTCCATTGATCCTCGAACGACGCCCTGGTCGTTTCCCACAGGTTATGTATTGGCGCGTTCCACTTGGACTGGACCGGCGGTTGCTTCAGGTCAATAAATAATTCCAGAAGTGGCGTCATTGCCTTCTGGGGATTGCCGGTTGAAACGGCATCGACATGCACCGCGCGGTGAGCCTTGATCAGCTTGATCATGAGATCCCTGGCCTGGGGAATGGCAATGGTGTTGGCGGTCTCGAATGCATCGTCGTACAACGCGTGCGTCAACTGGGTACCAATGATTATGTGGCCGGCCGGCAAATAGAATCCGGGGTAGGCGCGGTACGCGGTGCCTATAAAAGTTTCCGGGCTGCGCCAGTCGCGCGGGTGTTGGGCCGTTTGGAAGCCCCATGACAGCGCAATAACGAGTAGCAACACCGTGCGTGGCGCGGGATTCAGGTGCCAGGACAGGGCAACGATCAGCAGTATGGCGGGCCACACCGCAATCGCCAAAAAACGGTCCGAAACGAGCGAGGGTGGCGCATAAGGAATCAGTTGAATGTAAGGCATGCAAAGCAGCAAGAAAACGACCAGCGCAAACCCTGCGAGAGTCCGCTTACGCATGATCATTACTCCACCGCTTATGGCTGCCGCCAGAACCGCGGCTCCCAGCGCGACCATGAACGGAAGATTGGCATCCTCGAATACCGGGTAAACGTAATGACGCGGTTCCGGGCTGACGGCAAGGCGGGCGAGCCAGCCCAGCACGGCAAATGTTCGAGTGACTGCTTCAATGCCAAAATAGAAAGGAATCTTTTTCGTTGTAACTGCCGCAAAAATCAGTGCGATGCACGTCGCCAGCAGCAGGCAAGCGAGAGGCCACAACAACAGTACACGGCGCCTGTCAGGTTTAGGTATATCGCGCCAGAAGATGAGCCAAAGCATGGCGATGACCGGTGCTACCGCAACCGCCGCCGCCTTCGAGAGCATCGCTGCCACCAATGCAAGCAAGGTTGCCGCGGCATACTTCGGCGAAAGCCCCTGCCCCATTCCGGCACGCACCGCCAGCCAAAGCGCGAGCAGCGAAAACATGGCTGAAAGCACATCCTTGCGGCCGGCAATCCATACCACCGCCTCAACGTGGGACGGATGCACCGCAAATAGTGCAGTGACCGCAGCGGCGACCCATGACGCGCTGGGGGCATCCGTCGGCCGGAAATAGCGCCAAATACCCAAGGTGGCGCCATAGATCGACGGCAGGCAAAGCAGATACAACACAATATTGTGAATCCGAAAAGCCGCGGGATTAAGGCCGAACAGCGTCAAGTCGAACCAGTAGGAAATTTCCCGCAACGGGAGAAATTCGGTAAAAGTGTTGTATGGCTCCAGGAAAATACGCCATAGGCCGCTCAGGTGCTGCTCGGCCAGTTTTTGGTTTTTGACTATGTAAATCGTATCGTCGGAAATGAACGGATAGTGGAGTGCCTGAAGATAGGCACAAACTGCCACTGTGGCGGCGATGAACACCATCGCCCACGGCGCAATTTGCCGAATACGGGCAAGGAAGAGGGGCGGGTTCATGCTTATATATTGTCTAATGCCGCGGCAAAGACAATGCCCGCGCCGGGAATCCTGCGGGGGCCCTCAAAAGATTATCTTGGATCGGACTACGCCGGTCAGCGCGCCGGCGGCGGCACGTAGCCGGGAATTCTGCCAACGTCCACTTCGTCAATCTGGTCCGGATCGAGGCACTGCCGCGCGTACTTCTCGTAGATTTTTTCCCACATGAAAATATCGAAGAGATCCGGGTCGATATGCCCGGTCAGCTTCATTTTTCCCAGTATTGTGAGCGACTCCGTGAGGGTCTTGCCTTTCTTGTACGGCCGGTCCTTGGCGGTCAACGCCTCGAAAATATCGGCGATGCCCATGCAGCGCGCCTGCACCGACATCTGCTCGCGCGTCAGCCCGCGCGGATAACCTTTGCCGTCCATGCGCTCGTGGTGCCCACCCGCGTATTCGGGCACGTTTTTCAAGTGCTTCGGCCAGGGGAGCGCCTCCAGCATCTGGATCGTGACCTCTATGTGGTGGTTGATGACCTGGCGCTCTTCCGGGGTCAGCGTGCCGTAGCGAATGGTGAGATTTTTCTGCTCCTCGTCGGAGAGGAAGTCGGCGGTGTCCCCGTCCACATTGCGCCAGCGGTAGCGCCGGGTAATCTCCTGCACCCTTGCGACGTCCTCGTCTTTCATGGCTTCGCCACCGACGTTGGCGCGCCGCAGGAACTCCCGGTCGTCCTCTATCTGCTTCAACCGCGGCTCGATCTCGCGGGTGAGAACCCCGTCGGTGGCATGCTTGTCCAGCCTCTTCAGCCGTTCCCGCAGGGCCGCGATTTCGGCGTCCCGTTTTACCACCTCGAAGCGCGTGTCTACGAGCGCAATGCGGTCGAAAATAGTCTGCATTTTCGTCGCCTTGTCCACGACGTGTACGGGGGTCGTGACCTTGCCACAATCGTGGAGCAGCCCCGCGATCTTCAACTCGTAGCGGTCGCGCTCGCTCATCGAGAAGCTCCTGAGCGGACCGACTTTGCAGGTGTCCACTGCTTCCGCCAGCATCATGGTGAGCATCGGCACGCGCTGGCAGTGCCCGCCGGTATAGGGCGACTTGTCGTCGATCGCGGAGTTGATGAGACCGATGAACGACTCGAACAGGTTCTCGAGGTGGTTGATCAGCAGGCGGTTGGTGAGCGCGATCGCCGCCTGCGACGCGAGCGATTCGGCGAGATGCTGGTCGGCGTCAGAAAACGCGACGACCTCGCCGGTCGCCGGGTCCTTGGAGTTGAGTAATTGCAGCACGCCGATGACCTCGCCTTCGTGGTTCTTCATCGGCACGGTGAGGAAGGAGGTGGAGCGATAGCCTGTTTTCTTGTCGAAATTCTTGGTGCCAGTGAAATCGAAACCGTCCGCCGTGTAGGCGTCCGCGACGTTGACCGAGCGGTCATGGTGCACGGCGTAGGCGGCGACCATGGTCTTCACCGGGGTGCCGTCCTTGTCGAACAGGTATATCGGGTAGAACGGAATTTCGACGCCGGTCGTGCCGCCCATCGCGATGCCGAGCGTGTCGTTGCGGATGATCTCGAATTTGAGGGTCTTCTCCTCGGTCATCCGGTAGAGCGTGCCGCCATCGGCATGCGTGATGTCCTTGGCGGCGATCAGGATGATTTCGAGCAGGCGGGTGATGTCCCTCTCCTGCGAGAGGGCGATGCCGATATGGTTGAGCTGCTCGAGACGCTTGAGCAGGTCGTCCCCGCTGTGGGAACGACCGGCTTCGCTCACGCCATGCACTACTTGATACACACCGCGCGCACTTGCAGCATGTCGGTGATGCCCTGCAGTACCTTCTCGATCCCGTCCTGCTTCAGCATGCGCATCCCGTCGTCCATACAGGTCGCAAACATCTTTGCCACCCGCGCATGATTCTGTATGTCCTTCTTGATTTTGTCCGAACCAATCAGCAGCTCGTGCAGGCCCAGCCGGCCCTTGTAGCCGGTGTTGCCGCAGACCTCGCATCCCTTCGCGGTATGGAGTATGAGTTCGCCTTTCTCGTTGCCGAATTCCTTCGTCCAAAATTCGAGCAACTCCGCCTTCTGCTTCTGGACGATCGCCTGGCGCTTCGCCTCTGCGTCGCCCGTCAACCTTTTTGGTTCGCCGCTCGCCTCGTCCACGACCGCCCCCCACGACTCCGTATTGACGAGCTCGGTGCTGTACTCGTCGATCAGCGCGCTCAGTTCCTCCGGCGTCGCAACGTGCGCTTCCTTGCACTTGCACAGCCGCCGCGCGAGACGCTGGGCGAGAATGCCGAGCAGGGCGTCGGCGAAGTTGAACGGGTCCATCCCCATGTCGAGCAGGCGGATGATGGATTCCGGCGCGCTATTGGTATGCAGCGTGGCGAACACCAAGTGGCCAGTGAGCGAAGCCTCGATGCCGGTGCCGACCGTTTCCTTGTCCCGCATTTCCCCCACCATGATCACGTCCGGGTCAGCGCGCAGGAACGCCTTCATGGCGATCGCGAAGGTAAGCCCCGCCTTGGGATTCATCTGCACCTGACGCAGGCCCTTCTGCGTAATTTCCACCGGGTCTTCCGCCGTCCAAATTTTCGTTTCCGGCGTA
>Ga0134121_10003748_pt1 | contig 12554 bp, 8 predicted proteins | sample KB301_FD_96463 | JGI IMG/M metagenome (GOLD analysis project Ga0134121, IMG submission 96463) | Terrestrial soil microbial communities without Nitrogen fertilizer from Kellogg Biological Station, Michigan, USA - KB3-0-1 | ecosystem: Environmental > Terrestrial > Soil > Unclassified ...
CTTCAAAGGCATCGTCGCCAACCGCGGCCAGGCGGCGCTGACGCTCGCGCGCCAGTACCTGCCGACGGCCGTCACCCTCGACGTGTTCCTGCCGGACATGCTCGGGTGGACGGTGCTCAACCAGCTCAAGCAGGATCCGTCGCTGCGGCACATTCCCGTGCAGATCGTCACGCTGGACGAGGACCGGCAGCACGGCCTCTCACGAGGTGCGTTCAGCTTCCTCGCCAAGCCGACGACCACCGAGGGATTGCAGCAGGCACTCTCGCGCATCAAGGATTTCGTACTGCCGCGCAGCAAGAAGCTGCTGGTCGTGGAAGACAACCCGGCAGAACGGCTCAGCATCGCCGAGCTGCTCGGACATTCCGATGTCGAGATCGAAACCGCGACCACCGGTCGCGAAGCGCTCGATGCGCTCACTACACGTTCCTACGATTGCGCGGTGCTCGACCTGCGTCTCCCGGACATGTCGGGATTCGAAGTACTCGAGAATATCCGCGATACGAAGACGCTCGCCGACCTGCCGGTCGTGGTGTTCACCGGCAAGGAGCTTTCGCCGGACGAAGACGCGCGGCTGCACACGCTCGCCCGCAGCGTCGTCGTGAAGGGCGTCGAGTCGCCGGAACGGTTGCTCGATGAAACCGCGCTCTTCCTGCACCGTGTCATCGCGGACCTGCCGGCCGAGAAGCAGGCCATGCTCGACCGGCTGCACCGCTCGGACGACGACCTCATCGGCAAACGCGTGCTCGTGGTGGACGACGACGTGCGCAACATCTTTGCGCTGTCGAGCGTGCTCGAGCGGCGCGGAATGGAAGTCGTCACCGCCAGCAACGGCTTCGAAGCGATTGCAACGCTGGAAGCGCAGCCGAACACGGCCATTGTGCTGATGGACATCATGATGCCCGAGATGGACGGCTACGAAACCATGCGCGCCATTCGCCAGAAACCTTCACTCAGGCGGCTGCCGATCGTCGCGCTGACGGCGAAGGCCATGAAGGGGGACCGTGAGAAGTGTCTGGAAGCGGGCGCGTCTGACTACCTCGCGAAGCCCGTGAATACGGAGCAGCTGCTGTCGGCGCTCCGGCTGTGGCTGCACCGGTAATGGGGAGGGCTCACGTGGACCGCGCCGACGCCGACAAGGTCAACATCCTGCTGGTCGATGACCAGCCGGGGAAGCTGCTCAGCTATGAGGCCATGCTGAACGAGCTTGGCGAGAATCTCATCAAGGCCAACTCGGGCAAGGAAGCGCTCGATCATCTCCTGAAGAACGACGTCACTGTCGTTCTGATGGACGTCAGCATGCCCGAGATCGACGGGTTCGAGCTCGCCGAAATGATCCACGCGCACCCGCGGTATCAGAAGACGGCGATTATCTTCGTTTCCGCGGTGCACCTGAGCGATCTCGACCGTCTCAAAGGCTACGCGTCAGGCGCGGTGGATTACGTCTCCGTACCGATCATTCCCGAGTTGCTCCGGGCAAAGGTCGGTGTGTTTACGGAGCTCTATCGGAAGACGCGGGAGCTGGAGCGTCTCACGGCCAAGCTCGAGGAACGCGTAGCCGAGCGCACATCCGAGCTCGAGAAGTCCGTCGCGAAGGAAGTAATGCTCGCCAAACAGCTCCGCGAAGTTGATCGCCGGAAGGACGAGTTTCTGGCGCTGCTCGGCCACGAGCTTCGGAATCCGCTGGCGCCGCTCCGCAACGCGGGGACGATTCTGCGCCAGAAAGGGATGACGGATCCTGATATGCGGTGGTGTGTGGATGTGATCGAGCGCCAGACCACGCAGCTCACGCGGCTCGTCGACGATCTGCTCGACGTGTCACGCGTAAGCCAGGGCAAGATCAAGCTGCAGATGGAGACCGTCGCGCTCGACTCGCTGATCCGGAACGCCGTCGAGACGAGCAGGCCGGTGATCGATGCGGGGCAGCACAAGTTCACCGTGACGTTGCCGGAACAGCCGGTCTTCCTGCAGGGCGACGGGGCGCGGCTCACGCAGGTCGTCGCGAATCTGCTCAACAACGCGGCGATGTATCAGGAGGAACGGGGAAGAATCGACCTGATATGTGAAGTTGTGGATGACAATGTTGAAATCCGGGTGAAGGATCGCGGCGTCGGCATTGCCGCGAACATGCACAACGAAGTGTTCGAGTTGTTCGCACAGGGGGAGCGGCCGCCCGCGGCCTCGCACGGTGGGCTCGGCATCGGACTGTCGCTGGTGAAGCGGCTCGCCGAAATGCACGGGGGATCGGTGCGCGTGTTCAGCGAAGGACCGGGCCACGGCTCGGAGTTCATCGTGTCGCTGCCGGTGCAGGCACCCGAAGCCGGCCCCGATACGCATGCCGCCACTGGCAGGAGCACACGCCCGGACGGTAAGCCACGCAGGATTCTGATTGTCGACGACAATCGCGACTCCGCCGACAGTCTTGCCGCCCTGCTCCGGCTCGGCGGCCACGAAGTGTTCGTGGCGAACGACGGCGCGACGGCGCTCGAAAAGACGGAAGAGGAAGAGCCCGAGGTCGTGCTGCTCGACATCGGGCTCCCGGGAATCGACGGTTACGAAGTGTGCCGCGGCATTCGCGCCCGCGGGTTCGGGGAGATACAAGTCATCGCGCTCACCGGATACGGACAGGATCGCGACCGCAAGCGAACCGAACAGGCCGGATTCGACCACCACCTCGTGAAGCCGGTCGATCTCAACGAGCTGCTGCGGCTTCTTGCCGACAGCGAGACGGAACTGACGATCAGCGACTAATCGCCTTTCTCCAGGTACTTCTTGAGCCCATCCAACATTGCGTCCCAGTTCTTTTCGGAGTGCTCGCGGGCTTCTTCACTCGTGTTGTGATCCTGGGTGAGCGTGACGACCGTGCGATCGCCTTCGCTGGTGAGCTCGATGTCGACGAGATGAAATGAGTCGTCGCTGCGTCCATCGAGCGCAACGAAGTGCTTGTATTTGAGCGTGCGGCCGGGCTTCATCCGCACGATCACGCCATGATCCTCGTACGGCTTGCCTTCCCATTCGCCGCGCCACGTGATGGGACTGCCTTCACGCCAGTCCGTGCTCACTTCCGAGCCGAAGAAATACTGCCGGATGGCGTCAGGATCGGTCAGCGCGCGCCAGACGTCGTCCCTCGACGCCTGAATCGATGTGGATGCATGTGCGATCAGATTGTTCATGCTCGCCTCCGCGGTGAAGGGTCCGGAAACCGTGGGCTCCGTAGTACACCGGCGCGCAACGTTCGGCGTCAGGGTTCCGCTGGACCCCAGTCGTAGCGCGTTTCCTTCCCCGCGATCATCCAGCGCTCCGGCCATGCCGTGCGCTGCCAGTCGAGTGGCTCGGCGACGGGGGGTGCCGCAGCCGCAGCCGCGAGCGCGGCGCGAATGTCGCGGCGCTCGTCGCCGCCGAGCGCGTCCGGCGAGAGCGAGAGAAACAGTGCGGTTCCGCTGCGGGCGACGAGATCGAGCCATTGGCGGTTGCTTGCCCACGGCACCGCGCGGGTCACCCCGACGCAATCGGCGTCGGCCGCGTAAAACGCGCCGTGCTGTGCGCCGCGGAACGCGAGGGAATTGACGCCCATCTTGCGCGTGCGAGCCCACTCCGTGCCGCTCGTGTCGTCGCCGATGCGGCACAGCTCGAACACGCCCGCCGACAAGTGACTCACCGTGTTGCACCCGATGATGGTCGCATCGCCCGCCGCGCCGCGGATTGTCGCGTAGAGATCGCGAATGACTTCCGCAGTGGTGCGTTTCGGACCTTCCGCGAACGTCCACCCGTCGCGCGTCATGGCCGAACCCATCTGGTAGCCCCAGCGGCCAAACACGTCGAACGTGGTGTAGTCGTGCTTGAGCATCGCAAAGCCCCACGACCTGATCCGCGCGACATCGCTCGCGATCTTCTCGCGGACGGCGCTCACGGTGGGATCGAGCATGTTGCGGTCGCGCGCGAGCCGCCACGCATCGGGCGCATTTGCGGGAGCCTGGAGCGGCCGCACCCAGATCCCCGGGCGCGCCCCACGCTGTGCAATGCCGGCGGCCACGGCGGCCATGTCGCCGAATTTTTCGTTGCCGTGATCCCACATGCCGGCGCCGTCGCGTGACTGGCCGCGTCCCGGCTGCCAGCCGTCGTCGATGACGCAGAACGGCCGGTTGTTCCCCGCGGGAGAAAGCTCCGCCACGTGCTCCGCGTCCGCGTACGCAGTTTGCGCACTGTTCTTACCGTACGCGTAGTACCAGTCGTTGCTGCCGAAGACCGGCGCGGCCGGAGTGCGTCCGTCCGGGCACAGCATGCGGCAAAACGCGCGCAGCGCGGCGAACGGTGACTCGCCGTTTCCCGCGCGGGAGATGACGTCAGCCACCACGAGCGTACGTTCGCCAAGCGCGAGGGGTGCCGCGCCGCTTCGCACATCCATCCAGAGGCTCACGCCCTTCGCGTCCACGAACCACGAGCAGAATGCGGCGGGAGACGTCCGCACGCCGTACGCGTGCGTGCGCGTGCCGTCGAACGTCGCCGCGTACCACGGCATCACGCGGTCGGGGACGAAGCTGCGCCACTCGAAGTCGCCGTAGCCGCGCTCCCACGCGTCGCCGAGTACGAGTCGCACCGTGGAGAGATCGCCGTTCCACCGGAGACCGATCCGGCGAACCTCGGTGGCCGGCGCGCTCAGCTCGACCCGGAGCGCTCCTCCCGACGGAACACATCGCACGTGCACGCCGGGGACGCTCGCCAGCGCGGCCGTTCCGGACGGTGTTTGGATGCGGATTGCGTCCGGGGGGTGCGTCACGTCGATGAAGCCGCGCTGTGCGTTCTGTGCGTCGGGCGCGCTCGCGAACGCTCGGAACGCGAGCTCCGAAATTGGAGCGGCCACCAGCGAAGCGGTGGAGCGCTTGAGAAACGTGCGGCGTGAGGTCACACCCCAACGTATCGCGCACGCTCCTCGTACGCGAGCGGAGCGCGACGCGACGCGAGCGGTTCCGTGCTTTGCACTTTGGCCGGTGCGCGTGTAGCGTGACGCGTGCGCACGCGCATCAAGCCCTGGATGTTCGTCGCGGCCATCTGGGTCTGGCCCGCGATCTTCAACGTCGTCGAGCGCCTCGTCCAGGTCCGCCTCAGCGGGTGGGATCGGCCGTCCGCGATCGACCTCATCTTCAGCGCGGGCGATTGGCTCATCTACGCACTCGTAACGCCGGTCATTTTCCGCATAACGAACCGCTGGCCCGTGGTGCGCCCGCATGTCCGGCAGCGCATCCTCATTCATCTCGGATTTGCGCTGCTGTTCTGTTTCGTGTGGGCCACAGCGGGCAAGGCGCTGCAATTCGGACTCGGCGCACTGTTCGCGCCCGAGCGACTGAGCAAGGTCGTGAGCACAGGAGCGAGTCCCGGCGCCGCGCTCGCCAGGGATGTCGCGAGCTGGATTCTCACCACGCTCCCCTTCGGCATGGTCGTGTACACGACGGTCGCCGGCATGGCGCACGCGTTCACCTATTTCGTCGAAGCACGTGATCGCGACGTGCAACTGGCGCGCGTGTCCGAGCAACTCACCGCCGCGCGCTACGCCACGCTCCAGGCCCAGCTCAACCCGCACTTTCTGTTCAACACGCTCAACACCATCGCCGTGTTCGTGCGCGACGGCGACCGGACCGGCGCGGTGCGCATCGTCGAGCAGCTCTCGTCCATTCTTCGGCGAACGCTGGGGCGTGGGCCATCGAATGAAGTGCAGTTCGGCGAAGAGATCGAGCTGGTCGACACCTATCTGGCTATCGAGCGCGCGCGGTTCCCGGACCGCCTGCGCGCCGAGATCCGTGTGCCGCAGGTGCTGCTCCGCGCGGCCGTGCCGAGTTTTGCATTGCAGCATCTCGTGGAGAACGCAATCCGCCACGGCATCGCCAAGCGGGACGCGGGGGGAACGGTGACGGTCATTGCGGCGCGCACGGATGATTCGCTCGTGATCACCGTCGAGGACGATGGCGCCGGTATCGGTCCAGGCGACGTGAGACCCGGACACGGGATCGCGAACACGCGCGAACGTTTGGCGGCGCTCTACGGTGCGGATGGTTCGCTCGAGATTGCGCCGCGTGCGGGCGGCGGTACGATCGCCACACTCCGCATTCCGTACCGGGAGATGGCGCGCGAGGAGACCGATGCCGCGCGCTGAGTGGCGTGTGCTCATCGCAGATGACGAGCCGGCGGCTCGGCGCGGCGTGCGTCAGTTGCTGGCCGGCCATGCGGGTTACACAGTTGTTGGTGAGTGCAGGAACGGCGGTGAGCTCCTTGCGGCCCTCGATGCCGCGCAGCCCGACGTCGTGTTCCTCGACATTCAGATGCCCGGCGCCAGCGGGTTCGATGTCATCGCGAGACGCACGCCTGAGCGCATGCCCGCCGTTATTTTTCTCACGGCGTACGACCAGCATGCATTGCGCGCGTTCGAGGCACAGGCGTTCGACTATCTCGTGAAGCCGGTCAGCGAGGCACGATTCGCGGCCACGATCCGTCGCCTGACAAAGCATCTCGCACTCAACCGTTCGGGAGAGCCGGAGCCGGTCGTGACGGTGGATACTCCGCGGGGATCGCTCGTGCTCGCGTTGTGCGAAATCGACTGGATTGAAGCGGCCGACAACTACGTGCGCGTGTGGGTGGGGGAACGAAACTGGCTCCTTCGGGAATCCCTGAGTGCCTTGGAAGATCGGTTGCATGCGCACGGGTTCGCGCGCGCGCACCGGCAGGCCATGGTGCGCATCGGGGCCATCAGGCAGCTCGTCCAGGCAAAATCAGGCCGCACGGCGGTCGCCGTACTCAATTCCGGCGCTCGTGTTCCCATCTCGCGCCGGCGTCGCGCGGAGCTCAATCGGCGACTCCGCCGCTGAGGCGATCGCGGCCGCTTGTCAGGAACGGTTTCGCAGCAACGCGGGTAGCCGTGGTATGCTCGCACCACGTCACCTTCCGAAGCTCGCGGCCACGATCGGGCTGTTCACCAAATACGGATTGGCGCAGTTCGCCCGCGACCAGGGGCTGAACGCGCTTCCGCATGACGACGACAAAGCCGACAAGTCGCGCGAGGAATCCGCGGAAACCGCCGTCGCGTTTCGCGAGCGGCTCGTCGAGCTTGGCCCGGCGTACATCAAGCTCGGGCAGCTGCTCTCGACGCGCAGCGACCTCTTGCCGGAGACGTACATCCGCGAGCTGGAACGCCTGCAGGACAACGTGGATCCGCTGCCGTTCGCGGAGCTCGCGCCGGTCATCGAGTCCGAGCTGGGCGGCCGGGTTTCAAAGCTGTTCGCGACGTTCGACGAGGAGCCGATCGGCGCCGCGAGCCTGGGCCAGGTGCACGCCGCGACGCTCCGCGACGGGCGCTCCGTGGTCGTCAAGATCCAGCGCCCGAACATCCGCCAGCAGCTCGCCGATGACGTCGAATTCTTTCGCGAGCTTGCACAGTTTCTCGCCGACCACACGACGGCAGGGCAGCGTGTGGATCTGGTGGGCATCATCCGCGAGCTCGAACGCGCGCTCGCGGATGAGCTGGATTATCGGGTGGAGGCGCGCAACGCCGTGCATTTCCGGCGGGCGCTGGCGGAGTTTCCGCGCCTCCTTGCCCCGCGCGTGGTGGCTGCGTATTCGACCGAGCGTGTGCTGACCACGGAGCGTGTGCACGGGTTCAAGATCACGGATATCTCGCCGGTCACGCGGACGGAAATCGATTTCAATCCCGTCGCCGACGAGCTCATGCGCGCGTACCTCAAGCAGATCGCGATCGACGGGCATTTCCACGCGGATCCGCACCCCGGGAATGTGTTCGTGCTTCTCCCGGGCATGCCGAATCCGCCCACGCCGTCGGAGATCGTGTCCGCGCAGGTCGACACGGAAGCGCGCGAGATCGCGCCGGCGCCGACGCCGTTCCAGGCCTCCGAGGCCGAAGCCATTGAAGCCGCGCCCATCGAGCTCGCGCCCATTGACGTCAAACTTGCGCTCATCGACTTCGGCATGACCGCGCGGCTCAGCCCCGGCATGCGCGACGCGAGCGTGCGCGTGCTGTTCGGCCTCGCCGACGACCGCGGAGACGAAGTGGCCGATGCGCTGGTGCAGGTCGGGGAAAAGTTGCGCGATTTCGACCGCGCCAAGTTCGTGAATGAAGTGACCGAGATCGTCTCGCGCTCGTACCGGATGCTCGCGGCGGATCTCGACGCTGGCATGATTCTCTATGACGTGATCAACGCCGCCTTCAGAACCGGGCTGCGTCCGCCCCCCGAGCTCACGCTGCTCGCCATGGCGCTCGCGAATCTTGGCAACGTTGCCCGCGCGCTCGACCCCGGATTCGAGCCCCTGCGTACCGTCCGTTCGTTCACGACCGAGATTGCGGCGCACCGGACGCGCTCGCAGTTCAATCCGAGGCAGCTCTATCGCGTGGCGACCGAGAGCGCGGATCTCCTGTCAACGTTGCCGCGCCGGATCGACACAATCACCCGAAAGCTCGCCAACAACGAGCTCAAGGCCGATCTCGAGCTCCCGCAGATCGGCGCCCTCATCAAGGGGCTCCAGAAAGTCGCGAATCGCGTGTTCACCGGGCTCGTGCTCGCCGGACTTCTGGTGGCAAGCGCGATGCTGCTCCCGGAGCGCCGAGTGCTCGGCACGGCCGGTTTCCTGATTGCGGCCGCGCTGGGCATCTACATGGTCATGGCCATTCTGCTCTCCGACAGGAGAGCGGGGCACACGAAACAGTAGCGCCGGGTAGAGAGAAAGACCGATGAGGAGGATATCCCTATGACCACATCACGACGTCCTGTTGTCTTGTTGAGTGCCGCAGCCTTTGCGCTGACCGCCGCCACTGCGCCTTCACGGCGCCCGGCGACGCACGACGAAGTCCAGAAGATTCAGCTCTCCGGGGACAATGAACGGCCGAACAAGGTGAAGACGTCCGCGACGGGCCTTGCGACGTTCACATGGGACGACCACGGCGCGATCACGTACTCACTCGAGGTCAAGAACCTCTCGTCGCGGCCCACGGCGGCGCACATTCACGGGCCGGCGGACAAGGACGGTGTGGCCCCGGTCATCGCGACGCTCGAGCTCAAGGATTCACTCACGACCGGTGTGATCGCCGTGGGCAGGATCGGCGAGTCGATCTTCGCGCACTTCAAGCGCGACGCCCTGAAGGACATGTTCGACCATGGACGGGCGTATGTGAACGTGCACACGGTGAACTATCCCGACGGAGAAATCCGCGGCCACTTCAAGCACTAAGCATTCACTGATTGTTGAACGTGTTGCACGCGGAGACCTGTCCGGTCTGGAAACCGCGGCGGAACCACGTCGCGCGCTGCTCGGCTGAGCCGTGTGTGAACGCATCGGGATTCACCGCGCGCCCGCCCATGCGCTGAATCCGGTCGTCGCCCACGGCGGCCGCGGCTGCGAGGCCCTCCTCGGCCTCGCCGGGATCGAGCTCGTTCTTCTTTGCCGCCGCCGCACCCCAGACGCCCGCGTAGCAGTCTGCCTGCAGCTCGACGCGCACCGATACGGCATTCGCGCCGCGGGGATCGCGCTGCTCGGCTGACTGCGCGCGCTCCGTCGTGCCAAGCAGGTACTGCACGTGATGACCAATCTCGTGCGCCAGCACGTACGCTTCCGCGAACTCGCCCGGCGCGCCGAAACGCTGGGCGAGCTCATCGTAGAATCCCAGGTCGATGTACACCTTGTGATCGGCCGGGCAGTAGAACGGGCCCGTCGCCGCTTGCGCGAACCCGCACGCGGACTCGACGGCGTCGCGGAACAGCACGAGCTTCGCATGCTGGTAGGGCGTTCGCGTCTGGCTCGCGAGCAGCGTGTCCCAGGTCGACTGCACATCACCAAGAATGAACTCGACGAATTGCTCGCGCTTCTGCTCCGCGGGCGACGCATTGACCGGCTGCTCGGCGGTCGTGACCGTGTCACCGCCGCCCAGCAGGCCAAGAAAGTCTCTCTTGAATACCAAGCTGAGCACCAGCAGCACGAGAAATCCGCCGATGCCGAACCGGCCGACCGGAATCCGCATTCCACCGCCACCGCCGCCGTAGGACGTGCCTCGCCGGTCCTCGACGTCGGGATTCGATCCCCCAGGTGACCATCGCATATCCGGCTCTACACTCTCCCGCGCCAATGGATTCTCTGGCGCAATTGAGGATGGGGTTGCAGACTGTTGGTTGCGCCAATTCCCCCACGGAGCCGAACGTGACGACCAGCCGCTCTTCGCTGTTGTTCACGCTCCTTTGGACCGCAGTCTCCGCTTCACCGCTCACCGCTCCAGCGCTCACCGCACAATCGGGCACCGTCGCCGGGCTCGTGCGCGATGCGTCGACACGAAGGCCCATCGAAGGCGCGCTGGTCCGTCTCGAAGGTACGTCCTACGGCGACGTAACGCGCGCCAACGGCACCTTCGTCATTCTTGGAGCGCCACCCGGAACGTACGCGGTCTCCGCCAGGCGTGTGGGATTCGCGACTCGCATCGTGAGCGGCGTGCTCATTGCCGTGGCGCGCACGCGGACGATCAATTTCGAGCTTCGTCCGGCACAGAACGACACGACGGAGCTCTCCGAGTTCGTGGCGAACTTCGGCGATCCCCGCATCGACCGGATGGTCGCGTCGTACGGTGACGATCAGCTGAGGACGCTCCCGTCGCTCAATCTCTCCGGCATCTTCAGCATTGGAGGCGGGTTCACGGAGCTGCCGCGTACGACCGCGTCCACGTCCATCGCCGATTATCGCCGGGGCGTCACGTCGCAGATGAGCATTCGCGGCGCGCGTCCGGAAGAGACGAAGTATCTGCTCGACGGCATCGACGTGAGCAATCCCGTATTCGGTTCACCGCCGCTGCTCCTCGATCCGCTCGCGACCGCGAGCGTGACCGTTTCACCGGGCCACTCCGACGCGGAGGAAGGCGGCGGTGTGGCGGGCGTCGTGTCGCAGGCGATGCGCGAAGGCGGCGACCGCATCCATGGCGCGTTCGAGTACCAGACGAGTGCCGTGGCGGGCACGCTCGGCCTCCACGCCGATGGCGCGAGCCGGGCGTTCGATGCACGCGCCTTCGCGAGCGGCCCCGCGCCCTTCGCGGGAGACAAGCTGCGCTTCATGGTTGCCGGGCAGACGGCGGGCGACCGCCTGCGAGTCCAGCGATACGTGCGGCCATCGAATTTCGATCGCCTGCCTCTTCGAGCGCAGGACTCAATCCGAAGGGTCGAAGCAGCGTGGAAGGATTGGACCGCGCTGGAGGATGGGAGCGGAGCTCAGCTCGCCGCGAAACTGTCGTACGCGGTACGGCCGAGTGTCCATCTGTCGCTTTCGACGGTGCTGCATAACCGAACCGCGCTCGATGCGGAGCCCGGAATCCTGACGGGAGACTCGGTCGCGTATCCGTCCGTACGCGACGACGGGCACTTCGTTGCCCTGCGTGCCGAAAAGCGCTTTGCCCACAGCGCTTTTTCGCTCACGGGGGCGGACGTCGGCGGCGTGCGCCAGAGCTGCAGCATCTGGCAAGGGGTCTGCGTTGCGGACCGCATTGCCCGGAAGCCGCAGGGCAAGGAAATCCCCTTTGGCGGGGTGCCTCCAAACGGGATGCCGTATGCCGTGAGCGGCCAATACTTCGGCGGCGAACAGTACGAGTCGCACGTCGTGCGGGCGGACATGAGCGCGCAACTCACGGATCATCACCAGGTGCGTACAGGGCTCAGCACCACGCAGCACGACCTCTCGTACCGCGACGTGCAGGCGTACGCGTGGCGGCAGGGCGCGCTCGTCGGCACGAGCCCGCTCATGGGCGTGACGGTCAAGGCCAACGACGTGTACCGCGCGCATCCGACGCAATTCTCGTCGTACGTGCAGGACGCCATCGAGTATGACCTCCTCACGATCAAACTCGGCGCGCGATTCGACTACATGCGCTCGGGTGGTATTGCGTTCGTGAATCCGCTGGATCCCACGAACGGGACGACCGCGTACGAAGTGTGCGAAGGCAAGGCGCCGGGTCTGAGCGAGACGCCATTCACGTACAACAATCTCTCGGGCATTCAGGCGTGTTTCGCGTCGCCCGATGGCGCGCACGGACTGCAGACCCTGCTCGATTCGGCCGGCCGGATCGCGCAGAGCGACGACATGCGTCGCGCGCGGCCGCGCACGGCGTTTTCCCCGCGCATCGCGCTCAGTTTTCCGCTGAGCGAAACGTCGGGAATGTTTCTCGACGTCGGCAGGTACAGCCGGACGCCCACGTATCACGATGTGTACCGGAACAGCGGCACGGGCACGCATCCGGGGCTTGGTTTTGACGCGGACGGAGTGTGCGAGAGCTTCCACGTCAAGCTCGGGACGACCGAGTGCGTACCGAACCTGACGCTGGACCGGCGTGTGCCCGAGTTCGTCGGCAACCCCGACCTGGCCTTCGAGCTCTCGACGGGGTGGGAAGCGGGATTCTCGACCGAGCTCAAACGCGCGCACTCGCTCGAGGCGTCGGTGTTCTCATGGTCCCAGTCGCATCTCCCGGCACTGTATCAGACGAACGCGAAAACTGACCTCGACCTTACCTACGGCCTGGTCAAGGGCGGCAA
>Ga0134121_10003752_pt1 | contig 12545 bp, 10 predicted proteins | sample KB301_FD_96463 | JGI IMG/M metagenome (GOLD analysis project Ga0134121, IMG submission 96463) | Terrestrial soil microbial communities without Nitrogen fertilizer from Kellogg Biological Station, Michigan, USA - KB3-0-1 | ecosystem: Environmental > Terrestrial > Soil > Unclassified ...
AGCCTGTACGCCGTCGAGACCGACAATCTTTACACCGTGCCCACCAACGAGATGCATCGGCACGGGCCGCGCGCGATCTACGCGGCCCGCACCCTGTGCGAGCGCATCGACGAAGCGCGCCTCCAGGCTGCCAGCCGGCGGTGAAGAACACGCCGCGCCCCGCGGTGTTGTAGCCGCTCACCAGACGATAGTCCTCGTCGAGCGCATTCTCCAGCCGTGCGCCGAAGTAGAGGTTCTTGCCGACCTGGTAGCGCGCCATGAGGTTCAGCACCGAATACGCCGGCTCGAACACCGTCACCGTCGAGTTGGTGATGCTCTGGTCGCGCCGCTCGCCGCTGTAGCGCCAGTCGCCGCCCACCCGCAGCGCGCCGAAGCTCTTGAACACGGACAGGGCCGCCAGGGTCTTCGCGCGGCGCAGCGCCTGCTGCGTCGGCGAATTGGTGCGGTCCTGCTCCTCGGGGTCCTGGAAGGTGATCGATGCGCGCAGATCGATGCCGAACAGCACGCCGTTGTAGCTGGTCTCGACCCCCTGGTTCGACGCGCTCTGCACGTTCTGCGGGATGAACAGGTTGTCGAGCACGATGGCGTCCTGGTACTCGGTGTCGAAGTAAGTCACGCGCAGGCGGTGCGGCCCGCTCGCCCATTGCACGCCGAGCTCGTTGGTCTTCGAGCGTTCGGGCTGCAGGTTCGGGTTGCCGAAGGCGGGATCGAGGTCGAGGAAGGTCGGGGCGCGGAACGCGGTGCTGTTGCTCAGCGTGATGCGCCAGGCCGGCGTCAGGTCGTAGCCGTAGCCGAGGAAGTACGTGCCTTCGGCGCCGAAGTCGCTGTAATCCTCGTAGCGGTAATTCGCCTGCAGCGTGTGGGCGCCGAGGCGCCCGAGATAGCCCAGGCGCCCCGCGCTCACGTCGCGCTCGCGCAGCGGATTGCCGCCGAACGATGAAGCGCTGTCGAGCGTCTGGTTGCGCCCCTCGATGCCGACGGTGATCGCGTGCGGCGGCGAGATGCGCACTTCGTTGTCCCAGATCAGCTGGCGGGTGCGCGTGTTCGAGCTGTTGGCGAACGAGCCGTTCAACGTGTCGGTGCGGTGGTCCTTGTTCTCCGCCGCGGTGACGCGCGACTTCCACTGCTCGACGAAGCGCGCCTCCCACCAGCCCTGCAGCATCGACAATTCCTGGTTGGAGCGCTGCTCGTCGGTGGGCAGGCCGAAGGACGGCTGGTCGTAGTCGAGCCAGGCCTGGGTGTTGAACAGCGCTACGCCGAACTCGTGCGCCGCGTTCAGCTTGTGCGAAGCGCTGAACGAGAGGCCCTGGTTGCGATAGCCGTCGGGATCGGAGTTGGCGAGCGGCGCGGCCGCAGGATCGATCGACGAGAAGCCTTTGGTGTCGAAGCGCGACAACGAGAGGTTGAAGCGCGTGTCGCCGACCCCGCCGCCGTAGCCGACGTGCACGTCGGAGGTATTGCGCGAGCCGGCCATCACCGAGGCCGACGGCGCGGGCTCGCCCTTGCCGCGCTTGGTGAACACCTGGATCACCCCGCCGACCGCGTTCGAGCCGTACAGGCTGGAGACGTTGCCGCGCACGATCTCCACCCGCTCGACCTGGTCGAGCATGATGTGCTGGAGCGCGGTCGAGCTGACGCCGGCGTCCTCGATGCGTACGCCATCGATCAGCACCAGGGTGCGGGCGCTGGTGCTGCCACGCAGCGAGAGCGGCGAGGCCACCGCGCCGATGCCGCCGGTCTGCGCCATCTCGAACCCGGATTCGCTGCGCAGCAGGCTGGGCAGGTCCACGGCCTGCGAGTCGCGGATCTCCTTCTGGGTGAGCACGGTGGTATGCGGGATGGCGTCGCGCAGGCGTTGCTGCGTGCGCGAGGCGGTGACCACTACGGCATCTTCTTGAGCAAGCGCAAACGATGGCAGGAGCGCGATGAGAAGCGCCCCAAATTTCCGAAACATGGCGAGCTGCCCTTTCCCCGGCAAGCGTCCCCGCACGCCGGAAAGTCGACTGCGCCGATCGGCCGGTATCCGGGCTTGCGCTACTTGCTCGCATCGCCTTCCCGTGGACGCTCCACAGTGGCGGATGGATGCGGCTTGACGCGCTTACCGTTGCGGGGGCAGCACAGGTTGCCTTGGGCGCGACCGCGCTTGCGGTTCCTGTTTCCCGTTTATCCCGCGCGCCGGAAGGCGCGTCGGGCACCGAGCAGGCGCCCGGATTATAAGAGGGCTTGCCCGGTCCGCAAGATCATGAAGTACATGCAGAAACAGGCCTTACTGCTTGACGATACTTGAGTTTTGCAACATAGTGTGCGGCGCGTGGAGACGGAGTTCAATTCGCTGGAGACAAAGGTCGCGCAGTTCGTCTCGCTTTGCGAGCGACTGCGCGCGGAGAACGTCGAGCTGCGCCAGCAGCTCGACGCGGCGCGCGGCGATGCCAAGCGTCTGCACGACAAGATCGACGGCGCCAAGGCCCGCCTCGAAGGCCTGCTGCAACGCCTTCCCGGGTGAGGGCGCGCCACATGGCCGAGCCGAAGACAGTAGAGGTGAACCTGCTTGGCCGGAGTTATCGCGTGGCGTGCGACGACAACGAGCGCGAAGCGCTGATGCAAGCCGTTGCCTACCTCGACGCGAAGATGAACGAGATCCGCAAGGCCGGAAAAGTCATGGGCGCGGAACGCATCGCGGTGATGGCGGCGCTCAACGTGGCGCACGAATTGCTTAGCGTGCGCCTCGGCACCGGCCTCGATGTCGGGCAGGCGAAACGCAGGCTGCTTGCACTAGAGTCGCAGATCGATGCGGCGATTGCAAAGCAGGAGAAGTTGTTCTAAAACTGATCCCGGTTTCCTGCGGTGTGCGACCGGGCCCTTATTTTCCGAACCGATAGCTTCCTTAGGTTGCGGCCCTAGTGTCACTGTTGTGATCGTCCCCACCTCACTTTGGGTGTGCCGGACGAACCTGATGTGACCGGTAAGCGACCACCCTGTTAAAGCCAGGGTTCGGGAGCCGGGCCCACCGGCATCGCGGGAAACCACTTCCCCAGAAGAACGACAATGAAATACTGGCTCATGAAGAGCGAGCCCGACGAGTGCTCGATCGACCACGTCCTCGCGGCGCCGGGACGCATCACGCCGTGGAGCGGCGTGCGCAACTACCAGGCGCGCAATTTCATGCGCGACGAGATGAAGGTCGGCGACGGCGTGCTGTTCTACCACTCGAGCTGTCCCGAGCCGGGCATCGCCGGCCTCGCGGAGGTGGCGTCCGCCGCCTACGTCGACCAGACCCAGTTCGACAAGAAAAGCGATTACTACGACCCCGCCTCGAAGAAGGACAACCCGCGCTGGGTGAACGTCGACGTGCGGGCGTTGCGCAAGACCCGCCTGGTGTCGCTCGAGGAGCTGCGCAGCCACAAGGCGCTGGCGAAGATGCGCACGCTGCGCCCGGGCAACCGGCTATCCATCACGCCGGTCACGGAGAGCGAGTGGAAGTTCATCGCCAAGCTGGCTTGACCAACGACTCCCTGCTGAAGGCGCTCGCGCTCCAGGCGACGCCTCACACCCCGATCTGGCTGATGCGCCAGGCGGGACGCTATCTGCCCGAGTACAACAAGACCCGCGCGAAGGCCGGCAGCTTCCTCAAGCTCGCCAAGACGCCGGCGCTCGCCGCCGAGGTCACGCTGCAGCCGCTCGAGCGCTTCCCGCTCGACGCCGCGATCGTGTTCTCCGACATCCTCACCATTCCGGACGCGATGGGCCTCGGGCTCGCGTTCGCCGAGGGCGAGGGGCCCCGTTTCGAGCGCCCGTTGCGCGACGAAAAACAGATTTTGGGATTGGCTGCGCCCGACCCGGCCCAACTCGAATACGTCTTTGAGGCGATCCGCGAAAGCAAGCGCGCGCTCGCCGGCCGGGTCCCCTTGATCGGCTTCTCCGGCAGCCCGTTCACCCTCGCCTGCTACATGGTGGAGGGCGCCGGCAGCGACGACTGGCGCACGCTCAAGGCCATGCGGCACGCGAGGCCCGACCTGCTGCACCGGATCCTCGAAGTGAACGCTCGCGCCGTCACGGATTATCTCAATGCGCAGATCGAAGCGGGCGCTGACGCCGTGATGCTGTTCGATACCTGGGGCGGAACGCTCGCGCACGACGACTACGAGACGTTTTCGCTTTCGTATGCGCGGAGAATTTTCGAAAACGTCAAAGGCGCACCGACGATCCTGTTCACCAAGGGGGGAAATCCGTGGCTCGGCGCGATGATGCGGAGCGGATGCGCCGCGGTCGGCCTGGATTGGACGTCGGATGCGCGCGCGGCGCGCAAATTGGCTGCCGGCGGCGTCGCGCTTCAAGGAAATCTCGATCCGGTCGCGTTGTTCGCGTCGCCTGAGCGCGTGCGCGAGGCCGCGCGCAAGGTGCTTGAAAGCTTTGGCCCCGCGCCGGGACACATCTTCAATCTCGGCCACGGGATTCTTCCGCAAACACCTGTGGAATCAGTGGCTGCGCTCGTAGAGGAAGTGCACGCTTACAGCGCTCAGCAGAGAGCCAAAGCGCCCGCCAAGCCTTGACTTATGCACAATTTTCGGGCTCTGCCGGGTTATTCCGCACCGTCCGTGCTCTCCCTATGTAGGGCCTCGTAAGTCCTTGATCGAGCAATCTAAAAACACCCCCTTGGCAGCGGGTTTTACGGGCGAAAAGCGCTATGACGCCCCTGTGACATGAGGATGAAGGGCTTACCCACAGCTTTATCCACAAACCCTAAGTCCTTGCCGGCACGGGAAAATTCTTGCGTTCGGGTGGCGCTCGACGTGCCGCTGCAAAAACTTTTCGAGTACTCGCTGCCGGAAGAAATCGAAGCGCGAATCGGCGATCGCGTCGCAGTTCGTTTCGGCGCGCAACAAAAAATCGGCGTGGTGATCGAGGAGCAGATCGATCCGCAGCTCGCGCGCCATCGCATCAAGCCGATTTCCGCGCGCCGCGACGACGCGCCGCGCCTGCCACAGGATTGGATCGCGCTGATGCGCTTCCTTTCCGGTTACTACCAGCGCCCGCTCGGCGAAACCGTGATCAGCTCGCTGCCGCCGCGCCTGCGCTCGACCAAACCGCTGCCGAAAAAGGTGCTGAAGAGCGAAGAAGCGCCGTCCGGCACGCGATTCGTGCAAATGCACGAGCTCACCGGCCTGCAGAAGAGCGTGGTGGAGCGCGTGGCCGCCGGGTTTCACGCCTACCTGCTGCACGGCGTGACGGGGAGCGGCAAGACCGAGGTGTATCTGCACCTGGTGGCGCGCACTCTGGAGCGCGGCCAGCAGGCGTTGGTGCTGGTTCCTGAAATCAGCCTGACACCGCAGCTCGAAGCGCGCTTTCGCCACGCCTTCCCGGACACGCAGATCGCGCTGATGCACAGCGGCCTGGAAGACATCGCGCGCACCGGCGCCTGGCTCGCCGCCGCGCGCGGCAGCGCCGGCATCGTGCTCGGCACCCGGCTCGCGGTGCTCGCCCCGCTGGCGAAGCTGGGGCTGATCGTGGTCGACGAAGAGCACGACGCTTCGTTCAAGCAGCAGGAAGGGCTGCGCTACTCCGCGCGCGACGCCGCGGTCTACCGCGCCAAGCTCGCCGGCTGCCCGGTGATCCTCGGCACCGCCACGCCCTCGCTCGAGACCTGGCACAACTGGACGCAGGGCCGTTATGAGCGGCTCGAGATGCCGGAGCGCGCTTCGCCGGGGGCACGTCTACCGACGGTGAAGACCGTCGATCTGAAGCAGGATCCGGCCGAGCAGGGTTTTTCGAAGAAAGTCATCGATGAAATCGCCAACCGGCTGGCCCGCGGCGAGCAGAGCCTGATCTTCATCAACCGGCGCGGCTATGCGCCGGTGCTCGCGTGCGAAGCGTGCGGCTGGACCGCCGGCTGCGGGCGCTGCACCGCGCGCATGGTGCTGCACACCGCCGATCGAAGGGGCAGCCTGCGCTGCCATCACTGCGGCGCGCAGGAGGCGATTCCGCGCGCCTGTCCGACCTGCGGCAATGTGGATCTCAAGCCGATGGGACGCGGCACGCAACGCGTCGAGGAGACGCTCGCAGCGCGCTTCCCGGCCGCGCGCATCGTCCGCATCGACCGCGACAGCGCGCGACGCAGGGAGGAGCTCTCGCGCACGCTGGAGGGCATCCGGCGCGGGGAAGGAGACATCCTGGTCGGCACGCAGCTGCTCGCCAAGGGCCACGACTTCCCTGCCCTCACGCTGGTCGGCGTGCTCAACGCCGACAGCGCGCTGGTGTCGACCGATTACCGCGCGCCCGAGCGCCTGTTCGCGGTGCTCGCCCAGGTCGCGGGCCGCGCCGGCCGGCGCGAGCGGCCCGGCGAAGTGCTGATCCAGACCCGCTACCCGCGCCATCCGCTGTTCGCGGCGCTCGAGCGCCACGATTTCAGCGGCTTCGCCGAGGCGCAGCTCGCCGAGCGCCGCAGCGCGGGATTCCCGCCGTTCGTGTTCGAGGCCGCGCTGCGCGCGGAAGCGCCCAAGCTCGACCAGGCGATCGAATTTCTGAAGAATGCGGCGGCATCGGTGCAAGCGCCGGACGAAGTCACCGTGTTCGATCCCGTGCCGCATCTCCTCACGCGCCGCGCCGACTTCGAGCGCGCGCAGGTCGTCATGCAGTCGAACTCACGGCAGGCATTGCAGGAGTTTCTGGGGTTGCTTTCGAAAAACCTTTTCGAGACCGCAGCGCGCCATGTCCGTTGGCATGTCGACGTCGACCCGATCGAATTCGACTGAATTCGGGGTCAGGGTGCGAACTCCGCGCCCGGCGAAGACTCTGACTTCAAGCGCCCAGTAGAAACAATTCTCTATAATTCAACGCCTTCGATGGCCGCCGATCCCAAAGCCCAGATTGAAGCAGCGCTCCAGAGAGCGCTCGAGAAGGAAGCGCCGGAGTACGCCAAGATCGAGTTCTATTCGCTGGAGAGACCCCGACAAGCGGGTCACGGCGACTACTCCACGAGCGTGGCTCTTCAGTTAGCCAAGCGCCTTAATAGAAATCCTCGGGAACTCGCGCAGAGCATATCCACCTCGACGCTCGCGCTGACGCCTGCGATTTCGACGCTGATAGAGCAGCCGAGAGTCGATGGCCCGGGTTTCATCAATTTCCGGCTCAAGCAGGGCACCAAGACCGATGTAGTTCGCCAAGTACTCCAAGCCGGCAAAGCTTATGGCCGGGCGCACAAGGACAGGCCGACCTCGGTGCAGGTCGAGTTCGTGTCGGCCAATCCGACCGGGCCGCTGCACGTCGGCCACGGCCGCCAGGCGGCGCTCGGCGACGCGCTCGCTTCGCTGATCGAGGCGCAGGGCGACAGGGTGACGCGCGAGTTCTATTACAACGACGCCGGCGCGCAGATCCACAACCTCGCGCTCTCGGTGCAGGCGCGCAGGCGCGGCGTGAAGCCCGGCGACCCGGGCTGGCCGAAGGACGGTTATGCCGGCGAGTACATCCAGGACATCGCCGAGTCGTACAAGGGATCGGTCGACGACCTGGAAGCGATCCGCGTGTTCGCGGTGGCGTACCTGCGCAACGAGCAGGACATCGATCTGCGCGAGTTCGGCGTCAAGTTCGACGTCTATTACCTCGAGTCGAGCCTGTACGCCGACGGCAAGGTCGAGGCGGCAGTCCAGGCGCTGAAAGACAGCGGCAAGACCTACGAGAACGAGGGCGCGCTGTGGCTGCGCACCACCGACTACGGCGACGACAAGGATCGCGTGGTGCGCAAGTCCGACGGCAGCTACACCTACTTCGTGCCGGACGTCGCCTACCACCTCACGAAGTGGAAGCGCGGCTTCGCCAAGGTGGTGAACGTGCAGGGCTCGGACCACTTCGGCACCACGGCGCGCGTGCGCGCCGGCCTGCAGGCGCTGAACGCCGGCATTCCCAAGGGCTATCCCGACTATGTGATGCACAGCATGGTGCGCGTGATGCGCGGCGGCGAGGAGGTGAAGATCTCCAAGCGCGCCGGCTCGTACGTCACGCTGCGCGACCTGCTCGACTGGGTGGGGCGCGACGCGGTGCGCTTCTTCCTCCTGTCACGCCGCGCGGACGCCGACTTCGTGTTCGACGTCGATCTCGCGCGCGCGCAGACCGAGGAGAATCCGGTGTACTACGTGCAGTACGCTCACGCTCGCGTTTGCAGTGTGTTCAATCAGTGGGGCGGCAAGGTGAGCGCGTTGCCCGGTGCCAATCTGTCCCTGCTGACCAGCGAGAGAGAACTCGCGCTGGCGCAGCGCATCGGCGAATTTCCCGACGTGGTCGCCGAAGCGGCGCGCGAGCTCTCGCCGCATTCGGTCGCCTTCTACCTGCGCAGTCTCGCGGCCGACTTTCACAGCTACTATAATGCCGAGCGCATCCTCGTCGACGACGAGGGCCTGCGTGCGGCGCGGCTCGCGCTGTGCGCGGCGGCGAAGCAGACGCTGGCCAACGGGCTGTCGCTCCTAGGCGTCAGCGCCCCGGAGAAGATGTAAATGGCGACCACCGCTCCATGACCCCCACGCGCAAAGGCTCGCAAGGCAATTTCCTCGCGGGCATGGGCGTGGGCGTGCTGATCGGGCTCGCGGTCTCGCTCGGTATCGCGTTCTACCTCAACCGAACGCCGATTCCGTTCATGTCGGCGAAGCCCAAGCCGCCGGAGAAGAACGGCGCCGCCAGCAAGGCGCCGCCGATCGCCGGGCTGCCCCAGGGTGGCGCCGCGCCGGGCGTCCCGGCGAGCGCCACGGCGGAGAAGCCGAAGTTCGACTTCTACCGCATCCTGCCGGGCTCGGAAGAGCCGGTGAGCGAAAAGGAGCTGCGCGAGCGCGAGCGCCAGCAGCGCGCGGCCGCGAAGAGCGGCGGCGGTCAACAGGAAACCTCGAAGGACGTTTATTTCATCCAGGCAGGCTCGTTCCAGAACCCGGCCGAGGCCGACAACCAGAAGGCGCGCCTCGCCATCCTCGGCTTCGAGTCGAGCGTGGAGCCGGCGAACCTGCCCGACAAGGGGACCTGGTACCGGGTGCGGATGGGGCCTTATGCCAAGGTCGAGGAAATCAACAAGGTGCGTCAGGCGCTGGCCCAGAACGGCATCGAGGCCAACCTGATCAAAGTAAAGGACCAGCAATGAATCGAGTCAGACGTAGCTTGGTGATTGCGCTCTCCCTTATGCCGCTCGCGCTGGCGTGGCGCGGTGCGTTCGCGCAGAGCAACGGCAACAACGTCACCGAGCTGAATCCGCCGCTGCCGACGGAGAGCGACGGCAAGATCGAGGTGCTGGAGTTCTTCTGGTACGGCTGCATCCACTGCTACAACCTCGAGCCGAGGCTCGAGACCTGGCTCAAGACCAAGCCCGCCGACGTGGCGTTCCGGCGCGTGCCCGCGGTACTCTCCGACCGCTGGGGTCACGATGCCGTGGTGTTCTACGCTTTCGAGGCGCTCGGCGTGCTCGACAAGCTGCATCGGCCGTTCTTCGACGCCATCCACCGCGAGCGCCTGCGCTCGGACAACATGCCGGCGCTCAACGCGTGGCTGGAGAAGAACGGCGTGGACCCGAAGAAGTTCGACGCCACCGCACGCTCGTTCGGCGTGCAGAGCAAGGTGAAGCGCGCCATCCGCCTGACCTCCGACTACAAAGTCGACGGCACGCCGTCGATGGCAGTGCAAGGCCGCTACACCATCAGCGCGGGCGATACCATGCTCGACACCGTCAACCAGCTGGTCGCCGCGGTCCGCAAGAACAAGCCGTAGTCGGTGCGCGTCGTCATCACCGGCGCCTCCTCGGGTATCGGCGAGGCGCTGGCGCGGCATTACGCGGCCCAGGGGGCCGTCCTGGGGTTGATTTCCCGTCGACCCGTCGAAGTGACCAAAGGGACTTCCTACCCGGTAGACGTCACCGATGAAGCCGCCATGGCTCGCGTGGCGAGAGACTTCATCGATCGCTTCGGCGTCCCGGACCTGGTGATCGCCAACGCCGGGATCTCGAGCGGCACCAGCGGTGCCGACGGCGACGACGTCGCCAAGCTGCGCAAGGTGCTGGAAGTGAATGTGGCCGGGCTCGCCGCCACCCTCGCCGCGTTCGCCCCGGCGATGCGCGAGGCCGGACGCGGTACGCTCGCCGGCATCGCCAGCGTCGCGGGATTCCGCGGCCTGGCGGGAAACGGCGCGTACTGCGCGTCCAAGTCGGCGGCGATCACCTGGCTGGAGAGCCTGCGGACCGAGCTCTACGGCAGCGGCGTCTCGGTGGTGTGCGTCTGCCCCGGCTACATCGACACGCCGATGACGCGCGTCAACCGCTTTCGCATGCCCTTCCTGATTTCCGCCGATGAAGCGGCGCGGCGCATCGCGCGCGCCATCGAAGGCAAGCGCCGGCTTGCCGTGATTCCCTGGCAGATGGCGCTGGTGTCGGTGGTGCTGCGCGCGATGCCGGGCTGGCTCTACGACCGCCTGGCTGCGCGCGCTCCGCGAAAGCCTAGGGACGTCCCTGTCTAGAAGGGATGCGCAGCTTGGCGTAGCTGCCGGGCGCGTCTTCGAGGGCTTTTAGCGCGCCCTCGCCGGGTATGCGCGCCGGCGCCTTGCCGCCGCCGTGCGGCTCGATCCAGCGCTGCCAGTCTTCCCACCACGAGCCCGGCTTCTGCTGGGCCGACGCGAACCACTCTTCCGCCGATCCGGGCATCGAGTCGCTGGTCCAGTAGTGGTACTTCTTCGCCGCCGGCGGATTGACGATGCCGGCGATGTGACCGGAGCCGCCGAGGACGAAGCGTACTGGTCCATTCAGGTACCGGGCGCCTTTGTACGTCGTTTTCCACGGCGCGATGTGATCTTCGACCGTCGAAATGAAGTACGACGGCAACGTCACCTTGGACAGGTCGATCGGCACGCCGTCGAGCTCGATGCCGCCCGGCTTGCCCATCGCGTTGCGGATGTACATGTTGCGCAGGTAGAAGCTGTGCATGCGCGCCGGCATGCGAGTGGAGTCGGCGTTCCAGTACAGCAGGTCGAACGGGAACGGGTCCTTGCCGAGCAGGTAGTTGTTCACCACGAACGACCACACCAGGTCGTTGGCGCGCAGCAGGTTGAAGGTGCCCCCCATCTCCGAGCCCTCCAAATATCCTCGCTCGTTCATCTTGCGCTCGAGGTTCTGCACCTGCGCCTCGTCGATGAACACGCCGAGCTCGCCCGGCTGCGAGAAGTCGAGCAGGCTGACGAAGAAGGTCGCGCTCGCCACCCGGTTCTGTTTTTTCTCGGCAAGATAGGCCAGCGTCGCGCCGAGCAGCGTCCCGCCGAGGCAGTAGCCGATGACATTCGCTTCGCGCGAGCCAGTCGCCTTCTCCACCGCGTCGAGCGCGGCGAGCGGGCCCTCGAGCATGTAGTCCTCGAAGCCCTTCTGCGCCAGGCGCGCGTCCGGGTTGACCCACGAGATCACGAACACCGTGTGGCCCTGGCTCACGGCCCAGCGGATGAAGGAGTTCTTCTCGCGCAGGTCGAGGATGTAGTACTTGTTGATCCAAGGCGGGATGATCACCAGCGGCCGCTTGTAGACCTGCTCGGTGAGCGGCGAGTACTGGATGAGCTGCATCAGGTCGTTCTGGTAGACGACCTTGCCGGGCGTGGTGGCGACGTTGCGCCCGAGCTGGAACGCGTTCTCGTCGGTCATCGAGATGCGCAGCTTGCCGCCGCCCTTCTCGAGGTCCGACAGCAGGTTGTTGAGGCCCCGAACCAGGTTTTGGCCGCCGCTCGACACGGTCTCGCGCAGCACCTGCGGGTTGGTCATCAGGAAGTTCGAGGGCGAAAGCGCGTCGACGTACTGGCGCGTGAAGAACGCGACCTTCTTCTCCGACTCGGGTGTCAGGCCCTCCACGTCGGCCACCCCCTGGCGGATATGGCGCGCGCTGATCAGGTACGACTGCTTGATCAGGTCGAACATGAAGTTCTTCGACCAGTCCTCGTCCTTGAAGCGCCCGTCGCTCTTCTCCGGCACCGCCACCGGGCCGGAGTCGAGGCCCATCAGCTTCATCCAGCTCGACTGCCACAGGCGCATGTGGTCGAGCCACAGGTTCATCGAGAAGCTCGCGAGGCGCGCCGGATCGGCCGCCATGCGCGCGTAGAGATCCATGAACGCCTTGGCGATGCCCATTTCGTCGCGCACCGCGGAGGACATGTCCTCGGCCTGGCGCTTGGCGAACTCGCCGAAGATCTTGGACGCGCGCTCGGCCACCTGCTGCGTGACCTTCGCCAGCTCGGCCGCTTCCGTCTTGTTAGCTTGATGCATATCTCATGATGCCATCTTCGCCCTGCGCACGCCTTGCGCGCCCGGCGTAGTACAGATAGTGCAGGTGGGCTATCGCCTCGCCCATGGCAAAGAACGTCTGGTGCGCGTCGAGCGGCCGGCGGAACAAGACGCTCAGCAGTTCGGCCGCGCTTTGCGGTTCTTGTAGCGATTTGACGAGCTCGCCCAGCCTTTCCTGATGATGACGCTCCAGTTGCTCGACCCGCTCATGCGCGCCGCGGAAAGGCTTGCCGTGCGAAGGCAGCACCAGCATGTCGGCCGGCAATTCGCG
>Ga0134121_10003754_pt1 | contig 12540 bp, 3 predicted proteins | sample KB301_FD_96463 | JGI IMG/M metagenome (GOLD analysis project Ga0134121, IMG submission 96463) | Terrestrial soil microbial communities without Nitrogen fertilizer from Kellogg Biological Station, Michigan, USA - KB3-0-1 | ecosystem: Environmental > Terrestrial > Soil > Unclassified ...
AAGCTGATCCCGAATATGAGGGCGGAATAAAGTTCGCGCTGCCCAAGGCGAAAATCGCCGGCGGGGCCTCAATGAAACTACGCCCTAAAGTGCCGGCGTTTCTGATCGATGCGTTTGTCGAATTGTCGACTCCGATTCTGCTGGGAAACACGAGTCTCGGCATCTTTGGCTTTCGTGGTTTGTTTGGCCAGCGGTATGTAGCAACCAAAGCCGCGGCTGATCTGGACGACACCAATACGTGGTACGACTACTACAAGGCCCTGAAGCCTACTCAGGGTGTCACTGTTTCCAAATTTGAAGGTCCATCGCAAACGAAAAGTTACGACGGCGCCTTCTCGATCGGCGCCGGCGTCACACTCGCGACTGCGTATGATGACGGCTATACATTTTCACTGAGACTGTTCCTGCTGCTGTCCCTGCCCGATCTGATTTATCTCGAAGGCAAAGCGAAAATTCTTGGCGAGCGGATTGGGTTCGATGGCGCAGATCCACCCTTCTTCGCCGTGCTGGCTATCAGCTCGAAATCAGTGGAGACGGGCGTCGGTGTCAGCTACAAAATCCCGAGTGAGGGTTCACACCCGGGATGGATTGTGGATTTGAATGCCGAAATGCGCGCCGCCTTCTTCTTTCAGAATTCATCGGCCTGGTATATCAATTTCGGCACCGTTCAAAACCCTACGACGGCGCGAGTGCTGTCTCTCTTCGACGCCACTTCATATGTGATGCTGTCCGCAGCAGGGATTGCGGCCGGCGCCGGCGTCACCTTTGGATTTAATAAGAGCTACGCCGGCGGCATGGTCCACGCCTCAGTTGGTTGTTACATCAAGGTCAATGGCTTCATAAGTTTCGAACGTCCGCAAATTGGCGGCTTTGCGATGATCGGCGGCCACGTCGACGTGAGACTGATGTGGTTTGGTTTCTACCTAATCATCGACACGTCGCTCTCAGTCGAAGCCCCTAAGCCGTTTTACATTCAGGGAAGCGTGCACTTGTGTGTCGGGGTGACGATTGGCTTTTGGAAGTTCAAAAAGAAGATTGAGAAATGTTTCGACGTTGAATTCAAATGGGAGAAGGATAAGACCGTCGACACGACGCCGGTCTTGCCATTTGCAGACCTCTCTAATCCCAACGTTCCGATGCCGGCGATGGGAACCAACATGCTGTCAGGAGAGTCTTTCAAAGTGGCAAACCTGGGTACTTCTTTACCCTCCGCAACCGACCCCGCGTTCGACACCGCGGTGTTGCCGCTCGATACGTGGGTTGATATTGAGTTTCTCAAGGGGTTGCTGCCGGCTCCGGATGTTGACGCGCGAGTTGGCCGGTTGTCAGGACAAGTGCCTGCAAACACTATCGACTACATACCTCCGGCGGAAGTCGCTCACAAAGTCAAACACGAATACTCGATCAAGAAAATGGAGATTAAGGCCTGGAGCGGCAGTTCGTGGGTGGATTATCGCACGTACGAAGCGATGGGCCCTCCCGCTGCTCTGGCGGCGATCAATGCCAACCCTTCTGCCTACAAAGACGGATTTTGGCAAAATTCCGGCTCCGGCTTTAACAAGCTTCGCCTGCTGGCCGAGACTTCGCTGTCCTACATGGAGCAAGGCGAACCCGGTTGGTACATTCCCGAGCAATTCGGGATCACGAGCGCAACTTTGTTCTGTCGCACCAGGCGGCGCGAGAAGCACTGCCTTAGTTGGACCGAAGTTGATCCCGCCACGGTCTACGCTGCTGATGCGTGGCGTCAGACAGATACAGTGCTGTTCCGCGTTTCAGGCGGGCCTGGCACTGTGATGAATTGGACCAATCACTTTGGTATTAACCGATCACTTGCGTTCGGCAACGACTCCATCGTGGAGATCGTCTTGAACAAGCCGTGCGTCGAAGTGAATTTGAAGCTAATGACGTTCTCGTCCGGAGCTGTCATCCGCTTCTACAAGCGCGAGACAAACGGCGCTGGTTTTGTATTCAAGCAGGTTGAGAGCCGAACGTTGACGCAGGCACAGTTGCTGGCCCCGATCCAATACAACGACGCCGCGCAACCGGTGTTGAAAATCGAGATCGATCCAGTCAAGGCTGATGCTGCTGCTGAATTCAACTTGCGCGTTCAGATCGACGCACTTTATCGGGAACTTTACGAGACTGGAGTCGATGGCAGTGAAAAGAAAGCGCTGCTCTCAAGAATCAAACTCCTCGAGCAGGAGCTCGAACTCGTTCAGGGTCGAGGTTGTACGCGGAAAGAAATCACGCAAGCAGAGCTGGCAGCGCAGATTGCAAATCTAAAAGAGCAGGTCGAGAAATGCCGGAACCAGCTTGTTGAGTTACAGGCGCTGCAGCAACAGGCTTGTGAGGAAGCTGCTGATTTACGCGAAACATTCAAAAACTGCTTCCCGAATGTTCCCTCGTTGCTCAGCTACGAAATTGTAAAAGACGACGGCCCAGTGGGCCATGTTCAGTTCAATTTCAAAGTTTATGACGATCAGCGAGACGAAGTGCTGTTCAACGGCACTAAGTCATACGCCGATCCGATAGTGGTGGAACGTGCCGTCTTCGATACGCTCAAACTCACTGTCTGGCCAAACGACTACGCGCTGATAGCTCCGAAGAATGGAAACCATTTTTTCCAGCTCGTCGATACATTCGGCGAATTTGTAGCCGTCAACCCCGCCATTCACGACACGTGGTCTCGGTTAGTCGGAGCCTGGGAGGAAACGGTGGCTTTCTGTCGCGCGGCACAAACAGGCACGGAGTTTGTAATTGGCCGACGTCAGAGCGGAAAGCTCCCTTGCGATGAAGCCATCGACCATTTGCTTTGCTGGAAGCAGTTGCCAACTTTGGGTCCGGTTGGAGCAGGGCGTTGCGACTCAATTGTTGCCGGGATCCTCAGAGCGCGCGAGACGTTTTGCAATGAATACAATCGGCTGTATCGCGAACTCTACAATTGCAACAAACAACTGCTTAGTGAATTAACGACCCGCTGCGACAAGCTCACACACGATGTCGAGCTCAAAAGTGCGGAATGCATAAACCTGAGCGATCAACTAGCGTCCCTGGTTGAGCTACAGGCCTTCATAGCTCAAAACGGACCGCTAATTCCTCCACCAAAATCACCTTGCACTACCTTGCTGCAAGAAGTCTGTTGTCTGTCACTCGAAGACTATCAGTTCAACCTCTCCGCTCCCGGTCAGGCAGCCATCGATGAGGACTATCAGAATGCCATCGCTGCCATGGAAAAAAGACTAACTCCCATTTGGAGACCGCGCACAAAATACATCGTTCGACTTCAGGTAACAGATACAGTCAACAATGTTCCTTCTCCCAATAACGATCGCGATTTCTATTTCGGTTTTCGCACGGCTGGACCCGTAGGGCATTTCCATACCGACGCATTCGCCAACTACGTCGATACGGCGAACCATAAGAGTCCTGACCTGTACATGCTGACCGGTCTCAAAGGGTATATCGATTACCGCCGTTCTTATCCGGATCCAAGCGGTCAGTTGATTGGGGCAAAACCCTTGTTCTACGAAGACGCGCGCATTCTGCTCTTTTTCACCAAACGTTATGTCTACCATTTCTTTGGTGACTGGCCCGCTTATAACGGGTTGCCGGCGCTTACGGGTAACGCGATGCAGGTCATTATTAAGGACCCGGCTGAGGACACCTCGATTCCCAATCCGCCACCGCCGGAGATAACGACTACTAAGATTCCACAAGCAACAGTGAGCTGGCCCGTCGATGACGATCCGCGCATCCAAGAAGACATTCGCACGCTGCTGAATCTGCACAACCCGGAACTGCTGGATCCGGCTTTTGAGGGCGGTGACTGCTGGTCGTCGGGGGCTCAGATGATTAAGCCGGCCAGTGTGCTGACCGCGGTCGAGCCAAAGAATCTCAAGCCGTTGAAGCTATACACCATCGTGGTGAATAACATTCACGCCGGACAGGTAAGCGAAGTGCATCAATACGTTTTCCAGACGTCTCGCTATCCTGATTTCACCGCCCAGGTGAAGAGTTACCGGCTGAATGACGGGAAAGGGAATCAGCGAGACGCAGTGTTCAAAATCGAATTGCCTCTGACGGTCGCGGATGTTGATCTGATGTTTGAAGTGGTGACCGGAAACATGTCCGCCGCTAATTCGGCTCTTGCCGGCGCCTGGGCTGATCCGTTTGATCGTCTCGTAGCGGGCGTGATGAAACTAGCTCCGCTCGATGCCGCTATCAGCACTGAATTCAATATTGTTACGAATAGCATTACTGGTGTGCCGGTCGCAGTTTGGATTCGCAACCCTGAGCCCTTCAACGATCCCAAACTGCCTGCTGATGTTTTGGAACGCAGTCTTCGTGTCATGGATGGCGTCAATGTCGATCTGAGTTACAAAGTTCTCTTCTCCAAAGATGGCTCGCAGGCCTTTGTGATGCATCCCGCCAGGGTGATTCCAGTTACCCAGATGCAGTTTCGCTTCGTTTACATTGAATGGGACGGCAGCGATTACGTCGATCGCACTACCGTTGTTTCGGCAGTGATCCCGACAACTATCTGAACGCACTACGAACAGGTGTTTCTAATGCCCGAGAGCGATAACATTCAGATAACGTTCCCTGAACAGGAATTCAAAGTTCAGTCTCCGTTTCTGTATCTGCAAACAGTTGGCTCGACCGGTGCAGACGGTAGTACCTACGGCGCACACTTGCGTTGGATATTGCTTCGCAACCTGGGTGAGCTCCACCTACCGAAAGGCGATCACGCATCCACCACGAACAACTTTAATCGTCCGAGCGACTATGTAACGTTGCTTCGCTCCCAATATCGTAAACGTTTTCCGACCATCATCGATTTTTCCGTCCCGCCCGACGTGATCAACGATGGACAGCATTTTTGGATTTATACAACGACTAATACCAACACAGTGGTCTACGTTCATTTTCGTGACCCGGCGAAATACGACAGCCTTCGTACCAACATCAGTCCTGCGACCCTGCCACTACAGTTCATTGAACAGTATTGCCCGGCACTGCTCGAGGTAGAAGTAAAAGACAAACTCTTTTTTGCGGCCGAGTTTGACGTAGTGCGCAATGAAAACACTGTGATGCGCGCTGAAGCTTTGAGCGTCGAGACAAACGTCCCATTAGCGCCGGTGTTTATCTCCTGCCGTAGAGTGTTCACCAGGGACAACTGGTGTGCGTCCGTTCGTGCGGCCGTGGAACCCGCATCAACCTCAGACGCACGGCGTGCGGCCGTGGAACCCGCATCAACCTCAAACGCACCCAACGTGCTGGGGCTTGCATCCATCGCAGTTCCCGGTTGTTGCGATGGTCCAAACCTGCTTCGCAATGGCGGCTTTGAAGCACATCCTGCCTTCCCTCAATTCATGTTTGAAACCGACTATGAATTAGGCGGGGGTGCGAAAGCAGGAGCTATCAACATTAGCAGTGATGCATTGAACGTTAATGCCCTATGGAGGGGCCTGCCGCACAGTGGGAACTTTTTTCTTACGGTTGACGGTAGTGAAGAGCCGGGAAAGGCTGTGTTGCGATTCAGGCTCGATGTCGATGCTGATACCGACTATTGCTTTACGGGATGGCTGGCTTCGCTTTGGAAAAGTGATGTCTCCATCCCTCTTGAGTTTCGTTTTACTTCTGATGATGGCAGCGCGCAGACGTTCAAACAGCACACGCCGGCAACCTTACTTAAATGGGAGGAGTTCGCTTTTACCTGGAACTCGCGGACATCGCGGATGGTCAAGGTCGAAATATTTTCATTGTCAATTGGAGGCGTAGGAAACGACTTTGGCATCGATGACGTTTGGTTCTGCAAGGGCAAAAAGAGTGTCGAATGTCGCCCGCGAATTGTGGCCGAAAATATTCGCTCTTTGCGTTTCGACATGAATGCGGGGTATCCGCGACAACTGGAACTCGAAACCTATCAGGACTACATCGTCAGAGCGATCTGGGAGCGGCTCGAAGACATGGCGTTGACGACTTCCACTAACACGGCATTTGACCGCCTTGAGCCTGCGCCTAACTCCGTCGGCGGACGTTGGCAGAAGTTCAACGACAATGCGCTGGTCGATGTCAAGAATTACCAGGACCGGTGGACCAGGCCCGGCGGGTTGAAGCAGGGAGTGGAACGATACATTTCCTTGAGCGACACCGATCCACTGGCGATTGATACGTTGAAGGGGGATGCGCAACCTCAGGACGGCTCGATTCAAATCAGTTTGCTTGATGCTTTGCGCATGGTGTCGCTTGATTTCCACGTGGCGCGAATGTTGGGCCTGGGTATTCTGGATCGCAATATCAAGAACGACAATGACGAGTTCATCTATCTCAGCGTCTACGACACGGATGCAGCGTTAGACGATATCAACGTTGCGCGGCCGGTTCGTCATTATTACATGGGCATTCCAACCAGGCCTTTGGATCACCGGCTACCTGATGCGCCGACATTACAGCCGTTAAATTACGGGCTTGCGGTCGACAATGGCGAGGAGTCGCCCGCGTTGCTCACGGATGCGGCAGGCTACACACCGGACGGCCTATCACGCTATATCAATGTCTTTGTGGAACCCGAAATCGACATTAATGCATTTGGTCCATTCTTTGTTCCTCCCGTCGAGTTCTGCTCTATCGAGAAAACGGCGAGTGTGTTTTTTGGAATTGAATACCGGAAGCAGGGCGACTCCTCGTGGGGCAAACCAGAGATTGCTCATGACACCGCCTACAAAGATCTCGATAGTCCGCCCCAGTTTGAAACCTTGCCACTGCCGAACAATGCGAACGCCGCAAAACCTATTCTCAGACATGAAGAACGCGAGGATGGGATTCATGAATATGGCGGCTATGGCATCAATTGGTTCTCGCGGGTTTCTGCGGTCGGCAACACTGTGGCGACGGATGCCACGCTAATCAAAAAGACGCAGCGCCTTTTGCCGCCTTCAAATTTGGCGGTGCAACTCATTCAATCGGAATCGCCGCTCATGCTTACTACACAGGCTGAGCAGGCAAGCCTGGCGGCCTTGCTCGCTCCGGATCGAACGCTGGTCCGCGTCACGTTCGACTATTTTCACGTCCACGATATCAATTACGACTTTGCCGATACGGTGGAGCTGTTCTTCCGCCCTGAGATGCCGCGCAACGTGATGGGAGCGATCAAGTCGGTGGCCGATAATCCTTCCGACAGTCAGAAAGCGATCATCCGGACGGAGAACTACACAGTGAACAGCCAGGGCATGACGATCAGTCCGATCCTCGCGCCGGCCTTGTTAGCAAACTTTCTCGGCGGTGTGTTCAGTTGCCAGCAGGAGAACTACGTAGTCACGGATATTTCAGTATCAACTCAGGCCGGCGAAGGGCCGATCTTCACGGTGCAGAAAAACGTTCGCGGCAATGCTTCCGACCCAGGTGCGACAGGCACGTTTTTGAGCGTGCAGGAATATGTCGGGCCGGACCTTACTCTCTCAAACGCGCAGGTGCTATTCATGGCCGTTGAGAACATGGCGAATCCTGATTCGTGGGATGCTTCAAATCCGCTCTCGAAAGTGATCACGATTGGGGATAGCTCATGGACCACGCATCAGGAATCATATGTTCAGGATGGCGACACGATCACGGTGAAGCTCCGTGGCGTGTGGGACCTGGCCACGGTGACGCATGCGCCTACTCCGGAAGCGGCAGGTGTATATCACATTGTCTTTGACACATACATACTTCCACATCACCCGCAATTTGCAGATCCCGATCCGGTCGAGTGGTACAAAGGCGCAGTGCGGATATCGAAGGCGTCCAATCCAAACGGTCCACGAAAGGTGCTTGAGGTGCTACGCGTGCAACACCTCGGTGATGGGCAGCCGCTGGTGCTGGATGTTCTGGATAACGCATTCCACCCGGCCGACCAGATCAGAACCGGCGCGCAGATCGAGGTGAACTACTACCCGGGTTATAAAGCGTATTTGCATGCGGATTCATTGCATAATTTCTCGGAAGGGACAATTCTCCCCGCGCCAGGTGAAGGGACGCGAAAAACGTGGCTGGGTGTTCGCTCGCATGACAGTGTGCAGCAGCATTACTCGCCGATTGGGATACCTGCTCCTATTATCGGGATTGAATTTATTCAGCCGCAGCCACCCGAAAGGCCAATCGGTGGCGAGTATGCAACCCGGCCTGATTATTATTTCAAGTCGTCCTACACCTTCACTCTGGACTTTGCCGCTAACCATAAACCCTTTGCGGTGGTAATGTATCGGGCCAACGACGAGGCCATTCTGCGCGCTTTGTACAGCAACGCAACTTACGACTCTGTCAGGCAAAACCTTGAATTGTTGGGCGAAGATGATCCTTATCGAGCGGACCGCTGGAGAAACTTGCTCGACTTTGACTATGTGTACGACGTTAACTCTCCCGATCATCCCTTTTACGATCCAACCGGTTCAAGTTCTAACGGCACGTTCCGAAAATTTCCTCGGGAAGATGGATACGCATTTCCCAACCCGGACAAGGGCGGAGCGTTGAATGGCACTTCGTCCCCGGCAAGCATCCTGCCTGAGTTGAAAGAAGCAATCTGGGGCGCCTTCACCTCTCTTACCGAATTGCCATTGGTCTACGACTTCATTAATGGGCCAGCTTTCGTGCCGGCGCCAAGGACGCAAAACATCCGCAATGATCAAGGCGTGCTACTGGATCCGAACGATCCAGCGTTCGAGATCGCACCCATGGCGAAGCGAACCGGAAATGGGAATGAGATTCAATTCACTGATTTCACTCTTGATGGGACCAGCAACAACATCTTTTTCTACTATGGCCGGGAGATTGGAAATCGGGGCCGCATGGGCGATCCAGGCCGCATTAGCGGACCAGTTCAGTTAATCAACACGCGCCCGCCGGACGCCCCCGCGGTAAAGAAGATGTATGTTGAAGAGTTGGATTTGGTTACAGCCACTGGACCGGCCGTGAAGTTTGAGGTCAACGCCTATCCTGAGGTTCAGAAGATTGGCAGAATGCAGATTTATCGTTCCACAAACCCAGAGAATGCGTTGTCAGTGCGCACGATGGAATTGGTGAAGACGATAGACCTCGCTCAAACCACCCAGACCGTCCCGGCAAGTATCTTTTTGGCTGACGACTTCGAAAATAGATTTGTACCGTATGGCGATCCACTCTTCTATCGGATCGTGGCGCTGCGCAAGGTGAAGAATTCTGACGGCGGTACGGATTGGGCGCCCTCGCAAGCATCAAAGCTCCTGCTGACGACCGTCCCAGACACGATTAATCCCAAAGCGCCGGAAATTACCTTCACGTCGAACGAGCTGTCGGGAAGTCCGGCAACATTGTCGGGAGCTTCCCTGACCTGGTCGCCGACCGTCCATAACGGAACGTATTATCTGGACAAGATGAACGCTAACGGGAGTTGGGTGAGGATCTATCGCACTAAGACCAACGACGCTGTCACGGTGGACCTTGCGGCAACCGAACTCGGGACCAACGTACTTCCCAAAGAAACCGAAAGTGGGGACGCGTCTGTCTACCATCGGTTTCGAGTCGTTACGGAGAATTCTTCCGGTCTCTTCAGCCTGATTGATAAGGTGCTGATCGTTTGATCCCTGGCTGACCCCTGGATTATTGACTGACTTAAGGAGATGGAAAGGCTCTGCAAACCGCCGCATAGTTCTTGGACCTTTCCTAAATTCGTATCACGCAAGGTTCCACAACTTGCCCACTGAGATAGTAGAAGAGGATGAAACTCTTGATGAAGTTGTCTTGCTTATCAATCACATTTGTCATCTCTATGGCTTTTGCGAATTATGGTGACCCGGTAATGGCTCAGAGATTAGCTGCCGGAGGATTTCATACGTGTTTCGTGATTCCAGCCGGTGGAGTGAAGTGCTGGGGAAACAATAGTAGTGGTCAGCTTGGCAACGGAATGACTCAAGATTCCTCTCTACCCGTGAGAGTTGATCTTGGCGAGCGAGTCGCTGCCGTCGCCGCCGGAGCAAATCATACGTGTGCCTTAACCTCGCGCGGTATGGTGTTGTGCTGGGGAGAAAATACGCGTGGTCAGCTTGGCAACGGGACAACTACAAACTCCCTTCGGCCAGCAGTCGTTAATTTGAATGGTGTTACTGCCATCGCTGCCGGTTTAGATCACACGTGTGCCGTAACGTCAGACGGAGTGACGAGGTGCTGGGGGCGAAACGACCTTGGTCAGCTTGGCAACGGGAGAACAATAGACTCGCCGCTGCCAGTGACTGTTGACAGTGTGGGCGCTGTGGCAATCACGGCGGGGGCTTTTCACACGTGTGACTTAATGTCAGACGGAGTGGCAAGGTGTTGGGGGGAAAATGCTTTTGGTCAGTTTGGCAATGGAAGAACTACAAACTCCCTCGTACCAGTACCGGTTAGCGTTGGTCCGCTAACTGCCGTCTCCGCCGGTTTTCTTCACACATGTGCGATAACGTCGGGCGGCTTGGTGGTGTGCTGGGGACGAAACGACGTTGGTCAGCTTGGTAACGGGACGACCACAGACTCCTCCATGCCCAGGGCTTATAACAATCCGAATAATGCTTCCGCAACGAGAGTCTCCGCCGGTTTTGGTCACACGTGTGCCGTACTGTCTGGCAGCCGGGTGAAGTGCTGGGGGAGTAACTCGCGTGGTCAACTAGGCAACGGGACGACTACAGGCTCGTCTCTGCCGACAAGCGTTAGTCCTTTAGGTGCAGCAACTGCCGTCGCCAGCGGAGGAGAGCATACGTGTGCGTTAATGTCGAGCGGCGCGGTAAGGTGCTGGGGGCGAAACGACGATGGTCAGCTTGGCAACGGGACAACGACAGACTCCTCCGTGCCTGTGACGGTTACCAAGGCTCTTTATCGTTGATTGTCTGTTCGTGATGGCACTGTTTAATCCCCATCAAAATAACCAAGGCGCGTGAAAGAGAAGCGATTTACAGGAATTCAAAGGAAACCTGCGGCATGGATGGATGCGAGTTGAGCGTCTGTTCCATTTAATACCGACTCACTCTCCCGCAAGCTAAACGAAAGTGATTTCCAAGAAAGCGAGTAGCGGAAAGTGCTACTTGTTTCGATTCGTGTGAAAGTTTCCAGGACATATTATGTATTGGGAACTGGTGCTTACCTCTTCGCTCAGCACTTTCGGCAAGGTTTAGCTTCCAATGTGCGACATAGTTTCCAGAAGAGGCATCCATTCATAATCAGAGTGATGCTGGTCAATGCGCATGCTCCATTCTCAAGAGTTCCGAAAGTTTCCGTCGATTGACTTATTTTTCCGCTTTCTTTTCCCACTAACGTCGATCACGACCGCTCCATCTGGGCCATTGCTTTGCAGGTGGTATTGACCGATCCAGCGAACAAACGAGCTATTGGTAGTGAGCATGCCAGCTGCCCCCGCTCTCTCTTTTGATAGTCTCGTCTGACTGTATCTCAAATTTGACATACGGTCTGGCAGCCTCCGGCCAGTCAACTGTTGCCAGGGCTTGCATAAGTTGTTTGCTGAACTGCTGGTCAGCACGGAGACGATCGCGTTCCCTGTCGGTCTGCACACCGATCACAAAAAAGAGATACTTTGGGTCGATGTCGTAGGCTCCTATCCAGAACATCCAGGGGCGGACGGTCTTCGCCCTCCCAACACCCTTCGCGGTCACGAGTTGCTTCACGGCTCGGCGAATACGAGATAGTTTCCAGAAGAGGTATAAATTCATGATCAGACTGATGCTGGCTTAGTGATCAGTTCAAAGACACTGATTAACTGGTCCGATTTTTAGGAAGTCCAAGGCGTCGTGAACTACTCTTTGCGTAAAATCGCGAAACAATCAACCTTAGCCATAAGCGATCGTTATTCGAAACCGTTCTTCGCGTGCGCCGGTCAATGCATCCACTGGAGAGCCGGAGTGATCTTTAGCTCTTTGAACAATCAGCCCCGCCTTACTTCTACCAGAATTTCCACCAGGGCCGCTGAGATGAAGCAGGCGCAGACTTACCTGTATCAAGGAGCGAAACCACGGCATGACGATCAATAACGATTGAGATTTCGGCTTTAGCGCTGTTTACCCGCAGCCCATAGCAGGCAGGATTATGAACGACCGTCTCGAGAACAGCCTCGCCCGACATCTTCGCGTTGAACCTGGCGCCAAAGTTTTGCACGAACGCGTCGGGATCGGCGAAGGCCAACACCACCTCATGACCGGCGTTGTCTGTCGACGAGCCCAGGGCAGTGGGATGTTCAGGCGTTGCCGTAAAACCGCCCACGACGCCTGGTGGAGCACCTAAGGCTATGACTCCAACCTCTGCGTTCCGGAAGGCTTTCAGAAAGCTTATGTAGGCGTCTTGTGTTCGAGATTTGTAGTGAAGGTCTTCGATCAGGTCTGATATGGGAGCTGGTAATGCAATCTCCAGGATCTCCGATTCCATCTCCTGAATCCATCTCTGGACCAGCTCAAGGCTCTTATGCGGTCGTGACCCGTTGTAGTGTAAGAAGGCCCGGAAGTCTGCGAGGGCTTCCAGCTTTGCTCCTTTCATCCGCAAAGAATA